>WNFR01000013.1_pt1 | contig 307398 bp, 265 predicted proteins | sample 5400221 | NCBI WGS metagenome assembly WNFR01 (sample SAMN13153357, study PRJNA577476) | soil metagenome | isolation source: 40 cm soil under Madrone tree | place: USA:California | collected 2016-06-14
GACCGAAGATCAGCTGCCGGGCCTGCAGTTACGCGCGCCCGATGCCGACACGGGCCAGTTCACGCTGCAAATCAATGCGCAGTCGAGTGAGGGGTTCGATACGTTCGGCGCGACTCCGGTCAGCGTCACGGTCAGCGTCACGCCGCTCGCCGATGCCCCCGTTTTGAGTGTTCAGGATGCAACCGGCACCGAAGACCAGCCGATCGCGCTGTCGATTTCTCCTGCCTTGACGGAGAGCGGAGCGGCTGATCCGGACGCCAGTTTGTCGCTGACGATCACAGGCATTCCGGCCGATGCGTCGCTGAGCAATGCGCAGGGCGCGTTGGCATTCACGGCTGGCAGCATCACCTTCACCGCGGCGCAGCTCGCGGCCGGGGCGCTCAATGGCCTCGCTATTACCCCGACGGCGGTGGACGAGCCGGGCTTCGCGCTCCATGTCACGGCGACGACGACGGATGGAACGTCGGTGGCTTCCACAAGCCAGGACGTTAACATTGCCGTTTCGCCAACGCCCAGTGCCCCGACACTCGACCAGGCAAGCGAGCTGGTGGACGCCTTCGTCAACGAGGGTGGCCAGGTGTTCCTTGGCGGCGCGATCACGCCGCACTTCGAGGCCAGTGACCCCGATGCGGTCAACACGATCACGATCAGCGGGGTGCCCGCAGGGGCCGCGCTGAACGCCGGCACGGCGAACCCGGACGGCAGCTTCACGGTGACGCCCGATCAGCTTTCGAACTTGCGGTTGAATGTGCCGGATAGCGATATCACGGGTTTTCAGCTTCAGATCCAGGCGCATGCGAGCGAGGACGGCGTCACGGCCGATTCAGCGATCGAGACCCTCACGGTCCATGTCCTGGCAAAGCCGGATGCACCGGGCTTCGCCGAGACGGATATTGTGGCCACGTCCGCCGGCAGCACGGTGGCGCTCAATTTCACGCCGCATTTTGCAGCCGATCCGGATGCGATCGATACCATCACCGTCGCGGGCGTGCCGGTGGGCGCGAGCCTGAGCAGCGGTGCGCTCAACGCCGATGGCAGCTATACGCTGACGCCGGATCAGCTCGCCAACCTGGCGCTGCAGGCGGCGAGTGGCGACACCTCGAACATCACGCTGACGGTGCAGGCCCACGCCAGCGAAGGGGGCAGCACGGCGGATTCCACGGTTCAGGTCATCACGCTCGGCGCCAATCCCACCGTCGCGCCCCATCCCATCGCGCCGACGATCGACCAGGCCGATGAGCTGGTCAGCGCGTTCCAGGATGAGGGTCGTTCGGTTTGGCTCGGCAGCGGGGTGATCACCCCGCACTTCGATCCGAGCAACGCCAACGCCATCAACACCGTTACCATCACCGGGGTGCCCGCCGGCGGGACGTTAAATAGCGGGACGTTGAACCCGGATGGGAGTTACACGCTGACGCCGGATCAGCTCTCCGGCCTGACGCTGCAACTGCCGGATACCGACAGCCCAAGCTTTACGCTTCAGGTTCAGGCGCACGCGAGCGAAGGCCCGTTCACCGCCGACTCCGGGGTCGAGCGCATCACCGTCAACGTGATCCCGTTGGCGGATGCACCGGCCTTGGTGGTGCAGGACGCGAGCGGCCCCGCGGGGCGGCCGATTGCACTGGCGATCTCGCCGGCTTTGGCAGCGGCCGATCCGGATGCGTCGCTGGCGCTGACGATCGCCGGGATCCCGACGGATGCCGTGCTGAGCAATGCGCAGGGCGCGTTGGCATTCACGGCTGGCAGCATCACCTTGTCCGCAGCGCAGCTCGCGGCGGGGGCGCTTGACGGGCTGTCGATCACGCCGGCGCAGGCCGATCAGCCGAACCTCGTGTTGCATGTCACGGCCACGACGACGGATGGGACGGACGCCGGTGCGCTGACCGCCTCGACCAGCCAGGATCTCAACGTGACGGTGGGCACGACGCTTCTGGTTGGTGCGAACTCCGGCCAGACCGTGATCGACACTGCCGCGACCGGCGGCGCCACCGCGGCCAGCGAGCTCGATTTCACCGGCGGCATTACCGACCAAAACCTTTGGTTCCTGCAGTCGGGCAACGACCTGAAGATCGATCTGCTGGGCACCAGCAGCAGCGTGACCGCAGCCGGCTGGTTTGCGAATAGCGCCAACCAGCTGCAGGAAATCACTGCCGGGGGCCTCAAGATCGACAGCCAAGTCTCGCAATTGGTGCAGGCGATGGCGACGTATTCAGCGAATAATCCTGGCTTCGATCCAACCACCTCCGGTCTGAGCAGTATTCCGAATGACGCAAATCTGCAGAATTCTATCGCTGCGGCCTGGCATGCCTAAAGCAAGGGGCGGGGCATCTCTAGGTCCACCAGGCTAGTCATGCTGGCGCGCCGGCTTTGCTGGCGCTCTGGGCAAGGCGGTTTGGGCATTGTTTGGAATAATGCGCATTGGCTCTGGTGCTCGATCGGGTGGACTGCGCCTCATATCCTTCGACCTGGCTTGCAGCAACTGAGAGCTACTCCGAGCAATGGTCGCCGCCTGCGGGCCTGAAGGTCGCCCTAACGACCCGCCGAGAACGGCTACAGCGATTTTGGAAAGGGCAGTGGTGAACCCGCAAATTCAATACGCTTTAAGAAGGATACTCCCCAATAAAATTGAGTTTGTTTTTTGCGTATTGCCAAAAGGCGTGCAATAGTTATTCAAACGACTTCAGGTGGCGTGCACGTTAAGATGGAAACCGTACAACAAGATACGGGCTTGCAGTGTCTGGCACTGCTATTGCGATTCCATCAGGTTTCGGCCGATCCCGCGCAAATCGCTCATCAATTTTCCGGCGCTTCGATCGGCGTGTCGGAGATGCTGCGCTGCGCTAAGCATTTAAAATTAAAAGCTCGCGCGGTCACTGAAGACTGGGCCGGCTTGATGAAGCTTCCGCTTCCGGCGATCGTCGAATTGAAGGACAAGACGTTTCTCATCGTCGGCAAGGTGACCGCCGACGATGCCCTGGTTCAAAGACCTTCGGAAAATCGCCCGCAAATCGTCAAGCGCGCCGAGTTCGAATATGATTGGACCGGCCGTGTTGTCCTCATGGCGCGCCGGGCGACGCTGGCGGATGTGGCGCGCCGGTTCGACATCACCTGGTTCTTGCAGGCGATGCACAAATATCGTCGGCTGTTGGCCGAAGTGTTGATCGCGTCTTTTTTTCTGCAGCTTTTTGCGCTCGTGACGCCGCTTTTCTTTCAGGTTGTCACCGACAAAGTACTGACCCATCGCGGTTTCACCACGCTCGATGTGTTGGTGATCGGGCTGATCACGGTCTCGGTCTTCGAAACCGTGCTTGGAGCCCTGCGGACGTATGTATTTGCGCACACCACCAACCGAATTGACGTCGAATTAGGTGCGCGTCTGTTTCGGCACCTGATCGCCTTGCCGATTGCCTATTTCGAGGCGAGGCGCGCCGGCGATTCCGTCGCCCGGGTGCGGGAACTCGAAAACATCCGCAATTTTCTCACGAGTTCCGCCCTGACACTCGTGATTGATCTCGGTTTCACCTTCGTTTTTCTGGCGGTGATGTTCTACTACTCGCCGCTATTGTCCTGGATCGTTGTCGGCTCTTTTCCCTTCTACATCGCTATATCTGCGGGTGTAACGCCGGTCTTTCGACAGCGACTTGAGAAAAAGTTCGACCGCGGCGCGGAGAATCAATCGTTTTTGGTCGAGAGCGTGGGGGCCATCCAGACGCTCAAGGCCATGGCGATCGAGCCGCAGATGCAGCGGCGCTGGGAAGAGCAGCTGGCGGGATATGTCGGTTCCAGCTTCGACGTGCTGTCGCTCGGTAATTGGACCAGCCAAGCGGTTCAGTTCATCAGTAAAATCGTTACCGCGCTGACGCTCTATTTCGGCGCCCATCTCGTCATCGGCGGAGAATTGAGCGTCGGTGAACTCATCGCGTTCAACATGCTGGCGGGCCGCGTGGCTCAGCCCGTCTTGCGGCTGGCGCAGCTCTGGCAGGATTTTCACCAAGCGCGGGTGTCGATCGCGCGGCTTGGGGACATTCTCAACACCACGCCGGAGCCGTCGTTCAATGCCGCCCGTGCCGCGCTGCCTCCCATTCGGGGCGATATCACCTTCGATCACATCAGCTTCCGTTACCGGGTGGACGCGCCGCTGGCTCTGCATGACATTTCGTTGAAGGTTTCGGCAGGGCAGGTGATCGGTATTGTTGGGCCCTCCGGCTCCGGCAAATCCACCCTCACCAAACTGGTTCAGCGGCTTTACGTGCCAGAGAGCGGACGCATCCTGATCGACGGGATCGATCTGACGGTGGCCGATGTCGCCTGGCTGCGGCGGCAAATTGGCTCCGTCCTTCAAGAGAACGTTCTCTTCAACAGGTCGATCCGGGACAACATTGCGCTTGCCGATCCCGGCATGAGCATGGAGCAGGTGATCGCTGCAGCCGAGCTTGCTGGCGCCCACGAATTCATTCTTGGACTGCCGGATGGATACAACACCATCGTCGGAGAGCGCGGCGCGAGCCTGTCCGGTGGTCAGCGGCAGCGGATCGCGATCGCGCGGGCGCTCGTCACCAATCCCAGAATCCTGATTTTTGATGAAGCCACCAGCGCGCTCGATTACGAGAGCGAGAACATCATCCAGCGCAATATGCGCAAGATCTCAACGGGAAGGACCGTGCTGATCATCGCCCATCGCCTGTCCGCGGTGCGCCATGCCGACCGGATCATTACGATCGAAGCTGGGCGTCTTGTCGAGGACGGAAGCCACGACGAGCTGATCAAAAGGGCAGGGCGCTACGCCACCCTCCACCAAATGCAGGCGGGTTTGCATGTTGTCGGCTGAGACGTTGCCAAAAGACAGCCGGTGGAAGCTGTTCGAACCCCGCTGGAGCCGGGAAGATACAGCACGCCAGTTTCTGCCGGCTGCGCTGGAAATTCTGGAAACGCCAGCATCGCCCGTAGGCAGAACGATCGGTGCAACGATCATCTTGTTTTTCGTGCTTGCGCTGGTGTGGGCCGTTTTTGGCCACGTCGACATCATCGCGACCGCATCCGGCAAGATCGTTCCGACCGGGCGCACGAAGACGATCCAGCCTCTTGAGACCGGCATTGTTTCGGCAATCCATGTGCAGGATGGCGACAAGGTTACGGCCGGCCAAGTCCTGATCGAACTCGACCGGACGGTGACGCAAGCCGAGCGCAAACACGTGGTGCACGATCTCATCGCGAGCCAGCTCGACGTCGCTCGCCTTGCGGCGCTTCGCGACAGTTTTGAATCCGGAACAATTCCGCACGAGATGACGACGCCCCCAGGCGCACCGGAAGCCGATATGGCGCGAACCAAGTCGTCGATGCGGGCCCAGGCCGCCGAGCAACTGGCAAAGCTTGCTTCCATCAACCAGCAAATCGAACAGAAATTGGCCGAATCGCAGTCGATCACCGCGACGATTGCCAAAATCGATGCGACGATGCCACTCGTGGAAGAAACCGCCACGATCCGGCGCAAGGCGATGGAGATCCAATACGGCAACCACATCGCCTATCTCGACGCGCAGACCCGACTTGTCGAGCAACAGAACGAGCGGCTGGTCCAGCAACGCAAGATCGTGGAAATTGCGGCGGCCCGTCAGGCCCTGGAGCAGCAAATCGAGCAAACCAAGGCTGCGTATGAGCATCAGGTCCTCAACGATCTCTCAGATGCCGAAAAGAAGGTCGCGGAACTCAGCCAAGACCTCGTCAAGGCCGACCAGAAAATCGGCGAGCAGATTTTGCGTTCACCGATCGATGGCACCGTGCAGCAGCGCGCAATTCATACCGTCGGGGGCGTGGTCACACCCGCGCAACAATTGATGGTCATCGTTCCGGCGGACAGTCATCTCGAAGTGGAAGCCATGATTTCCAACCGCGACATCGGCTTCGTCAGCGTTGGCCAGCAGGCGGAAGTCAAGATCGATACCTTCAATTTCACGCGTTATGGGTTGCTGCAGGGGAAGGTGGTCAGCGTCTCGCAGGACGCCATCGTCCGCGACAAGCCTAATCAAAAGCCCGCCGACAAAAAGCTCGGCGGAGCGCTATCGGACTCAAGTGAACCCGATGGGCAGGAACTTCTCTATTCTGCGCGCGTGTCGCTTGATGGAACTCAGATGCAGATCGAGGACAAGCTGGTCAATCTCGCGCCGGGCATGGCAGTCACGGTCGAGATCAAGACGGGCACGCGTCGATTGATCGAATATCTGATGTCGCCGCTCCTGCGCTATCGGCATGAGAGTTTGCGGGAGAGATGAAACACGCCGCTGGTGTTCACAAGCTTTGAAAACTGTCGGACTGTTTTAGGTAGTCAGGGAACATCATGCAATCTTCACTTGATTGGGTTTCACGAGTCGTTTTAGTATTAGGAAATAGAGCGTCGATTGACTCGGAGTTGAGAGGGAGTCAGGCAGAAGAGGCATTAATTCGACAGTGTGGGATTTGATCGTTCGAAAGTATCGAATCCCTTCGGGTTTTGTGCCGAGACGTTGGAGTTTAGTTTGCCGATCTTGCAGGCCGTATTTGCGCGTTAAGTGATCTGCTGAGGTGTCGAAATCGCCGGCCGAAGGTCGCTGAGGCGCCCGCGAAGGCTTTGAACGGTTTTGCAAACGCTTCGGAAGTGCCCGGAAATAGCTGGATCAAAACGGGGATAGTTTGCAAAACCACCTTAGCGATATCAACGGCTTGCCCCAGAAACCGTTAGGCTACCGTTACACCATTCCCCAATATCGTAAGTAGATTCAATCGCTTATCTGAGGCTCTTTGCGTTCTTGCGACAGATTAAGAAAATCTCGTTACTGGAGTCCTTCTACCCGCTCAGTCTGGCCCTTGGCAAGCACGTGGCGGTGGGCAGCTCTCGTTGAGCGGCTCCAAGGCAAGCACCCGCCCGGATGTGCCAGAGCGCGATCGAAGTCAAGTTACTCGGCGGCTTGCTTGATGGAATCGCGCTCGCTCGCGGGGCGTCCGAGATCGGCGCTTCCGGAACGTCCCCAGCGCGAAAACGCATTCGAGAGCTTGTCGAGATAGAGATACACGACCGGCGTCGTAAAGAGCGTGAGCGCCTGGCTGACGATCAAGCCGCCGACCATCGCATAGCCGAGCGGCTGGCGGATTTCCGAGCCGGTACCGGTGCCCAGCATCAGCGGCACGCCACCCAGCATCGCCGCCATCGTCGTCATCATGATCGGACGGAATCGCAACAGCGCGGCCTTTCGGATCGATTCTTCCGACGACAAATGCTCGTCGCGCTCGGCCGAAATCGCGAAGTCGACCATCATGATGCCGTTCTTCTTGACGATGCCGATCAGAAGGATGATGCCGATCAGCGCAATGAGGCTGAAGTCGAATCCGAACGCCATCAGGATGGCGAGGGCACCAACGCCCGCCGAGGGCAGCGTCGAGAGAATGGTGAGCGGATGGATGTAGCTCTCGTAGAGAATGCCCAGGATCAGGTAGACCACGATGAGCGCCGCAATGATCAGCAATGGAACGGTGCTGAGCGACTGCTGGAAGGCTTGTGCCGTACCCTGGAAGGTCGAGTTGAGCGTGGCCGGCGCACCTAGCTCGACCACGGCCTTTTGAATGGCTTCGGTCGCCTGTCCGAGCGCCACGCCCTGGGCGAGGTTGAAGCTGATCGTGATCGCCGGGAACTGACCCTGGTGGCTGATCGAGAGCGGCCGTACCGGCACGCTGGTCCATTTTGCGAACGTCGACAGCGGCACCTGATCGCCGGTGCTCGGCGATTTGATATAGAGGTTGTCGAGCGTGTCGATATTGCCTTGCAACTCCGGCAAGATTTCCAGGATCACGTGATAGCTGTTGAGCTGCGTGAAATACTGGGTCACTTGACGTTGCCCGAATGCGTCGTAAAGCGTGTCGTCAATCAGCTGCGGCTGAATGCCGTAGCGGGACGCGGCGTCGCGATCGATCGTCAGCGTCAGCGTCGTTCCCTGGGTTTGCTGGTCGGTCGCGACGTCGCGCAATTCCGGCAGCGTCTTCATCTTGTTCAGGATCTTCGGCGCCCACTCGTTCAATTCGTTGGGGTTCGCATCCTGAAGGGTGTATTCGAATTGGGTACGCGTCGGCCGGCCGCCGAGACGCACGTCCTGCGCCGCCTGCATGAACAGCCGGGCACCTTCGACCTTCTCGAGCTTCGGACGCAGCCGAGCGATGATCTGCTGTGCGTTGGCGGTTCGCTCGTCACGCGGCTTGAGCGTCACGAACACGCGGCCGGTATTCAGCGCGCCGCCATTGCCGCCGATCGCCATCGCAACCGTCGCGACGTCGGGGTCTTCCTGCACGATCTTTCCGAGTTCTTCCTGGTGCCGCTTCATGTCGGCGAAGGAAATGTCTTGAGCCGCTTCGGACGTACCGGTGATCAGCCCCGTATCCTGCTGCGGGAAGAAACCTTTCGGGATGATGACGAACAAATAGACCGACAATGCCAAGGTCGCAAAGAAAATGCCGAGCGTCGTCAGGCGCCAGCGCAGGGCAAGGTCGAGACCGCGCTCATAAGCGTGAAGCATCGCGTCGAAAGCGCGCTCGCTCCATTGATAGAATCGACCGTGTCGGGCTTCCTTGTGTTCCCGCAAAAAGCGCGACGCCATCATCGGGGTCAGGCTCAGCGACACGACCATCGAGACGAAAATCGCCATCGCCAGCGTCACCGCGAATTCGCGGAACAGCCGCCCGATGATGCCGCCCATGAGCAGGAGCGGAATCAGCACCGCGACCAGCGAAATACTGATCGAGAGGATCGTAAAGCCGATTTCGCCGGCGCCTTTGAACGCGGCGGCCATCGGCTTCTCGCCTTCCTCGATGTAGCGCGTGATGTTTTCGAGCACGACGATGGCGTCGTCGACGACGAATCCGACGGAAATCGTCAACGCCATCAGCGAAAGGTTGTCCAGGCTGTAGCCGAACACCCACATCAACGCGCATGCGCCGAGCAGGGCCAGCGGAACCGTAACGCTCGGGATGATTGTCGCCCAAACGCTTCGCAGAAATAAGAAGATGACCATCACTACGAGCGCGATGGTCAATAGCAGCGTGAACTGGACGTCTTCGACCGCGGCGCGGATGGTCCGGGTGCGGTCGCTCATGATGCCGATATGGATGGCCGGCGGGATTGCCGCGACCAATCGCGGCAATTGCGCCTTGATCTTGTCGACGGTGTCGATGACGTTGGCGCCGGGTTGCTTGTAGACGACGAGGAACACGCCGCGCTGGCCGTTGGCCCAGGCCGCCTGTTTAACGTCTTCAGGCCCGGTGACGGCCTCGCCGATGTCGCGGATACGCAACGGTCCGCCGTTGCGATAGGCGACGATGACATCGTTCCAGTCCTTGGACTCCGGCAACTGGTCGTTGGCGTAAATCGTGAAGCTGCGGGTTCCGCCGTCGATGTTTCCCTTCGGACTATCGACCGTCGTGATCGAAATCACACTACGCACGTCTTCCAGCGACAGGCCTTTGACCACCAGTTTTGCCGGATCGATCTGAATGCGGACGGCCGGCTTCTGCTGGCCGCCGATCGTGACCTGCGCGACGCCGGAAATCTGGCTGATCTGTTGGGCGAGCTGGGCATCGACGGCGTCGCTGACTTCAGTCAGCGGCAGGGTGTCCGACACCGCCGACAACAAAAGAATCGGCGAGTCGGCCGGGTTAACCTTGCGGTAGGTCGGCGGATTCGGAAGGTTTTTGGGCAGTTGACCGCCGGCAGCGTTGATCGCCGCCAGCACGTCATTAGCCGCGCCGTCGATGTTGCGGTTGAGATCGAACTGGATCGTGATGGCGCTCGTCCCGAGCGAGCTGGACGAGGTCAGTTGCGCGATGCCGGGGATTTGCGCCAGCTGCCGTTCCAGCGGCTGCGCCACTGACGACGCCATGGTTTCGGGACTGCCACCCGGCAATGTTGCGGCGACCTGGATGGTCGGGAAATCGACCTGCGGCAGCGGCGCGACGGGAAGGAGGGGATATGCAACGAGACCGACGAATAGAATGCCGGCCATCATCAACGATGTTGCGATGGGGTATCGAATGAAAGGCGACGAAATACTTTCGTTCATGTCATTCGGCCTTGTTCATTCGGCTTTAGCGGGCGCTTGCTGGGATGTGGCGACCGTCGTCGCCACCGTCGAGCCGGCCTGCACCTTGTACTGACCCGCCACTATAACACGTTCGCCAGGCGAAAGACCTTGGTCGACCACGGAGCGTCCGTCGATCGACTTGGACACCTTGATCTTGCGAAGTTCGGCCTTGCTGTCGGAATTGACCGCGAATGCGTAGAGGCCCTCGCTTCCGCGCTGAACCGCGTCGTCCGGAACCACGGTTGCGTCTTTCAGCGTCGTCAGAAGCAGGCGCGTCGAGACCGACTGACCCGGCCACAGGGCGCGGTCAGCGTTCTGAAATTCCGCCTTGAGGCGGATCGTTCCGCTGGTGGTGTCGACTTGGTTGTTGACGACCGACAATTGTCCTTCCGACAGGATCTTCTTGCCGTCGGTCGACAGGGCGATCACTTTCAACGCTTGCTTCGATTGCGCTTCGTTAATGTAGGGTAACTGCTCTTCCGGCGCCGTGAAAATGACGGCGATCGGCTCGATCTGGGCGATTGTCACAATCCCGGTTTGGGTGGAGGCATTGACGATGTTGCCCAGATCGACCTGACGAAGGCCAACGACGCCGGAGATCGGCGACCTTACAGTGGCGTAGTCGAGCTGGGTTTGTGCGTTGAAGATGGCCGCATCGTCAGCTGCGATCTGCGCCGTCAATTGCTGGACCATCGAACGTTGCGTGTCGAGCTGTTGCCGGGTCGCGAATTCGCCCAACTTGGTAAAGCGCTGCAAATCCAGGTTGACGTTGGCGAGATTGGCCTCGTCCTGCTCCTTTTTGGCCTTGGCCTGATCCAGCGCTGCCTTGAACGGCCGCGGATCGATCTGAGCGAGCAGGTCGCCCTGCTTGACCAACTGGCCTTCTTTGAAGGCGATCTTTTCGATTTGACCATCGACGCGGGTTCGCACCAATACGGTATTATAGCCCTGAACGGTTCCGAGCCCGGTCAAATAGACCGGGAAGTCCGCCTTGGCGACCTGCGCGATCGTGACGGGAACGGCCGGACCCCGCGCTGCGGAGGCTGATTTCTGGGCGTTCTCGCCCCTAGTGGCGTCTCCGTAATATCGCTGCCAGCCGAAATAGCTCAGCGCAACGACGGCTGAAATGAGCAAAACCCAACGGAACGTTCGCGACTTGGTCATACCGACTCATGGGTTCAAAAATAAGAAGTAGTGGGCCTTCACAACAGTTCCTGCGAGTTCCAGATATAATATGCGTGCACTTAATGTGTAAACACACTATGCCTTGAGAATTCTAAACAATTCGAAAGCTTTGGGGGACGATTGCAGCCAATGTCTCTCGATCTCAAACGCCAATTTGTTGCCCAACTCGTCGAGAGTTCACGCCTGCTGCGCAACTATATTGATCACCGCGCCAAAAGCCGCGGCACGACCCGCGCGCAGTGGATTGTATTGTATCGATTGCGGCAGCAGGAGGGGCTGTCGCAGGTCGATTTGGCCGACGTGCTTGAGCTGCAACCGATCTCGCTGGTGCGCCTGCTTGATCGTCTGGTCGAACACGGCCTTCTCGAGCGGCGGCACGACCCCAAGGATCGGCGCGCCAACCGGCTGTTTCTCACGGCGAGCGGCAGACAATTGGTCGACGATCTCGATTCTTTGCGCGATTCCATTGCAGCCGAGGTGCTGCAAGATACTCCCGCTGTTGCGATCGAAACCAGCTTGGAGACGCTCAGAACCGTCAAGGAACGAATCAAAGGCTTGGTCGAGGCTTCTGGCTATCTTGCGGCCAAATAGCTGGCTGGTGGCTCTTCGGCTTTAGGAATACCGTTGACTCCCATCGGCAATCCCTGAGATGTTATATTATAACATCGTGGGTGGCCGAGCCCCCGGCATCCTGTAAAAACCGTAAATGGACGGATGCATCCCTAAAAATCCGATCCGCACCGGGCCGAAATATGAACAAATCACCTCTTCGCGCGGCATTTGCCTTGGTCTTCGCGCTGGCGATGCTTTCGCTGGCGACGCCGCTATCGGCGCAACAGAAAGCGGGGACGCCGGCGCCGCAGCAACAAGCTCCTGCGGCGTCGCAACCGACAGCGAGCCCGGCACCAGTCATCGCTCAGCCCGCGCCCGCGGCTCCCGACATATCCGCGACGCCAGCCGACGGTGGCGCCAGATCGCTCAAGGCGATGGCGACGCCGCGCGAATTGTCGCCATGGTCGATGTTCCTGTCGGCGGATATTCTGGTCAAGGCGGTCATGATCGGCCTTGCTTTCGCGTCGCTCGTGACGTGGACCATCTTCATTGCGAAAATGATCGAGCTGTCGCTGATGCAGCGCAGCTTGCGCGCGGCGCTCGGCAAGGTCGGCGATGCACGCTCGTTGGCGGAAGCGCAATTCGCGTTGGGCGCAACGAATAGCGTGTTGTCCTCGTTGCTCGCGGCCGCCATGCGCGAGGCGCGGCTGTCAGCCGGAATTTCCAGCGACGGCGGCATCAAGGAGCGCGCCGCGTCAAGTTTTGCCGAGATCGTGCGCGCCGAAGCACGCCGGATCCGGCTCGGCATGGGGGTGCTGGCAACCATCGGGGCGACCTCGCCCTTCGTCGGGTTGTTCGGCACGGTCTGGGGCATCATGAACAGCTTCATCGGCATTTCGAAATCGCAGACCACCAATCTTGCCGTGGTCGCGCCGGGCATTGCCGAGGCACTGCTCGCCACCGCGTTCGGTCTTGCGGCCGCGATCCCGGCGGTCATCATCTACAATCACTTTTCGCGCGTGACGAAAGGCTACCTCGAACTGGTCGGCAGGGCGTCGGGGGCGTCGGCGCGGCTGTTGTCGCGCGATCTCGACCGTACCCACGGCACGGCGCATTCGCGCGCGGCGGAGTAGGCGATGGGCGCTTCATTCGCAGATACCGAACTCGACGACGAGACGGATTTCGCGGAAACGCATGAGATCAACGTCACGCCGTTCATCGACGTCATCCTCGTGCTGTTGATCATCTTCATGGTGGCGGCGCCGTTGTCGACCGTCGATCTGCCGATCGATTTGCCGTCATCGACCGCAACCCCACAAAAGAAGCCGGACAATCCGACCTATGTCAGCATCAAGCCCGATCTGGCGGTAGCGATCGGCGAAAACCAGGTGAAACGTGTCGATCTGGTTCGCACCCTCGATGCGATGGCAGACGCCAGCAAGGATCGTTTCATTTTCCTGCGCGCCGATCGTTCGGTGCCCTATGGCGAGATGATGGACGTGCTGGAAATCCTGCGCGCCGGGGGGTATTCGAAGATCAAGCTGGTGGCGCTGGAAAGCGTTGGCGATAGTATCGCTTTGCCGAAACCTTGAGCCGCGATATCGCGATGGTGGACCTCGACACCGAACATAAGCCTTCCCGGCGGCTCTGGACATTCGCCGCCGTGACCGCGCTTGCGCTTCATGCCGGCGGCGGAGCGCTGGCGGTGGCGCATTTGAAGAGTGCCGATCTCGAAGAGCCTTCAGGCGCGCCGGCGATCGAGATCGGACTGGAACTGACATCGCCGCGCGCCGAAGCCACCGATCTGCCACCCGGTCCGGACACCGAGGCCTCGATCGCGTCGCCGGCGGTTGCCGAGCAAAAGGCCGAACTCAAAGAGACGGACCTGCCGAAGGACGTTCCGACCGAGGCCGAAAATGCGGATCGGGCGGTGACACCGAACGACTCCCACAAGCCACAAAAGGACGACGCGAAAATCGCCGCCGTCGAGACCTCGGCTTCAATCGAATCCGAGGCGGTCGAGGCAACCGCAACGCCAAGTTCCGAAGCTATTCCGCAAGGCACGCGCTCGGTCGCGCCGGCGCAGGGAACGGGAGTAAGCGCGCGGCGCGAGCGGACCAGTTGGCAGAAGGAACTGATCGCTCACCTGGACAGGCATAAGCGCTATCCGGCGCAGCGCTGGGACAAGAGCGCCGAGATCGTCGTCAGCTTCGCGCTCGACCGGATGGGGCATGTTCTTTCGGCAAGCATCGTCAAGGGATCGGGCGATGCGGCGTTTGACGAAGCGGCGCTCGCCATGGTGCGAAGGTCCGACCCGGTGCCGCAGCCTCCACCTGCCGTGGCCGACGAGGGACTATCGTTCACCCTTCCGGTAGGCTTCACGCCGCCAAAGAGTCGTTGACCGGCTGCCGGCACGACAACCACCCGTGCCCTCGCGTCACGGCCACAAATATCGGATGCCGACATAGACCACGACGAGGCAGGCGAAGATCAGCGCCACGGGAAGCCGGGGCTTGGCTTGCGGACCGCCGCTTGTCGTGCCGTTGGCCGCTTTGGGCCGCCTGGCCGGCGGTCGCTTGAAGGCCGTCACGTTGCCGGCCGCTTGAGCCTTCGACTGAGCCGGAAGATCGGGCGCCGCGCCAGCCCCGCCCATTTCCCCATAATAGCTCTTGTAGACGAGATGGATGGTGGCCTCGGTCGCGTCCGCCTCCGGCATTTCCTTGAGAAACGTCTGATAGCTTGCAAGAAAGGTTTGGGCCTCAGTGGGGAGCGCGGAAGCCCCATTCAGCTTGGCCATCATTTTCCAGGTGGCGACATCGGCCCGCGCCCTGGTGTCGGCGCGTCGCGCGATCAGCATGTCGGCAGCTTTGATCAAATTGGCCTCGGGTCTTTCATCAGCCGCTTGTTGGATTGGGCTACGCGTTGCCGGTTACCACGAGAAGGAGCCGGATCACAGCGCCGGTTGCGGTTCGCAGTATCGCCGAAATAACATCAAGATTTAGACCGAACTGCGAGCCGGCGAGGGGGAGAATAATCAGAATTCCGATCAAAATCAGCATGCCATAGGGCTCCAGCCGGGAGAGCGGGGCGGCGAGGGCTTTGGGCAGCAACCCGACCGCAACCCGCCCGCCGTCGAGCGGAGGGATCGGCAGCATGTTGAAGACCGCCAGGATGACGTTGATCAAAAGCGCATTTTTGAGATTGTCGAAAAGCCAGTACGCCGTATTCGCGGGGACGTAACCCAAAACATGAAACGCCGCCGCCGCGAGCAGAGCCAGCGCAATATTCGTCGCAGGTCCGGCGAGCGCCACCCACACCATGTCGATCCGGGGATGACGGAGCGCGCGGAAATTTACCGGCACCGGCTTGGCGTAGCCGAACAGGAACGGCGAGTGGGACAGTAACAACATGGCCGGTAAAATAAGCGTGCCGAACGGATCGATATGTTTGAGCGGATTGAAACTGACGCGGCCCAATTGCCAGGCGGTGTTGTCGCCCAGATGATACGCGACGAAACCGTGGGCGGCCTCATGGAACGTGATGGCGATGACGAGCGGCAAGACCCAGACGGAGATGTCGTAGAAGGTGATGTTCACGGATGATCCTGACGGGTCGGAGTGATCGAGCGCGGGTTTTCAACGTATGGGTTAAACGAACGGTTTCCAACACCCCGCTCGCATCAAACCGGAAACGTCTCTGGATATTGCGGCAGGCCGTCGTCGAGCTTGACCCAATTTATTTTCTCCGTGACCCAAATGTGTTCGGTCGGCGCGAACGCGTGGCGGTCATCGAAGGTTGCGAGCGCGACGCCTGCTGCCGTGCCGTTTTTTCTCCAGGCAAACAGCCGCGTGCCGCATTTTTTGCAAAACACCCGGTCGATCGCCTCTGATGAAGCGTAGCTTGCCGTATCGCCTTCGACCGTCAGCGCGCTCTGGTCGAACAGCGCGCGCGCAAAGAAGGGCGATCCCATCGCCTTCTGGCATTTGCGGCAATGGCAGATGCGAACGTTGATCGGATCGCCCTCGCACTTGAAACGAACCGCGCCGCACAGGCATCCGCCTTCCCTGATCATGATGAGAAAAATCCTCTAATAAGTCGCCCGCCCACCCGAAATATCGAACACCGCGCCGGTCGAAAACGCGCAATCTTCCGACGCGAGCCACGCCACTAACGCTGCGAGTTCTTCCACCAGAACAAAACGTCCTTTCGGAATCTTCGATAGCATGAAATCGATGTGCTGTTGTGTCATCTGGTCGAAGATCGCGGTTTTTGCGGCGGCCGGGGTCACCGCGTTGACGGCGATTTCGTAACCGGCGAGTTCCTTGCCGAGCGACTTGGTCAGCGCGATCAATCCTGCTTTTGAGGCCGAATAATGCGCGGCGTTGGGGTTACCCTCTTTGCCGGCAATGGAAGCGATGTTGACGATGCGGCCGTAATTCCGTTTCACCATCGAAGGCACGATCGCCTTGCAGCAGATGAAGGGCCCGTCGAGATTGATGCGCAAAACTTTGCGCCATTCCTCGAGGTCGGTTTCCCATACCGTCTTGTTGACGCCGGCGATGCCGGCATTGTTGACGAGAATGTCGATTTTGCCGAACGCGTCTAGCGTCGCGTCGCGCGTTTTCTCAACTGCGGCCAGATCGGAAACGTCGACCTTGAACGCGGTGACGCCGGGGCCGATTTCTTTCGCCGTCTTCTCCGCGAGTGGCAGGTCGTGATCCCAGATCGCGACCTTGGCGCCCGAGGCGACGAAGCGCTCGGTGATCGCGCGCCCGAAACCTTGCGCGCCGCCGGTGACGACCGCGCAGCGGTTGTTCAGATCGATCTTGTTCATGGTTTTATTCCTTCAATCACAGCGTCCAGCCGCCGTCGATGATATGCGCGACGCCGGTGGTGAACGCGCTCTCGTCGCTGGCGAGATAGACCGCGAGCGAAGCGATTTCCTCTGATGTGCCCAATCGTCCCATCGGTTGCCGGCTCACGAACATTTCGCGCCCTTGCGGGCCGGCGGCGGCGGCGCGGTTGAGCATCGAGGGCGTCTCGATGGTGCCGGGGCAGATGCAATTGCAACGAATGCCCTTGGTGATGAAATCGACCGCCACCGCACGCGTCAGCGCCGCGACCGCGGCTTTGGTCGCGCCGTAGACGTAGCGGTTCGGCGCGGCCTTGAACACGCCGGCGGCGGACGAGATGTTCACGATCGAGCCACGGCCGGATTCCAGCATGCCCGGGAGAAACGCCCGGATCGTCCGGTGCATCGACTTGACGTTGAGGTCGAAGGAAAAGTCCCAATCCTCGTCGGAACATTCCAGGACCGTGCCGTGATGCACGAAGCCCGCCGCGTTGAGCAGCACGTCGATTTTGCCGGCGCGTTTGGCGATCGCGGCCACGGCCGCGCTGTCGCGCACGTCAAGCCGCGCCACGTCCGATACGCCTTCCTTCGCAAGCGAAGCGAGGCCCTTTTCGTCGATGTCGGTTGCAAAAACGCTTGCGCCTTCACGCGCAAACGCGATCGCCGAGGCGCGACCAATGCCCGCGGCCGCGGCCGTCACGAACGCGCGCTTGCCCTTGAGGCGGTTAGACATTTGTTTCTTCCTCTCAGTTTCTTGTCATTCCGGGGCGCGCGCAGCGCGAGCTGCGATGTGCAATTGCACATCGGAGAATCCATAACCACGATCGTGAGTATGGATTCCGGGCTCGCGACTTTGTCGCGCCCCGGAATGACGGCCGTCGCTCAATGATTATGCCGCGCCGTTCCGACGCGGCCGGCGATGTCGTGATAGCGCGTTGCGAATTCCATGCAGGCGCCGGTGGCCTGCTGCCCCACCGTCGAGCGATAGAGCTCCTGCCACGGCGTCTGGTTGGCGGGATAGGGGAAGCCGCCTTTGGCTTTCAGTTCGGCGTGCCGGCGCTTTAGCTCCTCGTCGGAAATCAGAATGTTGGCGCTGCCTTTGTTGAGGTCGATGCGCACCTTGTCGCCGGTCTTGAGGATCGCGAGTCCGCCATTGGCGGCGGCTTCGGGGGTGGCGTTGAGGATCGACGGCGAGCCGGAGGTTCCGGATTGGCGGCCGTCGCCGATGCAGGGCAGGGAGAGTATCCCGCGTTTGATCAGTGCGGCGGGCGGCTGCATGTTCACGACTTCCGCGCCGCCGGGATAGCCGATCGGACCGGTGCCGCGCACGAATAGGACGCAGTGCTCGTCGATATCGAGCGAGGGATCGTCGATCCGGTCGTGATAATCCTCCGGGCCCTCGAACACGATCGCGCGGCCTTCGAACGCGCTGGGGTCTTTGGGGTTGTTCAGATAGCGATCACGGAATTCTTTGGAGATCACGCTGGTCTTCATGATCGCGGAATCGAACAAATTGCCGCGCAAAACCAAAAAACCGGCGTCCTTCACCAGCGGTCTGTCGTAACTCCAGATCACGTCGCCGTCGGGCTTGGGTGCCTCGCGGCAATTGTCGCCCATGGTGCGGCCGTTGACGGTCATGGCGTCTTCATGGATGCGCTTGTGTCGCATCAATTCGCGCACCACCGCCGGCACGCCGCCGGCGCGGTGATATTCTTCGCCGAGATAAAATCCGGCCGGCTGCATGTTGACCAGAAGCGGAATTTCGTGACCGAATTTCTGCCAATCGTCGATCGACAGTTCCACGCCGATATGGCGGGCGATGGCATTGATGTGGATGGGGGCGTTGGTCGAGCCGCCGATGGCCGAATTGACGACGATGCAGTTTTCAAAGGCCTTTTGCGTCAGGATGTCGGACGGCTTCAAATCTTCCCACACCATGTCCACAATTCGCCGGCCGGTCTCGTAGGCGATCTGGCCGCGCTCGCGGTAGGGGGCCGGGATCGCGGCGCAACCCGGCAGCGACATGCCGAGCGCCTCGGCCAGCGAATTCATCGTGGAGGCGGTGCCCATAGTGTTGCAATGGCCGACCGAGGGCGCCGAGGAGGCCACGATATTCATGAACTCCTCGTAGTCGATCTCGCCGGCGGCAAGCCGCTCGCGGGATTTCCAGACCACGGTTCCGGAACCGGTGCGCTCGCCGTTGAACCAGCCGTTGAGCATCGGCCCGCCGGACAGCACGATGGCGGGCAAATTCACCGTCGCCGCCGCCATCAGGCAGGCGGGGGTGGTCTTGTCGCAACCCGTGGTCAGAACTACGCCGTCCAGCGGGTAGCTGAACAGGATCTCGACCAGGCCGAGATAGGCGAGGTTGCGATCCAGCGCCGCGGTCGGGCGCTTGCCGGTCTCCTGGATCGGGTGGGTCGGGAATTCCATGGCGATGCCGCCGGCTTCGCGGATTCCTTCCCGGACGCGGTGCGCCAGCTCGAGGTGGTGGCGGTTGCAGGGGGAAAGATCGTTACCCGTTTGCGCGATGCCGATGATCGGCTTGCCGGATTGCAATTCCTGCCGGGTCAGGCCGTAGTTAAGGTAACGCTCGAGGTAGAGCGCGGTCATTGCTGGGTTGTGCGGGTCGTTAAACCATTCGCTGGAACGGAGTTTACGTCGGGCGATCCCGGTAAGCGGCTTGTTCATCGTTTCTCCCGCAGCATGCCTTGTTTTTGTGCTAAATCTTTGTGTTGGCGGCGGATGTTTGCATGCCAACGCCGGCTTCGCAACGCCGGCGGGGAGGCGGAACGCCTACGACTTTGATCCAACGACATCGCCGCAAAAGTCTGCTAAGACGCCGGCTAAACAAGGGGACGACCACGAAATTTACCGTGGAAGCTTATGTGTATTGAGGAGGAAGTGTATGTCGTCGGTGCAGATTCGCGACGTGCGAAAATCGTTCGGTGGCTTTGAAATCCTGCACGGCGTATCGATCCCGATCGAGGACGGGCAATTCGTGGTTTTGGTTGGCCCCTCCGGGTGCGGCAAATCGACCTTGTTGCGGATGCTCGCTGGCCTTGAAAACATCACCTCGGGGACGATTTCGATCGGCGACCGCGTCGTCAACAATGTGGCGCCCAAAGAGCGCGACATCGCGATGGTGTTCCAGAATTATGCGCTCTATCCGCATATGACGGTCGCCGACAATATGGGTTTTTCGCTCAAGCTGCGGGGCGCCAGTCCCGACGAGATCAGCAAAGGGGTCAAGCGCGCCGCGGAAATCCTCGCTTTGACGCCGCTGCTCGATCGCTATCCCCGCCAATTATCCGGCGGTCAGCGCCAGCGCGTCGCCATGGGGCGCGCCATCGTGCGCGATCCGCAGGTGTTCCTGTTCGACGAGCCGCTATCCAACCTCGACGCCAAGCTCCGGGTTGCGATGCGCACCGAAATCAAGGAACTCCATCAACGGCTGAAGACCACGACCGTCTACGTCACCCACGACCAGATCGAAGCCATGACCATGGCCGACAAGATCGTGGTCATGCATGACGGCATAGTAGAGCAAATCGGCTCCCCGCTCGAGCTTTATGACCGGCCGGACAATCAGTTCGTCGCCAGCTTCATCGGCTCGCCGGCCATGAACTTCTTGAAGGGCAAGGTGAAGGTGAATGGCGCGGCCGGCTTCGAGGGCCCGAACGGCGTGAAACTGCCGATCGCCTCCGTGCCCGCCAATTCGGACGGTCGGCCCGCGGTGTACGGCGTTCGGCCGGAGCATTTCACCATTGCGGACGACGGCGCCGAAGCCGAAATCGTGGTGGTCGAGCCGACCGGGTCGGAAACGCAGGTATTCGCCAAGCTCGGTGGCGAGCAGGTGGTTGCGGTGTTCCGCGAGCGACACCAATTCAATCCGGGCGACAGGATCCGGCTCAAGCCGGACCCCGCGCTGGTGCATCTATTTGATGAGGCAACTGGCAAACGGCTTTGATTAATTTGAGATATCGAAGGAACAATTGGTCGAGGAAAGAGCCAATAAACAGGGAGGATGAGGACATGATTAACTTTACAACGGATCGGCGGTCGCTGCTCAAGGGCAGCGCCGGCTTGCTGGCCGCGGCGGCGACCATGTCGAGCGAGCAATTGCTGGGCTATGCCAAGGCGTGGGCGCAAACCTCGCAATGGAAACCGGAAGCGGGCGCCAAGATCAACCTTTTGCGCTGGAAGCGCTTCGTCGAATCCGAAGACGTGGCCTTCATGAAGATCGTGGATGCCTTCCAGAAGGCCACCGGCGTCACAATCAACGTCTCCAACGAATCTTATGACGATCTCCAGCCCAAGGCGTCGGTCGCGGCGAACACGGGGCAGGGCCTCGATCTGATCTGGGGTCTTTATTCCCTGCCGTTCCTGTTCCCGAACAAATGCACCGACATGACCGATGTCGCCGATTACCTCGCCAAGAAGGGCGGCGGCTGGTCGAAAACGGGCGAGGCCTATGGCAAGCTGGAAGGCAAATGGATCGGCGTTCCCGTTGCGGTCAGCGGCGCACTTGTGAACTACCGCATCGGTGCCATGGAAAAGGCGGGCCACAAGGAATTCCCCAAGGACCTCGGCGGCTTTGCCGACCTTATCAAGGTCTTGAACAAGAACGGCACGCCGGCCGGCATGGCGCTGGGCCACGCCTCGGGCGATGCCAATAGCTGGCTGCATTGGGCGCTATGGGCGCATGGCGGCAACTTGATCGACAAGGACAACAAGGTCGTCATCAACTCGCCGGAAACGGCGAAGGCGCTGGAATACGTCAAGGGTCTTTACGAGGGCTTTGTGCCGGGCACAGCGTCCTGGAACGACAGCTCCAACAACAAGGCGTTCCTGGCCGGCCAGCTTCACCTGACCGTCAACGGTATTTCAATTTATGTCACCGCAAAAAGGGAAAATCCGCAGATCGCGGAAGATATGAACCACGCCCATCTTCCGGCGGGCGTGGATGGGAAAATCAGAGAATTGCACCTTGGCTACCCGATCCTGGTCTTCAACTTCACGAAATACCCGCAGGCCTGCAAAGCCTTCACCGCTTTCATGCTCGACCCGGATCAGCTCAATCCCTGGGTCGAAGGCGCACAAGGGTATCTGTCTCCCTTCCTGCTCGCCTTTAACAAGAACCCGATCTGGACCGCCGACCCCAAGAACACGCCATTCCGGGACGTGGGCGATACCGCGCAGACGCCGGCGGGTATCGGACAGATGGGCGAAAACGCCGCGGCCGCGATTGCCGACTTTGTCGTTGTCGACATGTTTGCGAACTACTGCACCGGACGCGAGGATGTGAAGACGGCGATGGCTTCGGCGGAACGTTCCGCCAAGCGCATCTTCCGATAGGCTATATGGCCGGCGCGGCCTTCCGCGCCGGCTGGTTTTTATCTAGGAATGCGGGCGACGCCCGGCGCAAATGGCGAAACGCCGGGCGTCGTCTTCCGATTTGGAGTTGGGAAGCGGAATGAGTACCGTCCAGACATCGATGCCCATGCACACGGTGAGTGTGGAGACGCCGTCGCTTTGGTTGCGGCTGCGAACCAGCCGTAACGTCATGGCGCTGTGGTTCATGCTGCCCGCGGCGGGGTTCCTGGTCTTGTTTTTGGCCTATCCGTTGTTCCTCGGCGTCTGGATGAGCTTCACCGACGAACGCATCGGCCGTGCCGGTATTTTCATTGGGCTCGAAAATTACCAGTGGCTGTGGGACGATTCGATCTTCTGGCTCTCGGTGTTCAACACGCTGCTCTATACGATCGTCGCCAGCGCCATCAAATTCGCCGTCGGCCTTTATCTCGCGCTGCTCTTGAACCGGCACATGCCGTTCAAGGCGGTGATCCGCTCCATCGTGCTGATCCCCTTCATCGTGCCGACCGTGCTCTCGGCGATCGCGTTCTGGTGGATTTACGACTCGCAGTTTTCGATCATCTCATGGTCGTTGATCAAGCTCGGCCTGATCGACCACAACATCAACTTCCTCGGCGACACCAATTTGGCACGCGGCAGTGTGATCTTCGCCAACATCTGGCGCGGCGTTCCCTTTGTCGCGATCACGTTGCTCGCGGGACTTCAAACCGTATCGCCCTCGCTCTATGAGGCGGCGACGCTCGATGGCGCCACCAACTGGCAGCGCTTCCGCTTCATCACCTATCCGCTGCTGACCCCGATCATCGCGGTCGTCATGACGTTTTCGGTGCTGTTCACGTTCACCGACTTTCAGCTGATCTGGGCCTTGACGCGCGGCGGCCCGGTCAACGCCACGCACCTGATGGCCACTTTGGGTTATCAGCGCGGCATCATCAGCGGCCGGCTCGGCGAGGGCGCCGCGATCGCGACCGCGATGATCCCGTTCCTGCTCGCGGCAATCGCGATTTCCTGGTTCGGCATGCAGCGCCGGAAGTGGCAGCAAGGATCGAACAATGACTGAGTCCGTCCTGCAATCGAAGACGGCCGTCTCCACGTCGAGCGACGACAGCGATGGCATGAGCTATCTGGAGTCGTTGCCGCGACGCGTGGTGACGCTCTATTTGCCTCTGTTCGTGATCCTGATCGTGCTGCTGTTTCCGTTCTATTGGATGGGCCTGACGTCGATCAAACCGGACGAACAATTGATCGACATGGACAGGTTCAACCCATTCTGGGTGATCCATCCGACGCTCAAGCATATCAGCAAGCTTTTGTTCGAGACCCAGTATCCGAAATGGCTCTGGAACACGATGTATGTCGCGGTGGGGGCTACGACGCTCTCGATCGTCGCGAGCGTGCTTGCGGCCTACGCCATCGTCCGGTTGCGATTCAAGGGTGCGGACACGGTCGGTGCGTTGATCTTTTTTGCCTATCTGGTGCCGCCGTCGATTTTGTTCATTCCGCTGGCGTCCGTCATCAAGGCCTACGGCCTGTTCGACTCGCCGCTGTCGCTGATCCTGGTTTATCCGACGCTTCTGATTCCGTTCTCGACCTGGCTCCTGATGGGATACTTCAAGACCATTCCCTATGAGCTTGAGGAATGCGCCCTGATCGACGGCGCGAGCCGCTGGCAGATTCTCGTCAAGATCGTGGTGCCGCTGGCGATCCCCGGCCTGATCTCGGCCTTCATCTTTTCCTTCACGCTGTGCTGGAACGAGTTCATTTACGCGCTCACCTTCCTGCAATCGACGCCGAACAAAACCGTGCCGGTGGCGATCGTGAACGAATTCGTCGACGGCGACATCTACAAATGGGGCTCGCTGATGGCGGGTGCGCTGGTGGGTTCGCTGCCGCTGGTCATTCTCTATGCCTTCTTTGTCGAGCACTACGTGTCGGCGATGACCGGAGCGGTGAAAGAGTGAGCAACTAAGACCCGCGCGATCTAAAAGTAAGAAACTAAAAAGGAGTCGGGTCTTGCATATCCTGGTTCTCGGCGCAGCCGGCATGGTCGGCCGCAAATTGACCGAGCGGCTGTTGGGCGACGGGCGTCTCGGCAAAAGCGACATCACCCGCATGACGCTGCAGGACGTCGTCGCGCCGGCGAAGCCGCAAGCAGGATTTCCGGTCGACACCGTGACCTGCGATTTCGCCGTGCCGGGCGCCGCCGAAAAACTGATCGCCGATCGTCCCGACGTGATTTTTCATCTCGCCGCGATCGTCTCCGGCGAGGCCGAGCTTGATTTCGACAAGGGTTACCGCATCAATCTCGACGGCACACGGATGCTGTTCGACGCCATCCGGCTTGTCGGAAACGGCTACAAGCCCCGTGTCGTGTTCACCTCGTCGATCGCCGTGTTCGGCGCGCCATATCCTGAAGCCATTGGCGACGAGTTCTTCCACACCCCTCTGTTGAGCTACGGCACCCAGAAGGCGATCGGCGAATTGTTGCTGGCCGATTATTCGCGGCGCGGTTTCATGGACGGCATCGGCATCCGGCTGCCGACCATTTGCATCCGTCCAGGGCTCCCCAACAAGGCCGCGTCCGGCTTCTTTTCCAACATCCTGCGCGAGCCGCTCGCGGGGAAGGAAGCTGTACTACCGGTATCCGAGAATGTCCGCCATTGGCACGCTTCGCCGCGCTCGGCGGTCGGTTTCCTGATCCACGCCGCGACCATGGATAGCGCCGCGGCGGCCTACCGCCGCAACCTCACGATGCCCGGGCTTTCGGCGACGGTCGGCGAACAGATCGCGGCCTTGAAGCGGGTGGCGGGCGATAAGGTGGCGGCGCGGATCAAACGCGAGCCGGACCCGTTCATCATGGGCGTGGTCGAGGGCTGGCCGCGCAATTTCGACGCCAAGCGGGCGCGTCAGCTCGGTTTCACCACCACTGAGAAGACCTTCGACGACATCATCCGGATTCACATTGAGGACGAACTTGGTGGTAAGTTCGTGGCCTGACCTGTTTTGTCCGAGGTTTCACGGAGAGCAACCATGACAGCCAGTATCGTCGGATGGGCGCACACGCCGTTTGGAAAGTTCGATGCCGAGACGGTCGAAAGTCTCGTGGTTCGTGTCGCGACCGAGGCGCTCGCTGACGCCGGCATTTCCGCTGCTGAGGTCGACGAGATCGTGCTCGGGCATTTCAATGCCGGCTTCTCGCCACAGGATTTCACCGCCTCGCTGGTGCTGCAGGCGGATCCGCAATTGCGCTTCAAGCCGGCCACCCGCGTCGAGAATGCCTGCGCCACCGGATCGGCCGCGGTGCATCAGGCGGTGAAATCGATCGCGGCGCGAACCGCGCGAACCGTGCTCGTGGTCGGGGTCGAGCAGATGACGCGGACGCCCGCAGCCGAAATCGGAAGAAACCTGTTGCGCGCGTCTTATTTGCCGGAAGATGGCGATACGCCGGCGGGATTCGCCGGGGTGTTCGGCAATATCGCGCAAGCCTATTTCCAGAGATACGGCGATCAGTCCGACGCGCTCGCGATGATCGCCGCCAAGAACCACAAAAACGGCGTCGCCAATCCCTACGCCCAGATGCGGAAAGATTTCGGCTTCGACTTCTGCCGTTCCGAGAGCGAGAAGAACCCGTTCGTGGCGGGGCCCTTGAAGCGCACCGATTGCTCACTGGTATCGGACGGTGCCGCCGCGCTCGTCATTACGGATTCAGAGACCGCCAAGACCATGGGCAAGGCCGTCAACATCAAGGCCACCGCGCATGCCCAGGATTTCCTGCCGATGTCGAAGCGCGACATTTTGCAGTTCGAGGGTTGCACAGTCGCATGGCAGCGCGCGTTGCGGTCGGCCGGCGTCGAGCTTTCCGATCTTTCCTTTGTTGAGACCCACGATTGCTTCACCATCGCCGAGCTGATCGAGTACGAGGCGATGGGCCTGACGCCGAAGGGGCAGGGGGCGCGTGCGATCAAGGAAGGCTGGACCCAGAAAGACGGCAGGTTGCCGATCAACCCCTCCGGCGGGTTGAAGGCCAAGGGCCATCCGATCGGTGCCACCGGCGTCTCCATGCATGTGCTGAGCGCCATGCAATTGTTGGGGCAGGCGCCGGAAGGCATGCAGATCAAGGACGCCAAACTTGGCGGCATCTTCAATATGGGCGGCGCCGCAGTCGCAAATTACGTCTCGCTGCTGGAGCCGGTGAAGTAGGCGGCTGCACGCGACCCGAGGGCGTAAGCGATGAACGTCGCCGAATGGCTCGCCGCGACCGCGCGTTTGCGCCCCCAGGCGCCGGCATTGCTCACCGGCTTCGATCTCGACGCGGATTATGAGACTTTCGCGCGGCGTGCCGCGGCCATCGGCGCGGCATTGTCGCGCCACTATGCGATCGCGCCCGGCGATCGGGTCGCTTTGTTCGCGACCAATTGCACGCAATATCTCGAATGTCTTTACGGCATCTGGTGGATCGGCGCGGTCGCCATCCCGATCAACGCCAAGCTGCATGGGCGCGAAGCGGCATGGATTTGCAGCGACGCCGGCGCCAAGCTCACCTTTGTGTCCGACGACACGGTGGCCGCGTTGCTCGAGGCGTCGGCCGATTGGCCGGCGGGAATGAAAACGCTGTCGGTCGATAGCGACAAATATCGGATGATGCGCGCCGGTGAAGGAACGCCCGCGCCGTTATGGCGCGAGACCGATGACCTCGCCTGGCTGTTCTACACCTCGGGCACCACCGGCCGCCCTAAAGGCGTGATGCTCAGCCACGGCAATCTGGTGGCGATGACGCTCTGTTATCTCGCCGACGTCGACGCCGCGACGCCAAACGATTCTTCGCTCTACGCCGCGCCGATTTCGCACGGTGCGGGGCTGTATCATTTCCCGCACGTCCGCATGGGTGGACGGCATGTGATTCCGGAATCGCGCGGTTTCGATCCGGATGAAGTGCTCAATCTCGGCCGGCAGCTCGACAATGTCGTGATGTTCGCAGCCCCCACCATGGTGCGGCGTCTGGTCGATGCCGCGAAAAAACGCGGTGAAAACGGCGAGGGCATCCGCACCATCATCTATGGCGGCGGACCGATGTACCTTGCCGATATCAAGGACGCGATCGCGACCCTAGGTCAACGCTTCGTGCAGATCTACGGCCAAGGCGAATCACCAATGACGATTACGGCGCTAAGCCGGGAATGGCACCAGGCGACCGATCATCCGCGTTACCTCGAACGTCTCGCCTCGGTCGGGACGGCGCAGAGCGTGATGTCGGTTCGCATCACCGGCGCCGACGGAAAAGTTTTGCCGGCAGGCGAAACCGGCGAGGTCGAGGCCAGGGGCACCGCCGTGATGCTGGGTTACTGGAACAATCCGAAAGCCAATGCGGAGACGTTGAAGGACGGCTGGCTCCGCACCGGCGATGTCGGACGGCTCGACGAAGACGGATTCCTGACGTTGTCGGATCGCTCCAAGGACGTGATCATTTCAGGCGGCACCAACATCTATCCGCGCGAGGTTGAGGAAGCGCTGCTGACGCATCCGGACCTGCGCGAGGTCTCCGCGATCGGCGTCCCCGATCCCGACTGGGGCGAAGTGGTCGTGGCCTGCGTCGTGCTGGAGCAAGGGGCGGTGGCCGACGACGCCAAGCTCGACGCGCATTGCCTCGCCTCGATCGCGCGTTTCAAGCGGCCGAAGCGATACGTGTATCTCGACGCGTTGCCCAAAAATAATTACGGTAAGGTGCTGAAGACCGAGCTGCGCAAGATGATGGGGAAGGGGTGAGCCATCTCGTGTCCCGGACGCGGTGCAGCGTTCTTGACGCTGCTCCGCAGAGCCGGGATCCATAGTAGCTAAACAAAGTGGACCCCGGATCAGCAGCGCACCGCTGTCGCGGCTCGCGCTGCATCCGGGGAACGTATCCACGAGCGCAATCGCCATACGTACACGCCTGATCCCCTTGATCTTCCCTTCGCTCTGCCGTTACTAGGCTTGAGAAAATGGCGCGCGTGACAGCGCCGTTTGCGTAGTGCCGGGAGCGAACGAAGCCATGGGACCGCTGGAAGGCGTCAAGGTCGTCGATATGACGACCGTGCTGATGGGGCCTTATGCCACCCAGGCGCTCGGCGACTATGGCGCCGACGTCATCAAGGTCGAATCGCTCGACGGCGACGTGACGCGGCAGATCGGCCCGACGCGCCACCCCGGCATGGGTCCGGTGTTTCTCAACACCAACCGCAGCAAGCGCAGCATCTGCCTCGACCTGAAAAAGCCCGCAGGCCGCGACGTGGTGCTGCGGCTGATCGAAACCGCCGACGTGCTGGTCTACAATGTGCGCCCGCAGGCGATGGCGCGGCTGCAACTCGGCTATGACGTGGTCTCCAAAATCAATCCCCGCCTGATCTATGCGGGTGTGTTCGGTTTCGGCCAGGACGGGCCCTATGCCGCCAAGCCCGCCTATGACGATCTGATCCAGGGCGCCACCGCGCTGCCGGCATTGATGGCGCAAACCAGTGACGGCGTTCCGCGCTATGTCCCCAACGCGCTGGTCGACCGCATCGTCGGGCTCACGGCCGTGGGCGCGATTTGCGCAAGCCTCGTGCATCGCGACCGCACCGGGCGCGGTCAGCGCGTCGATATCCCGATGTTCGAAACCATGGCGGGTTTCGTGATGGGCGATCACATGGGCGGTCTCACTTACGAGCCGCCGCTCGACAAAGGTGGTTATGCGCGGCACCTGTCGCGCGATCGGCGCCCGTACAAAACCTCGGACGGCTATATTTGCGTGATCGTCTATAACGACAAGCAGTGGGAAAATTTCTTTAAAGCCACCGGCCGCGACGATCTGCGCGGCGATCCCAAATTTGCTACCTTCGCCGGGCGAGCCACCAACATCGATAGGGTCTATGCCGAACTCGCCCGCATCTTCGAGACCCGCTCCACCGCCGAGTGGCTTGAGCTGTTGGACAAGGCCGACGTTCCGGTGATGCCGATGCACGATCTCCAGAGCCTCTTGCAGGACCCGCATCTCGCCGCGACGAATTCCTTTCCGGTGGTCGATCATCCGACCGAAGGCCCGATCCGCAGCATGAAGGTGTCGGCGACCTGGTCGGAAACCTCGGTGGAGGTAAGGTGGCTGGCGCCACGCCTCAACGAACATGGGCCCGAGATTTTGCGGGAAGCCGGATTTTCCGAAGACGAGATTGCGGCCTTGGTCCGCGATGGCGTCACTAAGCCCCTCGACGTCTCACAGGCTTGAGCCACATGGACTTCGCGCTGAGCCCCAACCAGGAATCGATCCGCGACGCGGTTGCGAAAATCTGCGCGCGGTTCGATGACACCTATTGGCTCAAGAAGGACGAGGAGGGCGGTTTCCCGGCCGACTTCCACAAAGCGTTCGCCGATGCCGGCTGGCTCGGCATCTGCATTCCGGAAGCCTATGGCGGCGCGGGTCTGGGGATCGTCGAAGCCGCGATCATGATGCGGACGATCTCGGAATCCGGCGCGGGCATGTCCGGCGCTTCCGCCGTGCATATGAACGTGTTCGGGCTCAACCCCGTGGTCGTATTTGGCACCGAAGCGCAGTGCAAACGGATGCTGCCACCGATCGTCTCGGGCGCGGAGAAGGCCTGCTTTGCCGTCACCGAGCCGAACACCGGTCTCAACACCACGCAGTTGAAGACCCGCGCGGTACGCTCTGGCGACAAATACGTCGTCAACGGTCAGAAGGTCTGGATCTCCACCGCGCAGGTCGCCGAGAAGATTTTATTGCTCGCGCGGACCACGCCGCTCGAAGAGGTGAAGAACCCGACCCACGGCTTAAGCCTTTTCTATACCGATTTTGACCGCAGCCGGATCACGGTACATGAGATCGACAAGATGGGCCGCAAGGCTGTCGACTCCAACGAGCTGTTCATCGAGAACTTCGAAATTCCGCTTGCAGATCGCCTCGGAGAGGAAGGCCGCGGCTTCGAATATATCCTCCACGGCATGAATCCCGAGCGCATTCTAATCGCGGCGGAAGCCGTCGGGCTCGGTCACCTTGCGTTGTCGCGGGCCGCGACTTACGCCAAAGGCCGTATCGTGTTCAACCGCCCGATCGGCCAGAACCAGGCGATCCAGCATCCGTTGGCGAAGAACTGGATGGAGTTGGAGGCGGCGTGGTTGATGACGCTGTCGGCGGCTTGGCAATACGACCAAGGCCAGCCATGCGGGCCGGCGGCCAACGCCGCGAAATATCTCGCCGGCGAAGCCGGCTTTCACGCCTGCGAGCAGGCCGTGATGACGCACGGCGGCTTCGGCTACGCCAAAGAATATCACGTCGAGCGCTATTTGCGCGAATCCCTGATTCCGCGCATCGCGCCGATCAGCCCGCAGCTCATTCTCAGTTTCATCGCCGAGAAGGTGCTGGGCTTGCCGAAATCTTATTGAGGGGCGGAGCCTTCTCCACCCTCTTGCAATTTCCACAAGGACAAGATCATGAGTCGTCTCAAGGCCGCCCTCGACCCGCGCTCCGTCGCCATCATTGGCGCGTCGGAAAATCCCAACAAGGTCGGCGGCCGTCCCGTGCACTACCTCGACAAGTTCGGCTTCAAGGGAAAGATTTTCCCGATCAATCCGTCGCGCGCCGAGGTGCAGGCGCACAAATGCTACAAGAGCCTCGACGATCTGCCGGAAGCCCCCGACATGGCGATCGTCGCGGTCGCCGGCGACAACGCGATCGGCGCGGTGGAGGATTGCGCCGCGCACGGCGTCAAGATCGCCGTCGTGATGGCGTCGGGATTCGGCGAGGTCGATGCGGTCGCGGGCAAGGCGAAAGAGCGGCGCATGGTCGAAGCCGCGCACAAGGCCGGCATGCGCATTGTCGGCCCGAATTCGCAAGGCCTCGCCAATTTCGGCACCGGCGCGATCGCGAGCTTCTCCACCATGTTCATGGACATGGACCGCGCGGAGGGCCATGTCGCGATGCTCAGCCAGAGCGGCGCGCTCTCGACGGTTCCGGTGGGCTTCTTGCGTCAGCGCGGAATCGGCGTCCGTCATACGCATGCCACCGGCAACGATGCGGACATTTCCGTCGGCGAACTCGCGGTTGCGGTCGCCGAGGATCCCGAGGTGAAGCTCTTGCTGCTTTATCTCGAAAGCATTCCCGATACGAAATACCTCGAAGAACTCGCCGCGGTCGCGCTCGATCGCGACCTTCCGATCGTCGCGCTGAAATCCGGTCGATCTGAAGCCGGCCGTCAGGCGGCACAGTCGCATACCGGCGCGCTTGCCAATGAGGATCGCGTGGTCGACGCGTTCTTCGAACATCACGGCATCTGGCGGGCACCTGACATGCGCGGCCTGGTCGAAGCGACCGAACTTTACCTTAAAGGTTGGAAGCCCAAAGGCAGACGGCTGGTGGCGATCAGCAATTCCGGCGCGGTCTGCGTCCTGACCGCAGATGCGGCGAGCGCGGTGGGCATGCCGATGGCGAAGCTCGCACCCGAGACCGACAAGAAGCTCAAAACCATCCTGCCGAGCTTTGCCACCACCACGAACCCGATCGACCTCACCGCGGCGTTGCTGTCCAACAGCCGGTTGTTCGGCGACATTCTCCCGGTGATTGCGGAAGACCCCGCGGCCGATGCGTTCCTGATCGGCGTCCCCGTTGCCGGTCCCGGTTACGACGTCGAGGCGTTCGCACGCGACGCAGCCGCGTTCGGCAAGCATACCGGAAAGCCGCTCGTGATCGCGGCGACGCAACGCAGCGTCGCCGACCAATTCGCCGCGGAGGGCTCATCGGTGTTTCCGACCGAGACCGAGGCGGTCACCGCGCTGCATCAGTTTCTCGCCCATCGCGAGTTGATGGCGCGCACGCTCGCGCGCAAAATGCAACGGACGACGGCAGCGCCTGCGATCTCAGCCACCGCGACGACGATGCTGAACGAAGCCGACAGCCTCGCCTTACTGGCCGCGCGCGGCATTCCCGTGGTGCCGCATCGGCTGTGCCGGTCGCGCGCGGAAGCCGTGGCGGCGTTCGAGGCGATCGGCGGGCCCGTCGTGGTCAAGGGGTGCTCGGCCGATATCGCGCACAAATCCGAACTCGGGTTGGTGAAGCTCGGCGTCAAGAGCCGCGAGGAGACCGGCGAGGTGTGGGCACAGATGGAAGGGATCATCCGCAAGCACGGCGCGCGCTTTGACGGCGTCATCGTCGCGGCGATGGCGGGTGGTCGGCGCGAGATCATGATCGGCGCGCATCGCGATCCGGTTTTCGGCCCGGTGGTGGCGGTCGGCGATGGCGGCAAATATGTCGAGATTTTTCGCGACACGACGTTGTTGTTGCCGCCATTCTCGAAAGATGACGCCAAGGCCGCGCTCGCAAAGCTGCGGATTGCACCGTTGTTCGCCGGCGTGCGCGGCGAGGTTCCGATGGACGTCGATGCGTTGTGCGAAGCCATCGTCAAGATCGGCGAGCTGATGCTTGATCCCGCCGCGAAAGTGATGAGCCTCGACCTCAACCCGGTGCTGCTCGATAGCGCCGGCAAAGGTTGCGTCGTGGTGGATGCGGTGGTGTTTCGGGGTTGATTCAGCTGTGCCGGATGGATTGCTTCGTAGCGTTGGCTCCTCGTAGTGATGATTATCGCCAATAGAAGAGCACGCTCGCGATGACGAGCATTGCCGTCACCGCCAGCATTTGCGCGAGCGCCTCCGAGGCCGCCCTTTTGGTGGCTTCCTTCATGCGGTTCTCCTAGGCCTGGGCGTGAATCATCGTTGCGTGCAAGAGCGCTAACGCTGGTCAGAATTTTACGCGGGACACCCATGACGAGTATTCGCTTTGACCTAAAGTCCCCACTCAGCGAATATCGACGATGTCAGGATCGAACAGTAATGCGGCGGCATTTTGACTCGCGCGCAGCCAAGCTGTGCGGGCGAAATGACATTTTTGAAGCGCTCGCTTGAAGCGTTCGTCGTGCTTAAAGCTTGCGGGTGCGCTTGAGACGATCGAGCTGCGCCTGAATCGCGCTCGGCTCTGTCACCGGGTAGGAGCAGAACGTGCTGGTGCAAGCAAAGGCGGCGGGGCCTTCGGGAAAATCCGGATAGTCGACGTCGATATTGGCGAGTTGGCCTTCGCGCTTGTCCCACCATTCCGCGCGCTTGCTCACGAGCGGATAGGCCAGCGCGGCACGATAGAGCGCCGTCGAGCGTGGATCGTCTTTGGCGCCGACGATCGTGACATGAACCGGCTCGTTGCGCAGCTCGTCCTCCGCCAACAACACGTCCGGCAAAAAGCCGAAGGCGTCGAGCACCGGCGGCGAGGTGAGATAACCCATGCCGGCCTCGGCGATTTCGCGATAGCTGGAATTTCCGGTGTAGGACGACAGCAGGTTGAACATTCGCACCGCCGTGACATTGTCCTCGCGCTGCTTGATTGGCTTGGCGAGATGCTGCGCATCCGGCGAGGCCGACACGACAAAGCCACCGGTTGCGGGATCGATGAAAGTTTTGGCGATGAAGTCCGCGGTCGATTGCGCATAAGTCAGCCATTCGCGCTCGCCGGTAGAGCGATGCAGCGCCAGCAACGCCTTCGCCATCTCGACATTGTCGGCGAGATAAGGCCCGCCCTTGTCCTGTTCGGCATGGCGGAAGCCGCCGTCTTGCATGGCGCGGTTGGTCAAAGCCCAACGTGCGGCGCGAACGGCCAAGTCGCGGGCGTCGACGACACCCGTCGCATCGTAATAGGCCAAGAGTCCCGAGATCGCCTGCGCGGTTTCGCGCGCATAGAGCCGGTGGTCGACGCCGGGCTCGCCTTCGCTCAGGCCCATCGAGGCGTAGAAGCCGCCGCCGGGCGCGGCCATCGAGTCTTTGAGGAAGCCATAGATGCGATCGGCGGCCTCGCGATAGGCGGGATCGCCAAACATCACCCACGCCCGCGCATAGGCTGAAAGCGCCGCCTCTTGCGCAAACATCGGGAACTCGCGCGCCGGCTCCGACCAGTCGGGCTTTAGATTGACCTGATTCATCGCGCCGGTGTCCTTGTCGATCATGGTCTCGGCCATCATCGTCAGCACTTTTTGAATTCGCAGCGCGTTCGTGGCGTCACCCTGCCGCGCCCGTTGCAACGCCCAGGTCAACATCGGGCCATCGACGAATTTGGTCCTGCTCCAGCCGCCATATTCGTCGTTCCACGCCTTGTCGATGAAATCGAGAATCTCGGTGCGTTGCGCGTCGCTCAAGCCGGTCGCTAGCGCGCGCTCCCGCTCGGCTCCGCCGAGGTCGCCGTACTTCACCGGGGAGGGGTCCTCGATGGTGGCGGTCAGCACCGGCACGAAAAACTCCGGCGAATAGAAGCCGCGGAGTTTGGCGATCTCGGTGCCGTCGGGCCCGAAGATGATGGTGGCGGGCCAGCCCCATCGCTCGTAGCGCTGCGAGATATCCGGCCGGCTGTCCTGGTCCACATAGACGGGGATGAACTTGTCTTTCAGAACGCTGCGGACTTCCGGCTTTGCCCAGGTCTCGCGGTTCATGATGTGACACCATTTGCACCACCAGGATTGCAGGGAGACGATCACGAATTTCTTTTCTTGAGCCGCCCGCGCAAAGGTCGCGTCGTTCCACTCGCTCCAAAATCCGTCGCTGTTCTCGATCGGCGCCGCACGGGCGGTCACAGCGAACAGCAGCGACAGAACAAGCACAACAATCCGGATCATGGCTCTTCCCCCAAATGGCTTGCGGGAACATGTCTCAGATCGTGGCGTCCGCTCAACTCACAGCGTCGTGACCGGACCTATAAATGCAAACAAAAGGCTAACGCGGACGGCCGATTCGAATCGAACCGTTCAGGTCTCGACGATCGCCAATACCTGCCCCTCGGCCACCATGTCGTCGAGTTTGACGAGGATGGATTTGAGCCTGCCGGCGGCGGGGGAGGCGACCGGGATTTCCATCTTCATGGCCTCGACGAGGGCGACGTCGTCGCCTCCGCTGAGACTTGCTCCGACTTCGACGAGGAGCGCGCAGACGCGCCCGGCCACCTCGGTCACGATCTTGATGTCGGGCATTCCGGTCTCCGGCGACGGCCGCCACGCCGTTGCGATTCGATTGGAGGCACCATAAGGGGCGGAAGTTGTGGCGGCAGATTGCCTGAGGTAGCCTGTTTCGCAAGCGGAATGTCTTCCGCATCGCGATATCCTCCACACGTCGACGAAGAGGAAAGCGGTTTTGGATCCGGGCGGAGAATACGAATGAATTGGAAGCTGGAACTCGACGACCTCGCCCGGCGCGAAGCCTTCGCGCGCGAGATGGGAGGTGTCGACAAGGTCAAGCGGCAACGCGACCAGGGCCGGCTCACCGTTCGCGAGCGCATCGACAAATTGGTCGATTCAAAAAGCTTTCATGAGATCGGCGCGATTGCCGGCACCGCCGAATATGACGAGAAGGGCGAACTAAAAAGCCTGACGCCGGCGAATTGCGTATTCGGCCGCGGCAAGATCGACGGTCGGACGGTGGTCGTGGTCGGCGACGATTTCACGGTGCGCGGCGGCTCGGCGGACGCTTCGATCTCGGCGAAGCCGTTGATGGCCGAGGAGATGGCGCACGACTTCCGTCTGCCCATCATCCGGTTGATCGAGGGCTCCGGCGGCGGCGGTTCGGTGAAAACCATCGAAACCAAGGGCGCGGCCAATCTGCCGGGCGGCATCGGCGGCACCCGCTCGTATGCCTACACGACCGCGAACATGGCGCGCGTGCCGGTGGTTGGACTTGGGCTCGGTTCGGTCGCGGGCCTCGGTGCGGCGCGATTGGCGGCGAGCCATTATTCGGTGATGACCAAAAGCTCGGCGATGTTCGTCGCGGGACCGCCGGTCGTGAAACGTTTGGGTCAGGACCTCACCAAACAAGAGCTCGGGGGCGCCGACATCCAGACTCGTGCCGGTGCCGTCGATCACGCGGTCGAAACCGAGGAGGAGGCCTTCGCCTGCGCGAAGCGCTTTCTTTCGTATTTGCCCTCGTCGGTCTACGAATTGCCGCCGACGCTTGCCTGTCATGACGATCCCGAGCGCGCGGAAGAGTCCTTGATGAATGCGGTGCCGCGCAATCGGCGTCAGGTCTACAAAATGCGTCCGATCATCAACGCGGTGGTCGATGAGGGCTCGTTCTTCGAGATGGGCGCGAATTTCGGCCGCTCGATCATCGTTGGCCTCGCACGGCTGGAAGGCCGCGCGGTGTTGCTGCTTGCCAGCGATCCTTTTCATTATGGCGGCTCTTGGACCGCTGAAGCGTGCCAGAAGGTGGTGCGCTGGGTCGATTTCGCGGAGACCTTCCATCTGCCGGTAGTTTATCTGATGGATTGCCCGGGCTTCATGATCGGGTTGGAGGCAGAGAAGGCGGCGACCATCCGTCACGGCGTGCGCGCGATGGCGGCGGTCAATCAGACCACCGTTCCCTGGTGCACCATCATCGTGCGAAATTCTTTCGGCGTCGCCGGGGTCGTGCATCAGCCGGCCGACAGCTTCTCAATGCGCTACGCCTGGCCATCGGCCTATTGGGGGTCGCTGCCGCTGGAAGGGGGCATCGAGGCGGCCTATCGCGCCGACATCGACGCGGCCGCCGACCCCAAAGCGAAATTGCAGGAGATCGAGGACCGTCTCAACAAGCTGCGCTCACCGTTTCGCACCGCTGAGAAATTCTGGGTCGAGGAAATCATCGACCCACGCAAGACGCGCTCGTTGTTGTGCGAGTTTGCCCGGCTCGCCGAGCCGCTACGTACACCGGGGCCGGTGACGAACATGGCGATCCGGCCGTGATTACCGGTCCCTCATGGTGAGGAGCGCGTCTTCGCGCGTCTCGAACCATGAGAGGTCACATGCACTCATCCTTCGAGACGCGGCTAAGAAGCCGCTCCTCAGGATGAGGGAAAATCTATAGCCTCAATGAACAACACGCTCCACTGCAATCGCCGATAAATTGTCGTGAAGTAACTCTACCGCTTCCGGTCGATAAACCCCTGCATCAACCGTTGCGGTTCGCCGGTCAGGAACGCGCGCCCGAACACGCCGATGCTCAGATCGACGGATTCCCTCAGCGGCAGTTCCTCCCATTGCCGAAGCAAAATCTTCTGCGCGCGCAAGGCTTCCGTGCCGCATTCCAGAAGCGCCGCCACTGTGCGCTCGACCGCTGCATCGAGGCCGCCTTCCGGCGCGACCACATCGACCAGTCCCCAGGCAAGCGCGGTCGCGGCGTCGATATTCTCGGCGGTCATGATCAGCCAGCGAGCGCGGCCCCAGCCGATCAGCCGCGGCAGCAGCGCGGCGTGAATCACGGAAGGGATTCCAACCTTCACCTCCGGCATGCCGAATTTGGCGTCGTGCGCGGCAATCCGAAAATCGCACGCAGTCGCAAATTCCAGCCCACCACCGAGGCACCAGCCGGGAATCCGCGCGATCACCGGCGCCGGAAAGGCGCGCGCGGCCTCGCAAAGATCGCGCAAACCGGTGATGAATTTCTCGGCGGAGGTTTGATCGAGCTTCGCCATCTCCTTGATGTCGGCGCCGCCGATCATGCTTTTCTCGCTTTGGCCGGCGATGACAAGCGCACGAATTTGCGAATCCCTCGCGAGAATTTCGAGGCCTTCGCGAACGCCATTGATCGCGGCCGATCCGAGGATGTTGAGCGAGCCGGCGTTGCAGATCGTCAAGCGAACCACGCCGTGCGGATCGCGATCGACGCCGCAATAGGGGTTGAGCATTTCCATGGAGTGTCTCGCCGAGGTTTGGACACATCACTTCCCGGGCAAAGTACGGCCTTGTCAAGGGCCAGTGGACCGGGCTTTCGCCCCGTCGTTTCCCACGCGAGGAATAAAATGCTTTTCGCAACCACGAATGCTATTATATGACTCTAAACATCTTATGAGACGCATCCGATGCGATACTCCAGGGAACACAAGCTCGAAACCCACGCACGGATCGTGAAGAAAGCCTCGGTGCGGCTTCGCGAGAAGGGCGCGCATGGGATCGGCGTCGCCGACCTGATGAGGGAGGCGGGCCTCACCCATGGCGGGTTTTATGCCCATTTCGATTCGCGCGAGGCGCTTGTGATCGAAGCTTTTGCGCATGCGATGGATCGCTCGGCCGAACATTGGCGCAAGCTCACGGAGCAGGCCCCGCCGGAGAAGCGGCTCGGAGCAATCGTCGATTCCTACCTGACGTCGGCGCATCGCGATGATCCCGGCCGCGGCTGCGCGGTTCCGGCGCTGGGCGCGGAAATCGCCCGCGAGAGCCCCAAGACGCGAAAAGCCTTCGCGGCCAAGCTCGAGCGAATGATTGATATGCTTGCGGCGCAAATTCCGGACGTTCCGGAAAAAGCAGCGCGCAGGCAGGCAATGGCGGCCATCGCGACCATGATGGGAGCGGTGGTATTGGCGCGAATTGCCGGCACTGGCGAGTTTTCCGACGAAATTTTGGACGCCGGGCGCGGGGCCGTGCTCGATGGCGCGACGCGGCCGAAATCGAGGGTGAAAAAGACCGCCGCCAAGCGAGCCGGCAAGAAAGCTGTCAAATCGGTGCGGCATTGATCAGGCCTCTTCGACGTTGGTCGCAAATGGCCGAAAACGGTGGCAAGGAGCGCATTTCCGCAAATCCGCCGCGCGCCGAAAAACCCTTTCCAAACGCCGCAAAGACTGCAAGATGCCGCCAAAACTGGCACTTGAGAGATACCGGAGGAACACATGCGTATGATCGGACATTTTATCGGTGGCCGTGAGGTCAAGGGCACCTCGGGCAAGTTCGCGGACGTGTTTGAGCCGATGACGGGTGACGTCCAGGCCCAGGTCGCGCTGGCCTCCAAGGCCGAGGTCCGGGCTGCGGTTGAGAACGCGTTGGCCGCGCAGCCGGAGTGGGGTGCGACCAATCCGCAGCGCCGCGCTCGAATCATGATGAAGTTCCTTGAACTGGCGCAGCGCGATTACGACAAGCTCGCCGATCTGTTGGCACGCGAGCATGGCAAGACCGTCCCCGACGCGCGGGGCGACATTCAGCGCGGCCTCGAAGTGGTCGAGTTCGCCTGCGGCATTCCGCACCTCATGAAGGGCGAATATACCGAAGGCGCGGGTCCCGGCATCGACATCTATTCGCTGCGCCAACCTCTCGGCGTCGTCGCCGGCATCACGCCGTTCAATTTCCCGGCGATGATCCCGATGTGGAAATTCGCCCCCGCGATTGCCTGCGGCAACGCCTTCGTGCTCAAGCCGTCGGAGCGCGATCCCGGCGTGCCGATGATGCTTGCGCAATTGATGATCGAGGCCGGCCTGCCGCCGGGCATCCTCAACGTCGTCAACGGCGACAAGGAGGCGGTGGACGCCATCCTCGACGATCCCGATATCCGCGCCGTCGGCTTTGTCGGTTCTTCCCCGATCGCGCAATATATTTACGAGCGCGCGGCCGCCACAGGAAAGCGCGCGCAATGCTTCGGCGGCGCCAAGAACCACGCCATCGTCATGCCCGACGCCGACATGGATCAAACCGTCGATGCCTTGATCGGCGCGGGTTATGGCTCGGCCGGCGAGCGCTGCATGGCAATCTCGGTCGCGGTGCCCGTCGGCAAGACCACCGCGGACCGTTTGATGGAAAAGCTCATTCCGCGCGTCGAGAGCTTGAAGATCGGCACCTCGATCGATCCTTCGGCGGATTACGGTCCGCTCGTCACCAAAGAGGCGCTCAACCGCGTCAAGAACTACGTCGAGATCGGCATCAAGGAAGGCGCCACGCTCGCCGTCGATGGCCGGAACTTCAAGATGCAGGGCTATGAGAACGGCTTCTATATGGGTGGGTGCCTGTTCGACAACGTCACCAAGGACATGCGGATCTACAAGGAAGAAATCTTTGGGCCCGTGCTATCGGTGGTGCGCGCCCACGACTACAACGAGGCCCTGAGCCTGCCGTCCGACCATGACTACGGCAATGGCGTTGCGATCTTCACCCGCGACGGCGACGCGGCGCGGGACTTCGCCGCCAAGGTCAATGTCGGCATGGTCGGCATCAACGTGCCGATCCCGGTGCCGATCGCGTATTACACCTTCGGCGGCTGGAAAAAATCCGGCTTCGGCGACCTCAACCAGCACGGGCCGGATTCGATCCGCTTCTACACCAAGACCAAAACCGTGACCGCGCGCTGGCCGTCCGGCGTCAAGGAAGGGGCGGAGTTCTCGATTCCGACGATGAATTGAGGGCGCGCGTGATCTCGTAAACGAGCGCGAGCCGAGAGAATGCAATTCGCTCTCACCGAGGACCAGATTGCGGTTCGCGACATGGCGCGGGATTTTGCCGCGGAGAAAATCGCGCCGCATGCGGTCCGGTGGGACGAAGAGAAGCACTTCCCTGTCGACGTGATGCGCGAGGCGGCGGCGCTCGGCATCGGTGGGATCTATATCCGCGACGACGTCGGCGGCTCGGGCCTGACGCGGTTCGATGCGGCGCTGATCTTCGAGGCGTTGGCAGAAGGTTGTCCGACCGTGTCGGCCTACATCTCGATCCACAACATGGCGTCCTGGATGATCGATGCCTTCGGCAGCGACGCGCAGCGCCAAAAATGGCTTCCCAAGCTCTGCACCATGGAGATGTTGGCAAGTTATTGTCTGACCGAGCCGGGCTCGGGGTCTGACGCCGCCGCGCTTCGCACCCGCGCGGTGCGCGACGGCGACTGCTACGTGCTCAATGGCCAGAAGCAGTTCATCTCGGGCGCCGGCAGTGGCGACATCTATGTGGTGATGGTGCGGACTGGCGACGACGGTCCGGGCGGCATTTCGACGCTGGTGATCGACGGCGACACGCCGGGGCTATCGCTCGGCGCCAATGAGCGCAAGATGGGCTGGAATGCGCAACCGACCCGCGCGGTGATTTTCGAGAACGCGCGGGTGCCGGTCGCCAATCGGCTGGGCGCCGAAGGCATCGGATTCAAGATCGCGATGGCCGGGCTCGACGGCGGCCGCATCAACATCGCGGCCTGTTCGCTCGGCGGGGCGCAATGCGCGCTCGACAAATCGCTCGCCTATATGAAAGAGCGCAAAGCCTTCGGAAAACGCCTCGATGAGTTCCAGGCACTGCAATTTCGTCTCGCCGACATGGCGACCGAGTTGGAGGCGGCGCGAACCTTCGTGTGGCGCGCTGCCGCGGCACTCGACCGCAAGGACCCTGATGCGACCATGCTGTGCGCGATGGCGAAACGCTTTGGTACCGATGTCGGATTCGAGGTCGCCAATCAAGCGCTGCAATTGCACGGCGGTTACGGATATTTGAGCGAATACGGCATCGAAAAAATCGTGCGCGACCTGCGCGTGCATCAGATTCTCGAAGGCACCAACGAAATCATGCGGCTGATCGTGGCACGTAAGCTGATCGAGGGCGCGCGATGACGGCGCAAGCTGCGGCCACGGCGGGCGCCGAGCCCGATCTGATCGCCCGACGCGAGGGCGCGGTCGGAATCATTCGTCTCAATCGACCGAAAGCCATCAATGCCGTGACGCTTGAGATGTTTCGCGACATCGACAAGGCGCTCGACCAATTCGAGGCCGATCCAGCGGTCGCCGTGATCCTGTTAGAGGGGGCCGGCGATCGCGGCCTATGCGCCGGCGGCGATATCCGCGCGCTTTATGAAAGCTCGAAGGTCAACGGCGATCTCGGCAAAATCCTTTGGCGTGAAGAGTACATTCTCAACGCGCGGATCGCGAAATTTCCGAAGCCCTATGTCGCCTTCATGGACGGCATCGTGATGGGCGGCGGCGTCGGTCTCTCCGCGCACAGCCGCCACCGCGTCGTCACCGAGCGGACCAAGCTCGCGATGCCCGAGGTCGGGCTTGGATTCTTTCCCGATGTGGGTGGCACCTGGCTGTTGTCGCGCGCGCCCGGAGAGATCGGCACGTATTTCGGATTGACCGGCCAGACCATGAATGGCCCCGACGCGATCTATGCCTGCTTCGCGGATGCGGTGGTGCCCTCGAATACACTTGCGTCTTTACGCGACGCGCTCACCAAGGTGAGGGTTGGCGCGACGTCGGGCGAAGTCAAAACTTTGATCGATACGTTCGCGACTGGCGAGACTGCCGGGCCCATCGCGGCGATGCGGTCGCAGATCGATCGCTGGTTCGCATATGACCGGATCGAGGATATCGCCGCGGCGCTTCGACGAGATGGTTCGGAGCAAGCCGAGGCGACGCTTTCGACATTGCGCGAGAAGTCGCCCCGAGGTCTGGTGGTCACGCTGAAACTTTTACGGTTGGCACGCGCGTCGGCTTCGCTGGAAGAATGCCTGCAGCGGGAATATCGCGCCGCGCTGGAAGTGTTCAGAAGCGACGATTTTCGCGAAGGCGTGCGTGCGGCCGTGATCGACAAAGACCGCAACCCCCGATGGTCGCCGTCCGAAATCGAAGACGTGACGCCGGAGATGCTTGCGCCTTACTTCGCCGAGGTCGGTGCCGACGAACTCAAATTCGAGAACAAAAAATAGAACGCCTTGAAGGGCGGAGGGAGAGAGACCATGGCAAATATCGCATTCATCGGGCTCGGCAATATGGGCGGACCGATGGCGGCCAATCTCGTCAAGGCCAGCCACAAGGTGACCGGATTCGATCTGGTGGAAGCTTCGCGCCATCAAGCAAAAGCCGATGGAGCAGGGATCGCCGACAGCGCGGCTGCCGCGGTGAAAGGCGCGGACGTCGTCATTACGATGTTGCCGGCCGGCAAGCACGTGCTCTCGGTCTGGAGCGAGATATTGCCCGCGATGGGAGGCGGATCGCTGATTGTCGATTGCTCGACCATCGACGTCGAAAGCGCCAAACAAGCCCATGCGCTTGCGGCGAAACACGGCATCGCTTCCGTCGATGCGCCAGTGTCCGGCGGCACCGGCGGTGCGAAAGCCGCGACGCTGACCTTTATGGCCGGCGGTGACGACAAGGCGTTCGCGGCCGCAAAACCGGTGCTGGAAAAGATGGGCAAGAAGATCGTGCATTGCGGCGGCGCCGGCGCGGGGCAGGCCGCGAAAATCTGCAACAACATGATTTTGGGAATTTCCATGATCGCGGTCAGCGAAGCCTTTGCGCTCGCCGAAAAACTCGGCCTGTCGCATCAGGCTTTGTTCGATGTGGCCTCGACCTCGTCGGGTCAATGCTGGTCGCTGACGTCTTATTGCCCGGTGCCGGGACCGGTGCCGACCTCGCCCGCGAACAACGACTATAAACCCGGTTTCGCGTCGGCTTTGATGGTGAAAGACCTCACGCTGGCCCAAGACGCGGCAAAGACGACCGGCGCAGCGACGCCGCTGGGCAAGCACGCCCAGGAAATCTACCAGGAATTCGACCGAAGCGGCCATGGCGGAGTTGACTTCTCCGGGATCATCCAGCACGTCCGTGGCCTTGCTGGAAATTGACATGAATGAAGTTTGGAAGAAGCCGCCGGTTTCGCTTTCCACCTATCAGGCGATGGTCGGTCAGGAAGTCGGCGTGTCGTCATGGCACCTGATCGACCAAAATCGCATCGACGTTTATGCCGACGTGATCGAAGATCACCAGTTCATCCATATCGATCCCGAGCGCGCCAAGCGCGAAACGCCGTTCGGTACTACGGTGGCGCATGGGTTTCTCACGATGTCGTTAATGAGCATCATGTCCTATGAGGTCATGCCGGTGATCGAGGACACGACGATGGGGGTGAATTACGGCTTCGACAAATTGCGTTTCATCTCGCCGGTGCGCGCAGGTTCGCGCGTTCGCGGCCGTTTTACGCTCATGGAAGCGACGTTGCGCAAGCCGAAAGAACTTTTGTCGCGCACCAACGTGACCGTCGAGATCGAGAACGAGACCAAGCCCGCGCTGGTCGCCGACTGGATCGGGTTGATCTATTTCGCTTAAGTACACACTCCGTCTCTGTCGGGCTTGACCCGGCAATCCATCGCTGATCAAAAATGGGTTTTCTTTTGATGGATGCGCGGGTCAAGCCCGCGCATGATGCAAGAACAAGAATTCGGGAACGGCACTCATGACAATCAGGTTTGACGGACGCGTCGCCATCGTCACCGGCGCGGGCAATGGTCTTGGACGCGCACACGCGCTGGGGCTGGCGAGCCGCGGCGCCAGGGTCGTCGTCAACGATTTCGGCGGCGCGCGTGACGGCACCGGCGAGTCGTTGACGCCTGCGGAAAGCGTGGTGGAGGAAATCCGAAAAGCGGGCGGCGTAGCGATGGCGGACGGCGCGGACGTCTCCAATTTCGAGCAGGTCAAAGCGATGGTGGATCGCACGACGAAGGAGTGGGGCAGCGTCGATCTGCTCTGCGCCAATGCCGGCATTCTGCGCGACAAGTCTTTCGCCAAGATGGAAATCGCCGATTTTGCCAAGGTGCTGGACGTGCACCTCAACGGCACGTTCTATTGCTGCAAGGCGGTGTGGGACGGCATGCGCGAGCGCAATTACGGCCGCATCGTCGTCACGACCTCGTCGTCAGGTCTGTTCGGAAATTTCGGCCAGGCGAATTACGGCGCCGCGAAAGCCGGCATCGTCGGCTTGATGAATGTACTGGCCGAAGAAGGCCGCAAGAACAATATCCGCATCAACACCATCTCGCCGACGGCGGCCACGCGCATGACCGAAGAATTGTTGCCGGCGCCGGCGCTCGCGCTGATGAAGCCCGAGGCGATCACGCCGGCGGTGCTTTATCTGCTCGGCGAAGATGCGCCGACCCGCACCATCATCGGCGCGGGCGCGGGTTCGTTCGCGGTGATCAAGATCATGGAAACCGAAGGCATCAATCTGGCCCAAGCCGACTGGACGCCTGAGGCGATCGCCGCGCATTTCGATGAGATCAGCGACATGAAAAGCGCGAAGGCGCTCGAAAATGCGTTTCAGCAGACCCACAAATATGTGGGCCAAGCCGCGGCGCGAGCGGGCGTGAAGTTGTAAAGGTTAGCGGGCGTTGCGTGTGCCTCATGGAGAGGAGCGCGTTTGCGCGCGTCTCGAGCCATGAGTGATCGTGGTCCATCCTTCGAGACGCGGCGAAGTCGCCGCTCCTCAGGATGAGGGTCTTGATGTAGAGAGGAAGTTCTCCTTGCCCGCCGCGATAACGAGTTCAAAAACCCAAATCGTCGTCATCGGCGCCGGCCCGGCCGGGCTGATGGCGGCCGAGGTATTGGCGCAAGGCGGCGCCCGCGTCACGGTCTATGACGCGATGGCCTCTGTGGGCCGCAAATTCCTGATGGCGGGCCGTGGCGGGCTCAATCTCACCCACAGCGAAGCGGTCCCTGCGTTTCTCGCGCGCTACGGTGCGGCAAGCCCACATCTCGCTGCGGCGATCGAAGCGTTGCCGCCGGGTCGCTTGCGGCAATGGAGCGAGGAGCTGGGGCAGCCGACGTTCGTCGGCTCCAGCGGCCGGGTTTTCCCACAAGCCTTCAAGGCGTCGCCTTTGCTGCGCGCATGGTTGCGGCGGCTCGATACGATCGGCGTCAAATTCGCGTTGCGCCACCGCTTGATCGGTTGGAACCACGCCGGGCATCTCTCGTTTCAAGCGCCGGATGGGAAGCGCCTCGTCGAGGCTGACGCCACGGTGCTTGCGCTCGGCGGCGCGAGCTGGCCGCGGCTAGGCTCCGACGGCGCATGGGCGGAATGGCTCGCCGTCAAGGGCGTGACAATATCGCCGCTTCGCTCCGCCAATTGCGGCTTTGCCGTCGCGTGGTCCGACATCTTCCGCGACCGTTTCGAAGGTCATCCGCTCAAGGGTGTCGCGTTGTCGTATGCCGCGCGCACCGTCCGCGGCGAAGCGGTCGTTACCCGCGCGGGGCTCGAAGGCGGCGCGATCTATGCGCTCTCGGCCGATCTGCGCGAAACCATCGCAAGTTCCGGGCACGTCACGTTGCATATCGCGTTGCGGCCCGACCTTGAGCAGACAGAACTGATCGCACGGCTTTCGTCGGCGCGCGGCAAACAATCCTTTTCGAACTGGCTGCGCAAAGCCGCTAGTCTTTCGCCCGTGGCGATCGGTCTGTTGCAGGAGGCAACGATGGCCTCCGGTCGATCGCTATCCGCGCTGTCACCCGCAAGCCTCGCCGAATTGATCAACGCCGTGCCGGTGGCGCTCAACGGCGTGGCGGGAATCGCGCGCGCGATTTCGACCGCGGGCGGGATATCGTTCGATGAAATCGATTCTGACTTCATGCTCCGTCGCTTGCCCGGAGTCTTCGCCGCCGGCGAGATGCTCGATTGGGAAGCGCCGACCGGCGGCTACCTGCTGCAAGCCGCGTTTGCGACCGGCGCGGCGGCGGGGAGGGGCGTGTTGAAGTGGCTCAATAAGGTGTAGCCGCTGAACTAGAGTTTGACATCGTCATTCCGGGGCGGTGCGTAGCAGCGAACTCCGATGTGCAATTGCACATCGGAGAATCTCGAGATTCCGGGTCTGGTGCTAAAGCACCATCCCGGAATGACGGTGATCATCGCAGCCTCCCCCGCGCCGCCACGGCAAGCGTGCCGACGATCTCTTCGCCGCGCACCATCACCACTTCGTCCATCATGTTGACGACGACGCAGACATGGTTCGGCACGATCCGCACCACGTCGCCGACATTGGGGCGGGTGTTGCTGCGTGTGAGATCGAGGAAGCCGTGCTCCTCGGCGAAGCGCGCGATTTTCGCTTCGGGATGTTCGAGGATGAGCCCGTGACCGTCCAATCCGCCGCCGGTGTCGGAGGTGAGGGTCTTCGAGCCGGCATCGAGAATGCCGCGGTCCGGACCGGCGCGGCTCACCACGGTCGAGTAGATGTTGAGCGCGCAATCGTCCCAACTCGCTACTCCGGCTTTGATCTGCATCCGGTCGTTATAGATGTAGGTGCCCGGCCGGTGCTCGGTCGCGCCCTTGAGTTTGCCGACATTTTTTAGGTTCGGCGTGCCGCCGGTCGAGACCATCGTCGCGTCGAGCCCATGCGCGCGCACGCCGGCGAGGGCCTCGTCGTAGAATTTTTGTGCCTCGTCCCAGCCAGTCTCGGTCGGGTACAACATGAAGCCAGCGAAAGTCAGTCCCTTCGATGCCGCGATCTGGCGCGCGAGCGCAATCGCTTCCGCAGGCGTCTCGACGCCCGCGCGCTTGCGCCCAGTGTCGCACTCGACCACGACCGAAAGCGGGCGGCCGGAGAAGTGTGCTGCTTGCGCGAGGCCTGCGATCACCACCGGATTGTCGGCGGCGACCGTCATATGGGCCTTGGCCTGCAGCGCGCCGAGCCGCGCCATCTTCTCCTCGCCGAGCAGGTTGTAGCTGATCAGGATGTCGTCGATTCCCGCCTCCGCCATCACTTCGGCTTCGCCGAGTTTCTGGCAGGTGATGCCTCGGGCGCCGGCTTCGATCTGCAGCTTGGCGAGCATCGGGCTCTTGTGGGTCTTGATATGCGGGCGGTTGGCGACGCCGGCCGCGTCGCATGCGGCTTGAATCCGCGCGATGTTGCGCTCGACGCGGTCCATGTCGATCACGGCGGCTGGTGTGCCGTATTCGCGGGCGATTTTGGCGGCAAGCGGCGTGGTCATGGGTGGTTTTCCCGATTAAGCCTGTTCGATCTCTTCACGCAAAACTTCAAGTTCCAGCCATTTGTCCTCGGCCTCCTGCAATTCTTTTTGCGCTTTGGTAAGTGCATCAGAGGCGTGATCGAATTTTTTGCGATCTTTCTGGAACAGGTTGGGATCGTCAAGGAATCGTTGTTGCTTGGCGATCTCGGCCTGCAATTTGGCGATCGTTTTGGGCAGCGTTTCCAGCGCGTGCTTTTCGTTGAAGTTGAGCCGGCGCTTCGATGTGCCCGCAGATACTCCATTTTTCGTTGTCTTGCCGTTTTCTGCCGCAGCGGCTTTCACCGCCTCGCGCTTCAAATCGGCGCCGCGTTGCGCCAGCATGTCGGTATAGCCGCCGGCATATTCGATCCAGCTTCCGTCGCCTTCCGGCGCGATCACCGAGGTCACCACGCGATCGAGAAAATCGCGATCGTGGCTGATCAGGATCACGGTGCCGTCGTAATCGCCGAGCATTTCTTCCAACACGTCGAGGGTTTCGAGGTCGAGATCGTTGGTCGGCTCGTCCAGCACCAACAGGTTGGAGGGCTTTGCCAGCGCGCGCGCCAGCATCAGCCGGCCGCGCTCGCCCCCCGAAAGCACTTCCAGCGGTGTGCGCATCTGTTCCTGCGCGAACAGAAAGTCTTTCATATAGCTGACCACATGCTTCGGCTTGCCGCCGACCATCACGTGGTCGCCGCGGCCGCCGGTCAAGGCCTCGGCGAGCGTCGATTTCGGGTCGAGGCTTTCGCGGTGCTGGTCGAGCGTTGCCATTTCGATGTTGGCGCCGAGCCGCAGCGTGCCGGCATCCGGCGGTTTCGCGCCGGTCAGCATCTCGATCAGCGTGGTCTTGCCGACGCCGTTCGGCCCGACGATGCCGATGCGGTCGCCGCGTTGCACGCGGATCGAGAAGCCATCGACGATCTTCCGCTCGCCATAGGTCCGGCTGATATTCTTGGCCTCGATGACGAGCTTGCCGGATTTGTCGGCTTCCGCGGCGGTGAGGCTGGCATTGCCCGCCGCGCCGCGATAGTCGCGCCGCTGCTGGCGCAGCGCATGGAGATTGCCCAATCGTTTGACGTTGCGCTTACGGCGGCCGGAAACGCCGTAACGCAGCCAGTGCTCCTCGTTGACGATTTTGCGATCGAGCTTGTGCTGGTCGCGCTCTTCCTCCGCCAACACCTCGTCGCGCCAAGCCTCGAACGCGCCAAATCCGCGATCGATCTGCCGGATCTGGCCGCGATCGAGCCAGGCGGTGGCGCGCGAGAGGTTCGAGAGGAAACGGCGATCGTGGCTGATGATGACCAGCGCGCTGCGGCGGCTGCCGAGTTCGCTCTCCAGCCATTCGATGGTGGTGAGATCGAGGTGGTTGGTCGGCTCGTCGAGCAAGAGGATATCGGGTGAGGGCGCCAGCACCCGCGCCAACGCGGCGCGGCGGGCTTCGCCGCCGGACGCATAAGCGGGGTTTTCGTCGCCGTGAAGGCCGAGGCTCTCCAGGATGAAACGGGCCTGATAGTGATCATCGCCAGGGGCAAGGCCGGCCTCGACATAAGCCAGCGTGGTCGTAAAACCTTCGAAATCCGGCTCCTGCGGCAGATAGCGGATGGTGGCGCCGGGTTGTACGAAGCGGCTGCCGCTGTCGGGCTCGACGAGGCCGGCCGCGATCTTCAAAAGCGTCGATTTGCCCGAGCCGTTGCGGCCAATCAGACAAACGCGCTCGCCGGAGGACACCGACAGCTCGACGCCCGCCAATAGCGGCGTACCGCCGAAGGTCAGCGCGATATCTTTCAATTGGATCAGCGGAGGCGCCATGTTTTTCGATTCAATTCTGGTTTGAGTCCGCCCGCTGGCGTTGGATACGGCGGATGGTCTGGTCGAGCGCCGACAAAAATGCCGAGCGGTCACGGGCTGCGAAGGATTTCGGACCGTCGGTCACTTCGCCCGAGGAACGCAAATCGGTCATCAGGTTGCGAACCGCAAGCGTCATGCCGATCGATTGTTCGGTGAACGGCTTGCCGTTCGGCGCGATCACCTCGGCGCCAGCCTTCACGCAGCGGCTTGCGAGTGGAATATCGGACGTGATGACAATGTCGCCTTTGGCCGCGCGTTCCGCGATCCAGTCATCGGCGGCATCCATCCCGGAACCGGCCGCGACCCGCTCGATCAGCGGGTCTTGCGGCACCCGAATAAAATTGCCCGCGACCACGCTCACCGGCAACCCGTGGCGGCCAGCGACGCGATAGATTTCGTCTTTCACCGGACAGGCATCGGCGTCGACATAGATGCGGGGGGTGTTCAAGTTTGGCGTCTTCGGTTGGGATTTGGTCGGGAAAGGCAACGGCGCTGTTTAGGGCGCGTGGTACTCCATTGGACGCGGAATTGCGAGGAAAACAGAGGCCCGGAACATGCTTGCCCGAGCATTTTCTTCGCGTAGGATTGTCGAGGGCAACAACGACACAAATCACAGGAAACGCGCATGGGAAACCGGCTCGAAACCTATCGCGTCTGCGCGTACAACACCGCGAAGCTCTCCGAAAACAAGATGCATGACGACAGCGTTGCCCGTCAGTTCGGTTTTGCCGGCGGGCTGGTGCCCGGCGTCGACGTGATGGCCTACATGATGCATCAGCCGGTTGCGAAATGGGGCCGCGCGTTTCTCGAGTGGGGGTCGATCGAGGCGCGTTTCGTCAAGCCGGTCTATGATGGCGAAAACGTTGAAGTGACGGCCACGGAAACCGATGGCGCGCTCTCGTTCCAGATCGAAAGCCGCGGGCAGCTCTGCGCGACCGGGAGTGCGTCGTTGCCTCTGTCCGTGCCGTCGGTCTCGATCTCGGATTTTCAGGAAGTTGCCGCTATACCAGAGCGAAAGCCCGTGGACGCGATGTCCTACGAGTTCGGCAAATGGCTCGGCACGGTGCCGCGCGCCTGGGCGGGCGAAGCAGCAACGGAATATCTGACGGATATCCGCGAGCGCCATCCAATTTATTTGACCGAAGGGCTCGGGCATCCCGGCCTGATCCAACGGGTGATGAACAAGGTGCTGGTCGACAACGCTATCCTTGGGCCGTGGATTCATGTCGGCAGCCGCATGCAGATTCTCAACGCGGCGCGAAGCGGCGACGAGTTGACCGCGCGCGCGAAAGTCACCGGCAATTACGAAAAGAAGGGCCACCGCTTCGTCGAACTCGACGCCCTCGTCGTCGCCAACGGCCGCACGCCGCTGGCGCACTGTCAGCACATCGCGATCTATCAGCCGCGCAAGGAGGTGGCGGCGTAGCCTCACCCTTAACCTCGCCCCGCTTGCGGGGAGAGGTCGGCGCGTAGCGCCGGGTGAGGGGAGTCTCCGCGTGCGTGAACTCACCGTCTAGTGCGTGGAGAGTCCCCCTCACCCGAAGCCCTCGCTTCGCTCAGGCTTCAACCTCTCCCCGCAAGCGGGGCGAGGTAAAATCACGCCGCCTTCTTCCCATCCTTGATCGCGCGCCAGACCCGCTCGGGGGTCAGCGGCATGTCGATATGGGTGATGCCGTATTCGGAAAGCGCATCGACCACCGCGTTGACGATGGTGGAAAGGCTGCCGGCGCAGCCGGCTTCGCCGCAGCCTTTGGTGCCGAGCGGATTGGATTTCGCCGGCACCGGATGATCGCCGACTGCCATCAGCGGCACGTCCTGCGCGCGCGGCATCGCGTAATCCATGAACGAGCCGGTGATCGGCTGGCCGCTTTCGTCGTAGCTGACGTGCTCCATCAGCGCCTGTCCGATGCCTTGCGCGACGCCGCCGTGCAATTGTCCGGCGACCAGCATCGGATTGACGATGGTGCCGAAGTCGTTGACGCCCGTATAGCGGACGATCTGCACGATTCCCGTTTCAGGATCGATCTCGACTTCCGCGACGTGGCAGCCGTTGGGGAAGGTCGAGGGCACTTCCTTGGTCGTATGATCGACGTCGAGCGAGGATGGCACACCGTCCGGCAGTTTGCCGTCGCGCAGGCGGCGCGCGAGTTCGATGATGTCGATGGAGCGATCGGTGCCGGCGATCGTGAAGCGGCCATTGCCGAACTCGATGTCGCCTTCCGAGGCTTCCATCAAATGCGCGGCCGCGCGCTTGCCTTTCTCGACGATCAGCTTCGAAGCCTCGACGATCGCCATGCCGCTCGCCGTGATCGAGCGTGAACCGCCGGTGCCGTTGCCGGTGTGTACGAGGTCGCTGTCGCCTTGTTCCAGTTTGACGCTCTCGAAGGGAACGCCGAGTTGCGCGGAAAGAACTTGCGCGAACGGCGTGGCATGGCCCTGACCGTAATCGAGTGTCCCGGTGATCAGCCGGACCGAGCCGTCGGCTTCGAACAATATCTTGCCGAGCTCGACACCGGGAGGGGCGGTGACTTCGAGATAGGAGCCGACTGCGATGCCGCGGAGCTTGCCGCGCTTGCGGCTTTCTTTTTTGCGTTTGGCAAAACCGGCATATTCGGAAATCTCGAGCGCCTTGTTGAACACGCCCTGGAAATCGCCGCTGTCGTAAGTCATGCCGGAGGCCGCCGCGAACGGCATCTGCGCAGGTTTGACGAAATTACGCTTGCGAAGCGTCAGCCGGTCGATGCCCATTTCGTCGGCGGCGCGATCGATCAACCGCTCCATGAAGTAGTTCGCCTCGGGCCGTCCGGCGCCGCGATAGGCGCCCATCAGTGTGGTGTTGGTCAACACGGTCTTGATATCCACCGTCATCAGCGGCGTGCGATAGACGCTGGCGAGGTTCTTGCCGACATTGAGCGAGAGGGGGCTGGGCGCGACGCCGGTGATATAGGCGCCGAGATTGCCGTAGCCCGAGACCTTGACCGCGAGGAACTTGCCGTCCGCATCGAGCGCCAACTCGCAGTGAATCTTCTGGGCGCGGCCGTGGCTGTCGGAAAGAAAGCTGGTCGAGCGCTCGTCGGTCCACTTCACCGGGCGACCGAGCGCCTTCGCCGCGTGCAGAATACAGACATATTCGGGATAGCTGACGTTCTTCATGCCGAACGAGCCGCCGACATTGGCGGTCAAAAGATGAACCTTTTCCTTAGGAACTTTCAGGATGTTCTTGGCAAGGTTGATGCGGTTGGCGGCGACGCCTTGGGTCGGAACTTGAATCGTGAAGCGCTCGCTCGCTTTATCGTAGGAGGCGAGCGCGGCGCGCGGTTCCATCGCCACCACGGCCACTCGGGTATTGACGATATCGAGTTTCGTGACATGCGCCGCGCTCGCAAAGGCGGCTTCAACCTTGGCGGCGTCGCCGTAATGATAATCCAGCGCCACGTTGTTCGGGATGTGATCATAGAGCTGCGGCGCGCCGGGCTTTGCCGCGTCCTCCGGGTCGGTCACGGCCGGCAACGGGTCGATATCGACCTCCACGGCCTCGGCGGCGTCGCGAGCCTGGGCAAGGGTCTCGGCCACCACGAAGGCCACGGGGTCGCCGACATAGCGCACCCGGTCGGTCATCAGCGCGGTGCGGTTGGTCTGCAACAGCGGCGTGCCGTCGCGATTCTTCAAGGGAAGCGCGCAGGTGAAGGGGCCGTAATCCGCTGCCGCGAGGTCGGTTCCGTTCCAGACGCCGAGCACCCCCGGCATGGATTTGGCGGCGGAAGTGTCGATCTTGCGGATGATGCCGTGGGCATGGCTGGAACGCACGATAAAGGCATAGGCTTGGCGCGGCAGATTGAAATCGTCGGTATATTTGCCCTTGCCGCGCACCAGGGTGTCGTCTTCCTTCCGGCGAACCGGCTGGCCGACACCGAATTTTTGCAGCGCAATAGCATTTTCCAGAGAGGCGGAAGACGTGTGATCTTGCATTGAAAGGTCCCTGAAATGCTTCGTTTTGGGGGTGATTTACCAGCTTTACTCCAGATAACGCACCCATCTCGGAACGACAACGCCTGATTGGGCATGGTGCCGGTTGCATGAACGCCTGTTGCGCCGCGCTCGCGCGCTGCTAGAGTTTGCATGAACGGAAATTCCTCGCCGGCCCCGAGACGGCCGCGGAAAGACATTTTTGATGAACGATCAAGCGCGGCTTCGCGATGGCTTTTTTCGGCCGCGCGGCGGCGGACAGGGCCCCCGTGGTGGGGGCGGGCAAGCGCCGCGGCGTGGATTGCAGGGACCGGCCGCGCTGCGGGGCGCCGACGCGCCCAGAGCCGGTGATTCGCTCGCCCCGGGAACCGGCGTCTACGCGGCGCTCGACCTCGGCACCAACAATTGCCGCCTGCTGATTGCCTGTCCGTCCGGCGACAGCTTTCGCGTGGTGGACTCGTTCTCGCGAATCATCCGGCTCGGCGAGGGAATCTCGGCGAACGGCTACATCAGCGAGGCCGCGATCGAGCGTGCCATCGCCGCCTTGAGCATTTGCCGCGACAAGATCCAGTCCAAAAAGGCAAAGCGGCTGCGCCTGATCGCGACCGAAGCCTGCCGCGCGGCCTCGAACGCCGACGGCTTTCGTGAGCGGGTGGCGGCCGAGACCGGCATCCGGCTCGAGGTGATCGATCGTGAGACGGAAGCGTCGCTCGCCGTCATCGGTTGCTCGCCGCTGCTCGATCCGCAAGGCCGGGGCGCCATCCTGTTCGACATCGGCGGCGGCTCGACGGAACTGGTGCGGATCGAGCGCGATCCGGACGAGCCAAACGCCGCGCCGCGTATCAAGGCCTGGATGTCGATCCCGCTCGGCGTAGTCACTCTGGCCGAGCATTTCGGCGGCAGGGACGTCACGCCGCAATCCTATGCCCTGATGGTGGCCGAGGTCGCGCAACACATCGCGCCGTTCGCGGCCGAACATGGCGTCGATCTTGCGAGCATGCATCTGCTCGGCACTTCCGGCACGGTGACGACCCTCGCCGGGGTCCATCTCAACCTTGCACGATATGATCGCCGCCGGATCGACGGCGTCTGGATGAACAATGCCGATATCAGTGCCACCATCGCGCGGCTGCTCGGCATGAGTTATCAGCAACGCACCGAGAACAATTGCATCAGCGTCGAGCGCGCCGACCTGGTGCTGGCGGGCTGCGCCATTCTCGACGCGATCCGCAACGCGTTTCCCTTGCCGCGGCTACGCGTCGCCGATCGCGGCCTGCGCGAAGGCATGCTGGTCGAAATGATGCGCGAGGACGGCGCGCTCGGCGGTTACCGAAGCTAATCGCTTCGCGATGTGGTAGAGCATGACCCGATTGGGTTGAATCAAGATGGCCCATGGAGGCCTCGTGGTTCGAGACGCGCGGCGTTCCCGCGCTCCTCACCATGAGGGTCTAAGACCTCATCCTGAGGAGGCGCGAAGCGCCTCGAAGGATGAAGCCACCGAACCTGAAAATGTTCTCGAAGCGGCACTGTTCTTTTTAAGGCACCAACTCCGACATGGCAAAAGACACCACCGGGCGGCTGCACGTCACGGTCAAAACCGGCGGCAAGCGCAAGCTGTCCTCGAAGCTTTGGCTGGAGCGGCAGCTCAACGATCCCTACGTGGCGCAGGCCAAGCGCGACGGATTGCGTTCGCGTGCGGCCTACAAGCTGATCGAGATCGACGACAAGCACCGTTTTCTCAAAATGGGCATCACGGTGGTCGATCTTGGCGCGGCGCCGGGCGGCTGGAGCCAGATCGCAGCGAGGCGAGTGGGTGCGGCCGACGGTAGAGGCAAGGTGATCGCGATCGATCTTCTTGAGATGCCGGAAATCCCGGGCGTCACCTTCGCGCAGCTCGATTTTCTCAAAGACGACGCGCCGGAGAAGTTGCTCGCGATGATGGGCGGTCGCGCCGACGTGGTGCTGTCCGACATGGCTGCCAACACCACCGGCCATCGCAAGACCGACCAGTTGCGTATCTTGGGGCTCGTGGAAGGCGCGGCCGCCTTCGCCGCCGACGTGCTCAACCCCGGCGGAACGTTCGTCGCCAAGGTGTTTCAAAGCGGCGCCGATGCCGCGTTGATGACGCAGCTCAAGCAGGACTTCGCCACCGTCAAGCACGTCAAACCGGCATCGAGTCGGAAAGACTCGTCCGAGCGCTATGTGCTGGCGATGGGATTTCGGGGGCAGGCGAGGACGTTAGTCTAGCCCCCAATCGTCATTGCGAGGAGCGTGAGCTCCGAAGCAATCCACTCTTTCTTGTTGCTTTGTGGATTGCTTCGCGGAGCCTGTCATCGGGCGGCGCTTTGCGCCGACCCGGTGGCTCGCAATGACGGGGAAAGAGTTCGCTTGGGCTACCCCAACCGCTGATCCCTCGCTTCTTCCGTCGTCTCGCTCGCCGCTTTGGCCGCGGCATGCGCCGCGCCCTTGCGGCTGGAAATTTCGACCGCCTTGCGGCCGGAGATTTCGTGGCCGGCGTCGTCGGGCATCTGCCAGAAGAAATAGGCAGACACCGCCGCGATGATCGCGACCACGATGAACGCCGGTGCGAAATCTTGAGCGCTGAGTTCGCTCGCGTGGCGGAGAGCCACGGTCGATTCCACGCAGAACGCGCCGACGGCGACGCCCGCCGAGATCGCCAATTGCTGGTTGACGCTGACCAACGTGGTGGCCCGGCTCAGCCGCGCCGGATCGACTTCGGCATAGGCCACGGTGTTGATGGCGGTGAATTGCAGCGAACGAAAGAAGCCGCCGACGACGAGAATGATCATGATCAACAACAGCGGCGTCGCGACCGTGAACAGTGCGCAGGCGGCGAGAAAGGCCGAACTCACGACCGCGTTGATCACCATGATGTTGCGAAAGCCGAAGGTTTTGATGGTCCGCGCCGCCAGGGTCTTCATGCCCATGGCTCCGATGGCGGAGGCAAAGGTGACGAGACCGGATTTGAACGGCGACAGGCCGAAGCCCACCTGCATCAACAGCGGCAGCAAAAACGGCAACGCGCCGATGCCGAGGCGAAACAGAAAGCCGCCGATGATGCTGGCGCGCAGTGTCGGCAGCCGCAGCATCGAAAAATCCAGCACCGGCGAAGCGGTGCGTTTGGCGTGGATCACATAAAGCGTCATCGAGATGATGCCGATCGTCACCAGGGAAGCGACGATCGTCCACGGCAACAGATTGAGGCCAGCGACCGAAAGCCCGAAGGCGATCCCGGCGAGCCCGATCCCGGCGAGCACCATCCCGTAGAGATCGAAGCGCTCGCGTTTCTCGCTGCGGATCGGATCGATGTAGCGCTGTGCCATGAAGATGCCGACGAGACCGATCGGGATGTTGATCAGGAAGATCCAATGCCAGGAGAAATAGGTTGTGATGAAGCCGCCGAGCGGTGGGCCGATCACCGGTCCGACCAGCGCCGGCACCGTGACCCATGCCATCGCGCTCACCAGCGCGCTTTTGTCGATCGTGCGCAATAGCACGAGCCGCCCGACCGGCGTCATCATCGCGCCACCGGCGCCTTGAACGATGCGCGCGATCACGAAGCCGGTGACGGAGGACGAGAACGCGCATCCGATCGATCCCACCATGAAGACCGCGACCGCAAGCGAGAACACCATGCGCGCGCCGAAGCGATCGGCGGTCCAGCCGCTCGCGGGAATGAACACCGCGAGCGACAAGAGATACGAGGTGATCGCGAGTTTCAGCGTCAAGGGGCTCGTGCCGATGTCCGCCGCGATCGCCGGAAGCGAGGTCGCGATCACCGTCGAATCCATGTTTTCCATGAACAAAGCCGTGGCGACGATCAGCGGGATCAGGCGTTCTTTGTTCATTCGGGGTTCGGTTGAAGAGCGAAGGGGGGAGAGGAGGGCTGTATCACCCCGTGGCCGCGCAAGCCATTGCGGAGCGGCGGGAACGCCCTAAATCCTGCGTGGCGTGGCGTGGCTTGCGTTTGGTGCGGTCCGGTCCGTACCTTCGTCGCGGCTCCGGGGGCACTTTTCAGTTATCGCATTATGCGATTTTGCACTTGAATTTTATATCGCATAATGAGATATTGGTTGGGTGAAAGAGATCGAATTTACGTCCGCCGCTGTTCGCCAATGGCGCAAGCTTACCCTACCACGCGCGCGCAGATTGACCTCAAATTGAGGACGTTCGTGGAAACCGGCATCGGCGATGTGAAAGCGCTCAAAGGCGCGGCCGGAATGCGGTTGCGCTCCGGCGACTGGCGCGTCTTGTTCACGGTCAAAGCCAACACCGTTACAATTCACGCGGTCGGACACCGCCGCGATATCTACGACTGAGAGGACGCAATGACAAAAACCCGCTCTGTAAAAAGCGATGTCCAGTTCATTCACACGCCTGGTGGCGACGATCTCGCCGTACTGCCGCGCGTCGAATACGATCGGCTGGTCGCCTTCGCTGTCGAGGCGCAGGAAGACGCTGCCGCGAGCCGGATCGTTCGCAATTCCACGCGCGCCCTCAAGGAAGGCAGGGAAGTCGTGCTGCCGAAGGCCGTAGCTGATCGCCTCGCAAATGGCGATAACCCGGTGCGCGTCATCCGCGAGTGGCGCGACATGATTCAAGGCGAACTGGCCGTAGCGGTCGGCATCAGCCAGAATTACCTATCTGAGATTGAAACTGGTCGACGCAAAGGGCCAGCCGAGTTGCAGAAGAAATTCGCCCGCGCATTGGGTGTGCCGGTGGACCTTTTGATCGAATAAAGCACGGCCGTCGCCGGGTTTTGCCTTGAAATTGAATTTAAGGGCTGGCCCCCTTTGAATCATGTTGGGGCCATGCTATCGACCACCGCCAACCCTACCGATGGGCTTCGATTCGACGGCGATGCCGATGGCGTCACCGCGGGATTTGCTCATCCCGAGGTCATATCGCGGCGACAGGCCGCCGAATGGAGTTGGTGATGGCGCTAGTGCAAGGACTTCAGGGGATACGCGAAGCCTACACGTTCGACGACGTGCTGCTCAAACCCGGCCTGTCCGACACCCTGCCTTCCGAGGCCGATATTCGCTCCCGTGTCACGCGCGCTATACCGCTCAATATTCCAATCATCGCCTCTGCGATGGACACCGTGACCGAAGCGCGCATGGCGATCGCGATGGCGCAGGCCGGTGGGCTCGGCGTCATTCACCGCAATTTCGACCCCGAGGGCCAGGCCGCCCAAGTACGGCAAGTGAAGAAGTACGAATCCGGAATGGTGGTCAATCCTTTGACCATCGGCCCCGACGCGATGCTCTCGGATGCGATGGCGCTGATGAGCGCCCACGGTTTTTCCGGGATTCCGGTGGTGACGGGCGCGGCCAAGGGCGTGCCGGGCAAGCTCGTCGGCATTCTCACCAACCGCGACGTGCGGTTTGCGACCGACCCGCGCCAAAAAGTCTCTGAGCTGATGACGCACGAAAATCTCGTCACCGTGCGCGAAGGCGTCAGCCAGGACGAGGCGAAGCGGATGCTTCACCAGCACCGGATCGAGAAATTGCTCGTCGTCGACGATCAATACCGCTGCGTCGGATTGATCACGGTAAAGGACATGGAAAAGGCGGTCGCGCATCCGCTCGCGTGCAAGGATGCGCAAGGAAGGTTGCGGGTCGCCGCCGCGACCACGGTCGGCGAGGGTGGCTTTGAGCGCACCGAGCTGCTGATCGACGCCGGCGCCGATCTGATCGTGGTCGATACCGCGCATGGCCATTCGTCGCGGGTGCTGGAGGCTGTCAACCGCATCAAGCGGCTTTCCAACGCGGTGCAGGTCATCGCCGGCAACATCGCGACCACGGAAGGTGCGCAGGCGCTGATCGACGCCGGCGCGGATTCGATCAAGGTCGGCATCGGTCCCGGTTCGATTTGCACCACGCGCATCGTCGCGGGCGTCGGCGTGCCGCAACTGACCGCGATCATGGACGCGGTCGAGGCCGCGAAGAAAGCGGACGTGCCGGTGATCGCCGACGGCGGCATCAAATTTTCCGGCGACCTTGCGAAAGCGCTCGCCGCCGGCGCCGACATCGCCATGGTCGGCTCCCTGCTGGCCGGCACCGACGAGACGCCGGGCGAAGTATTTTTGTGGCAGGGGCGCTCGTACAAGGCCTATCGCGGCATGGGTTCGGTGGGTGCGATGGCGCGTGGCTCCGCCGACCGCTACTTTCAGCAGGATATCAAAGATACGCTCAAACTGGTGCCGGAGGGCATCGAGGGCCAGGTGCCGTATAAAGGCCCGGTCGGAAACGTCATGCATCAGCTTGCCGGCGGCTTGCGGGCGGCGATGGGATATGTCGGCGCGAAGAATCTCGCCGAGTTTCATGACAAAGCGCAATTCGTGCGCATCACCGGCGCGGGCTTGCGCGAAAGCCACGTCCACGACGTCACCATTACGCGCGAAAGCCCGAATTATCCCGGCGCGGCATAGGTCTGTTTGGACGCGGATCATTGCCTTAACGGAAAATTGGCTGTCATTGCGAGGAGCGAACGCGACGAAGCAATCCAGCTTTTTTCGCGACAAGAATGGATTGCTTCGTGGAGCCTGTTATCGGGCGCCGACCCGTTGGCTCGCAATTGACGAACAGAAAAACAACCGGAGGAAACAACCATGTCGCAAGCCGCAAAGCGCGTCGTGCTCGCCTCTCGTCCCGTCGGCGAGCCCAAGGCGTCGGACTTTCGCATCGAGGATTACCCGTTGCCGACACCCGGCGAGGGCCAGGTTCTGCTCCGCACCATCTGGTTGTCACTCGATCCCTATATGCGCGGTCGCATGAGCGATGCGCCTTCTTACGCGGCGCCGGTGCCGATCGGCGGCGTGATGGAAGGCGGCACGGTGTGCGAGGTGATCGCTTCGAACCATCCGGGCTTTGCCAAGGGCGACATCGTGCTCGCGCGTGTCGGTTGGCAAACGCACGCACTTTCGGATGGCAAAGGCCTCATCAAGATCGATCCGAAACTCGCGCCGGTCTCGACCGCGGTAGGCGTGCTCGGCATGCCCGGCATGACGGCTTACGTGGGACTGCTTGAGATCGGCAAACCGCAGGCCGGCGAAACCGTCGTCGTTGCCGCCGCGTCCGGCGCGGTCGGCTCGGCGGTCGGTCAAATCGCGAAGATCAAGGGTGCGCGCGTCGTCGGGATCGCGGGCGGCAAGGACAAATGCGACTACGTGAAGCGCGAGCTTGGTTTCGACGATTGCCTCGATCACCGCGATCCAGATTTGGCGGCCAAACTGAGAGAGGCTTGCCCGAAGGGCATCGACGTCTATTTCGAGAATGTCGGCGGCGCGGTGCTCGAGGCGGTGTTTCCGCTGCTCAACGCGTTCGCGCGCGTGCCGGTGTGCGGCCTCATCGCACAATATAATGATACCGGAGCCACGCCGCCGAAATGGGCGTCGTCGATGATGCGGAGCGTGCTCACCAAGCGCCTGACCATCCGCGGCTTCATTGTCAGCGATTTCGCCGCGCGTCAGGCGGATTTCCTGCGCGACATGTCGCAATGGGTGCGCGAGGGCAAGGTCAAGTACCGCGAATTCATCACCGAAGGGATCGAGAGCGCGCCCTCCGCCTTCATGGGGCTTCTCAAGGGTGCCAATTTCGGCAAGCAGCTGGTGCGGGTCGGACCGGACAAGGCCTAAATATGCCGGATGCGCCCCGCATGGGGCATTGACGGTCGACGGCCCGCGCTGTCATCTTGCCGCGATAAACTCCAGGCAGCCCGACCACAGGGTTGCCGAGGCAACAAAAAAGCTATCAAGCCCGGGAGGCTCCGATGCGCTTCAAGAGATCAATGGTTGCGTTGCTCGCCACCGCGGCTTCGCTGTATGTCGGCGTTGCGGTTGGCGCCACGATCGAGATTTCGGCCAACGATATCGGCGGAACGGTCGTCGGCGACAAGGGGCCGGAGGCCGGCGTCTGGGTCATCGCCGAGACAAGAGACCTTCCGACAAAATTTGCGAAAGTGGTCGTGACCGACGACCAGGGTCGCTTCGTCATTCCGGAGCTTCCGGCCGCGAATTATCAAATCTGGGTTCGCGGCTATGGCCTGGTCGACTCGCCCAAGGTCGAAGCCAAGCCCGGCAAGCTTCTCGACCTGAAAGCCGTCACCGCGCCCTCCGAGAAGGCCGCGGCGGAATATTATCCGGGGGTCTATTGGTATTCGTTGCTGGAAATTCCCGGCAAAGACCAGTTTCCGGGCACCGGCGCCAAAGGCAATAAAATCGTGCCGTCGATGAAGACCCAGGAAGCGTGGATCGACACCGTCAAGAACGCCTGCCAGTCGTGTCACGCTTTGGGAACGAAGGGCGTTCGCGAAGTGCCGGAGCTGTTCAGCAAGGGCAATGACTCGGTGACGGCCTGGGCGCTGCGAACCCAGGCGGGGCAGGCGCAAGGTTACATGGCGCTGGTGCTCGGAAGCATGGGCCCAGACAAGGTCTATTCGGTGTTTGCGAACTGGACCGATCGCATCAAGGCCGGCGAGTTGCCCTTTGCCAAGCCGGAACGCCCCAAGGGCGTCGAGCGCAACGCCGTTTACACGATGTGGGATTATGCAACGCCGAAATATTATCAGCATGACGCGATTTCGACCGACAAGCGAAACCCGACCGTCAACGCCAACGGCCTGGTCTGGGGCTCGCCCGAGGAAAGCACCGACCTGATACCGACGCTCGATCCGGTCAAGAATATTGCCTCCGCGGTCAAGCATCCGCTTCTCGACCCCAAGACGTCATCCCAACTCGATGTGGAACGCGGCGAGTCGCCCTATTGGGGCGAGGAACCGATCTGGGACGGGCACACCAGCATTCACAACCTCATCATGGATGAGGCCGGGAAGATGTGGTTCGCCGCCCGGATTCGTCCGCCGGAAGCCAATCCGGATTTCTGCAAGGATGGATCGAAGCATCCCTCGGCGGCCGTCGTGCCGCTGAGTTCGTCGCTGCGCCAGCTCTCTTTCTACGACCCTGCCACCAAGAAGTGGGATCTCATCAACACCTGCTTCACCACCCACCACCTCTATTTCGGACATGATGCCAACAACACGTTGTGGACGAGTGCGGGCGGCCCGCAGAGCGGCGTGGTCGGATGGCTGAACACCAAGATGTACCGGGAAACCCATGACGAGGTGAAGTCGCAAGGCTGGACGCCAATCATCGTCGACACTAACGGCAACGGCCAACGCGATGAGTATGTCGAGGCCGACAAGCCGCTCGATCCGACCAAGGACAAGCGCATCACGGCCGCGTTCTATGGCGTGCAGCCGAGCCCGGTGGATGATTCGATTTGGGGCCAAACGATGGATCGCGGCTTCTCGCGCTTCGACCAGCCCGGCTACATCATTCGCCTGGTGCCCGGGTCCGATCCCGCGAAAACCGCGTTGGCCGAGATTTATCAACCACCGCCGGGCACCTTCGGCCCGCGCGGCATCGACATCGGTCTCGACGGCGTGGTCTGGACGGTGTTGTCGAGCGGTCAGCTTGCAAGCTTCGATCGTCGTCTCTGCAAAGGTCCGCTGAACGGCCCCACGACCGCCGAGGGCAAGCAATGCCCGGAGGGTTGGAAGCTGTACCGATTCCCTGGTCCTCAGTTTAAGGGGCTGGACAATTCGGGCAGCGCCGATCACGCCTATTATGTCTGGGTCGATCGCTACAACACCTTGGGATTGGGTCCCAATGTGCCGATCGCTTCAACCAATGGCGGTGAAGCGTTGCTGGCGCTGGTCAACGGTGAGTTGGTCAGTCTGCACGTTCCATATCCGATGGGGTTCTTCACCAAGAACGTCGACGGCCGTATCGACAATGCCGCGGCCGGTTGGAAAGGTCGTGCGATCTGGACCACGTCCGGAACACGGACGAATTTCCACAGCGAAGGCGGCACCGACGCCAATCCAAAGGTGTTCAAGGTGCAGATGCGCCCTGATCCATTGGCGCATTGAGCGATGGATCATCGCAATCGATCGTCGACCGGCAACGGTCGACGATCGATTTGCTGGTAAATTTTGCTGGTAAATAGAGAATACGCGGCGCTTAGTGCAGCTCAGGCAGCCACGTCCGACGGATCTTCGTCGGTCGGCGCTGCAATTCTCTCACCGTTTGCGGATTGCAGCGGTGCGGATCGGATGATGAGCCGGTTGAGATCGTTGCGGTTCTGCTGCTCAACGAATTTGATGGCGAAGCCGTCTGGCAAGTGCCTGACGACACGTCCGATGCAGGCGCCGATGGCGAGCGGCATCCCGATCGGCGGTTGCACCTGAGCCGATACCGCGGCGCCGGCCACCGACATGTCGATCACGAAGCATGAATGGATGCTGCCGTCGGCAAGGGCGAGGATCGAATGGGAGTTTTGCGGGATGATGCGCGCTTTCTTCCTGACGTCAAGGATACCGGGGTTCTTCTGTTTGCTTTCCAGCCAGGTGAGCTTGCTCGCAAATCTCTCCCGCAGGTCGCGGGTCATCTCGAGTTCGAGCAAAAAGCCGCCGGGTTTGGTGTCGCTGATCTGGCCTTCGAACTTGCCGAAGTCGCTAAAGTAGGACGTCAGGCGATCGCCGACTTTTCCGACCACCGGCACGTCGACCATCATGCGGAACGGCGAAACGCGGGTGGTCCGGCAGGCGAACGTGCGCGGCTTTCCCCGCGAGTCGTACCAGTTCGGGAGCGAATAACTTCCGCCGACCGAGATGTTGACGGCACGCTGCTTGAGGAATTTTTCGACGGACATAGTATATGCTCGCGGGTGGTGGCATGCACTCGCTACTATGTTCAACTTAACAAACAGACCGAATCAAATTGATTCTTTTGGCTTGGTTAGCGAAGGCTTTCGGACCACGCTTAAAGCACGCGATAGCGGATCGCAAAGGCGTCGTTCGGCTGGTTGTGCGCCGGTTGGCCCGTGCCGGGTGAGAGGACACGATCGGCCAGATGCCAGGGGCCGAACTGGCCGGAATGACTCGGAGTTGCCGCGAGCCGTAGCTTGAACTGGCGCTGGGCCTGACCCGGCAGGTTCAACACCACGACGCGATCGGTGGTTCGGAAATCGAGCGCGACCGAACCTTTCAGGATGCTGCGATCCTTGCCGTCCGACGCCAGCGCGCGTTGCACCTCGGCGAGCGTCTGATTTTTGTTGGTGAGAAGTTCGATCTGGGTATCCGCCGCGCCGGATAGAGCCGTCTTCGGTAGGCGGATTTCGAACTCGATCATGGTCTTTGACGGATTGATGCCGAGATAGGCCATCGCGGCATGCCGCAGGTCGGAGGCCGCGAAGGCGAAGAGTCCGAGCGCCACCCCGACCGCAAGGCCATGTCTGACGAAATCGCGTCCGCTGCGATGCCCGGTCCGAAAATACATGCACAGAACGATCGCGACAGCCACGGCGGTTGCGACGCCGGCCAGTACCGACATCCATAGGCCGAACCGGCCGTCGAGGCTGTCGTCGGCCAAGAGCCCGATGCTGTCGGCGATCTCAAGCGGGTTCATTGGAATATCTCGCGTTCGGAAGAGCCGATCCGAGGCGGAAACCATTTGCAATTAATTGTAGTTAGTCGCCGGAACGACGATTCTGGTTCAAAGGGTGCGGGCGGGATTCATTGTCAGGGCGGAAGCGCCTCGCTATAGCGGGGCTTACGCTCCATTTGGGAGAATGCCATGTCGGTTCAGGCGGTTTTCCTGCCGGTCTTTGCTCTGGTCGGGCTGACCTTTACGCTTTTGCTGTGGACGGCGGGCGCGCGCCGACGGGCGCTCCTCGGCGGAGAGGCCAAAATCAGGGATGTCGCGCTGGGGCAGTCGAACTGGCCCGCCCGCGCCACCCAGATCGCCAATTGCTACCGCAACCAGTTTGAACTACCGCTACTCTTCTACGTCCTGATCGCGCTGGCGATGCCGCTGCGCCACGCCGACCTCGTGATCGTTCTGCTCTCCTGGGTGTTCGTGGCGACGCGCTTCGTGCATGCCGGAATCTTCGTGACCTCGAACGATTTCGGGCGGCGTTCGTCGGCTTGGCTGGCCGGCAGCCTGGTGCTGTTCGCGATGTGGCTCTATTTCGCCTTGCGGATTTTGCTCTTGATCTGAGCGCGCGCTGTCTTGTCCTCGAACCGAAAGCTTTGAATGACCCCCGCTGCCCGGCTCTCCGCGGCCATCGAACTGATCGACACCATCGAGGCGCAACGCGTTCCCGCGGCCAAGGCGTTGAAGGAGTGGGGCACCGCGCATCGCTTTGCCGGTTCGGGCGATCGCGCCGCGATCTCTGGACTGGTCTGGGACGTGCTGCGCCGGCGTGCGTCGAGCGCCTGGGTGATGGATGACGACAGCGCTCGCTCGCGCGTGCTCGGCATGCTCAAGCTCGAACGCGGCCTCGACGTCGATGCGATCGCCACGTTGTGCGATGGTGGGCGTTTCGCGCCGGAGCCCTTGAGCGAGCGCGAGCGCGAAGCGCTTGTCGCGCGATCCATAAAAGACGCGCCCGCGCATATCGCCGGCGATTATCCCGAATGGCTCGATTCCCATCTCGCGCAAGTCTTTGGCGATGAGCGCGTCGCGGAAGCGGCCGCGATGGCGAGCCGGGCACCGCTTGATCTTCGCGTCAACACGTTGAAGGCCAAACGCGAAAAGGCTCTCACCTCACTGGCGCATCTCGGCGCGCACGCCACGCCGTGGTCGCCGATCGGCCTGCGCATCGAACTTTCCGCCGACGCGCGCAATCCCGGCGTTCATTCTGAGGAAGATTTCATCAAGGGCGCCGTCGAAGTGCAGGACGAGGGTTCGCAGCTCGCGGCGCAGCTCACGGCGGCCAAGCCCGGTGAGCAGGTGATCGATCTCTGCGCCGGTGCCGGCGGCAAGACCTTGGCGCTGGCGGCGATGATGCAGGGCAAGGGCCGGCTGATCGCGACCGATCACGACAAGCGCCAGCTCGCGCCGATCTACGAGCGGCTCTCCCGCGCCGGCGTTCACAATGCCGACGTCCGCGCGCCCAAAGGCGAGGGCGATACGCTCGCCGATATCAAGGCCTCCGCCGATCTCGTGCTGATCGATGCGCCGTGCACGGGAACCGGCACTTGGCGGCGCAACCCGGATGCCAAATGGCGGATGCGGCCGGGCGCGCTCGAGGTGCGGCTGAAGGATCAAATGGCGGTGCTGGATCGCGCGGCCGCGTTGGTCAAGCCGGGCGGCCGGATCGCCTATGTCACCTGCTCGGTGTTGCCGCAGGAAAACGGCGAGCAAGTCCGCAACTTCGTCGCTCGCCATCCCGAGTTCGCGGTGGTGCCGCCGTCGCAGACCGTCACCGTGCTGTGGGACAAGGCCGAGGATTTTACCGCCGCCACGCTGCAATCCCCGGAGGGGCTGTTGATGACGCCGCGCCGCACGGGGACGGACGGGTTTTTCGTGTCGGTGTTGAAAAGGCAGGCGCGACCTTAAGTCGTCATTGCGAGGAGTGTGAGCTCCGAAGCAATCCATCCCTCCACGCAAAAAGCGTGGATTGCTTCGTCGCAAGTGCTCCTCGCACTGACGGTGTATCCCCAAAAAGCCTGCCCCTGGCGTCCTTTTGAGGGTTGCGAGGCCTTCTTGGGTCGCGTAATTCCTTCTCATGACAACAGCACAGTCCGCCCGCGAGCAGATCGCCCCAGTGGCCTCGGCGCATGACAAGATTCTGATCGTCGATTTCGGCAGCCAGGTGACGCAACTGATCGCGCGCCGGGTGCGCGAGGAGGGCGTCTATTCCGAAATCGTGCCGTTCCAGAAAGCGGAAGCGGCTTTTTCGCAGATGAAGCCGAAGGCGGTGATCCTCTCCGGCGGGCCTGAATCCGTGCATGAGGAAGGCTCGCCGCGCGCGCCGCAGGCGATCTTCGATTCCGGCGTTCCCGTGCTCGGCATCTGCTACGGCCAGATGACCATGGCCGCCCAGCTCGGCGGCCACGTCGAAGGCGGCCATCATCGCGAATTCGGCCGCGCCGATCTCGAGGTGAGGGCTGGAAGCGCCCTTTTTGATTCCACCTGGGGGGTAGGCGAGCGCCACCCCGTGTGGATGAGCCATGGCGACCGCATCGTGAAAATGCCGCCGGGCTTTACCGTCGCCGGCACCTCGGCGAACGCGCCGTTCGCCGTGATCCAGGACGAAGCGCGCAAATATTATGGGCTGATGTTCCACCCCGAAGTGGTGCATACGCCCGACGGCGCTAAACTGATCCGCAATTTCGTCCGCAAGGTCGCCGGCCTCACTGGCGACTGGACCATGCGCGCGTTCCGCGAGGAGGCGATCGAGAAAATTCGCGCCCAGGCGGGCAAAGGCAAGGTGATCTGCGGCTTGTCCGGCGGCGTCGATTCCGCGGTTGCAGCCGTGCTGATCCATGAAGCGATCGGCGATCAGCTCACCTGCGTGTTCGTCGATCATGGTCTGCTGCGGCTCAACGAGGCCGAGACCGTGGTCGATCTGTTCCGTCACCACTACAACATCCCGCTCGTCCATGTGGATGCGTCGAAACAATTTTTGGGCGAGCTTGCCGGCGTCACCGACCCCGAGCAGAAGCGCAAGACCATCGGCCGTTTGTTCATCGATGTGTTCGACGCGGAAGCGAAGAAAATCGCAGCAAAGGGTGAAGGACCGGCCGAATTCCTCGCGCAAGGCACGCTCTATCCCGACGTGATCGAGAGCGTCTCCTTCACCGGCGGCCCGTCGGTGACGATCAAGTCGCACCACAATGTCGGCGGTCTGCCCGCGCGCATGAACATGAAACTGGTCGAACCGTTGCGCGAACTCTTCAAGGACGAAGTGCGCGTCCTGGGCCGCGAACTCGGCCTGCCGGAAATCTTCGTCGGCCGGCATCCGTTTCCGGGGCCAGGATTGGCGATCCGTTGCCCCGGCGAGATCACGCCGGAAAAACTCGATATCCTGCGCAACGCCGACGCGGTCTATATCGATCAAATTCGCAAAGCCGGCCTCTACGACAAAATCTGGCAGGCCTTCGCGGTGCTGTTGCCGGTGAAGACCGTCGGCGTGATGGGCGACGGGCGGACGTACGAATATGTGGTCGGCTTGCGCGCGGTGACCTCGACCGACGGCATGACCGCGGATTTTTATCCCTTCGACATGAAATTTTTGGGCGAAACCGCGACCCGCATCATCAATGAGGTCAAAGGCGTCAACCGCGTGGTCTATGACGTGACGAGCAAGCCGCCGGGGACGATCGAGTGGGAGTGACGGGGAGTGCTGTTCTCGATGGCGCCCCACTCCGGCCGATCCTCGTCCCAGTAGCGCATCACCTCGTACATGCGTCGTACGAACGCACATTCCCTCCCGCTTCCCGGTCATCACAAGCTGTCCGCTCATGGCCCGTAGCCTGAGCGCTTGAATGAGCTTCTTTATCTGCTATCGTCTCAAGTCTGATACGGGAGGGGATTATGAGGCGGCACCTGTTGTTTTTGATTGCGTCGGCGCTGTTGATGTTGGCTCCTGCTAAAGCTCAAATCGGTCGCCCTGAGGTGAGTGTTTTACCGGCGGGGCCGGGGGCATTCTTGATTAACGGAGCCAACCTGGGCTCTGGTGTCATCATCCGCCTTTTTTTGCCCGTAAATGGCTCTCTGCGACAGTTTGATTTTACCACTTCCGCCCGCGACGGAACACTGGTGGATTGGACAGCGCATTATCCGTGCGGCTCTGCACAAGATCAGCTGCGCGTAGTAGTGGAGTGGGCCAACCAGAACATCTATGATCAGAAAACGACCGGCAAAGTCTGTTTGCCCAAGTAAACCTTTTGTGCTTTTATCGACCGAAATGCGTTGGATTCCGCGAGACGGTTCTTCTCCGCATGCAGAAAATAATCGCGCTTGGAATTCAACGCGTTATCGTCGCTTAGCCCGTAGGGCGCAATAGCGTAGCGTATTGCGCTACGCTGCAACGATTGGTGGATTACGCTTTACTAATCCACCCCATGCGCTGCGATACTCTCTCAAAACGCTTGATCAGCCGCTCACGCTTGAGGCGGGACAGTCGCTGGATCCAGAATAGGCCGTTCAGCTGATCGATCTCATGCTGGTGGCAGACAGCGCGCAGACCCTCCGATTCTTCGGTCTGTATGTTGCCGTGGACGTCATGATAGCTGATCCGGATACGCTCATGACGCTTTATGTCGTCGTTGACACCGGGCATCGAGACGCTGCCTTCCCGATGCAGGATCATCTCGGGCGATGCCCAAATGATCTCCGGATTGACATAGGTCCGCGCACCATCGTTTGCGTCGAGGCCGAGCACCACGACCCGCTGCGAGATGCCGATGTGCGGCGCGGTGATCCCGATCCCGGGCGCGGCGTGCATCGTCTCGAGCAGGTCTCTCGCAAGTTCGCGCAGCGCGCCATCAAACAAGGTCACGGGCTGCGCCAAGAGTGCAAGCCGAGGGTCGGGATAGCGGACTATCGAACGAATGGTCATGCGATCTTGTCTTATGCCGATGAACGGCGCCAGACAACACGGCGATCCGTACGGCGTGTGTGGATGCGCGCTTGATGACCTGGCGATTTGCCCGACGGGCAAATCACTCGCCGATTTTCAAAACTCCGTGTCCAGTCCCTCGCGCAAAAATATTCGACTTTCGCCGTCGGGCAAATCACTGATTTAAATCCGCGCGTCTCACGGCGGATGAGGGGCGGGTCGCGATCGTCACGAACGTTGCGGTGGGATGCGGTGGACGTGTGAGCTGCGCAAGACGAACGCAGCTCTCGCGGACGGCGAAGTCGTGTGGTCCTGACGCCCCGACGCTGGCGTCAAGTTGGCGGAAGAAATCTTCCGCTGGCGACGGTGGCAAAAGAGCCCGGTCACCGGGGAGAGCGCGAAGCAAGCCGTTAAAACCATTGCGCAGGGAAGGCCGGATCGATCCGGCGAACCTGTGGTGACTTACTCGTATGCTTTTTACATTTGCATGCGAGGCTGCGGGTGCATCGGACACCCGGTCTTCCCTGCGCCCTCTGTTTTCGAGGGACCAAGTTCATGCACAACTCGGGCGCGATCCGCGTCGCGGGAAGGCGGAGGTGTGTCACATCATTGCTAGATCGTCATTCCGGGGCAGCCCTGCATAGGGCTGAGCCCGGAATCCATAACCCCCAATCGTGGTTATGGATTCCGGGCCCGCGCCAAGATGGCGCGTCCCGGAATGACGGCCTTCTGAATTTTAATCGCCACCTCATTGCGAGGAGCGTGAGCTCCGAAGCAATCCATTCTTTCTTTGCGCGGTGCGGTGGATTGCTTCGCAGGCGCTCGCAATGACGGTCGTTTGGTCGTTTGAAATTTGCATCATCACGGTGTTATTGGTGTGGTCTACCACCCAACCGAGAGCAGGAATCCCCGATGGCACGTGTGCGCTGTATCACTGAAATGGGCATGGGCGTTGACGTTCACGGCCGCGACGCCACCAAGGCCGCCAAGCGCGCGGTGTCGGATGCGATCCGCCACTCCAGTCTTGGTTTCTTCCGGATGCTCGGCAAGACCGCCAACGACATGTTCGTCGATGTCACGATCGGCGTGCCGGACCCCGCCGCGGTCGATACCGCCGCGGTCGCGAAGGAGCTACCTTATGGAACGGTGACCGTGACGGCAGTCAAAGGCGGGCTCGAAATTGCAGCCGAGCGCGGCGGCGATGCCATCATCATCGCCAACGCCGCGGTGATCGTGAGTCTCGACGACGGCGCGCCCGGCTAGACACAGCAGCCGCGACTCGTTGCATGAACCGGTTCACGCTTGCGCAATCAACTCTTTGTAACCCGCTCCTTGAGCCGCTGCGCCATTCGCCAGCGCAGCGTCTCGACCCGGTCTTGTCCGAAGAAAAGCTCGCCTTCGAACACCATGGTCGGAACGCCCCAGTGGCCGGCTTTGCGCAGCGCCGCGTCGTTCTCCGCCAGCGCCGCTTCATTGCCGTCGGGATCGGCGGCGATGGCCGCTTCGAGGTCGACGAGATTGAGGCCGGCGCGCGCGGCGGCTTTTGCGAGATGCTCGCCTTCATGCCAGTTGTCGACGCGGCCGTCCCACAACATGGTCGAGACCTCCAGGCAGAACGGCACGCCGCGCCCGCGTGCCACGGCCGCGATGCCGAGATGGCCGAGCCGATGCGCCAGCGGATGGGCGTCGGCCATCGAGAGGGTGACTTGATTCTGCGTGATCGGGTCCGGCACCGGGCGACGAAAGGGAAGTCCATGGAAGGCGGCAGCACGTGCGCTGTCGTGCAGGAAATAAGGCCGTGCGAGCTTGTTCATATTCCGAAAGTAATCCGGATTTCGGATCGCCGCCGGATGCACGATCCGCATGTCCAACGCGACGTCGAATTCCTCGGCAAGCCGCGCCACCCGCGGCAGCGCGACGTAGGAATAGGGGCTGCGGAATGACCAGAACAGCGTGATGGCGGTGGTCATGAGGGAACTCCTTGAAGATATGGATCACGCCCCTGCGAGGTGGGCCGGAAAGCCTATAGGACACCCTTGTCAATGTGTCGCTGAAATTGTAACGATCGCTCTAAATAGGATTTGGACATGGTCCGCAGCCGCTCATTTGACGAAGGTCTCGTGCTCGACGCCGCGATGGAGCGGTTCTGGAAGCACGGCTATGTGGCGACCTCGGTGCGGGATCTTGGCGATGCCATGGGGCTCGGCACCGCCAGCCTTTACAACGCCTTCGGCGACAAGCGCGCGCTGTTTGAGCGCTGCCTCGACCGTTACCTCGACGCCAATATGCGCGCCCGCATCGCCCGGCTCGAGGCGACCTTGCCGCCGCGCCAGGCGATCGAGGCTTTGCTGACGGAAATCGTCGAGCGCTCGATGCACGACCGGCTTGGCTGCATGCTGGTCAACTCCGCGTTGGAGGTCGCCCCGCACGACGCCGCCATTGCCGAGGTGGTGGCGGCGCGCTTAAGCGAATTGGAAGCCTTCTTTCGTCGCTGCGCGGTTGCGGGCCAGCGCGACGGCAGCATCGACACCAAGCGCGACGCGTCGGATCTGGCACGGTTGCTTCTGACGACCGTGATTGGATTGCGCGTGCTGGCTCGAGGTCGCCCGGAGCGCGAACTCTTGGAAGGCACCGTACGCCAGATACTCGTTCTCCTCGACACCCCCCGCAAGGACTCCCTTCAATGATCGAGCTCTATTATTGGCCGACGCCGAACGGCCACAAGATCACGATGTTTCTGGAAGAGACCGGGCTGGACTACAAAATCTTCCCAGTCGACATCAGCGCCGGCGACCAGTTCAAGCCGGAATTTCTGGCGTTCTCGCCGAACAACCGCATGCCGGCGATCATCGACCACGCGCCAAGCGACGGCGGCGAGGCGATCACCGTGTTCGAAAGCGGCGCCATCCTCGTCTACCTCGCCGAAAAGACCGGCCGCTTTTTACCCAGCGACGTCCGCGGGCGAAAGACGGTGCTCGAATGGCTGTTCTGGCAGATGGGCGGGCTCGGGCCGATGGCCGGCCAGAACCATCATTTCGCAATCTACGCGCCGGAAAAACTTCCCTACGCGATCAACCGCTACGTCAACGAGACCAACCGCCTTTACGGCGTGCTCGACCGCCGTCTGGCGGGACGCGATTTTTTGGCCGGCGATTATTCGATTGCCGACATGGCGGCCTATCCTTGGGTCGTGCCGCATAAGCGACAGGGGCAGAACCTCGACGACACGCCAAACCTGAAGCGCTGGTTCGAGGCCATCAAGGAACGACCGGCAACGATCGCGGCTTACGCCCGCGCCGAACCCTATTCCAGCCGGCCCGCGGTGACCGAAGAGGGCAAGAAGCTCCTGTTCGGACAGACCGCCGCCAGCATTGCCGCCAGATAACTAACGTCAAAAAAGCAAATGGAGACGCCTTAAAATGATCCGCTTCTATTTCCACCACACGCCCAACCCGATGAAAGTGGCACTTCTTCTGGAAGAAACGGGAATTCCCTACGAGGTCATTCCCGTCGACACTTTCAAAGGCGAGCAGCACAAGCCCGAATTCCGGAAAATCAATCCGAACGGCAAGACACCTGCGATCGTCGATACCGAAGGGTTGGGCGATGGCCCCGTCACGGTTTTCGACAGCAACGCGATCTTGCTTTATCTCGCCGAAAAATCCGGAAAGCTGCTCGGCCGTCCCGGCGACCGTGGCGAGTTGCTGTCGTGGCTGATGTTCGTCGCGACCGGCCTTGGCCCGTATTCGGGGCAGTCGGTGCATTTCCGTCGCGCCGCGCCGGAACAGATTCCTTACGCCCAGAACCGCTATCTGCGCGAGGCCGAGCGGCATTATCAGGTGCTCGATACGCATCTCAAGGGCCGCACCTTCATGGTGGGCAACGACTACACCATCGTCGACATCGCCGCCTGGGGTTGGATCGATCGCGCCAATTTCGTGCTTGGCGAGGGCCGGCTCGGCGAGTTTCCGAACATCAGCAAATGGTTTGCCGGCATCGATGCGCGCCCGGCCGTGGCGAGGGCGCGTGCCATTGCCAAGGACCTCACATTCAAGCGCGAGATGGATGAAGAGGCACGTCGCAACCTGTTTCCAACAAACTACGCCGTCGCCTGATCCGACTTATTTCAAGAAAGGAAACGACCCAATGAGCAACACCCTCTCCGAACAACTCGATGAATTCCGCACCGGCTGGATGCAACGCGTGCCGGCCGATCGCCGCGCGATCATGGAACGGCATATCGCGCATCTGACCGAGACCGGCTTTGGCGAGCGCGCCAAGCAAGTCGGCGATCGGGCACCCGCGATCGTGCTGCCCGATGCCCATGGCAAGAGCTTCGACGTGGCAACCCTTTTGGCAAAAGGACCCGTCATCGTGACGTTCTACCGCGGCGGCTGGTGCCCTTACTGCAACCTCGAGCTGAAGGCCTATGAAGCGCTGTTGCCGCGGATCGCGGCGGCGGGTGCCAGCATGGTTGCAATCAGCCCGGAGAAGCCGGACGACACCGTCAGCACCGCCGAGAAGAACGGGCTGAGTTATCCGGTGCTCAGCGACGTCGGACAATCCGTCGGCAAGGCGTTCGGACTCGTCTACGCCTTCACCGAGGAACTGCGCACGGCCTATGAAGGGTTCAACCTCGACATTCCCGCCAAGAACGGCACGCCCGGCGACTGGTCGCTGCCGTTGTCGGCGACCTATGTCATCGGTTTGGACGGCGTGATTTTGTTCGCCGACACCAGCGTCGATTATCGTCGCCGCACCGAGCCGTTGGACGTGCTCGACGCGTTGCAACGTCGCGTCGCGGCGGAGTAAGGACTTCAGGTCGTTCGAAATTGCTGGGGTCTGGTTCGACGCGCGATGAACCAGACTCCGGCTTCGATCGATCGAGTTGGCACGATCGCCTCTGTGAGGTTAGGTTATCCCGCACATTCACGCGAGGATCGATCGTGTCCATTACCATCTACGGCATCAAGAACTGCGACACCATGAAGAAGGCGCGCGCCTGGCTCGACAGCCGCGGCGTTGCTTACGGCTTCCACGATTACAAGAACGAGGGCATCGCCAAAGACAAGCTCAAGCGCTGGAGCGATGAATTGGGGTGGGAAACGTTGCTCAACCGCGCGGGCACCACCTTCCGCAAATTGCCCGACGCGGACAAAGAGGGCCTCAACGAGCGTAAAGCGCTTGCCTTGATGCTCGCGCAACCCTCGATGATCAAGCGGCCGGTGCTCGAGCTTGGCGGCAAAGTGTTGGTCGGCTTCAAGCCGGAAATTTACGCGAAGGAGGTGGCGCCGTCGAAGTCACGGTCTTAGGTGAATTCGATCACCTCGCCGGCCGGGATACGGCCGGGGGCACGATGGAAAAGATCGCTGTCGATCACGGTGTGAAGCGTCGCCGTCGGCAAGGTGTTTCCTCGCATCAAATTCTCGTTTTCGAACGCGCCGGCCTCGCTGATGGTCTTGAGCGAGGCGATGACATGGGCGACGTTGCCGTTCTCCATGAACGGCAGCAGCAACCTTTCGCAGGCGACCAGGCGTCCATAGATGTCGTCGATGACGGAGACGGTATAGACGGGAAGGCCGCGCTCCACGCATTCGTGGTAGGCCGGCATGACGACGGGTGCGAGCTTCGCCCCGAGATATTCGTCGAGGTATCGGCCCTTGCCGGGGTTGCCATAGGCGCTCGAGACGCGCGTTCCGTTGCTCTGGATGATCAGGCGCGGCGGCGTTTTCGTGGCGTCGATCGTATAGTAGACGAGGTCCGGAAGTTCATCGGCGAGCCGCGCAGGCTGGTATTCCTCAAGGCCGGGCATCCGCTGCTCGCGCGCGTAAAGCCGCAACCACGTGTTCAACAGATCACGCTGCTTGATCGATTTGACGACTGAAGGACGGGCGCTCTTGAATTCCAAGGCCAAGGTCCGATCTGTTTGCGAGCAAATGCAAACACAAAACGTCGGCTTCAAGCGGAAATTTTCGATGAAAGGAGCGATGGCGTTGAAACATTGTTAATGGCAGCTTGCCGGGGTATTTGAACGAAGCGCCCGAGCCATGCGGTAGGTGCTCAAGTTTTGCCATAGCCATTCGACTAAGGGCGCATCCTGAAAGCTCTGCTCGCGCCGGCAGATGCCAGCTTTCCGCCTTGCGTAAACGGGGCCGTTGACGGCATATTCGCGCCCGGAGGCGGTCGGTCTGGGACGAATTCCAAGGCGTCTTAAGAGAACCGACCGGTCAGGGAAAAAAGAGCCGACGCGAGGGTACTTCGCGAGGCTGACGGGGGAATTTGATTGGCCGATGAGTTCATTCTCGAAACCCACGGATTGACCAAGGAGTTCGCAGGCTTCTTCGCCGTTCGCGATGTCGATCTCCGAGTTCGTCGTGGGAGTATTCACGCGTTGATCGGGCCGAACGGGGCCGGCAAGACCACGTGCTTCAACCTGTTGACCAAATTCCTAAAGCCGTCCGCGGGTCAAATACTTTATAAGGGACAGGACATCACCGCGCTGGCGCCGGCCGACGTGGCGCGTCTGGGTCTGGTGCGATCGTTCCAGATTTCGGCGGTATTCCCGCATCTGACCGCGCTGGAAAACGTGCGCGTCGCGCTGCAGCGCCAGCATGGGCATTCCTTCGATTTTTGGCGTTCCAAAACGGTGCTCGATCGATTCAACGGCCGTGCCCACGAATTGCTGGACGACGTCGGCTTGAGCGAGTTTGCGAATACGCCGGCGGTCGAAATGCCCTATGGGCGCAAACGCGCGCTCGAAATCGCGACCACGCTGGCGCTCGATCCGGAAATGATGCTGCTGGACGAGCCGATGGCCGGCATGGGGCACGAAGACATCGACAAGATCGCGGCGCTGATCAAGCGCATCTCCGCGAAATATACGATCCTGATGGTCGAGCACAATCTAAGCGTCGTTGCCAACCTCTCCGACATCATCACCGTGCTGACGCGCGGTCACGTGCTTGCGGAAGGCCACTATGCCGACCTTTCCAAGGACGAGCGCGTCAAGGAAGCCTATCTGGGAGCGGGTCATGGCTGATTTGAAAATGGCCAATGCCGCCAGGGCCACACCAGCACCCGACGCCGCCACGCCGGTGCTGTCGGTTCGCGATCTCGAGGCCTGGTATGGCGAGTCCCACATCCTTCACGGGATCAATTTCGACGTGAACGCGGGCGAGGTAGTCACCTTGCTCGGCCGCAATGGCGCCGGCAAGACGACCACGCTGAAATCCGTGATGGGGATCATCGGCAAGCGCACCGGCGCGATCCGTTTCAACGGCCAGGATATCATTCGCGCCTCGTCGGACCGGATTGCGCGCATGGGCGTTGCATTTTGCCCGGAGGAGCGGGGAATCTTCGCAAGCCTCGACGTCCGCGAAAATCTGCTGTTGCCGCCCGTGGTGCGCGGCGGCGGCCTGTCGCTCGATCAAATCTTCGACCTGTTTCCCAACCTGAAGGAGCGGTTGAACAGCCAGGGCACCAAATTGTCCGGCGGCGAGCAGCAAATGCTCGCGATCGCGCGAATCCTGCGCACCGGCGCCCGGTTCCTGATGCTGGACGAGCCGACCGAAGGACTTGCTCCCGTCATTATCCAGCAGATCGGCCACACCATCGCGCGTCTCAAGAAAGAAGGTTTCACGATCCTTCTGGTCGAGCAGAATTTCCGGTTCGCCGCGACGGTTGCGGACCGCTATTATATTGTCGAACATGGCAAGATCATCGACGGGTTCGCGAACGCGGAACTGCAGGCCAATATGGACAAGCTTCACACCTATCTCGGCGTCTGAAGAACGTCCTCGAGCAGCACCCATGGAGGAAAACATGAAGAACAAAATTTCAATCTTTTTGCTTGGCGCAGCACTGGTATTTGCCGCTGATGGCGGCGCCTTTGCGCAAGACAAAACCATAAAGATCGGCGTGTTGACCGACAATTCGGGACTCTACTCCGACCTGGGCGGCGCTGGTTCCACCCTGGCGGCGCAGATGGCGATCGAGGATTCCGGGCTTTCGGCCAAGGGCTGGAAAATCGATTTGATTTCCGCCGATCACCAGAACAAGCCCGACGTCGCCACCAACATTGCGCGCCAATGGGTCGACGTCGAGAAGGTCGACATCTTTATGGACGTGCTGAACTCCGGCGTCGCCCTCGCGGTCAATAATCTGGTGAAAGAGAAGAACTCCATCATGATCAATACCGGCGCGGCGTCGTCGGACCTCACCAATACCCAGTGTTCGCCGAATACCATTCATTGGGTTTACGACACCTACATGCTTGCCAACAGCACCGGTCAGGCACTGGTTAAAGCCGGCGGCGACACCTGGTTCTTTCTTACGGCGGACTACGCGTTCGGGGCGGCGCTGGAGCGCGACACCACCGCGGTTGTGGTGAAGTCAGGCGGCAAGGTGCTCGGCGCCGTCAAGCATCCCTTGAATTCGTCGGACTTCTCATCGTTCCTGCTGCAGGCGCAAGCTTCGAAGGCGAAAATCGTCGGGCTTGCGAATGCAGGCGGTGATACCACCAACGCGATCAAGCAGGCCGCAGAATTTGGCATCGTCTCCGGAGGCCAGAAGCTTGCCGGCCTTCTGCTGTTCATTACCGATGTTCACTCGCTCGGTTTGAATGTAGCGCAGGGTCTGAATTTTACAGAAACCTTCTATTGGGATCTGAATGACGGAACCCGCGCGTTTTCGAAGCGCTTTTCTGATCGCGCGAAAAACAAAGCAAAGCCGAGCATGGTGCAAGCCGGTGTCTATTCGGGCCTGCTCCACTACTTCAAGGCGCTCGAAGCGATGGGTGGCAATCCGCACGACGGTATCAAGGTGGTCGATAAGATGAAGTCGATTCCGACCGACGATCCTCTGTTCGGCAAGGGCTCGATCCGCGCGGATGGCCGCAAGATTCATCCGGCCTATCTGTTCGAAGTCAAGAAGCCGTCCGAATCCAAGGGACCGTGGGACTATTACAAGCTGGTCGGAACGACACCGGGAGATCAGGCCTTCAGACCGCTTTCTGAAAGTGCCTGTCCGCTGGTAAAGAAGTAACCACGATTGCCCGCCGGCCTCGCGCCGGCGGGTCTCATTTGGCGAGCAAAACAGGCAGAACAAGCAAAACAAGACTGAGTGCGAAAGATCGATCGATATGCAAGCTCTCTACGCACAGCTTTTGGTGGGACTGATCAACGGTTCGTTCTACGCGCTGCTCAGCCTTGGGTTAGCCGTGATCTTCGGGATGCTCAACATCATCAATTTCGCCCATGGCGCGCTCTATATGATGGGTGCGTTCTGCGCCTATTTTCTGCTCAACGTAGCGGGCATCGGATATTGGCCGGCGCTGATCATCGCACCGATCGCGGTTGGCATCTTCGGCATGATTCTCGAACGCACAATGCTGCAATGGCTCTCCGGCCTCGATCATCTCTATGGCCTGCTGCTGACATTCGGCCTCGCGCTGATCGTACAGGGCGTCTTTCAGAATTATTTCGGCTCATCGGGCCTGCCTTACGCGATCCCCGATGAATTGAAAGGGGGCATGAATCTCGGCTTCATGTTTTTGCCGATCTATCGCGGCTGGGTGGTCATCTTCTCGCTCGTGATCTGCCTGCTCACTTGGTACTTGATCGAACGAACGCGGCTCGGCGCGTATTTGCGCGCGGCTACCGAAAATCCGACGCTGGTGCGCGCCTTCGGCATCAACGTGCCGCGCATGATCACGCTCACCTATGGCCTCGGCGTCGGACTTGCCGCGCTGGCCGGCGTGTTGTCGGCGCCCATCAATCAGGTGCGTCCGCTGATGGGGGCCGATCTGATCATCGTCGTGTTCGCGGTGGTGGTGATCGGCGGCATGGGCTCGATCATGGGATCGATCATCACCGGGTTTGCGCTTGGCGTGATCGAAGGACTGACGAAATACTTTTACCCCGAGGCCTCCAACACCGTGGTGTTCGTGCTCATGGTGCTGGTGCTGCTGGTGAAACCTTCGGGACTGACGGGACGGGCGGCCTGATATGACAGCTACCACCGACGATACGCTGCCCGTAAGCTCGCGCACCATCCGCGACGAGATGATCGCGTTCGCCATCATGACGGCGCTGCTCTTGATCGTCCCGTTGACCGGGGTCTATCCGTTCTTCGTGATGCAGGCGCTGTGCTTTGCGTTGCTCGCTTGCGCCTTCAACCTTTTGATCGGCTATGGCGGGCTGTTGTCGTTCGGCCATGCGATGTTTTTAGGCACCGCAGGTTATGTCAGCGCGCATGCGCTGAAGGTTTGGGGCGTCACCCCCGAGCTTGGAATTCTGGCCGGCATCGCGGCCGCGGCGTTGCTTGGCGTCATCACGGGTCTGGTCGCCATCCGCCGCCAGGGCATCTATTTTGCGATGATCACGCTCGCGCTGTCGCAACTATTGTATTTCATCTATCTGCAGACGCCGTTTACCCACGGCGAAGACGGCATCCAGGGCATTCCGCAAGGGTATCTGTTTGGAATTTTCAACCTCGCGAAGCCGACCGTACTTTATTACGTCGTCCTCGCCGGATTCTTGCTTGGTTTTCTCCTGATCTACCGCACCATCAACTCGCCATTCGGCGAGGTGTTGAAATCGATCCGGGAGAACGAGCAGCGCGCGATCTCGCTCGGTTACAAGACGGACCAGTACAAACTGCTCGCCTATATCTTGTCGGGAACGTTGGCGGGATTTGCCGGCTCGTTGAAGGTCTTTGTCGCGCAGAACGCCTCGCTCACCGACGTGCACTGGACGATGTCGGGAGAAATCGTGCTGATGACGCTGGTCGGCGGTCTTGGAACGGTGTTCGGCCCGGTGGTCGGGGCCTTCGTGATCATCGCCATGCAGCAATATCTGGCTGGCTTCGGGCAATGGGTGACGGTGATCCAGGGCGCGATCTTCGTGGTTTGCGTGCTCACCTTCCGCCGCGGCGTGATCGGCGAGATCGCGCATTATTTCCGGCGGTCTCTCTAACCAAGCCTCGTGCTCCGGAAGCGATGCGGCTCGTTTTCGCTGCGCTGCATCCGAGGACAAATTTCAAAGCTGTGGATGACAGATTCCGCTGGTCACCGCTACTTTTCCACGAAAATGGTTTATGACAGCTGTGTGACAGGTCGCGTGGTCGACCAATTCGCAACAACGGACGTGTCAGATGCTGCATTGGTTTCGCGCCTTTCTTCCAAGGGAAGAACGTTTTTTTGAGCTGTTTGCCAAACACTCCCAAACGGTCGTGCAGGGCGCCTTGGCATTGCAAGGCGTGCTGCGTGGCGGCGACGAAACGCATATTTTCTGTCAGCGCGTCAATCAGTTCGAAAATGAGGCCGACAATATCACCCGCGAAGTGCTCACTGCGGTCCGCAGGACCTTCATCACTCCGTTCGACCGAGGCGACATCAAGAACCTGATCACCTCAATGGACGACGCCATCGACCAGATGCAACAGACGGCGAAGGCGGTGATGCTGTTCGAGGTTCGCGCCTTCGAACCGCCAATGCGTGAAATGGGGACGCTTTTGGTGGAATGCGCCAATCTCGTCGGCCGCGCGCTGCCGCTGCTGCAGTCGATCGGTAACAACGTCGCCATCCTGACCGCGATTACCGAAGAATTGACCAAGCTGGAAGGCCGGGTCGACGATCTCCACGACATCGGCCTGAGGGAGCTCTTCCTCAAGCATCGCGATGCCAATACGATGGATTTCATCGTCGGTGCGGAAATCTACGACCATCTGGAGAAAGTCGCCGATCGTTTCGATGACGTCGCGAACGAGATCAACAGCATCGTGATCGAACAGGTATAGGGCAGGGCCGCGCAGTGGATACCACGCTTGGTTTTCCGATTTTGATCGGATTAATCGCAGTCGCTCTGTTGTTCGACTTCCTCAACGGATTGCACGACGCCGCCAACTCGATCGCGACGATCGTGTCGACGAGGGTGTTGCGTCCGCAATACGCGGTGTTTTGGGCGGCGTTTTTCAATTTCGTCGCCTTTCTAGTGTTCGGGCTTAACGTCGCCCAAACGGTCGGTACCGGGATCATCGATCCGAGCATTGTGGACGCGCAGGTGATCTTCGCCGCGTTGGTGGGGGCGATCGTCTGGAACTTGATCACGTGGGGCTTAGGGATACCGTCCTCCAGTTCGCACGCCCTGATCGGCGGCTTGGTCGGGGGCGGAATGGCGAAGGCCGGGGTTTCGGCCGCGGTCTGGAGCGGTCTTTCGAAGACGTCGTTCGCGATCGTGCTGTCGCCGCTGGTTGGATTTTTGCTGGCGTTGGTGCTGGTGGCGATCGTGTCCTGGGCCTCGGTGCGCTCGACGCCTTTCGCGGTCGATCGCGCCTTCCGTATCCTGCAATTCGTCTCGGCGTCGCTGTATTCGCTGGGCCATGGCGGCAACGATGCGCAAAAGACCATGGGGATCATCGCCGTACTGCTTTACTCGCAGGGACATCTCGGCGCGCATTTTTCAGTGCCGTTCTGGGTGGTGTTGTCGTGCCAGGCGGCGATGGCGCTGGGCACCCTGATGGGCGGCTGGCGGATCGTTCGCACCATGGGTTTGAGGATCACGAAGCTGACGCCGATGCAGGGGTTTTGCGCCGAGACCGGCGGGGCTGCGACGCTCTTCATGGCGACTTGGCTCGGCGTTCCGGTCTCGACCACGCACACCATCACCGGCGCCATCGTCGGCGTCGGCACCGCGCGGCGGACCTCGGCGGTGCGCTGGAACGTCGCGAGTTCGATCGTCTATGCGTGGGTGATCACGATTCCCGCCGCCGCCATCGTCGCGGCGCTGACATATTGGTCGGTGTCGTTGCTGCGATAGGCAAAAATCCACGGGTTGGCGTTCAGGCCTGCAATTGCCATATAAAGCCGTGCCGATCCTCCTTGATCCGGCCCGGTTTCCCTGCCACAGCCTTCCCCATGTCCGACCTCGCGCTCACAGCCGAATCGCCGTCCCGCTCGCCGCTCGCCACCGAAGTGGCGCGTCGGCGGACGTTCGCGATCATCTCGCATCCGGACGCCGGCAAGACCACGCTGACCGAAAAATTGCTGCTGTTCGGCGGCGCGATCAATCTTGCCGGCCAGGTCAAGGCCAAGGGCGAGCGGCGCAACACCCGCTCCGACTGGATGAAGATCGAGCGCGAGCGCGGCATCTCGGTCGTCACGTCAGTGATGACCTTCGAATTCGACGGGCTCGTGTTCAACCTTCTCGACACGCCGGGTCACGAGGACTTCTCCGAAGACACTTACCGCACCCTGACCGCGGTCGATTCCGCCGTCATGGTGATCGACGCCGCCAAGGGCATCGAAGCGCGGACGCGAAAATTGTTCGAGGTGTGTCGGCTGCGCGACATCCCGATCATCACCTTTATCAACAAAATGGACCGCGAGAGCCGCGATACGTTCGAGCTTCTGGACGAAATCGAAAAGACGTTGGCGCTCGACACCACGCCGATGACCTGGCCGGTCGGCCGCGGCCGCGACTTTCTCGGCACCTACGATCTTGCCACCGGCGGGGTGCGCCTGCTCGAAGGCGGTGGCGCCAAAACCGGCGCGGCACAACAGATCGACATCGCCGAACTTGCAGGCCACAACGCCAATCTCGACGTCGGCGCGATCAAGGAAGAACTCGCTTTGGTGTCGGAAGCCTGCAAGCCGTTCGAACTCGAGGCCTTTCGCGAAGGCCATCTGACGCCGGTCTACTTCGGCAGCGCACTACGAAATTTCGGCGTCGGCGATCTGCTCGAAGGTCTCGGCCGTTGCGCGCCGGCCCCGCGCGCGCAGGAATCCAATTTGCGCAAGGTCGAGGCCGCCGAGCCGCGCATGAGCGCCTTCGTGTTCAAAATTCAAGCCAATATGGACCCGAACCATCGCGACCGCATCGCGTTTGCGCGGCTGTGTTCGGGGAAGCTTACTCGCGGCATGAAGGCGAAGCTGGTGCGCACCGGCAAGAATATGAGCCTGTCGAGTCCGCAATTTTTCTTCGCACAAGATCGCGCGCTGGCGGACGAGGCCTTTGCCGGTGACGTCGTAGGCATTCCAAATCACGGCACCTTGCGGATCGGCGACACCCTGACCGAAGGTGAAGAGCTCACTTTCGTCGGCGTTCCGAGTTTCGCGCCGGAAATTGTCCGCCGGGTCCGGCTCACCGATGCGATGAAGGCGAAGAAGCTCAAAGAGGCCCTGCAGCAGATGTCGGAGGAGGGCGTGGTGCAGGTGTTCCGCCCCCGCGATGGCGCGCCGGCACTGGTCGGCGTCGTCGGTCCGCTGCAGCTCGATGTGTTGAAGGCCCGGCTCGATGCGGAATATGCCTTGCCGGTCGAATTCGAAGTCTCGGAGTTTCAGTTGGCGCGCTGGATTTCGTCCGACGATCGCAAGAAGCTCGACGCTTTTATCGCCGCCAATGGTTCCGGCGTCGCCGACGACGTCGATGGCGATCCGGTATTCCTCGCCAAGAATGAATTTTATCTCGGCTACACCCGGGAACGTGCCGAGGGCATCGTCTTTTCGAGCATCAAGGATGTGAAGAAGGCGTGAAGCCGGCCAAGAACGCGCGGATGTGAACGAAGCCGGCTTGATAGCGGCCCGCGCGCGTATCATCTTTATTATCATCGGTAGTTGTGGTGAATCGCATGATGGTGCGGCGCATCGTTATCTGTCTCACCGTTGCTGTGGCGGCTATGATCGTCACTGGGACGGTCGATGCCCGCGAGCGGCGCACGATCGACGCCACGCCGTTTTCACATGCGCCGTGCAGCGTGCTCGATGGGCGGCCGTGCACCCCGTCCTACTGCAGCGTGTTCAACCATGGGCCGTGCATTCCCGAGATCGATTATCCCTATGGCGAAAACCTGCAACTGACGATCGAAAGCGCACCTTCGCAGGACGAGGCCGCGAAATATCAAAAGCCCGACCACGACCTCAACACCATCGGCGACCTGTTCGCGGCTTTACGCTCGTGCTGGTCGCCGCCGCCGGCGGAGGCCGCGCGCGAGGGCATGCAGATGTCGGTGCGCTTCAGCTTCAAACGCTCCGGCGAAATCATCGCCGCGCCGAGCCCGACCTACGCAACAGCGGGTGTTTCCGCCGGCACGCGCGCGACCTATCTCAAAGCGATCAACGCCTCGCTCGAGGCCTGCGTGCCGCTGAAATTCACCGACGGCCTGGGCGGCGCGCTCGCCGGCCGCCCGATCGCGATCCGCTATGTCGACAATCGCGAGTTGGGCAAACAATCTGGCACGCCGTGAGCCGTCTTCCGAGGCGACATACAAATTCGTCGTTGCCGGGCTTGACCCGGCAATCCAGCTTTCTTGACCAAGTCATTGTAAAGGTTGTCCGCTTGCGCGGAAGATGGATACGCGGGTCATCTTGCGCGAAGACGGCACTTCGCGCCTTTTTTGCCCGCGTATGATGGATGAATGCGCCTGTCCGGCTGGACATGGCGCCCATTAGCATTGCGGACGAAGCCCTTAAAGTGATACGCGAAGCCGATAAGAGCCGGACGACCTAAGGAGGGGACATCATGGGACTGGCGGTGATGATCCTGGGGCTCGTACTGTTCCTCGGCGTCCACACGCTGACGACCCAGAGGGACTTGCGCGCGCGCTTGATCGCCTCGATGGGCGAGGGCACCTATAAGGTCGGTTACGCGCTGGTCTCGCTTGCGGGCGTTGCTTTGATCGTCTGGGGTTTTTCCCATTACCGCGCGACCGGGTGGATCGACGTCTGGTACCCGCCGAAAGCCTTCAGGCACATCACGCTCGCGCTGATGTTGCCGGCCGTTATCCTGGTGGTGGCCGCCTATATCCGCGGCCGGATTTACGCCACGCTGAAGCATCCGATGTTGGCCGGGGTCAAACTGTGGGCTGCGGCGCACCTGATCGCCAACGGCGATCTCGGTTCGATCATTCTGTTCGGCTCGTTCTTAGGATGGGCGGTGTTCGACCGCATCTCGCTCAAACGTCGCGTGGACCCCGGCGGACCGCCGATCCCGGTCGGCGGCTTCAGTAACGACCTGATTGCGGTGGCGGTCGGGGTCGTCGCTTATCTCGCGCTTGCGTTCGCGTTTCATCCCGTCGTCATCGGCGTCCCGGTTGTCGGAGTTTAAATTGTCGGTCCAATCATCGATCAAGCGGAAGACCGCGCCGGACATTTTGGCCCGCAAGAACGGCGAGCCTATCGTGATGTTGACCTCGTATCACGCGCATACCGCAGCCTTGGTCGATCGCTATTGCGACGTCATCCTGGTCGGCGATTCCCTCGGCAATGTGATGCACGGCTTCGAGACCACCATACCCGTCACCCTCGACATGATGATCCTGCAGGGACATGCGGTGATGCGCGGCTCGCAGCACGCGCTCGTGGTCGTCGATATGCCGTTCGGCTCCTACGAAGCCTCGAAAGAGCAGGCCTTTCACTCGGCGGTGCGAATCCTCAAAGAAACCCATTGCGGCGCGGTGAAGCTCGAAGGGGGAGCGCGGATGGCGGAGACCATCGCGTTTCTTGTCGAGCGCGGCATTCCCGTGATGGGCCATATCGGCTTGACGCCACAGTCGATCAACACGCTCGGCTCGTTTCGCGCCCAGGGCCGCGAAGAAGGCAGTTGGGGTCCGATTGAGAATGACGCGATAGCCGTGGCGCAAGCCGGCGCCTTCTCGGTCGTGATCGAGGCGGTTGCCGAGCCGCTGGCGCGGAAAATCACCGAGACCATCGCCATTCCCACCATCGGCATCGGTGCAAGTGCGGCCTGCGACGGGCAGGTCTTGGTGCTGGAAGATATGCTCGGCCTGTCGCCGCGGGCGCCGAAATTCGTCCGCCGTTACGGCGATCTCGGTCCGATGATCGAGGCCGCGATCCGGGACTATGCCGCGGACGTGCGCTCCCGCGCCTTTCCGGGCCCGGAGCATGTCTATGGCATGAAGGCGAAGCGCTAAGGGCTTAAGAACACGGGCACGACCGGCGCTTGGAAAGACGGAATGCGGCCCGCGAGCAGAGTTAACGCTTTGATCCGGCTGGCTTTGCCTTGTCACCGCCATATCGTTAGGGTATCGCCGCCGTCACGTGGGATCGGGCGCGCGGAGGCAAGAGCTGACTGGCAGCGGCGCAGCGGGATGGGATGTTCATAAGTGTCTGAATTATTTGATGAAGTCGACGAAGAGGTACGTCGCGAGCAGCTCAAAAAGCTGTGGGACCGCTATTCGATCTATATCGTTGCCGGCGCGCTGCTGATTGTCGCGGCCGTCGGTGGCTGGCGCGGCTATCAATATCTGGAAGCCCAGAAGGCGGCCGAGGCGGGAGCGGCCTTCGACAAGGCCGTCGAGCTATCCGAGCAAAACAAGCATGCCGAGGCCGCGGCGGCCTTTACCGAATTGGCGGCAAAGGCGCCGTCGGGCTACCGCACGCTGGCGCGGTTGCGCGCGGCGGCGGAAGTCGCCAACCGCGATCCGAAAGAGGCGGTGAGGTTATATGACGAGGTTGCCGCCGATCGCGGCGTCGGCGCGACCGAGCGGGACCTCGCCAAAGTTCGGGCGGCCGCGCTGCTTTTGGAGGCCACGAGCTATCCCAATATGCTTTCCCGCCTGGAGGCTGCGACCGCGCCGGGGGCGACCTTCCGCCATACCGCGCGCGAATTGCTGGCGCTCTCGGCCTGGCGCACCAACGATGCGGCTGCGACGCGGCAGTGGCTGGACATGATTGCCAATGACGGCGAGACGCCACCGACCTTGCGTTCGCGCGCCGAAGCGCTGCAGGCTTTGCTTCCGCCGGTCGCGAAAAGCTGACCGCTGGCCAAGAGATTTTGTGAGAATTCGACATGCGCCGCACGCAACGTTTGATCGCCTCTCTTGTCCTCATCGCGCTCTCGGGCGCGCTGGGCGGCTGCTCGAGCAACTTTAGCAGTTGGGATCCTTCCGATTGGCTCGACATCTTCGACACCAAGAAAAAGCTGCCGGGCGAACGCAAGCCGGTTTTCCCGGACGGCGTACCGGGCCTCGAGCAGGGCGTGCCGAAGGATTTATACAAAGGCGCCAGCCAGCAACAGCTTGAACAGCAGAACATCCAGGCGGCGGCGGTGGCTCCTCCCGAGGAGCCGAAATCGAAGAAGTCCAAAAGCAAGCCGCCCGTGACGGCCGGCACGGCGCCGGATGCCAACGCCGCTCCGGAGGAGGACGGCACCGCCGCGGCGCCGCCGGCTCCGAAGTCGAAAAAAGTCGCGCGCCGGCGCACCACCGCGCCGCCGCCGGATCAGGCGGATCAGCCGGCGCAAGCACCGCAACAGCCGCAACAATCGGCCTCGCCATTCCCAGCCCCGTTGCCGGGCGGTACTTTGACGCGTTAGATCATGATGCGATTAAGTGAAATCGCATCATGATCTAATCTGTTTGTTTGAGCATGATCTTTTCGGAAAACCGGTTTCCACTTTTCCGGATCATGCTCTAATTTTTTCAGCGCATCGAGGGCGCTTCACATATCTCCTTTTGCGGAGCACGCGCCCGCACGGATCGCCGATGTCCTTCACGATTGCCATTATCGGCCGACCCAATGTCGGAAAATCGACGCTGTTCAATCGGCTGGTCGGGCAGAAGCTCGCGCTGGTCGACGACGAGCCCGGCGTCACGCGCGACCGCCGCGAGGGCGAGGCGCGTCTCGGCGATCTCGAATTCACCGTGATCGACACCGCAGGACTGGACGAGGGTGCCAAGGGCTCGCTGACCGCGCGGATGCAGGAGCAGACCGAAACCGCGATCGGCCTTGCCGACGCCTTGATGTTTGTGGTCGACGCGCGCGCAGGCCTCACGCCGAACGACCGCGCCTTTGCGGATTTCGCCCGTCGCGCCGACAAGCCAGTGGTTCTCGTCGCCAACAAGAGCGAGGGCAAACAGGGCGATGCCGGTGCGATGGAAGCCTACGCGTTGGGGCTCGGCGAGCCGGTGCAGATTTCGGCGGAACATGGCGAGGGCATGAGCGATCTCTATGACGCGCTGCGCGCCCTGATGCCCGAACCCGACGAGCGCGAGGAGTTCGACGATGACGACGTCATCGCGCAGGACGAAGATGCGTCGCCGCGGCCCATTCGCGTCGCCATCGTCGGCCGACCCAACGCCGGAAAATCGACGCTGATCAATCATCTGCTGGGCGAGGAACGCCTCTTGACCAGCAGTGAAGCCGGCACCACCCGCGATTCCATTTCTGTCGAGATTGCCTGGCAGGGCCGCGATTTCCGCGTGTTCGACACGGCGGGCCTGCGGCGGCGCTCGCGGATCGAAGAAAAGCTGGAAAAGCTTTCGGTGGCGGATGCGCTGCGCGCCGTGCGTTTCGCCGAGGTCGTGGTGCTGATGATGGATACGCAGAACAAATTTGAGGAACAGGATTTGCGCATCGCCGACCTGATCGAGCGCGAAGGCCGCGCGCTGGTGATCGCGGTCAACAAATGGGATTTGATGGAAAGCAAACCGGGACAAATTTCGGCGCTGCGCATCCAGGTCGATCATTTGCTGCCGCAGGTCAAAGGCGCGCCCGTCGTGGCCGTGTCGGGCTTAATGGGCGAGGGCATCGATCGGTTGATGAGCGCGATCGAACAGGCCTACGCGACCTGGAACAAGCGGGTGCCGACGGCTTCGCTCAATCGCTGGTTCGAGCAGGCCGTGGATGCAAATCCGCCACCCGCGGTCTCGGGCCGGCGACTGAAGCTCAACTACATCACCCAAGCCAAGGCGCGGCCGCCGAGCTTCGTGCTGTTTTGTTCGCGCGCGGACGCCGTGCCGCAATCTTATCTGCGCTATCTCGTCAATTCCTTGCGCGAGTATTTCGAGCTTCCGGGCACGCCGGTGCGAATTTCGCTGCGCGAAAAGGCCAACCCGTTCGCGCATAAACGAAAGCGGCCGTCGTGAACGAACAGGTTTCTGAGAACGTCATCGAGGTTTCCAAAGAGGATTCACCGGAGGGGTCGCAAGCGACCAGCCAAGCACGCGGCGGGGCAGTGGCGTTCATCTTCGTCACCATCCTTCTGGATATGTTTGCGCTCGGCTTGATCATGCCGATCTTGCCCAAGCTCGTGGAGAGTTTTGTCGACAACGACACCGCGAGCGCGGCGCGCATCTTCGGCCTGTTCGGAACAGCATGGGCGTTGATGCAGTTTTTCTTCTCGCCGATTCTCGGCGCCCTCTCGGACCGGTTCGGCCGGCGTCCGGTGGTGCTGCTGTCGAATTTCGGGCTCGGGCTCGATTACGTGCTGATGGCGCTGGCGCCGTCGCTGATTTGGCTTTTCATCGGTCGGCTGATCTCGGGTATCACCTCGGCCAGCGTCTCCACCGCTTTCGCTTACATTGCCGACGTGACGCCGCCGGAGCGGCGCGCGGCGGTATTCGGCAAGATCGGCGCGGCGTTCGGTGCCGGATTTGTTCTAGGGCCCGCCATCGGCGGTCTGCTCGGCGGAATGGACCCGCGGCTGCCGTTCTGGGTCGCGGCGGCCTTGAGCTTCGCCAATACCCTCTATGGTTTGTTGATCCTGCCCGAGTCGTTGCCGCGCCATCGCCGTTCGCCGTTTCGCTGGAAGCGCGCGAATCCGCTGGGTTCGCTGAATCTGTTGCGCTCCGAGCGGACTCTCGCCGGGCTTTCGGTGGTAAATTTCATTGCGCAGTTGGCGCATGTGGTTCTGCCCTCGACCTTCGTGCTCTATGCGACCTATCGCTACGGCTGGGATGCAAAGACCGTCGGACTGACGCTCGCGATGGTGGGCATCTGCGCGATGGCGGTACAGGGCGTGGGCATAGGGCCGATCGTCAGGCGCTTCGGCGAGCGAAGTGCGCTGCTCCTTGGGCTTGGCTGCGGCGCGGTCGGCTTCCTGATTTTCGGCACGGCGCCGAGCGGCCATTTGTTCTGGCTCGGCATTCCCGTGATGGCTCTCTGGGGCGTCGCGGGCGCAGCGTTGCAGGCGTTGACGACGCAACTGGTCGCGCCCGACCAACAAGGCCAGTTGCAAGGCGCGACCGCAAGCGTGCAAAGCGTGTCCCAATTGGTGGGACCGTTTGTCTTCACGCTGACATTCGCGCATTTCATCGGCGCACAAGCGCCGATGAAATTGCCGGGCGCGCCGTTCTTGCTGGCGTCCGCGTTGTTGCTGTTGGCGCTCGTGCTCGCCGCGCGCACGACGGCAGGCATGAAACGCGGGTCAGTCCTAACGTAACGCATCCGACGTCAGCTTGAATTTCTGGACGCGCTTTCCGGTGTCGACTTCGCCGGTATAGACATTGCCCTTGGCGTCGACCGCCATGGCGTGAACCCAGTGAAATTGCCCGGCGTTGCGGCCGTTATGTCCGAAGCTGCCGACCACGGCGCCATCCGCGCGCTTTAAGATTCGGATTTCATTGTTCTCGCCATCGGCGCTCAACAGATAGGTTTGCTTCGGATCGGGCCAGACCGCGACGTCCCACACCGCGCCGTTTCCGAGTGTGGCCTTTTCATAAAACCACTCCGTCACGAAGGTGCCGTCCTTCTTGAACACCTGGATGCGGTCGTTGATGCGGTCGCAGACGTACACCAGCCCGTCATTGGCGAGCTTCACGCAATGGACCGGGTTACCGAATTGCTGAGACACCGGCGCTTTCGGATCGTAGGCCGCCTGCTTGTCGTCGCTCGGTCGGTTGCCATACGCGCCCCAATGCCGCTTGTAGGCGCCGGTGGTGGCGTCGAACACGATGATGCGGTGGTTGCCATAGCCGTCGGCGACGTAGAGTTCGTTGGCGTCCTTGTCGACGGCCACCTCGGCGGGCTTGCCGAGCTGGGTGGTGTCGTTGCTGCCCTTGCTCGGTCCGATCTTGCCGATCTGCATCACGAATTTGCCGTCGGAAGTGAATTTCAAAATCGCGTTGTCGTTGTCGGCATTGCCGGTCAACCACACGAAACCGCTGTCGTCGACTTCGATGCCGTGCTCGCGGCCGACCCATTCATAGCCTTCGCCGGGTCCGCCCCACGAGCGCAAGAGATTGCCGTCGGTGTCGAATTCCAGCACCGGGGGCGCCGAAGCGCAACATCTCGAGCGCGGCGGCGTCAGGGTTGCGCCTTTTTCATCGTCGGTGAGCGAGCGCGGGCGATGGAAGACCCAGATATGTCCCTTTGAATCGACGGACATGCCGCCGATCTGACCGAGAATCCAGTTGTTCGGCAGCGGTTTCGGCCAGGATGCATCCACCGCGAAGGCCGGGATGTCGCCGGCTTGAGCGGGACGGGAGAGCACGGGCGCAGCGAGGAGCACGGCGGTGGCGATGAGGGCTGAAATGGTGTTTGCGGCGTGTCTCGTGCGACCGCGATTTTGCGTCGGCATGGCATCCTCCCGTATTTTTGTTTGCGGGATTTCCCGCTTATTGGAGAGTGAATAGCGGAGAGATCGAGGAGTCAATTGCGCGGGACGCAAAGCTGTCGCTTCACAATAGCTGCATCGCCCGCGAAGGCGGGCGATCCAGTACGCCGCGGCCACGCTACGCCGGCGCGTGAAAACTCTTCAGCGTGCGGGTCTTGTAGTCGTAGAGCTTGCCGGTTTCGATCCAGCCGGGTGCGCACATCGGCACGATGAATTCGGCCGCTTGCTCGGGGGTATCGAGTGTCAACGGGTCTTCGCCAGGAAATACCGTGGCCCGCAGTCGGGTGCGGATCGGCCCCGGGTTGAACAGGTTGATGCGAAGGGGCGTCGCCGTTGTCTCATTGGCCCATACCCGCACAAGCGTTTCCAGCGCGGCCTTGGAAGCCGCGTAGGGACCGAGATAGGCGGAGGCCTGGCTCGAGGCGAGCGACGTGACGAACACCGCGCGGCCGGCGTCGGATTTTTTGAGCAACGGCTCCATGCAGCGGATCAATTGAAAATTCGTGGTGACGTTGATCGCCATCACGTCGTTCCACGGCTTCATCTCGATATGTCCGAGCGGCGACGAGGGGCCAGCGACGCCGGCATTGCCGATCAGAATGTCGAGCTTGCCGTGGCGCTCGTGCAGCGCTGCCCCCAAACGGGCGATGCCGTCGAAATCCGTAAGATTCAGCGGCACCAGCGTCGCGCTGCCGCCGTTTTTTCGAATCTCGTCGTCGAGTTCTTCAAGGCCACCTTGCGTCCGCGCCACCGCGACGATGTGCGCGCCGGCTCTGGCGAGCGCGAGCGCGGTCGCGTAACCGAGGCCGCGGGAAGCGCCGGTGACGAGCGCGATACGGGAGGTGAGGGGGAAGGTCATCGAAGCAATTTCTTTGTAGTCGTCCCTGCGAACGCAGGGACCCATACGCCGTGACGGTTGCGATGGGAGAAGGTGTTTGTTTCTAGTCTTTCAAACAACGAAGGCCGGTGGTTATGGGTCCCCGCGTGCGCGGGGACGACGCCGGTTGCGTTGCTAACTCGCTTCCGCCAGCAGCGACAATTGCCGAGGTTGCGGCTCGGCCTGCGTCATGTCGGTGAGGGGGGTGGGATAGTCGCCGGTGAAACAATGATCGGTGAATTTCGGATGCGCGGGATCGCGGCCGGGCTCGCCCATCGCGCGATAGATGCCATCGACCGACAGGAACGCCAACGAATCCGCTCCGATCAACTGACGCATCTCTTCGAGGTTATGCGTTGCCGCCAAAAGGCCGGCGCGGTCGGGGGTGTCGATGCCGTAATAATCCGGATGCGTGATCGGGGGCGAGGCGATGCGGAAATGCACCTCGCGCGCACCGGCGTCGCGCATCATCTTCACGATCTTCTTCGAGGTGGTGCCGCGCACCAGCGAGTCGTCGATCAAAACGATCCGCTTGCCTTCGATCGCCGCACGATTGGCGGAATGCTTCATTCGCACGCCAAGCTCGCGCACGCTTTGCGTCGGCTGAATGAAGGTGCGGCCGACATAGTGATTGCGGATGATGCCGAGTTCGAACGGCACGCCGGATTCCCGTGAATAGCCGATCGCGGCCGGCACGCCGGAATCCGGCACCGGCACCACGACGTCGGCGGCGATATGGCTTTCGCGGGCAAGCTCGGCGCCCATCGCCTTGCGCACGTCATACACCGAGCGGCCGCCGACGATCGAATCCGGTCGCGCGAAGTAGATGTATTCGAAGATGCAGGGCCGCGGCGGCATCGGCGGATGCGGCTTGTGGGTTTGCGCGCCGCGTTCGTCGAACACGATGACTTCACCCGGGTTGACGTCGCGGACATATTTCGCGCCGATGATGTCGAGCGCGCAGGTTTCCGACGCCAGGATCGGACAGCCGTCGAGTTCGCCGAGCACCAGCGGGCGAATGCCGAGCGGATCGCGCGTCCCGATCAGTTTCTTGTTGGTCAGCGCCACCAGCGAATAGGCGCCCTCGATCGCGCGCAACGCCTCGATGAAGCGGTCGATGAAACGGTTGCGCTTGGATTGCGCCACCAGATGCAGGATCACCTCGGTGTCGGTGGTGGATTGCATCATGGCGCCGTTGCGGACGAGTTCGCGGCGTAATGTTAGCCCGTTGGTGAGGTTGCCGTTGTGGCCGACCGCGAATCCGCCGGCGTTGAGTTCGGCAAACAGCGGTTGCACATTGCGCAGGATGGTCTCGCCGGTGGTGGAGTAACGCACATGGCCGACGGCGGTCGTGCCCGGTAGCCGCTCGATCACCTCGCGGCGGGAGAAGGTGTCTCCGACGAGGCCGAGTCGCCGTTCGGAATGGAAGCGTCTGCCGTCGAAAGAGACGATGCCCGCGGCTTCCTGGCCGCGATGCTGAAGAGCGTGCAACCCGAGCGCGGTGATGGCGGCGGCGTCGGGGTGACCGAAGATGCCGAACACGCCGCATTCCTCGCGTAACGTGTCGCCCTCCAGGTCTGAGGCTTCGAGGTAGGAATTTTGTGGTTTTGCGGCGTCGTCGGAAGGGCTCTGTATCTCGTCCATCGCGCCTCTCTTTTGGCAAGACATTAACTTTGGCAAGACATCAACGTCCCGCGGGTTTCTCGATCAGCTTTTTCAGGCTGTCGCGGGCAGGTTTGCTATAACCATCACCGGCCGGGGCGGCCTGCTCGGCGTCAGTTTGTTCATCTTCGGGTTTATTCTTCTTGAATCTCTTTAAAATGGTGTTCTCGGGGTCGTCCGGCAAGAGCGACATCAGCCAATCGCCGGTTCCCTGCAGGACCACCCGGGACTTCGCCCCCGCCACCCAATCGGGCCGCTGCTTGTCCGGAACCAGCCAGCTGAAGAACAGGAAAGCGACGACCACGATCAGGAGGCCGCGCGCCAGCCCGAACAGGAAGCCGAGCGTGCGGTCGAGCGCGCCAATCCGCGAATCCAGGATCATGTCCGAAATGCGCACGGTGACGATGGAAACCACGATCAGGGTACCGATGAACACCCCGGCGACCACCGCCACACTCGCGATCGTGTCGTTATTGAAATAAATTTTAGCCGTCGGCAGCAGTTTCGAGAACGAGTAAAGTGTGACCGCCGCCGCGGTGCCCCAGGCTGCGATGGACAGAATCTCGCGCATGAAGCCGCGCACCATCGCGAGCAGGCCGGAGATCAACATAACGGCGAGCAGGACGAGATCGAGGATCGTTATCGGCATCGGCTGGTCAGGTCCACTCGTGAACTCAAAAACCTTCGAATCGGGGTATCGGTGCCGCCCCAACTGACGGACATATCGCACGTCCCGCAAGGCCGGAAATTGGACCATCCCCGCCTGCGCGCGCGTTGTATAGCGGCGAGGGCGGCCAACGTCACGCCCGGGCTAGCCTTCCTGACGCCGGAATCTCGCGGGTGTGGCATTTTTCTCGCCCGCCGTGCCGTTTCGGTCTTCCTCTCTTTGGCGGTTTCCTCGCGGATTGCCCCGGGCGGCGATATCCGCGACCAGGGTGGTCAATCCGCCGACGGTATTGAGGGAGAGGCCGGCGTCGCCTCCGAGGTCGCCACGGGCCGATTCGGGCAGCACGGCCCGGCCGAAGCCGAGTTTGGCCGCTTCCTTGAGCCGGGCAGCGGTCTGCGCCACCGGCCGGACCGCGCCGGACAATGAAATCTCGCCGAAATAGACCGCATCCGTCGGCAAAGGCGCGTTGACCAGCGAAGATACCAGCGCCGCGGCGGCGGCGAGGTCGGCGGCGGGTTCCTGAATCCGCAAACCCCCGGCCACGTTCAGATAGACATCGTGGCCGGAGAGTTTCACCCCGCAATGGGCCTCCAGCACGGCGAGCACCATCGACAGCCGGCTCGGGTCCCACCCCACCACGGCGCGGCGCGGCGTGCCGAGCGAAGTCGGCGCCACCAGCGCCTGCAATTCCACCAGCACCGGGCGGGTGCCCTCGATGCCGGCGAACACCGCCGTCCCCGGACTGCCAAGATCGCGTTCGGAGAGAAACAATTCGGACGGGTTGGAGACTTCGCGCAAGCCCAAACCCGTCATCTCGAACACGCCGATCTCGTCGGTGGGGCCGAAGCGGTTCTTCACCGCGCGTAAGATTCGAAATTGCTGCGAGCCTTCACCCTCGAACGACAGCACCGCGTCGACCATGTGTTCGACCACGCGCGGCCCCGCGATCTGGCCGTCCTTGGTGACGTGGCCGACCAGAATGATCGCGGCACCGGATTTCTTCGCAAATCGGATCAGCGCCTGCGCCGAGGCCCGCACTTGCGTCACCGTGCCCGGCGCGGATTCGACCGTGTCGGTCCACATCGTCTGGATCGAATCGATCACAATCAGGCGCGGCACCGTGCCTTCGGAGAGCGTCGAGACGATGTCCTCGACAGACGTTTCCGCCGCGAGCTGCACCGGCGCGTCGGCTAGGCCCAATCGTTCGGCGCGCAGCCGCACTTGTGCGACGGCTTCTTCGCCGGAAATATACACCGCGCGATGGCCGGCGCGCGCCATCAGGCTGGTCGCCTGCGTCAACAGCGTCGATTTGCCAATACCGGGATCGCCGCCGACCAAAAGCACCGAGCCGCGGACAAAGCCGCCGCCGGTGACGCGATCAAGTTCGGCCATGCCGGAAGGCAGGCGCGGGGCGTCGTGGCTCTTGCCGGTCAGGCTTTCGAGCGCAAACAGCCGGCCCTTGCGTTTGGAGCGGATCGAGACCGGCATCGTGGTCGCGCCGGTTACGTCTTCCTCCACCAGCGTATTCCACTCGCCGCAGGATTCGCACTTCCCCTGCCAGCGATTATACGCCGCGCCGCAGTTTTGGCAGACGAAGGAGAGGGTGGATTTGGCCATGGGGTGGGTGGAGTCGCTGTTTAAGTCGAATGTCGCATTCCTATCATGTCGCAGTAGGTGTCGGGGCGTGTCCCACAGGTTCTAGCGGCTTGACTGGATTGTTCCTATTTTGTTCTATAGCCCCTCTTTCCAACGACGTCAAAGGGACGAGGAATTTCGATCGGAATCATTGGTAAGGACTTTTCGCTATTTTGGGCGTCAGCGTAAACCAAGCTTGGCGAGGGCTCCGATGGCCGAAACACAGATCGAATGGACCGACGCCACTTGGAACCCCGTTGCGGGATGTACGATTGTCAGTGCCGGCTGCACTAATTGCTATGCCATGGAAATGGCGAGGCGGCTGCAAGCCATGGACGTCGAAAAGTACAAAAATCTCACCCGTCGCAGCGGCAAGCGCACAATCTGGAATGGCGTTGTTCGCGAAGACAAGAGCGCACTCGACATTCCGTTGCGATGGAAAAAACCAAAGAAGATTTTCGTCAATTCGATGAGCGACCTTTTTCATGAGCGTGTTAGTGACGCATTCATTCTGAAAGTGTGGAATGTGATGCGCGCAACGCCGCATCATCACTATCAAATCCTGACCAAGCGCCCCGAACGAATGGGCGCCCTTATTAGTAAAAAGATTTCCAACGTGCTTCCGAACGTATGGCTTGGCACTAGCATAGAAAGCGCGGAGGTGTCGGACAGGGTCAGCCACCTTCGCACCGTTCCGGCAGCAATACGCTTCATCTCCTTCGAGCCGCTGATTGGTTCTGTCGGTGAAATTGATCTCACCGGCATTCATTGGGCAATCGTCGGTGGCGAGAGCGGCAGATCAGCTCGCCCAATCCGCGAAGAGTGGATTGATGAAATCTTTGATCAGTGCTTGCTCCAAGACACTGCATTTTTCTTTAAGCAGTGGGGTACATGGGGGAAAGACAACAAGCGTCGTTCCAAAAAGGCCAATGGCCGTGTATATCGCGATCAGGTGTGGGACCAGATGCCAACCGCTGCGCTTACCCTCTGAACCTAATGCCTCAGTTTAATTGCGATATAGCCGGAGCAGATGGTCGAAAAACAATATTCTTGGGAAACTGGCGCGACGCTTGAGGAGCACTCAAAGCGCAAGCACAAGATCGTTCGAGAGTATTTTGCGAGGTATCTAGCGGTCCGCTGCCAACTTCCAATGCAGTCTAAATTTCGCCTTGCGATCGTGGATGGCTTTGCAGGCGGCGGGCGCTACAAGTGCGGAAGCCCCGGCTCCCCAATAATTTTCATTGAAGAACTACGTCTGGCGACGGAAGAGTTGAACATTAAACGACAGTCCGAGGGAATGGCTCCCCTGGATATTGAGTGTTTTGTCATTCTGAACGATTTCGAGCCGGAAGCCATAAATGTACTAAAGGGTCATATAGCGCCGCTCTTGGCAGAGATAACTCAGAACGTGCCCAAGCTGCACCTTCAAGTGAAATATCTGAGTAAGGCGTTTGAAGAAGTCTATCCCGAAATCAAAGAGCTACTTGAGCGCGGCGAATACAAGAACGTGCTTTTCAATCTGGACCAGTGCGGACATAGCAAGGTCGAGCTAGAGACGATTACGGATATCATCGCATCGTTCATATCGGCCGAAATTTTCTACACGTTCGGAATTACATCGCTGCTCACATTTCTACGAAAATCCGATCCGAAGCGATTGGCTAAGGCGCTTGATCCGCTAGGAGTGCGCGTAGCTGACCTCGCACAACTCGATGCGGTGATGAATAAAGATGCTTGGCTCGGCGCGGCCGAACAGCTGGTCTTCGAGTCCTTCAAACGATGCTCAAAATTCCACAGTCCATTCTCGATCAATAACCAAGAAGGCTGGCGCTATTGGCTCATCCATTTCGCCAGTTCATACCGGGCACGCCAAGAGTACAATGACATCTTGCATCAGAACAAATCCGCTCAGGCCCATTTCGGTCGCTCAGGCTTGAACATGCTTTCGTACGATGCGAACGACGACAGCACTATGCTTTACCTTTTCGATGAGCCGGGGCGAATCGAAGCTAAGAAGCAACTCTATGATGATATTCCACGTCTGATTTCCGGTTATGGTGACGCTATCAATGTCGGCGATTTTTATGCAAGCATCTACAATGCGACCCCCGCCCACACTGACGATGTGCATTTTGCCATCATTGAAAATCCCGACCTTGAGGTGATTACCGCCGATGGCGGCGGAGAGCGCCGGAAAGCAAATACGATTAGAGCGAACGATACTCTGCGTATGAAGAAGCAGCTCAGCTTTCCGAAGTTTTTCGGGGCACCAATCAAGCCCAAAAAATAATCTTCTCGTGCGAATTTACGGCCCTAAGCCCCAAAGTCTCTAGCTGTTCCACAAGGCATTCCAAAGCATCGATAACCCCGCCACCAGCATGATCCCGTCCATCACCAGCCGAAACACGTCCGGCTCGAGCCGCAACACGAAACGCTTGGCGATGAAGGCGCCCGACATCAGCGAGGAGCCGGCGATCAGGCCTTTCAGCGCGACGTCGGCTGTCAGCGCGCCGAAGTGCTGAAAGGTCACGGATTTGCTGACGTAAAGCCCGAGCGAGCTTGCGGCTTCGGTGGCGAGAAACGCCCCTCGGGTGAGGCCGTAAAACAGAAACAGCGGCACGCTCAGGGGGCCGGTCGAAACCACGATGCCCGTGAGGTAGCCGATCACGGCTCCGCCAATCGCGAGTTGCCAAAGCGAAAATTTCAGATCGTGCCGGGCGAGCCAGTGCCGCACCGGCACCATCGCGATCAGAAACACTCCAATCGAGAGATCGACCGCGCGCGACGGCAACGCCAGCAAGGTGCGCGCGCCGAGCGCTGCGGCCGGAATCCCGGGAAGCGAATAGGCGGCGCAGGCGCGCCAGTCGACCTCACGCCACCAGGCGAGGATGCGGGAGAGATTGGCCATCACGGCGGCGACCGCCATGATCGGCACGGCTTGCTTCGGCCCGTATTGATAGATCAACACCGGCATCAGCATGATCGACGACCCGGTGCCGACGATTCCGCTGATGGTGCCGGCGGCAAGCCCGACCACGAGAACGAAAAGGAAATTCAAGGGGCGTGTCTCCGCGAATCGGCCAGACGGGGCACCTGCGCTACCGCAATACGATCCACGCCGGCGCGTGGTCGCTGGCGCCTTCCTCGCCGCGCACCTTGCGATCGACGCCGGCCTTGATCAGGCGCGGCGCGAGGGCCGGGCTCAAAAGAAGATGATCAAGCCGCAAACCGGCGTCGCGCGGCCATCGGTTTCGTTTGTAGTCCCAGAACGTATACATCGGCTTGGACGGGTGACGTTCACGAATTGCGTCGCACCAGCCTTGCGCCACCAGCGATTTGAAGGCGGCACGGCTCTTCGGCTGGATCAACGCGTCCTTGTCCCATGACCGCGTCGGATAGATATCGAGTTCGGTGGGTGCGACGTTGTAGTCGCCGGCGAGCACGACGGGAATGTCCAATTTGAGGAACTTCGCGGCGTGCGCTTTGAGCCGCTTGAACCAAGCGAGTTTGTAATCGAATTTCGGCCCCGGCTGTGGATTGCCGTTCGGCAGATAGAGGCTGGTGACGATAATGCCGTTGACCGCGGCTTCGATATAACGCGCCTCGCGGTCGTCGCGATCTCCCGGCAATTCCGTCCGGATCAGCACCGGATCGGCCTTCCGCGCCAGGATGGCGACGCCGTTCCAGGTTTTTTGTCCGCGCCAGACCGCGCCGTAGCCGGCGTCTTCGATCGCGGAAAGCGGAAACTCGTCGTCGGTCGATTTCAATTCCTGCAACGACACGACGTCCGGCTTTGCCTGACGCAGCCAGCGCAACAGGTTCGGCAGCCGCCGGTTGATGTTGTTGATGTTGAAGGTTGCGATCTTCAAGTCAGGCCGAGGCGGGGGAGGCGGGCTCAGCCGTCGCCGTGCCGCCTTTGTAGACCCGGGCGTAGCGCGGGCCGAGGCTGGTGAGAACTTCGTATCCGATGGTGCCGAAATAGTGCGCGAGTTCGTCAACCGTGATGCCTTCGCCAATCAGGGTCGCCATATGGCCGCGTCGCGCCGCGTTGGGTGGAAGGTCGGTGACGTCGACGGCCATCAGGTCCATCGAGATGCGGCCGACCACCGGGCAGCGCTTACCGGCGACGATGACGTCGGCACCGCGGGTGCCGTCGTTTGCGCCGGCGGCGCGGAAATAACCGTCGGCGTAGCCGGCCGCCACGATCGCAAGCCGTGTCGATCGCCGTGCGGTCCAGGTCGCGCCATAGCCGACGCTTTCGCCGCGCTCGACGGTGCGGAGCTGCACGATGCGTGCTTTCAACTCGACGACCGGTTGCATCGGATTGTCGGCCTCCGGCGTCGGATTGACGCCGTAAAGCGCAGCACCGGGCCGTACCATGTCGAACTGGAATTGGGACCCAAGGAAAATGCCGGAGGAGTTCGACAGCGACGCCGGTACGCCGGCAAACGAACTGGCGATTTCGCGGAAGGTCGTAAGCTGCTTGGCATTGAGCGGATGGTGGAGGTTCTCCGCGCAGGCGAGATGGCTCATCACCAGCGTGATGCCGTGATCGCCGGCGTTGATCCTGGGAATGATGCCTCGTGCATCCGCCACCGTGAGGCCCAGCCGGTTGATGCCGGTGTCGATGTGAATGGCCGCCCCGCCAGCCAAGCCGGTGCGCCGGCAGAACACGTCCCATTCGGCGAGTTCGTGGAGATCGCCGATGACGGGCCTGACGTCGATCTTGGCGAAAACGTCGCCGCAATTTTGGAAGAAGCCATCGAGCACATAGATGACGGCTGAGGGCAGCGCCTCACGCGCGGCGCGTGCTTCATCCAGCGTGGCGACGAAGAACGTCTTGCAGCCGGCGCCGGCGAGCGCGTGTGCGACGGGAGCTAAGCCGCAGCCATAGGCGTCGGCCTTGATGACGCCGGCGCATTCGGCCGGCACGGCGGTTTTCTCAAGCTTGCGCCAGTTTGCAACGATGGCGTCGAGATCGACGGTGAGGACGCCGGTGCTGGCTCCAAGTGCCGCCGCGTGGTTCGCTTCGGGCGAAAGCAGGTTGCCGCCCGACTTCGGTTCGGAGACGATGTTCATGCCGCATTTTACGCCCGGCGCCACAACGGTTCAACCGTGCGGCCGCCTCCTTTCCGTTCCGATTAAATCGGAACGGAGGCTCTTTTTATTTTGGCGCGTTTTCTTGACGCGAACCGGTATCCACTTCGCTCGAAAACGCTCTAATAGGTTCGCTCCGGCAAATGACCGTCATGCGAAAGGTCGCTGAAGCGCGTGAACTGCCCTTCGAACTGCAGTTCGACCGTACCGGTGGGGCCGTGACGTTGCTTGCCGATGATGACTTCGGCCTTGCCGTGCACCAGCGACATATCGAGCTGCCATTTTTCATATTCCGGGGTGCCGATGCGCGGTTCCTTATTGGCGAGATAATATTCCTCGCGAAACACGAACATCACGACGTCGGCGTCTTGTTCGATCGAACCGGATTCGCGCAGGTCGGAGAGTTGCGGGCGCTTGTCGTCGCGGCTTTCGACCTGACGCGACAGTTGCGAGAGCGCGATGATCGGAACGTTGAGTTCCTTGGCGAGCGCCTTCAGGCTGGTCGTGATCTCGGTGACTTCCTGCACGCGGTTGTCGGAACGTTTGTTCGATCCCTGCAAGAGCTGAATGTAGTCGACGACGATCAGGTCCAGCCCTTTCTGGCGCTTCAAGCGGCGCGCGCGTGCGGTCAATTGCGAAATCGAAAGGCCGCCGGTTTCATCGACATAAAGCGGCAAGGACTGCAATTCGATCGAATAGTCGCGGATTTTTTCGAAATCAACCTCGCTGATGCCGCCGCGGCGAATCGTGCTTGAGGCGATGCTGGTTTGTTCGGCGAGAATACGCGTGGCGAGCTGCTCGGCGGACATTTCGCAGGAGAAGAAGCCGACCACGCCGCCATTGACGGATTTCATGGTGCCGTCGGCCTGAACCTCGGCGCGATGCGCTTTCGCCACGTTGTACGCGATGTTGGTGGCAAGCGCGGTCTTGCCCATGCCCGGGCGGCCGGCGACAATAATCAGGTCGGAGGGCTGCAAACCGCCCATCTTGACGTCGAGATCGCGCAAGCCCGTCGCAATGCCTGACAATTTGCCGTCGCGTTGAAATGCTTTCGCGGCCATGTCGACGGCAACCGTCAGCGCTTGCGAAAAACGCTGAAATCCGCCGTCATAGCGGCCGGACTCGGCCAGTTCATAGAGCCTGCGCTCGGCATCCTCGATTTGTGCCCGCGGTGCAAAATCCACCGGGGCGTCGAACGCGACATTGACCATATCCTCGCCGATCCGGATCAGATCGCGGCGCAGCGACAGCTCGTAGACCGTGCGCCCGTAGTCTTGCGCGTTGATAATGGTGGTCGCTTCCGCGGCGAGGCGGGCGAGATATTGGCCGACGGTCATGCCGGAAATGTCGGTTTCGGCCGGGAGGAAGGTTTTCAGCGTGACCGGCGTGGCGACTTTGCCCCCCCGGATCAGGCTGCCAGCAATTTCGAAGATCGTCTGATGGATCGGCTCGAGGAAGTGTTTCGGCTCGAGAAAGTCCGAGACCCGATAGAACGCGTCGTTGTTGACGAGGATGGCACCCAACAGCGCTTGTTCGGCTTCAATATTGTGCGGTGCGCTCCGATAGGCTGGAGTCGGCGCATCGGGGGCGAGTTTGAGAACGTTCGAATCAGTTAAAGCCATGTCTATTGAATGTTCGTGGAATTTTGTCAGATGCGGGGCGCAGCGATAAAAGCGCCTCTCTCGGGCGGAGTGGAAGCGGCAAAGCGCCTTATGCCCGATTCACACAATGTCGTTTGCGCCGGCCGTCGATGTCGTGAATTGGCGCTTGACGGGCTTTTACGGGGCTTGGTGACGGAGATTTGATCATGACGCGATTTAAGCTTGATCGCATCTGATCTGGGGAACAGGTCTGGCGAATCGGCGTTGTTGACGGCGCCGGTTTCGGAAAGCCGGCTGGGGCGCGGTTTCGGCCAAGGACAAAGCGATGCGCCAGCAATTTCAGCCGCCGTCGGGGATTTGGCGATCAGCGACATGGCGATCGGGACGCGGCGAACAAGTGTGGCTGTTGATGCTGATCGAGGCCATGGAAGACGCTTCTCGCCCGGAAGGCGTGGGCTGTCCTGCGACCGGTCGGTTCTGGCTGAGTTGCGTGCGCAGCTGGCAAGGCCGGCATCGGCATACCTGTACGGCGCCTCTCGTTTCAGCCTCCGGCACTAAAACGCGAAAGGTTATTCGCCGGCAATTTGCAGCCGTGGCCGCTTGCCCCGTTCGATTCCCCGCAATTTTGTCTCTTCGTGCACAATGTAGTCGCGCGTCATCGGCACGACGCCCTGGCGTTTGGTGAGCTGGATCTGGAAATTCATCAGGTTCTGCTTGCGGAAAGACATTTCCGAGGATGCCAGGTAAAACTCCCACATCCGCGCAAAGCGCTCGTCGTAGAGACGCACGGCCTCTTCGCGTCGTGCCATGAAACGTTCCCGCCAGGCTTTCAGCGTTTCGGCATAGTGTAGGCGCAGGATTTCGATGTCGCATACCAGAAGTCCGGCGCGCTCGATTGCGGGCAGCACTTCGGAAAGCGCGGGAATGTAGCCGCCGGGGAAGATGTATTTCGCGATCCAGGGATTGGTGACATCGGGTCCGTCGGAACGGCCGATCGAATGCAGCATCATGATGCCGTCATCGGTGAGAAGCTCGCCGCACCGCCTGAAATAGGTCTCGTAGAAGTCGACGCCGACGTGTTCGAACATGCCCACCGACACGATGCGGTCGAACGGGCCGGAAACGTCGCGGTAATCCTCAAGGAGAAACGTCGCTGACTGCGTTAGATTTTTCTCGGCCGCGCGGGCTTTTGAGACCTGCAATTGTTCGGTCGAAAGCGTGACGCCCGTGACGTCGGCGCCGGTCATCTCGGTCAGGTAAAGACTGAGGCCGCCCCAGCCGGAGCCGATGTCGAGCACGCGGTCGTCGCGTCCGATCAATAGCTTCGCGGCTAGATGACGCTTCTTGGCGAGTTGGGCATCGTCAAGCGTCATGTCCGGGGTTTCGAAATAGGCGCAACTGTATTGCTTGTCGGCATCGAGAAAGAGGGAATAGAGCCGCCCGTCGAGATCGTAATGATGCGCGACATTGTCTTTCGCGCGACCGCGCGGGTTGAACTGGCCGATATGACGGGCGAGGTAACGCAGCCACCATTGCAGCTTGGCCCAGCGAGGTAATATTTCCGGCTGATCCATCAGGATCGCCAGCGCGTCCGCGATCGAGCCATTCTCGACGACGAAACTGCCTTCCATGTAGACTTCACCCAACCCGAGTTCAGGGTCGAGCAAAATGCGCCGCTCGGCATCGGTTGTCAGAAAGCGTACGGCGACCGGCTCGCCGGTCCCATCGCCACAGCTGAACTTCGCGCCGCTCGCGGTGGTAAAGGTCATCGCGCCGCGGCGAATGAACTGCGTCAGGAAATAACGCAACAATCGGTCCATCGAAACCACCAAATTAAGCGATCCCGTAAAGGCAAATGTCCCGGCCGTCACACTCGACGCACACAGGACAAAATGGTTCCCATGCGTATCGGGCAGGATGATAATAGCAGTAGCCGCCGCGCGCTAGTGCGTTGTGCACAAAGCGGATATCCAAAAATCCCGCGTTCACGCAGTTGCGTCATTTGCCCGCTTCCATTCGCGGGATAATCGGCTAAAAGGTGACCCGCTCCGCCCGCGTCGGACCAAAACGCTGGAAGCAATTTCCGTATCTGGAGAGTTAGGAATGTTGAGCCGAGCGCTCAGTTTAGCGACGGTGATGTTTCTGGTCGGCTGTTTGGCGGCGGTCCCGGCACAGGCGCAAAATCTCGAGGCCGGCAAGAGCCCCGCCCAGATTTTTGCGGGCACCTGCTCGCTTTGCCACAAGAGTTCGCGGGGTCTTTTGAAGACCGTGCCGCCGGGGTCATTGCCGGGCTTTTTGCGGGAGCACTACACCACCAGTAGCGATATGGCCTCGCTGCTCAGTGCCTTTCTGATCTCCAACGGGGCAAACAACACACGCTATGGCGGTAGCCAGCCGGCGGATGCGAAGCCGGAGGCCAAGCCCGCCGGGCTGTCCGATCAATTCGACTGGCGAGGTCGCAGGCTGCCGGACACTACGCCGCGGCAAGACGGTGCCAGGCCTACCGCCGAGCCTCGGGACAGGCCGGATGATGACGGTCTTTCACCGCAATCCATACGTCAGGGCCGCAACGCCAAGCGGCCGGCTGGGCCGGGCGAGGTGCCTGACACCGCGAATCTGAGCGAGCGCGATTCCGATGGTCGCAAGCCGGGGAGCAAGCAGAAGCTTGGCAAGAGGAACAAGCCGGGCAGCGAAGAACCCCCCAAGGCCGATGCTGCCAAAACCGATCCCGTCCAGGATGAGCCTTCGAAGGGCGATCCTGCCAACGACGACGGTACCAAGCCCGAAAGCGCCAAGTCCTCCGGCGACGGAAAGTCCGAGGCTGCCAAGGTCGATGTGCCGAAAGATACCGGCAGCTCGGAAGCTCCGGCACCGCCCGCCACACCGGCGCCGGCTTCCAGCGGGACGACCGGACCGGCTGCGGCCCCATCGCCGCCTGCTTCCCCGGCCGTGACGGCCTCGGCACCTCCGCCGGCACCCGTTGCCCCGGCGGGGCCGCCGGTGCCGCCGATCTCCCAATAGGAACGATTCCGAACACGGCCCCTTGGGGCTCCGATGCTCGAAAGCTGCCGCAGAACTCAAGCCGGGCGCTGTTGGCCGGGCTTGAGTGCTGCGCGTTGTAAGCCGGCTTACTTGTCGGATGGCGCTTCCTGGGGCGCCACCAGATCGTCGTGCTGGGCCTCCGGATCGAAAAATTCGCCGGCGGCGGCGAGTGCTTCGGCGGCCGCGTCCTGATCTTCCTGGCGGGTCGAGATGTCCTCGCCGCGGTTGATTCGTTGGGCCTCATCGGCGCTACGAGCGACAGTGACGGTGACGCTGACCTCGACTTCCGGATGTACGGCGATGGCGATCGAGTGCTTGCCGATTGTCTTGATCGGCGCATCCAGCATGACCTGGCTGCGGCCGATGGTGACGCCGTCGCTCTCGAAGGACGCGATGATGTCGCGAACGCTGACCGACCCGAACAATTGACCGGTCTCGGAGGCCTGACGCAGTACCACCACGTTGCGGCCATCGATCTTCTCCGCGATCTTGGTTGCTTCCCCCTTGGCCTGCAGGTTGCGGGCTTCGAGTTCGACCTTCATGCCCTCGAACTTGGCGCGATTGTCTGCGGTGGCGCGCAACGCCTTGCCGCGCTTCAAAAGAAAATTGCGGGCAAATCCGTCCTTGACGCGGACGACCTCGCCCATCTGGCCGAGCTTGGCGACGCGCTCCAGCAAAATGACTTCCATGTTGGTTCTCCTTTTGAGGTGATGAGAGTGAGTGTGAGGTTCAAGTTGAAGTGCCGAGATCACGGCGTCGGAATGAGCGGCGGTCTCCTCTGCCAATAGCGGTGGCGAAGCCCGAAAATGGAATCGGCAAGCCCGAGGGCCACGATTGCCAGAAGGAACCAGTTGAACGCGATGACGGTGGCGTAGATGCAGCCGAGCCAGAGCGCGCGGCCCTTCAACGCGAGCGTTACTGTATGCAGGACCGCAAGGCCGGTCAGGGCGTAAGCCATCATCAAGGCCGCGGTGGCGATCTGCGCCACGATGGCGAGAAGCCCGCCGGTAAAGCAGAATGCCAGCGCAACCGACAATGCGGCGAGCGTCATCGGCGGCAAGTCGACGCTTTTCAAGTCCGGCCAGGGACGGGACAACCTTCCTGAGGTCGCCGTGATCTTTGCCGCGAGCCAGAGATTGAGCGTCAGCGTCGTCATGGTGGCGATCACGGCCGCGATCGGCGCCATGGTCACCAGAGCGTGGATCGTAGGGTCGCTGGGGACGGTGCCGACAGTGTTCAAAAAGAACGAGCTCAGCGCCGAGGACATCGTCTCGGTGATGGCTGAAGCGTCGGAGCCCAGCATAAGCAATGCCGCCGTCGTGGTTACCGCGGCGAAGGCCGCAATCCAGAGCAGCAATCGACCGACCGAATACCATTCAACTGATGTCGGATCGTCGGCTGGGGTGGCCGCAGGTAGGGCCCGCCGGAGCATTGCGAGATATCCAAGACGCCATGCCGGAAAAGCGACGGCGAGGGCGAAGGCGATGCAAAAGGGAAGGCCGAAGATCAAGCCGAGACCGGTGGCCGCGCTGATGCCGCCGACGGTAGCGCAGAGCGGGCCCCATCCAAGCGCCGCCACCATCAAGGGCAGGGGCGCGAGCCAAAACAGCACAAGCGAGATCAGCGCGCCCGAGACGATCGAGGCGAACATCAAGGCCGACGCACAGCCGGCCGCCATGGCAATGAGAATGATCGCGATCATCAGCTGTCCCGCCCCTTTCGAGCGGTTAGAGGTTTTTAAGACCCCAACCATCGGCAACCGGACGACCCGGAAGCCTTATGAAGGTTTCGGTCCGTGGGGCGCATATAAACGCGCCCCACGGCTCGAAGTTTTATTGCGCGTTACCGGATCACGTAAGGCAGCAGGCCGAGGAAACGCGAGCGCTTGATGGCGCGCGCGAGTTCGCGCTGCTTCTTGGCGGAGACGGCGGTGATGCGGCTCGGCACGATCTTGCCGCGCTCGGAGACGTAACGCATCAAAAGCTTGGAATCCTTGTAGTCGATCTTCGGCGCATTCGGACCCGTGAACGGGCAGGTCTTGCGGCGGCGGAAAAACGGACGGCGTGCACCAGCTTCGGCCATGGCTCTTACTCCTCAATCGCTGCGTCATCGTCGCGCGGGCGGCGCGGACCACGGTCGCCCCGATAGCCGCCGCCATCGCGATCGCCCCGGAAGCCGCCATCGCGGTCGCCGCGGTAGCCACCGCCACGATCGTCGCGATCGCGGTCACGATCCGCTTTCCGCATCATCGCCGAGGGACCTTCCTCGTGCTCTTCGACGCGAACGGTGAGGTAGCGGATGACGTCTTCGCTGATCCGCTCCTGCCGCTCGATCTCGGCGACGGCCGCCGAAGGCGCGTCGATGTTGAGCAGCACGAAATGCGCCTTGCGATTCTTGTTCATCCGATAGGTGAGGGAACGTACTCCCCAGTTTTCCATCTTCGCGACCTTGCCGCCGAGTTGCTCGACGATTCCGGTCATCTGGGCGGTCAATTCTTCGACCTGTTGGGTGCTTGCATCCTGACGCGCGAGAAAAACATGCTCGTAAAGAGGCATGGGTGTCCTTTCCTTTGTTGGCGCGGTTCCCGGCGGCAAGCCCTTCGAGCCCTTCGGAAAGGACTCGGGATAAGCTCAGAAGGCGGAAGCACGGGACGACGGACCGACTGGCCCTGCCGCAATCGACCTCGTCCCAATAGAAGGCGAAACCGCTGCGGCCGTCCGTTCAGCTCCCGGCCGGGATCCACGGATGGCGCGGTTTATACGGATTTTGGACGGAGTAGCAAGGGAAAGCGATCGGATTGGCGTCGCCGGAGGGCTGGGGAACCTGGTGGCTTGACATAACCGGCCGGCGCAGTGTCTTTCGGCGCAACTTTAGGGATTTCGAGCATTTAAGGGGCGGCGCCGATGACGGCAGCATTTACCTTTCCGGGGCAGGGCTCCCAAGCGGTCGGCATGGGCAAGGCGCTTGCCGAGGCCTTCCCAGTCGCCCTCGCGGTATTCGAGGAGGTCGATGCGGCGCTCGGCGAAAAGCTGACTTCCGTCATCTGGGATGGTCCGGCTGAGACCCTGCAGCTTACCGAGAATGCCCAACCGGCCCTGATGGCAGTGTCGCTTGCGACCTTGCGCGTGCTGGAGACCGAAGCCGGCTTTTCAGTCGCGAAAGATGCTGCCTTCGTCGCCGGGCACTCGCTCGGCGAATATTCCGCGCTCGCCGCTGCCGGCAGCCTCAGCATCAGCGACACCGCGCGCCTGTTGCGCACCCGCGGCCTTGCCATGCAGAAGGCCGTGCCGGTGGGCGTCGGTGCCATGGCCGCATTGCTCGGTCTCGATTACGAGGCCGCGGTCGCAGTCGCGAACGAGGCGGCGCAGGGCCAGGTCTGTGAAGCCGCCAACGACAATGGTGGCGGCCAGGTGGTGGTCTCGGGCGACAAGGCGGCGGTCGAGCGCGCCCTGGAGATCGCCAAAACCAAGGGCGCCAAGCGCGCAATGTTGCTGCCGGTGTCGGCGCCGTTTCATTGCCGGCTCATGCAGCCCGCCGCCGATGTGATGGCGGAAGCGCTTGCCGGGGTCGCCATCAAAAGACCCGCTTCGCCTTTGGTGTCGAACGTGCTCGCCGCGCCGATCACCGATCCGGACGATATCCGCCGTCGCCTGATCGAACAGGTCACGGGCACCGTGCGCTGGCGCGAATCGGTGGCCTACATGGCGAGCCGGGGCGTCGTAAGGTTTTTCGAAATCGGCGCCGGCAAGGTGCTAAGCGGGTTGGTCAAGCGCATCGCCGACGGCGCCGTTGGAATTTCGGTCGGTGGGCCGAATGACATTGCCTCGGCGAAAGACGCGCTCGTGGCCGCGCGCACGGCCTGAGCGAGGAGAGACAATAATGTTCGATTTGACTGGCAGGACTGCGCTTGTCACCGGCGCAACCGGCGGCATCGGGAGCGCGATCGCACAAGCCTTACACGCACAGGGCGCGACGGTGGCCATTTCCGGGACGCGGCGCGAGGTGCTCGACACGCTTGCGGGGAAGCTCGGCGAAAGGGTCCACGTGCTGGCTTGTAATCTTTCCGACACGGCCGAGGTCGAGGCACTGGTACCCTCGGCGGAGCAAGCCATGGGGCAGGTGGATATTCTGGTCGCCAATGCCGGCATTACCCGGGACAACCTGTTCGTTCAGCTGAGCGACGAGGCGTGGGACGAAGTCATCAAGGTTAACCTGACCGCGACGTTCCGCTTGGCCCGAGCCGCGACCAAGCTGATGATGCGAAAACGCTTCGGCCGCATTATCGCGATCACCTCGGTCGTCGGCGTCACAGGCAACCCGGGGCAGGGCAATTATACGGCGGCAAAGGCGGGGCTGATCGGGATGATCAAGACGCTGGGTGCGGAATACGCCAAGCGCAACGTCACCGCCAACTGCATTGCCCCTGGATTTATCGCGACCCCCATGACCGACGTGCTCAACGACAAGCAGCGCGAAACGATCCTTTCGAAAGTACCGGCGGCGCGGCTCGGAACGCCTGAAGATATTGCGGCGGCGGCGGTCTATCTCAGTTCGAACGAAGCGGCCTATGTCACGGGGCAGACGATTCACGTTAACGGCGGGATGGCCATGATTTGAGTCGGCCGCTGGCCCCTTGGCGAGACGAAAAGCCGCTTGTGGCGGCCGATTGAGACTTATGGTCAAGGCTTGGGAAGTATGATAACCGGACCACGAACAGATGGGCAAAGAACGCCATTGCAGGATTTTGAAACCCTGTATATTGGCGGTGCGGAGCCCGCCGTCGTTCGCCGGGGGCTCCACCGCTATGACGGGGCCCAAATCAAGATTATGCGCGATTGCGAAGAAATGACGACCCGCGATGGCTCGTATCGTCCTGGCGTCGGATCCAATGGAACAAGCACGAGGTTGAACGATGAGTGAGATTGGCGAGCGAGTTAAGAAGATCGTGGTCGAACACCTTGGTGTTGAACCCGAAAAAGTGGTCGACAACGCGAGCTTCATTGATGACCTCGGCGCCGACAGCCTCGATACGGTCGAGCTCGTGATGGCGTTCGAAGAAGAGTTTGGTTGTGAGATTCCGGACGACGCCGCGGAAACGATTTTGACCGTCGGCGACGCGACAAAATTCCTTGAAAAGAACGCGAAAAGCTGACGCCCCCACGCGGTGTTGAGTAAGCCGGACGGGCCGTGGTCGAACGGTCCTCCGGTTTTTGTTGTCCGATCGGGAATCGCGAGCTGGAGTGCTGGAAATGAGGCGGGTTGTCGTCACAGGCCTCGGCATGGTGTCGCCACTCGGATGTGGGGTCGAAGCAACCTGGAACCGCATCCTCAACGGCGAGAGCGGCGCCAGGAAGATCGATACCTTTGATGTCTCCGATCTGACCAGCCGGATCGCCTGCGTGGTTCCGCGCGGCGATGGCAGCGGCAACACGTTCAATCCCGACCAGTGGATGGAACCGAAGGATCAGCGCAAGGTTGATGATTTCATCATTTTCGCCATGTGCGCGGCCCGCCAGGCGCTCGATGATGCTGCTTGGCACCCCGCCAGCGAGGAAGACCGTTGCGCCACCGGTACGATGATCGGCTCTGGGATCGGCGGCCTCTCCGGCATCGCCGACACGGCGCTTCTTCTTAGCGAGCGTGGACCGCGCAAGGTTTCGCCATTCTTTATTCCCGGGCGCCTGATCAATCTCGCCTCCGGCTATGTGTCGATCGAGCACGGCCTCAAGGGGCCCAACCATGCCGTGGTGACCGCTTGCTCGACCGGCGCACACGCGATCGGCGATGCAAGCCGGCTGATTGCGCTCGGCGACGCTGACGTGATGGTGGCCGGTGGGACGGAGTCCCCGATTTGTCGGCTATCGATGGCGGGTTTCTGCGCCTCTCGCGCATTGTCGACCGGCTTCAACGATACTCCGGAAAAAGCGTCGCGTCCCTACGACAAGGATCGTGACGGCTTCGTGATGGGGGAAGGCGCCGGCATTGTTATCCTCGAAGAATACGAGCACGCGAAAAAGCGCGGCGCGAAGATCTACGCCGAGGTGATCGGTTACGGTTTGTCTGGTGATGCCTATCACATTACCTCGCCCTCGCCGGACGGCGATGGCGCCTTCCGCAGCATGAGCGCCGCCATGAAGCGCGCAGGAATTGCTTCCGCCGATATCGACTACATCAATGCGCACGGAACTTCGACGCAGGTCGGCGACGAAATCGAGCTTGGTGCGGTGGAGCGGCTATTGGGCAATGCGGCTTCCAAGGTATCGATGTCGTCGACCAAATCATCGACAGGTCATCTGTTGGGCGCCGCGGGGGCGATCGAAGCCATTTTCAGCATTCTTGCGATACGCGACAACATTGCCCCGCCAACGATCAATCTTGACAACCCGTCAGTGGAAACGGTGATCGATCTCGTGCCGCACACGCCGCGTAAACGCGACATCAATATCGCGCTATCGAATTCGTTCGGCTTCGGAGGCACGAACGCGTCCGTGATTCTGCAGCGCGTGGTCAATTAAGGCGTCCTAGACTTCACCGTTTCGCCGCATTCGGCGATAAATCCTAGATATGGGCGTAGACTTAAGGCCGCTCGCGGCAATTCGCGGGGCCACGATTAAACCGACGGGATTTTAGGTTGCATCGATGAGTGAGAGGCCGCCCATTTCGCCACGGAGCCCGCGCGTCGCGTTGGAGCCCGAACAGGTTCCGCCGCCGCCAAAACGGTCGGAGCGCGCCCGCAATCCATTCGTCGTGGTCGGCAATGCCATCATCACGATCGTGTTGGTTTTGATGATCGGGGTCGGCGGCGCATACATTTATGGGCGGCAGAAGATCGAGGCTCCGGGCCCGTTGCCGGAGGACAAGATCGTCAACATTCCGGCGCGGGCGGGAATGGCCGATATCGCCGATATCCTGCAGCGTGAAAGCGTGATCGACAACAACCGCTGGGCATTCATCGGAAGCGTATTTGCGCTGAAAGCGCGCTCCGAACTAAAGCCCGGCGAATATTTGTTTCAGAAGAACGCCAGTCTTCGCGACGTCATCGGAATCATCGTTGAAGGCAAGGTAGTTCAACACGCGGTCACGATTCCCGAGGGGTTGACCTCCGAACAGATCTTGGCCCGGCTTTCCGAAAACGAGATTTTTGCCGGCACCGTGCGCGAAATACCGCGCGAAGGCACGTTGCTGCCGGAGACCTACAAATTCCCGCGCGGCACCACGCGCGACCAGGTGATTGCTCGCATGCAGCAGGCCCAAAAGCGCGTGCTTACGGAAATCTGGGAGCGCCGCAGTCCTGACCTTCCGGTCAGGACGCCCGAGCAGCTGGTTACGCTCGCCTCCATCGTCGAGAAGGAAACCGGGAAGGCCGATGAACGCAGCCGCGTCGCTGCGGTGTTCGTCAATCGGCTGCGGCAAAAGATAAAACTGCAGTCCGATCCGACCATCATCTATGGGCTGGTCGGCGGCAAGGGAACGCTCGGCAGGCCGATCAAGCGCAATGAAATTCAGCAGCCGTCGCCGTACAACACCTATGTGGTTGACGGACTTCCGCCCGGGCCGATCGCCAATCCCGGGCGCGCGTCGCTGGAGGCCGCCGCCAATCCGGCGCGCACGCGCGATCTGTTCTTCGTCGCGGACGGCACCGGCGGTCATGCCTTTACCGAAACCTACGACCAGCACCAGAAAAACGTCGTCAAACTGCGGTCGCTGGAGAAGCAGCAGCAGAACGACACCGTCGAACCGACGGAGGAACCCCAGCCGGCGGCGGGGGTCCCCACCGATCCGAATGCGGCGGCAAAACCGCAACCGAAGAAGCCCCACAGCGCCGCTCCGGCCCGGCAGGGTGCGGCGCAATCGACGACAGCGCCTGCCGTAGTTCAATGATGGCTTAGAGCCTTTTCCGTTCCGATTGAATCGGAACGGAGGCTCTATTTCTTTGTTTTGACGCGTTTTCTTGAAGCGACCGGCATCCACTTCGCTGGAAAACGCTCTAGATACGCCGACGTCAGACTGAACCGAATTCCACTTTTCCGGATCATGCTCTAAGGTCGTGCTGTTCCTTTGCGAGTCTCAAAACCTTATCTGTCGGAGATCTTCACACGATGGCGCTGTCGAGCATGACCGGTTTTGCCCGAAGCCACGGCGCAAGCGGACCCTATGCGTTCGAATGGGAGTTGAAGTCGGTCAACGCCAAGGGGTTTGATCTGCGCCTGCGATTGCCGCCTGGGTGGGACGACCTCGAAGCATTCGCCAAGAAGCGCGCCGGTGAGGTGTTGTCGCGCGGTACTGTCTACGCCAATTTGAGCGTCAAGCGCGCCAATGCGGCCTCTGCGGTCCGTGTCAATGAAGAGGTGCTGGCGTCGATCGTGAAGGTCGCCGGCGTGCTTGCCGGCAAGATCGATGCGGTAGCGCCAAGCATCGACGGGTTGCTCGCAATCAAGGGCGTCATCGAGGTTGTCGAACCTGAAAGCAATGAAGAAGAAGACAAGACGGCGAAGGTTGCGGCCGAAGCGGGGTTTGAACAGGCGCTCGCCAATCTCGTCGAGATGCGTCGGCGCGAGGGCGTGACGCTCGGCCAAATCCTGCTGCAGCGGATGGATGAAATCGAGAGGCTGGTGAAGAAGGCGGCGGCCGCGCCCGGTCGCAAGCCCGAGGCGATCAAGCTACGGCTTGCTGAACAGGTTGCAGCCTTGCTGGAATCGTCAGACCGCTTCGATCCTGATCGGCTTAATCAGGAGGCGCTCCTGATTGCGGCAAAAGCCGATATTCGTGAAGAACTCGATCGGATCGCCTCACACATCTCGCAGGCCCGCGAAATGCTCGGCAAAGGTGGACCGGTCGGACGGCGGCTTGACTTCCTGGCGCAGGAATTCAACCGCGAGGTCAATACCTGCTGCTCCAAATCCAACGACCTCGAATTGACCAACACCGGCCTCGAAATGAAGAACGTGGTCGAGCAATTCCGTGAGCAGGTTCAGAATCTGGAGTGACATATGACGGCGGGCGGCCACGGTTTCGAAGGGGTTGAGCGGCGCGGGTTGATGTTCGTGCTGTCATCGCCCTCGGGCGCGGGCAAGACGACGCTCTCGCGTATGCTGGTCGCCGAAACGCCGGCGTTGCGAATGTCGGTGTCGGCGACGACGCGACCCATGCGGCCGGGCGAGATCGATGGCAAGGATTATTACTTCGTCGATCAGCCGCGGTTCGATGCCATGATCGCGAAGGGCGAGCTTCTCGAATGTGCCACCGTGTTCGGCAACCGTTACGGTACGCCGCGCGCGCCTGTGGAGGCCTCGCTGGCGGCCGGACACGACGTTCTCTTCGACATCGACTGGCAAGGCACGCAGCAGCTACGCAGCCGCTCGCCCAACGACGTCGTCAGCGTATTCATCCTGCCGCCCTCGGTGGCGGCGCTGGAACAGCGTCTCCACACCCGCGCCCAGGATTCGGAAGACGTCATCCGCGGCCGGATGAAGAAGGCGGGCGACGAAATGAGTCATTTCGACGCCTACGACTACATCGTCGTCAATGATAATATCGGAATGGCCTTCGAAGCCATTAAGTCGATCCTTCGCGCCGAGCAGCTCAAGCGCGAGCGGCAGGTCGGTCTCTCAGGTTTCGTGGGCGCGTTGCAGCGGCAGCTGGAGAAATAGCCGGGCGTTACGTTGTGGCCTGCTTTGATAGTTGTGAGAAAAATTCCGCGATCCTGTCGTTGCGTCTGGCCTGGTCCAAATCGCGGGCAAAGTTGCTCCGGCGCGTCTGATGATACGCCCTCGGGTGAGCCGATAAGCGAATACTGTCGTCATCCGTCGGTTCCCAGATCGTGCCTGGACGGGTTTGAGCCTTCCGCGGTCGGGAGCCGCGTGCGTTGCCGAAATTGAACACGGCACCCCCTGCAATGCCCGCCAATGCCAGCCCGCCCAACAGTGCGGCCAATTGCAGTTGCGCGGAATAGGTCGGCGCTGGCTCCGTGGCTGCGTGCATGGCGGGCGGTGGCAGCGGTCGCGAGGCTGGCTCGACGCTTTTGGCGGGATCGGCCTTGGTCAATGTCGGATTGACCGCGGCGGTCGTGCCGAATTGCTCGGGCCAACGCGAAGCCACGACCGACCGTTGCGTGTTCGTATCTTGCATGGGTGCAATTTGGCTGTTCTCAGCGATCGCGGTCTCCGCAGGCTTAGCCGGAATCCACGTGTCGTTGCGATTGGGCGCTTCGAACCGCGTCTGCGGCAGAGGCAGTTCGGCACCGGCGTCTGCGAACGATAGCGTAACGGCTTGTCGTGGAGAAACCGGTCTTGTCAACGGAGCCGGGCCTTGTGGTGCGACCCGAGAAGGCCTGTCGGTTTCCTCTGCGAGGTACCAGCAGTGCCGTTTGGTGGCATGATCGATGCGGTAGTACCAATGACCGCCGGGAGGCGTCTGGCCTTTTGGCCCAGAGAGACAATCGTTGGGCGCGCGCGCCGCGCCATTCGCCAGTGTTGTGTGAGAGACGCCCGCGAGAAGGCCGACGAAAATGGCTGACGCGAATTTCGCGGTTCGATTGGACATACGCATACTCCGGTGATGCTACTACTTCGCGTTCCAAATCTCCGAAAAGACTTGGGTCGCAATGAGCCGCAATTCCGGAAAGGGTGGGGCTTAATTCGGGCTCGCTTCGTGACGGGAGAAAATGTGAGCGAAGTAAGGTTGGCGCTCATCCCTCGTTTTTCAGCACGATACGTCCGACCACTTTTCCGGCGCGAAGCGCGTCGATCCATTTTTGGACATCACCCATCGGCTCTTCTCGCATCGGCACGGGCTTGATCTTTCCGGCTCGCGCAAGCGCCATCAGCTCATGGCCTTCCGCCAGCGTTCCGACCATGAAGCCCTCGATGGTCAGGCGTTTGTAAATCCATTGGACCATCGGAAGATTGAAATTACCGCCCATCAGTCCGGAGACCACAATTTTACCGCCACGCGCGACCGCGGACACCGCAAAAGCCATCGATTTTTCGTTGCCGGCGAAATCGACGATCTCGTCGAAACCACCCTCGGTTTCCCGGATGATGCGTTTGACTATTTCCGGTTCGGCAGGGTCGTAGGCGACATCGGCGCCATTTTTCAATGCCGCTTCGCGCGCGGCCGGGCTCAAGTCCGCGACGGAAATGCTTTGGCTGAACATTGCTTGCGCAAACGCCAGTCCCATCATGCCGACGCCACCGAGGCCGATCAGCAAGAGATTGCGCTGCCGCGGGCGATCGACCAGGCGCTTGAGCGCGCCATAGGCGGTCACGCCGGAACACATCAAGGCCGCTGCCTGGTTGACCGGCAGCGGATCGTAATCCAAGAGGTATTTTGCGTCCGGCACCAGCACGTGGCTGGCGAACCCTCCGTCGATGGCAACGCCGAGAAAACGTTGTTTAGCGCAGAGATTCTCATCGCCATTTCGACAATCGCGGCATTGGCCGCAGCCGATCCATGGGAACACCGCCTTCTTTGCACCGATCAGGTCCTTGGAAACGTCTGGGCCCACTTCCTCGACGATCCCGGCGATCTCATGTCCGAGCGTAAATGGCAGCGTCATGCCGCGCGTGGTGTCGAGCTTCTTGCCACCGCCAAGGTCGGCGTAACCATCCTGGATATGCAGGTCGGAATGACACAGCCCGCAGCGCTCGACGCGGACGAGGACCTCTCTGCCTTGCGGCTTCGGTGTCTCGGCGATGGTTTCACACAAGGGTGCGTCGAATTTGACCAACGATTGGCGACGCATGAGCGCCATGGCGTTCTCCTCAAAGCGTGTTCGTCTTTTGGTTTCGTATATTGGTCAATTCGCGGGCCATGGCAACAAAGCCTGAGACCGGAACGGTCTCGGCCCGCCGCGTCGGATCGATATGCGCGGCGGCCGCCAGCCGGGCCGGATCAACGGACAGTGATTTAAGGCTTTGCCGCAGCATTTTTCGCCGCTGGCCGAACGCCGCCGCCGCCACCTGCTCCAACGCCTTGCGATCGCAGGCCTCCGGCGCGCTACGCGGCACTAGCCGCACCACAGATGAGGTGACGGTGGGCTGCGGCACGAACGCCGCGGGAGAAATGTCGAACAGGATTTTAGTTTCCGTCCGCCAGTTCGCGAGCACGCCGAGCCGCCCATAGGCTTCGTCGTTTTCACGTGCGACGATGCGCTCAGCCACCTCGCGCTGAAACATCAGCACCATCATGTCGTACCACGGCGGCCATGGCTCGACCGAAAGCCAATCGATCAGAAGCGCGGTCGCGATATTGTAGGGTAGGTTGGCAACGATTTTCGCAAGCCTACCGCCGAGTAGCGGCCGTGGATCAAAATGCTGCGCATCGGCGCAGATGATCTCGAGCCGCCCTGGATATCGCTTTGAAATCTCTTCGAGGGCTGGCAGGGCGCGTTGGTCGCGTTCCACCGCGATGACGCGTCGCGCGCCTAACGCTAGTAACGCGCGCGTCAAGCCGCCCGGACCGGGGCCGATCTCGACAATAACGGCATCTTCGAGCGGAGCTGCGGCGCGGGCGATTCGTGCAGTGAGGTTGAGGTCGAGCAGGAAATTCTGACCCAACGATTTGCGGGCCGACAGGGCATGCTGGCGAATGACCTCGCGGAGCGGAGGGAGGTCGTCGATCGCGCTCATGCCGGCTGCGTCGCCGCCATGCGGGCCGCCAGCCGCAAAGCCGCGATCAGGCTCGATGGATTGGCTTTACCGGTGCCGGCGATGTCAAAGGCAGTGCCGTGATCCGGCGAGGTGCGGATGAACGGCAGCCCCAACGTGACGTTGACGGCGTCTTCGAATGCCAGCGTCTTGACCGGAATGAGGGCCTGATCGTGGTACATGCAAATGGCGCAATCATAGGTTTTGCGCGCGGCCTCGTGGAACATGGTATCCGCCGGAAGCGGCCCTCTGATTTGAATACCTTCACCGCGCAGGATTTCGACGGCTGGCGCCACAATGGTCTGATCCTCGGTGCCAAGCGAGCCGTCCTCGCCGGCGTGGGGATTGAGGCCGGATACCGCAAGGCGCGGACTGACGATGCCGAAGTACGCTTTCAGCGCCGCAGCCACGATGCGGGCTGTCGTGACGATCAACTCGCTCGATAGCTGGCCGATGGCCTCACGCAGCGCAAGATGGATCGTCACGGGCACGACAACCAGGACTGGGGACCACAGCATCATGACAGGTTGGGGAATCTGCTCGCCGGTCGCGGCGAGTTCGGCGAGAAACTCGGTGTGACCGGGGTGGCGGAACCCGGCCTGGTAGAGCACGCTTTTGGCAATCGGATTGGTGACGACCGCACCCGCCCGCCCGGAAAGGACATCGTCGACGGCACGGCGGATCGAGGCCATGGCGGCCTCCGCATTGCTGTTGTCCGGTTGACCTGGCCGCGCCGTCGCCAAGCGGCCGGTAGCTACCACCGGTAATGCGTCGGCAAACGTTGCAAGCGCATCCTCCGCGCGAACCTCGGCGAGCTTGATCTTGAGTCCGAGCGTCTTGGCGCGGCTATTGAGAAAGTCGCAGTCACCAAGCAGGTAGAACGCCGGGAGCTTCAACTCGTCCCGCCTGAGCCACGCCTTGAGGGTGATATCGGGTCCGATACCCGCAGGTTCCCCCATTGTCAGCGCGAGAGGCTTTGCCATGCGTCAACGATATTCGATCATCGCGGCTTTGCGGACATCCTGCAGGTACGATTTCGACTTCGCTTCGTACTTCTCGGCAAACATCTTGTCCCGGATTTCCTTCTTTTTCGGAGTGTCGACGGTGGTCGGTTTCCTGTCGCATAAGACGACCATCTCCACACCCTGTTTGGTCAACTCGGGTGGGGTCAGATGACCGATCGGGAGGTTGTCGAGCACTTCACGTAGCGTTGGCGGGATGTCGGCCGAGGTCTTGGTCACTGCATCCTTTATGGCCGTATTTGGTAGGGACTTGAAGAGCGCATTTGCTTCGTCGCAGGTCTGGATGCGGTTGCGCAGCGCTTCGGCCTCTTTGCGTCTCGTCTCGATGGCGGCGGGTTCGGACCCGCGCGGCAAAATCAAAACGACCGGCTGCATCTTGTATTCCAAGCCCGTCGTTTCCTGCTTCTCCTCGCCGCTGTCCTTGACTGCCGCGGCGACGTCCTTCTCGCCGATTTGGAGACTCTCGCGGTATCGTCCACGGACGAGGTTGTTCCAAACCATCTCGGCCTTGATACGGCTCTTCAGGGTGTCGGGCCGAATGCCCTGGCTTTCGAGGGATTTGACAAGCTGCTCGGGCGTCATGCGCAACCGCGTGCCCATGGCGGTGAATGACTGATCGACGTCGGCGGTGCTCGGATCGATGCTAAATTTCTTCCCTTCCTTGATCTTCACCTTCTCGTCGATCAGTTCGTTGATCACCTCTTGCCGGACGGGAGGCTTGTGAGTCGTCAGGAAGTTGAGCTTGCCGCGCTGTTCGATGTCGAAATTGGTGATGGGTTCGCCATTGACCATGACGGCCACGCTTTGCGCATGTAGCGACGAGCCGCCGCCCATCAAGATCAACGCCGCGGCGCAACCCAGAACCAAGGGTGAAAGCCGAGAGAATGTGGGCGTCATGATCATCTTCGCCATATTAACCGATTCGATGAGAGCCGAGCCGGAACGCGTCCTCCGGTAGCGTACCGCCCGCCACGTCTATTGGGTGGAAGTCGTGGCAAGGGTCCGCAAGCCGATCTGCAGCATAAAGGCATGACTAAGCACGGGCGGCGTGGTGGGAGTGGCATAGTTAAAGGACGTGACATAATTGGCCGCCAGCACGAAGCAGTCGTCTACATAGCCCGCGCCGACAATATATTGATTGATCTTGTTGGCTTCGAGATCAAGTCGGGCGGCTCCCGTCACCACCCAGTTTGCGGCCACCTTGAGCGACCCGCTGCCGAGCAAGCCTTCGCGGCGGGTGAGGAATCCGAGGTCGGGTTGCGCGGCATAGTTGCCGTACAAAAGACTGACCGACCAGCGGTCGAAGCTTGCGCGGCCTTCAGCCTCGAACCGATTGACGCTCAAGGTCGCCTCGTCCAGCCGCGTGCGCACGCTGAACGTATAGGTGCGGTTCGGCGAATAGTTGATGCGGGCGACATAGTCGGATCGTGCGTTCTGGAGGCCGGAATCGACGCCGGTATTGGTCACGTCGGCGACCGCGAACGAGTTCAGGCCGAACAGTTGATAGGACTGTCCGACCAGCACGTTGACGGCGCCACCACGGTCGAATTGCGTCGTCGCCTGCACGCCGACGTTGGCCCGGCCGCCACCTTCAACACGATCGTAGCCCGAGAATTTGTCGACGCTGAACAAATTGCTGGCGTCGAAGGTCATGCTCTGCGCGTCTTCGTTGGGAAGTTTGCCGGCATAGGGTTCGTTGGGACGAATGATGACTTGTGCGATCGGTTCGACTGTCGTGGAGCCCCAAGGCTGAACGTTGATGAAGGGATAGCGATATTCGAGGCCGACCGTGGGCATCACCCGCAGGGCCTGGGTGTCGCCGACAGGGAGGAAGTTCGAAACGCCCGGTTGGTTCGATATCTCGGCGGCGATGGCATCGGCGCGAACGCTCGCAAACGGCGTCCAGATCTCGCCCGCGGAATCGGTGAACGACCGCCGCCACTGCGCCTCACCCGAAAGCCGCGTGTAAGTGCCGGGCAGGCCGCGAAGCAGACATTGCGACGGTAACCGTGCCAGCGGATCGGCGGACGCCGTCAGGCATAGGCCGTTGGTGTTTGCCAATGTCGTGATTGGGTCGAAGGCCGCGGCCTGCCGCGTCAGGCTTGTGAAGTTCGTCTTGTAGCTGAACTCCCCGCCGAGGATCGAATTGTTGAGCACGTTCGAATAATCGACAACCGGATGAATGATCGGAACCTGACTCTGCAAGCCCGAAAAGCTGAGATAATAGATCGTGCGCGCGTCGAAGAAGCTGCGATTGCCGACGCCGGTCAGATAAAGCTGGGAAATGGCTTCGGTCGGCAGGCTCAAGAACGAACCCAGCGGGTCCTTGTATTGGGACAGCCTGTAGTCGGACATGAAGTAGTAGTCCGAGAGCAGGACGCCGTCCCAGCCCCAACTCCATTTATCGTTCAGCGCGAACTGGCCCTTGGTTTCGACGCCGCCGCGGAACTGCTTGTCTCCAGGTTGCCCCGCGAAAACTGCAGGGTCCAACTGGTCGATGCCATAGGCGCGGATTTGGTATGAGCCGTTGATCAGGCGCTGACGGAATTCGCCCTGTAACAGCACGCCCTGTCGGCTGGTGATGCGGGGATTGAAGATCGCGTCCATATCGGGTGAAATTGCCCAATAATACGGGATTTCAACGGCATAGCCGTAGGTGGAATACGAGGTGATGCTCGGCATCAAGAAGCCGCTCTTGCGCTTCACGGTCGGATCGGGCGTTGAAAAGTATGGCAAATAGGCCATCGGAACGCCGAAGAATTCCACCTGGGCGTTTTCGAAATACAGCATCTTTTCGGTCTGGTCGTGAATGATGCGCGCGCCCTTGACCTGCCACAGCGGCGGCTTCTTTGGATCGTCCTTGCATGGGGCGCAGGCGGTATAAACGCCATTTTCGAACACGGTATAGTTGCCGTTGGTGCGGTCTGAGCGCGTCGCGGCCATGCGTGTCTGGTCAGCGGTGTCGACGCGCAGCGAATCGACGAACCCGTCGCGGTAGTCGTCGCTCAAATCCACAATGTTGGCGTAGGTAATTCTACCGTCCGCATCGGTCATGCGGATGTTACCTTCGGCGTGAAGCCGCTTGGTCTTCTGGTCATAGACGACCTTGTCGGCCTCGACGCTTGTTCCATTGTAGAACAGCTGCACGTTGCCGACCGCCGACACCCGCGAATTGTTGTAGTCGTAATCGACCTCCACCGCCTGAACCAGCATCTGTCCGTCGTTGGCGCGAGGCGGTCTGGGTGGTTTTGGCGGCAGCGGATTGAACGTAAAACCTTGCGCCGCGGCAGGCGTCGTCAAGGCGATGCCCGGCACTTCCGCCAGAATAAATCCGAAAACCAGGGCAAGGACGGGTCCGATTCCCGCGGTCAAGCAGGCGCGATGACAGCGCATAACGGCGCGCTGCCTCAACGCAGGCCGGAATTTTTGGAGGGCGGCGATAACGGCCACTACCCGTCCTCCTGGTACAACAAGGCCAAAAAGCCGGTGAGGCCGCCCACGCATACGGGCAGCCACGCCGAAGCGATCGGATGCATCAACTCAGCCTTGCTCAAATCCTCAGTTACTTTCGACAGGACGTAGAGCAGAAAGCCCGCGCCCACGCCACTCAAAACCATCTTTTGCACGCCCCCGAAGCGGAAGAGGCGCAACGACACGGAGGCCGCCAACAGAACCATTGCGGCCAGCAAAAACGGTTGTGCGAGAAGCTTGTGATACTGCAGCCGATAGCCGGCGGTGGCGAATCCGGAGCTTTCCGACGATTGGATATAGCTCGGTAGTTGCCAAAAAGACACAGTCTCCGGGGTGGAGAAGCTGTTGCGGACCTGCGCCCGCGTCAGGGTGGTCGTCAGGAAGAAGCTGTCCTGGTCAACGGGAGGGCCGTCAAGGGTATATCGCCTTGCGGATTTGAACAGCCAGCGTCCCTCCTCAAGTGTCGCTTCACGCGCCTCGATACGCTCCTTGAACTGGTAATCGGTATTGAATCTGAACACGGTCAGCCCGGTCAACCGTACACCTTGCTGTTCGCTGCGGGCAGCATTGATGATGGCTTGGCCATCGCTATTTACCTGGTTGATCCAGAATCCGGTAGCGTCCTGCACGCCGCCGCCGGGAGCGGAGCCGAACAGCTCCGCCTCCATCCGTTTAGATAGTTCGCGCAAATTGGCTGACATCGGGTTGTAGGCGGTCGTCGCCAAAACGCCGAGCAGGATCGCGCTTGCGAGCGCCGGCGTGATGAACTGCCACGCAGAAACGCCGGCGGCGCGCGCGACCACGAGTTCCAGTCGCCGCGAAAGCGCCAGATAGCAGGTCATCGCTCCGATCAGAATGCAAAATGGCATCATTTTTTCGAGCAGTTGCGGTACGCGAAACAGCGACGTTTCCGCGACCGTGACGGCGGATATTTCAACCAGCCCGGACGTCCTTCTGACCATTTCGATGTAGTCGACCAGCACGAGCAGGACGAAGATGCCGGCAAATACGCCGAGCGCCGAGACCACAAATCGGCCGGCAAAATATCGTCCAAGCGTGTTCGTCATCATGCTCATGCTGCCGCAGGCCGTCTCAAGAGCCGCAGCAGACGCGCGTTCAAGTTATTGATCGTTTCCAGCAGTGCTGCCGGTGGTTCCAAAATGACGTTTCCGATGATGATCCAGAGACTGGCGCCGATGGTGAGCGCGAGCATTAAATATTGCGCGACCGCGGCAAGCGGGGATTTCACCGCCATAACGGAGCAGGCGAATCCCGCCATACGCAACCCGAACACCGCGAGGATCGAACTGGTGATGGAGAAGTTGCGGCTCTGGCGAGTCGTGCGCGGAGCGCCGAGGAATGCGAAGGTGAGCGCGGCAAATGCGAACGGATAGATCGGGGCCAAGAAACGGTCATGCAATTCGGCGCGAAACTGCCCGGGTAACTGCGCATATACCGGATCGTCGATGGCCGGTGAAAGCAGTTCCCACAAGTAGCGTTCGCGGATGCCCAAGCTGACGTCGTGGCCTTGATTGGAGAATTTAGACATGTCGAAGGCATAGCGACCGAATACGACAAGCGCCGGATCGCGTTTGCCGGCTTCGAAGCGCTCCAGATTGCCATCCTCAAGAATCAGAAAAGAGCCGCCCTCGTTCTTCAGCACCGTTCCATGATCGGCGATGATGCTGACGCGTTCTTTCGGATCGCGCCGGTCATCGACAAAAATGCCGACCAGCAGGCCGCCCGGCTGCCGCTCCCGAATACGAATGGTCAGGTTCTGGTCGAGCTGGGCGAATCGGCCGGGTTGGAGAATGTTGGCCAGCACATCCGCGGTGATTTCGGCATCCCATTGCTTCAAGCGACGCAAGCCTTCGGGGGCGAAATAGGAAGCAATAAAGGCGACCATGACCGCCACCACCCAGGTAGCGTAGAGGAATGGGCGAAACAGCCGGTACGGCGAGAATCCGGCCGCGTTCATCACGATGATTTCGGAGTCGGTCGCGAGCTTGTTCAGTGTATGCGAGACCGCGATCATCAATGCGATCGGCGAGATGATCAACACGAGCGATGGAATGACGAGGCTGGTGATGCCCAGAAAAGTGAGGATCGTTTGACCCTGGCTTGTCATCAGGTCGATGCCGCGCAACGCCTGTGTAATCCAAATCACCCCCGTCAGGCTGACCAGAACCAGCGCAAACGACGAGAGCGTCGTGCGAAAAATATACTTATCGATCGACCCCATCGTTACCGCACGATTCCCCGCGTCGCCCCACGAGCTTCCGCCGCGACCGCCCCTTGGTTTAAGGGATCCCCCTTGGGTCGCCTCGGTAGCACCAGCCGGCACACTTTCTCACTACCATCTCTTTGATCCGTCAACAAAATGGCCGAGCCATGGCGCCCTCGAGATATGGTTAATAATTCGCAAGATGTGGCGTCGCGGCCACGGCCGACGCTTGGCAGCGCCGTGCCGCTCGGGTCATAGTGACGGGAATCACGCTCTTGACGGACGCAGGCTTGCGCCGGAGAGAACATTCGATGCACGCCCGGCGGGTTTCCCGACCAGCGATAGCCCTGATTTTTGGAGGATTTTCTCATGCCCGACGCCGTTAAGGTCGGTTTCGTTCCATTTTCAACCACGGCGCGCGGCGTTTTGGTCGTATTTTGCGATGATAAGTTGAAATTCGGTCCGGCGACCAGCAAAGCGTTAGGTGAGGCCACCGATTTGGTCAGGCGCTTGGCCAAGACGAACCAATTCGAAGGAAAAAGCGCATCCACGCTCGATATTCTGGCGCCGCAAGGCCTTGCGGCTTCGCGTCTGATCGTGGTCGGTACCGGCAAGCTTTCGGGTCTCAAGGACAACGATTATCTCAAACTCGGCGGCGCCGTGACCGGCAAATTACGTGCTGGCAACGGCGCGGTGACGATCATCGCCGAACTGCCGTCCGGGGCGATGGAGCCCTACCAATCAGCCGCGATCGCGTCGGGATTGCGGCTGCGGGCTTATAAATTCGATCGCTACAAGACCAAAAAGAAAGAAGGCGAGGACGCCGCATTGCGGGCCGACGTTTCGCTTGCCGTCGCCGACGTGGCGGCGGCGCGAAAGGCCTTCGTTCCGAGCGCTCACATCGTCGACGGCGTCATCGTGGCGCGCGAACTCGTGAACGAACCTCCGAACGTGCTCTATCCGGTGGAATTCGCGCGTCGCGCCAGCCAATTGCGCAAGCTCGGCGTCGCTGTCGAGATTCTCGACGTCAACGCCATGAAGAAACTAGGAATGGGCGCGTTGCTCGGTGTCGCCCAGGGCTCCACGCAGCCCGGACGCACCGTGATCATGCGGTGGAACGGCGGCAAACGCGGCGATCAGCCGGTTGCCTTTATCGGCAAGGGCGTTTGCTTCGACACCGGGGGCATTTCCATCAAGCCGGCAGGAAGCATGGAGGACATGAAGGGCGACATGGGGGGGGCGGCTTGCGTCGTCGGACTGATGCATGCGCTCGCCGCGCGGAAGGCGAAGGTCAACGTGGTCGGTGCGATCGGCCTCGTCGAGAACATGCCCGACGGCAATGCGCAACGCCCCGGTGATATCGTCAAGTCGATGTCCGGTCAGACCATCGAGATCATCAACACCGACGCCGAAGGCCGGTTGGTGCTGGCCGATGTGCTCTGGTACGTGGCAAAGAAGTTCAAGCCGAAATTCATGGTCGATCTCGCGACATTGACGGGCGCGATCATGGTGGCTCTCGGAACCGAGTATGCGGGGCTGTTCTCCAACAACGACGAATTGGCCGAACGTTTGACCAAGGTTGGTCTTGCGACGGGGGAACGCGTCTGGCGGATGCCGCTCGGCCCCGAATACGACAAACAGATCGACTCGCAATTCGCTGACATGAAGAACACGGGTAACCGTCACGGCGGTTCGATCACGGCGGCGCAGTTTCTGCAGCGTTTCGTCGACGACACGCCGTGGGCGCATCTCGACATCGCGGGGACGGCGATGGGCGCACCGAAATCCGAAATCAATCACAGCTGGGGATCGGGTTACGGCGTTCGTCTGCTCGAGCGGCTGGTGGCGGAGTATTACGAAGCCAGGAAATAGCTGAATCCGATGACGGAAGTCCTGTTCTATCATCTGCAAAATATGTCGCTTGAAAGCGTCTTGCCGCCCTTGCTCGAAAAGTCGCTGGAGCGTGGTTGGCGGGTTGTCGTGCAGTCGAGGTCGCAAGAGCGCGCCGATGCGCTCGACGCGCATTTGTGGACCTATCGCGACGATTCATTTTTACCGCACGCCACCTGGCGCGCGCCCGATGCTGCGGATCAGCCGATCGTGTTGGCCGTGGAGGACCACAATCCGAACCGGGCCAATGTCAGGTTTCTAATCGACAACGCCACGTTGCCAACGGATTCGAGCGCCTATGATCGGATGGTCCTTGTATTTAACGGCGAGGACGAAGAGGCGCTCGCCGCGGCGCGGGGGGCCTGGACCGCCTGCAAGTCACAGGGATTCGAGGTGACTTATTGGCAGGCTGACGAGCGGGGTCGCTGGCAGCGGCGGGAATAGGGATTCTCGGCGATTAATGATAAACCTACGGTTTCGGCCGGCGGGCTTGCACACAGCCATGGTCGTGCCGCAAAGTGATGGTGGGACAAGCCGGACTGGCTTAGGAACTTAGTTCATCGTGCGAGACAAAGAATCTCATCGAAAGCGGCTATTTACGTTGCTTGTGTTGGCTCCTGTCATGGCGGGCTGCTCGAGCACGGCCGACGTCTTCTCGTCCGATCTTTTGTCGAAAGATGCGGAATGGTTTTCGCGTTCCGGCAGGCTTTTCATCAAAAACGTATCGATTGAAACGCCGCCGCTGTCCCCCGATAAGCCGGTCACGCCGGGAGATTTGGTTAGTGCGGATGGCGGTTGTCCGGGATTGTCGGCAGCCGGACCGGCAGACGCCAACGCTTCGACTGGCAGCACGGCGCCGGCTCCCTCGACTACGGGAACGGTAGCGCTTGGTCATACCGAATGCGATGTCGTGCGCGGCATCGGCGTCCCCGACAGCGTTAACCTCTCGAGCAACTCGCGTGGCGATCGGGTGGCGATGATCAGCTATTCGCACGGACAACGTGCCGGAATCTATACCTTCACATCCGGACGCTTGACCTCGATCGAGCGCGGAACGGAGCCGGTCGAGCAGCCGCCGAAGGCTGCAAAGCCAAAGGGTAAGAAGCCGGCCGCGACCTGATCGTTATTCCTGCCGTCATCCAGCCGCCTCGTCATATTGCGTGCTTGCCACCAGCCATTCTTCCTCGGCGCGCTGTAACGCGACAGCGGCGCTGGCGCGCGCCTTGCTGAGTTGGGCAGCCTGCTTCGGGTCTCGCTTGAACAAATCTGGCAGCGCGAGCGCCGTATCGATCTTGGCGATGATGCCGGTGATCCGCTCGATTTCGGCCTCGGCGTCCGAGATCTTCTGCTTCGGTGGTACGCGCTTTTCGCTTCCGTTGCGTTGAGGCTTGCCGCGGCCGTTGCCGCGTTCATTGCCGTCGCGTTCGCGTGCAGTGGCACGCAAGCCGCGCGCCGACAACACCATTCGCCGATAGTCGTCGAGGTCGCCGTCGTAAGGGGTGACGGCATGGTTGGCTACGACCCACAATTGATCGGCGCAGGCTTCGATCAGATAACGGTCGTGAGAGACCATGATGACGGCGCCTGGAAAGTCATTGATCGCTTCCGCAAGCGCGGCGCGGCTGTCGATGTCGAGATGGTTGGTCGGCTCGTCCAGAATGATCATGTTGGGAGCGAAGAACGTCGCAAGCCCCAACAGCAAACGCGCCTTTTCGCCGCCCGAGAGGCTCCTGACGAGGGTGTCTCCGGCCTTGCCCGAAAAACCGATCGCGCCGGTGCGCCCACGCACCTTGGTTTCAGGCGCTTCCCTCATCAGCCGGCGAACGTGATCGTAGGGCGAAGCGTCGAGATCGAGTTCATCGACCTGATGCTGGGCGAAATATCCGACCGAGAGTTTGTCCGCGCGGGTGACACGACCTGAGAACGGCGGCAGCTTATTGGCGAGCAACTTTACCAGGGTTGACTTGCCGTTGCCGTTGGAGCCGAGCAGCGCGATCCGATCCTCGGTATCGATGCGCAGCGTCACACGATTGAGCACCGGCCTTTTCGGATCGTAGCCGACCGACACATCGTCGACCGCGATGATCGGCGGCGACAGCGTCTTTTCTGGCACCGGAAACGAGATTTCGCGCACGTCCTGCGTCACCAGTGCGGTGACGGGTTTCATCCTTTCGAGCATCTTGACACGGGATTGCGCTTGACGCGCCTTCGAAGCCTTGGCCTTGAACCGATCGACGAAGGCTTGCAGGCGTTTGCGCTCGTCGGCCTGCCGCTTGGCGTGCTTGGCATCGAGCATTTCACGGGTGGCACGCTGCTCTTCGAACGACGAGTAGGTGCCCTTGTAGAGCGTCAGCTTGCCGCGATCGAGGTGAAGGATTTGGTCGACCGAAGTGTCGAGCAGATCGCGGTCGTGGCTGATGACGATGACGGTGCGCGGATAATTCGCCAGATGGTCCTCAAGCCAAAGCGTGCCTTCGAGATCGAGATAGTTGGTCGGCTCGTCGAGCAGCAGCAAATCTGGGGCGGCGAACAATGTCGCGGCGAGCGCGACGCGCATCCGCCACCCGCCGGAAAATTCCGAACAGGGCCGCGCCTGGTCTGTGGTTGAAAATCCGAGGCCGCTGAGGATCGCAGCAGCGCGCGCGGGCGCCGAATGGGCGTCGATGTCCACGAGCCTTGTTTGAATCTCGGCGATCCGGTGAGGATCGTCGGCGGTGTCGGCTTCGCGCAGCAGGCCATCGCGCTCAAGGTCTGCCTTGAGAACAACTTCGATCAGGCTTTCCGGACCGTTCGGGGCCTCCTGTGCGAGACTGCCCACGCGCCAGCGCGGAGGAATTGCGATGGTGCCGGTCTCGAGCGGAAGCTCGCCGCGAATGGCTCGAAACAGGGTCGACTTCCCGACGCCGTTGCGGCCGACAAAGCCAACGCGCGCGCCGGGCACGATCTGCGCCGAACTTATGTCGATCAGGAGCCGCCCGGCAATTCGGACCGATATGTCGGTGATTGAAAGCATGGCGGGGTTGTCACCGGAGCCGCCGCCAAACGCAACCCGTTTGTGAGCCGAAGCGGCTCCCTGGGCACGCAGCTTCCAAGCTAGCCCCAAAAGGCCTTCGGCTCCCGATTCCGCTTAATTTGACGACCTAAGGCGATCCTCGCGGTCTCGCCGGTGCAATTCGTCCAACAGGAGCTGAAGGTGGGGCGACGGACGAGAAAGCTCCGGGCGCAGGGCTTGTTGCAGCCGTTCGCCTACGGCTTTGCAAATCGACCGGCTCGTCCCGTAGTCGATCTGTTCGTTATTGTTGAGGATTTCGCCATTCATAACGAGTTCCGTGACCAGTCTGCCGCATGCTGAACAAGTCGCCGGAGCAGAAAATGTTTCCCGTCGCGGATCGGTTGGATGTTTGTCGGTAAAAATTGAATGAAAGCCGTTCGAGCCCGACTCAAACGGGGGGTTGAATCGAGCTCTTGGTACGAGCGCGTGCTTTGGGCCTTGGCGTCAGCGGACGACCAGGGTCAATAGCAGCGATTTACCAGCCGCCAGCGGAGGCCCCAGGGGGTCGGAACCAGCCGTCGGACGTAGCATCCGCCATAACCATAATAGCCATAGTAAGCGGGGCCTCCGACGAAGAAGCGGGGGCCAAAGCCGCGATGGAAGCCGCCATGCCACCCTCCGTGCCAACCATGGCCGGGAAAGGCAGAGGCGGCAGTCGGTGCCAGCGCGGCAATACCCAGCGAGGCAGCGGCGACCGCAACAAGTGAAAGTTTGCGTAACATGGTCATCATCTCCTCAGGTTCGGCGCGTCACGCGCCATCGGTGAATGCTGCCGTAACGCCCGATAGGCTTAAGGGCGTTCGGTCGATTGAAGGCTAGCTCTGAGAAGCTGAACGAAAGCGGGACGCAGGTTGCAGAAAAGGTTCATCTTCGTGAAATTGTTGTAATTCCGGCTTCGATCCGCCGGTCGGACGATCGGGGATCGCTTGCCGTTGGCCGATAGCGCCGATATAAGCCCCCGCAACTTCCATCAGCGCTCTTCAAGGACGAAATCATGGCGATTGAACGCACCTTTTCGATTATCAAGCCCGACGCCACCGCGCGTAACCTCACAGGCGCGGTCAATGCGTTGATCGAGAAGGCCGGACTTCGCATCGTTGCCCAGAAGCGCATCCGCATGACCCGCGAACAGGCCGAAACCTTCTACGCCGTGCACAAGGCGCGGCCGTTCTTTGGCGAGCTGGTGGATTTCATGATTTCCGCGCCGGTGGTTGTCCAGGTTCTTGAAGGCGAAAACGCGGTGCTCAAATATCGCGACGCCATGGGCGCCACCGATCCTTCCAAAGCGGCCGATGGCACGATCCGTAAACTGCACGCAAAATCGATCGGTGAGAATTCGGTACACGGGTCCGATGCCTCCGAGACGGCGGCCATCGAAATCGCCCAGTTTTTCTCGGGTAACGAAATCGTCGGTTGAATGACGCCGATTTCGGCGCAGTTTTGTCCACAATAACCGTGCGGGGCGGCCGCCGGGCCAAAGGGTAAGCTGTGAATTGGGTGTTGCAGCTCGTTGATCCCGCAAATATCGGCGCGTTTTTCACGCAATTTCACGCCGATATGCAGAGGCCGGCGTTTTGGCTCGCGGTCGGCAAGATCATCTGGATCAATGTGCTCTTGTCCGGCGACAATGCGCTTGTCATCGCGATGGCTTGCCGCGGTCTTGCGCCCCGCCAACGCGTGTGGGGCATGACGATCGGTGCCGGTATCGCGGTTGTTCTGCTGATTGCGTTCACCGGCATCGTCGCGAAGTTGATGGTGCTGCCCTACCTGAAACTGGTCGGCGGGATTGCGCTCCTGGTGATCGCAGCCAAGCTTCTCGTTCCTGAAGAGGAGGGCGAGGACGTCGCCGCGGGCACCAATCTTTGGCACGCGATTCGGATCGTCGTGATTGCCGACATCGTCATGAGTCTCGACAACGTCATCGCCGTTGCCGCGGCTGCGAGCGGCCAGTTTTCCCTGCTGGTCTTAGGTCTTGCCATCAGCATACCGATGATTATCGTGGGCGCGGCGTTGATCATGATGGTACTTGACCGCTTTCCCCTCCTGGTTTGGCTCGGCGCGATGTTGTTGGGCTGGATCGCGGGCGATGTGATCGAGACCGATCCGGCGGTGCGTCCCTTGTTGGAACGTTTTCTCAACGGCCATCTTGCCGTCGATGCCGTCGAATACGTCTCATCATTGCTGGGATCGGCTACCGTATTGGTCGTGGGTTCGGTCTGGCGGAAACGCAGGCTGCAGCACCTTGAACAACTTGCGCTGCATACCGCAGTCGATGCGGCTCAATCGACCGACCGGCCGTAATTGCGCGATCCATAGCGTTTTCGAGCGAAGTGGATACCGGTTCGCGTCAAGAAAACGCGTCAAAACAAAGAAGTAGAGCCTCCGTTCCGATTCAATCGGAACGGAAAAGGCTCTAGCGCCTTACGATCGACCCGGAACGGCCGATCAGCCGTGCCAACTGCTTGAAACGGCTGCCGACGCGATCGGCGACGAGATCGACCATCTTGTGTTCAAACACCAGCATCAGCTTGCGGCCATGGCTTCGGAAATGGGTGGCCGGCAACACACCGGGCCGTGCCGCCGAGATCAGATGGGCGACGCGAAACGCCGCGCCGAGAACCCGCGCACGCTCCACCATTGCCGGCGGCACCAATTCCTGGATCGTTGCCGGCGGCTCATTCTGTTCGCTCAAGCCCGCATAGCGGTAGAACACCGAAAGCGCCACAAACGCCCGGCCTTGATGACTGACCGCGCCGAAATTGCCGTTGTTGATGAGGTTGAGCGTTTCCTCGCCCCGGTGGTCGGGATGCACCCGCCACCCGATGTCCGACAAAAGGCAAGCGGCGTGACGCAGGCGGCGATCTTCGTCGGTTTCGCGTAAGCGGACGACCCGCACCAGGCGATCGGTCCATTCGATCAATTCCTGCGCATGGCGCGCCGATCGCGACAAGAGTTCGTTCAAGCTTTGGGCGGCGCAGATAAATCCGTCCTTTGAGCGCTCGCTCTCCGGCAGCATCTCGTAGAGCAGACCTTCGCGTACCCCGAACGTCGAAAACACGATGGTCTTCGGCTTTGCAACGCGGATGATGTATTCGAGAACGAGGGCCGCGTAGGTCAGCAACGGCCGCCGCGCGTCGGCGACGACTTCGATGTCGGCTAGAATGTTCGCCGAAGCGAGACGGCGCAGACGCTGGGCGAAATCGAGGGCGTCCGATGCCGGTATCGAATAGCCATGCATCACCCGCAACGGGTATCCGCTTTGAACGATGTGGATGCGTGCCAGCGCGCGCCATGTTCCGCCGACCGCGTAAAAAGTGCGGCCGCGCCCGGCCTTGAGCTGATCGATGCCGGAAAGGTCGGTCTTGACGATGCGCTCGGCGCGCTTGAGCGATTTATGCGATGCGTCCTGCAACGCCAAGCTTCCGAGCGGGAGCGTCACGCCGCGGTGAACCCGGTTGCCTCGAACGTCGATCAGTTCCAGCGAACCGCCGCCGAGATCGCCGACAATGCCGTCGGGTTTATGAATGCCCGAAACGACGCCAAGCGCCGATAATTTCGCCTCCCGCGGGCCCGACAGAATTTCGATTCCGACGCCGCAGATGCGCTCGGCCTTGGCGATGAAATCGGGGCCGTTGGTGGCGTCGCGGCACGCGGCGGTGGCGATGGCGTAGACGCGGCCGACCTTCATCACCCTGCACAGAGCACGAAAGCGGCGCAACGACGTCAGCGCCTTGGCGACGGCGTCCGGCGCCAAGAGCCCCGTGGTTTGAACCTCTCGGCCCAATCCACAAAGGGTCTTCTCGTTGAAGATAGAGATCAGGCTCCGCGTCATCGATTCGTAGACGACGAGACGCACCGAATTCGAGCCGATGTCGATCACCGCGACGCTGGCTGCGCGCTTGCGCGGTCGCTTCACGGTAAAGACCCCCTATGACGAATGCTGTCGCTCGGTACGGCGCGTGAGATGGCGCGGCGAAGATTCCTTGAGAGACTTTCCACGGCCTGACAGACTCGGATTCGTCATGAAGTAATTATGCAGGTTGAAAGGCTCTTCGCCCTTCGCGGCCTTCATACGCGTTGATGACCCGTCCGGCAACAACTGCCAGCTCTGCTCGGTATCCTTGAGATTCGCGACCATGATCTGCTCAAGAACCTGCTGATGCACCGTTGGATTTTGCATCGGACACAGGATTTCGACACGTCGGTCGAGGTTGCGCGGCATCATGTCGGCCGAGGAGATATACACAGCAGCTTTTGCGCTCGGCAGGCCTTGTCCCATCCCGAAGCAGTAGATTCGGCCATGCTCGAGAAAGCGGCCGATGATCGATTTGACGCGGATGTTTTCCGACAGGCCGTGAATGCCCGGCCGCAGGCAGCAAATTCCACGGACCACCAGTTCGATCGACACCCCGGCCTGCGAGGCTTCATACAAAGCGTCGATGATGTCGGGATCGACCAGCGAGTTCATCTTCATCCAGATTGCGGCTGGCCTGCCGTGACGCGCATGACCCGTTTCATCGCGAATATGTTCGAGGATACGCTTGCGCAGGGTGAGCGGCGACACCGCCATCTTCTCGATGTCGCTCGGCTCGGCATAGCCGGTGATGTAGTTGAATACCCGCGCGGCATCGCGCCCGATGATCGGATCGGACGTGAAATAAGATAGGTCCGTATAGATGCGTGCCGTCACCGGATGATAGTTGCCGGTGCCGGTGTGGACGTAGGTCGTCAGGCTGCCGCCCTCCCGCCGCACGATCAGCGACAGCTTGGCGTGAGTCTTTAGCTCGAGAAATCCGTACACGACCTGGACGCCGGCGCGTTCGAGGTCTCGCGCCCAGCGGATGTTGGCTTCTTCATCGAAGCGTGCCTTGAGCTCGATCAGTGCCGTGACCGACTTTCCGGCTTCCGCGGCCTCCGCCAGCGCCCGCACGATCGGCGAGTTGTTCGAGGTGCGATAGAGCGTCTGCTTGATCGCGACGACGTCCGGATCGCGGGCGGCCTGTTGCAGAAACTGCACCACGACGTCGAAAGATTCGTAAGGGTGATGAACGATCAGATCCTTTTGCCGGATCGCCGCGAAGATATCGCCGCCGTGATCGCGCACGCGTTCGGGATGCCTCGGTACGTAAGGCGCGAATTCGAGATCGGGCCGGTCGAGCCTCGTCAGCTGCGACAGCTCGTTCATCGCCAGCACGCCGTCGACCAGGACGACCTCGTCGTCGGCCGTCGAAAGCGCCTGCTGCACGAAGGCGCGCAGTTCTTCCGGCATATTGGCCCCGATTTCGAGCCGAATGACGGAGCCCCGCCGCCGCCGCTTCAACGCGGTTTCGAACAGGCGCACCAGATCTTCGGCCTCTTCTTCGATTTCAAGTTCGGAATCCCTGATGATCCGAAAAGCCCCCTGACCCTTGACGGTGTAGCCGGGGAACAGCCGGCCGATGAACAGGCCGGTGGCCTGCTCGAGCGTGATCAACCGCACCGCGCCATCCTTCCCGGCCGGCAGGCGGATGAAGCGGTCGATCTTGCCCGGCATACGAATGAGCGCGTTCATCGGCTTGCCGTCGGAAAGCCGTGCCAGATGCAGCGCGATGGTAAAGCCGAGGCTCGGGATGAACGGGAAGGGATGCGCCGGGTCGATCGCGAGCGGGGTCAACAATGGGAAAATATTGTGGAGGAAATGATCCTCGATCCAGGTTCGCTCGGTCTTGGTGACATCGCGGCCATCGACCATGACGATGCCCACTTCGGCCAGGATGCCGCGCAGATCGCGCCAGATGGCTTGCTGGTCGTTGGCAAGCTTTGAGACCGTCTCGTTGATGAGGACGAGCTGCTCGGCGGGGGTCAAACCGTCCGGACTGCGCTCGGCAATTCCCTCCCGCACCTGGGCCTTGATGCCGGCGACGCGGACCATGAAGAATTCATCAAGGTTATTGGCGGAAATCGACAAAAACCGCACCCGTTCAAGCGCGGGATGGCCCGAATTGACCGACTCCTCCAGCACCCGGCGGTTGAAATGGAGCCAGGAAAGCTCCCGGTTGATGAAGCGTTCGGCGCTGGCGGCCATTGCCGGGCCGGCATCGATGCCAGAATCTTTTTCTTTAGTTACAATAGCTTGCGCGGATTCCATCGAGGTTTAATCCATCACAAAAAGGGCCAGGCGGCTACGTCCGTATGGACACACAAAACAGGTGCAAACCTACAGTGGCGACCTTTCAATGACATTGATGTTCCCCGCGCGAGCGCCGTCAAGATGCGAGAAGTATCAGGCATCGCGCAGCAATTCCGCCGCCAGGGCCCGGGTAACCGGCCGACCCAGCCTCAGGGCTTCGGTGTCCAAAAGCTCGACAGCCTGCCGCGCGGCCGCAAAAGACCGCTCTATCCGGGTCGTAAGATAGCCTACCACGGATTCATCGACCGCCAGTTGACGGTCGGCGCAGAATTTGACGATCAGGGCGCGAAACAACTGGTCGTCGGGCGGCAACAGCGACACGATAGGTACGGCGCGCAGACGCGAGCGCAGGTCGCGCAACTCGACCTGGAGCGCCGACGGAGGTTCCCGCGCGGTAATCAGAACGGATGCTGCTTCTTCCCGCGCGAGGTTCATCAGGTGGAACAGCGCACGTTCATCGAAGTCCGACGATCTCAAATCTTCCAAGACCAGCGCCCCGGTAGCCAAGGCTCCGGGCACCGCCGCGGCGGTCAGCGTATGCGCCGAGGCCGAGCGTGCGCCGGCTTCCTCGGCCCAAATGGCGGCGAGGTGGCTCTTGCCGGAGCCTTCCGGTCCGACCAGCAGCATGATCCGGTTCGGCCAATCGGGCCAGCTGTCGACCAGTGCAAGGCCTGCGGTATTAGCCGGTCCTTCGAGAAAATTGTCGCGCGTCAAGCTCTCGGCGTGGGGCAGCGCAAATGCCAGCTGTCGAGGTTGAACGCGGCCTGCCACGCGAGTCTCCATTCCGCCGATATCCGACCGGTGCTTAACCAATAGCGTTTTCAACGGTTCGCGTGACGAAACGCGAAAAAAGCCTTCAGCTTGCTTCGATCGTGCTCATGTGCCGCACCCACTCCACGAGATAGAGGGATACGGAAACCAAAGTAAAGACCGTTACAAAACCCATCAAAATCAGATCATACGGCGTCGGGTTAAAGCCGAAGCCGAGGGCGGCAAGCACCAAGGCTGCAAATGCGACCTGTGCCACCGTGTTAAGCTTGGATACCATCAACGGTTTCATCGGAATCGGCTTGTCGAACAACCACGACACGATGACAGCGGCAACGATCATGATGTCGCGCGAGACCACGAGGATGACGATCCAGAGTGGGACGGCACCCCAGATTCCGAGTGCCACATAGATCGAAACCAAGAGCGCCTTGTCGGCGAGCGGATCAAGCAGTGCGCCCAGCTCGCTCGTCATATTGAAGCGCTTGGCGAGAAATCCGTCGATCGCATCGCTGACGCCGGCGATGACGAAGATCGCAAAGGCGATTTCCATTTGGCTGGACGCAATCGCCCAGACGATGATCGGCACCAGCAGGATGCGGCCCAATGTGATGATGTTCGGAATACTCACGCGGCGCTTCCCGGCTACCGGCCTGATTTCGCACAAGATCGCCCCTTTGCGGGGTGAACCGGTTCCTGTCTACAGTAGAGCATGATCCGGAAAAGTGGAAACCGGTTTTCCGAAAAGATCATGCTCAAACAAAGAGATAAGATCATGATGCGATTCCGCTTCATCGCATCATGATCGGGTATATACGCGTGGCGCTTGCGAGCCATTGCGGATAAGCGGAATCCGACGTAACCAGCCGCCATAATGTGGAATCCGATATGATCGATCGCAGAAACGGGCTCACTTACGCGGATTCCGGCGTCGATATCGATGCCGGCAATCGTCTGGTCGATCTCATCAAGCCGATGGTTCGTGCCACCGCCCGTGCCGGGGCCGATGCCGAAATCGGCGGGTTCGGCGGATTGTTCGATCTCAAGGCGGCCGGCTTCAAGGACCCGGTTCTGGTCGCGGCGACCGACGGCGTCGGCACCAAGGTCAAGATCGCGATCGAAACCGGCCTGCATGGCGGCATCGGGGTGGACCTGGTGGCGATGTCGGTCAACGATCTCGTCGTGCAGGGCGCAGAACCGCTGTTCTTTCTCGACTACTTCGCCTGCGGCAAGCTCGATCCGGAAGCCACCGCCGCAATCGTCGCCGGCATTGCCGAGGGCTGCCGCGAATCCGGCTGCGCGTTGATCGGCGGAGAGACCGCCGAAATGCCCGGACTCTACAAGGACGGCGATTATGACCTTGCGGGCTTTGCGGTCGGCGCCGCCGAGCGGGGCACGCTGCTGCCGCGAGCCGACATCGCGGCGGGCGATGCGGTGATCGGACTTGCCTCATCGGGCGTGCACTCCAACGGCTTTTCTTTGGTGCGCAAGATCGTTGAGAGATCGGGGATAGGTTTCGACGCGCCGGCGCCGTTTTCGCCGGTGATGACACTCGGCGGCGCGTTGCTGACGCCGACGCGGCTCTATGTGCGATCGTGCCTGCGCGCGATCCGTGAGACCGGCGCGGTCAAGGGTCTTGCCCACATCACCGGTGGCGGCTTTACCGACAACATTCCGCGGGTGCTGCCAAAACATCTCGGCGTCGGGATCGACCTTGCGCGTCTGCCGGTGTTGCCGGTCTTCAAATGGCTGGCAGAGCAGGGGGGCATCGCCGAACTCGAGCTGCTGCGCACGTTCAACTGCGGCATTGGCATGATCGCTATCGTGGAGCCTAGCGCGATCGAGCAGGTCACCGAAATCCTCAACGAGAGCGGTGAGAGCGTCGTGCTTTTAGGTGAGGTCATCCCGGCTACAGGCGAACATCGCGTCGTCTATAACGGGCACCTCGATCTCACATGGTGAGATCAAGCGAGCCAAAGGTGGGGCCATGAAACGCCGTGTGGCTATCCTGATTTCGGGGCGCGGCTCGAACATGGCCGCGCTGATTAAGGCCGCCGCGGCGCAAGACTTCCCCGCCGAAATCTCAGTGGTGATCTCCAATCGGGGGGATGCTGGCGGTCTTGAAACAGCAAAGGCAAGTGGCATCCCGACCGTCACCATCGAGAGCAAGCCGTTCGGGAAGGATCGGGCGGCGTTCGAGGCGGCCCTGGAGCCGGTGCTGGATCGATACAAGGTCGATCTCATTTGCCTGGCGGGCTTTATGCGCTTGTTCACGGCTGAATTTGTGCGCCGCTGGTACGGCCGGATGCTCAACATTCACCCCTCGCTGCTGCCGCTATTCCCCGGTCTCGACCCTCACGGCCAGGCGTTGCGAGCCGGGGTGAAGATATCCGGCGCCACCGTCCATTTCGTGATTCCTGAAACCGACGCCGGACCTATTCTGATGCAGGGGGCGGTCGCGGTGCGCGACGACGATACGCCGGAGACGCTGGCGGCACGGGTCCTTGAGGTCGAGCACCGGATCTATCCTGACGCGCTGCGGCTTCTTGCGAGCGATCAGACCCGCCTCGAGGGTGAGATCTGTAAAATTGTGGGTTTTGCCGGTTCAAACGACACTCTGGTGTCGCCAGCGATTGCGCGCTGAAGCGGCTCCGTGGTGAAGGTTCTAAAAATAAAATCCCCCGGCGAAGGCCGGGGGTGCATCAGAATGCTTGCGCGCCAACACGAAATTTGCGTCTTAGCAAGCTTCTGGCGCGGCTCAGGAATCAAGTCGGCCGGCTCGCGGCCAGCAAGCGGTGGTCAGCTTCGATCGACCCTGACGACCCGGCCCTTTTCGATCGCAAGGGCGAGGCGGCCCTGTTTCAAGGACAACGCGGCTTCGCCGAACAACTCGCGGCGCCAGCCATGCAGGGCGGCCACATCGGCGTTGTCGTCCGCCGCGATCTGTTCCAGATCGTCGACGGTCGCAATCACCTTGCTCGCAACCCCGTGGCGCTCCGACGTCATCCGGAGCAGAACTTTCAAAAGTTCCACGATGGCCGAGCCGTTTGAATTGCCGCGCGGCTTTTCGATTTTCGGTAAAGTGGCGGGATCGCGTGCGATGCCGCGCTGCACGGCAGCCACGATATCCGCGCCCCATTTCGATCGGTCGAAGCCTTTCGGCAGCGAGCGCAAATTGGCCAACTTTTCAAGGCTGGTCGGCGCGTGGGTGGCGATGTCGCCCACCGCATCGTCCTTCAAAACACGGCCGCGCGGCACGTCGCGACTTTGCGCTTCCTGTTCGCGCCAAGCGGCTACTTCCATCAGCACCGCAAGCTCCTTCGGCTTGCGTATCCGCGTCTTCAGCCGCTCCCAGGCGCGTTCGGGATGAAAGTCGTAGGTCTTGGGCGAGGTCAGAACCTCCATTTCCTCGCTCACCCAATCATTGCGGCCACGCTTCTTGAGATCGGCGTCGAGTGCCGTGAAGACGTCGCGCAAATGGGTGACATCGGAAACGGCGTAATGGATCTGGTCCTCGGTCAGCGGCCGGCGGGACCAGTCGGTGAAGCGGAGGGTCTTGTCAGGCCGGTGGCCGGTAATGCGCTCGACCAGTTGGTCATAGGCGATAGAATCGCCGTAGCCGAGCACCATGGCCGCGACTTGCGTGTCGAAGATCGGATGCGGAACGATACCCGCCTGGTGCCAGACGATTTCGATGTCCTGACGGGCGGCGTGAAAAACCTTCAACACCTTCTCGTCAGCCATCAACGCGAAGAACGGCTTGAGGTCGATGCCCTCGGCGAGCGCATCGATCACGACCGCTTCCTCTGCGCTCGCCATCTGCACGACACAGAGCAGCGGATAATAAGTCGTCTCGCGCAGGAATTCCGTATCGACGGTGATGACCGGATGCCGGGCAAGGCGGGTGCAAACGGCGGCGAGCTCCGAAGTGGTGGTAATCAGTTCCATGAACGGTCCATAACGCTTCGGAAGAGGCGTTCTGCCGAAAGGGCTGATATGTCAAGGGTCTTGCGACAAATTCGAGCCTTGCATTTTGGTTCGACCGCGATTCTCTGCCGGACTCGCCAGAGGCGGCCGCAGAGCCGGCCAATGACAGCCGGCGGCAAATGAGACCGTTCAGTAGTCGCGGGCGGGTCGTCGTTGCGACGGCACGGCGAGCACGATGACGACAAGCCCGAGCATCACCAATCCCATGAATTCGAATACCAGCGCGTCCACGGCAATTCCCCCAACAAACCGTTAGACTTGTGAGGAAGCCGTTGAACGTTTCTTAATTTCAGGGAGTTCGGCGCCGTGCGCTCCGGCAAAAGTGCTTGTGAAGGTTAACGATTCACGTCCCGCAAAAAGTCTGAAGCACGCGCTGGTGCGGTTCCGGCGGCTCCGCATAGGCTGAGAACTCCGGCTGGTCATCGAACGGGTGCGATAGGACCGTCAGAATCTCTTCGAACGGGGCGAAGTCGTCCCGGTTCACCGCGGCTTCGATGACCGCTTCTACCCGGTGATTCCGTGGAATGAAGGCCGGATTGACCGCCCGCATTGCGCTTCTCCTGGCGGCGGGATCGTGCGGTTCGTCGTCGATCCGCTGCCTCCAGCGGACCGCCCATTGGTCGTAGGCGGTGGGGTCGGCGAAGGATTGTCGGACAACGCCATCGTCGGCTGGAGTGAGCGCGACCTCGCCCAACCGCCGGAATGTCAGGGTGAAGTCCGCCTGGTTTTTGGCCATCGCATCCAACAGGTCCTGGGCGAGCGCCTCGTCGCCATCGCGTGCGGTGAGCAGGCCGAGCTTGCGACGCAGGCCTGTCTGATAGGCGGCGGTGAAGGTTTCGGCGAATTTGGCGAGCGCAACTTGCGCTTCTTCGATGGCCTTTTCCTGTTCGCTGGAAAATAACGGCAGAAGGCACTCGGCAAAGCGCGTCAGATTCCAAAGCGCGATCCGCGGCTGATTGGCGTAGGCGTAGCGGCCTTGCTCGTCGATCGACGAGAACACCATTGCCGGGTCGTAATGGTCCATGAAAGCGCACGGACCGTAATCGATGGTCTCGCCAGAGATCGAGGTGTTGTCGGTGTTCATGACGCCGTGGATGAACCCAACCAGCAACCAGCGGGCGACGAGGTCGGCTTGGCGAGCGATCACGCCCTCGAGAAGTGCATGATAGGGGCGCTCGGCCTCGGCCGCTTGCGGATAGTGACGGGCGATGACGTGGTCGGCCAGCCGTCGCACCCCTTCGGTATCGCCACGTGCCGCGAAGTACTGGAACGTGCCGACGCGAATGTGGCTGGCCGCGACGCGGGTAAGGACCGCTCCCGGCAGCGCCGTCTCGCGCAACACGCTCTCGCCGGTCATCACGGCGGCAAGCGAGCGCGTGGTCGGAATGCCCAGCGCCGCCATTGCCTCGCTGACGATGTATTCGCGCAGGACAGGCCCGAGCGCGGCACGGCCATCGCCGCGGCGCGAAAATGGCGTTGGGCCCGATCCCTTGAGCTGAACGTCGCGGCGGACGCCATCGGCGTCGATCACCTCGCCGAGCAGGATGGCGCGGCCGTCCCCGAGCTGCGGTACGAAATGACCGAATTGGTGGCCCGCATAGGCCATCGCGATCGGGTCCGCGCCTTCGGGAAGCCTTTTGCCGGCGAGAACTTCGGCCCCCTCCGGGCTATCGAGCCGATCCGGATCGAGGCCGAGGTGGATCGCAAGCTGCCGGTTCAGCTTGATCAGTCGCGGGGAGGTCACGGGGGTCGGTGCGACGCGGGCGAAAAAGTTCGCCGGCAGCGCCGCATAGGTGTTTTCGAAGGGGAAATGGACCGTCATGGGCGAGAAGATAGGCTCGCCTGAGAATTAGACAATCGGTTGCCGGCGGGCGGCCGCAAAGATCGCTTGTTTTTCCGGCACTTTTGGGCGGATTTGGCATCATTTTCCAAGAAGCTGATCCGTGCGCATTCGGTTGCCGCGCCTGAAAGCCTCGGGTAAACCCTGACGCTTCTCGTGGGGTGCAACCCAGCTCCCCGATTCGACCCTCCGCCAGCTTTTTTCAGGATTTCCATGCATCGTTACCGGTCCCATACCTGCGGCGCGCTCCGCGACAGCCATATCGGCCAGACGGTTCGGCTGTCGGGCTGGTGCCATCGCATCCGCGACCATGGCGGTGTGCTGTTTATCGATCTGCGCGATCATTACGGCCTCACGCAATGCGTCGCTGATCCGGATTCGCCGGCGTTCAAGGACGCCGAAAAGCTACGCTCGGAATGGGTGGTGCGGATCGACGGCAAAGTGCGCCGCCGTCCCGAAGGCACCGACAATCCGGAATTGCCGACCGGCATCGTCGAGCTTTACATCAGCGAGATCGAGGTCTTGGGGCCTGCCGGCGAACTGCCGCTGCCGGTGTTCGGCGAGCAGGAATATCCTGAAGATATAAGGCTTAAGTATCGTTTCCTCGACCTTCGTCGCGAAAAGCTGCACCAGAATATCATGACCCGCGGCGCGATCGTCGACGCCATGCGCAAGCGCATGAAGGATCAAGGTTTCTTCGAATTCCAGACCCCGATCCTGACGGCCTCCTCGCCGGAGGGCGCACGGGACTTCCTGGTGCCGTCGCGGATTCATCCGGGCAAGTTCTATGCGCTGCCGCAAGCGCCTCAGCAGTACAAGCAGCTCTTGATGATGTCCGGCTTCGATCGCTACTTCCAGATCGCGCCGTGTTTCCGCGACGAGGACCCGCGCGCCGACCGCTTGCCCGGCGAGTTCTACCAGCTTGACGTCGAGATGAGCTTCGTCACCCAGGACGACGTGTTCGCCGCGATGGAACCGGTCATCACCGGCGTGTTCGAGGATTTCGCCAAGGGTAAGCCGGTGACCAAAGGCTGGCCGCGGATTCCGTTCGCGGAAGCTTTGCGAAAATACGGCACCGACAAGCCGGATTTGCGCAATCCGCTGGTGATGCAGGACGTCTCCGAGCATTTCCGCGGCTCCGGCTTCAAGGTGTTTGCGCGGATGCTGGAGGATTCGAAAAACCAGGTGTGGGCGATCCCCGCACCCGGCGGCGGCTCGCGCGCGTTTTGCGACCGGATGAACTCCTGGGCGCAAGGCGAGGGCCAGCCGGGCCTCGGTTACATCATGTGGCGCGAGGGCGGCGAGGGCGCCGGTCCCCTTGCCAACAATATCGGGGCGGAGCGAACGGGGGCCATTCGCGCGCAGCTCGGCTTGAAAGAAGGCGACGCAGCCTTCTTTGTTGCCGGCGATCCCGACAAGTTCTGGAAATTCTCGGGCCTTGCGCGCACCAAAGTTGGCGAAGAGTTGAACCTGATCGACAAGGAACGGTTCGAACTCGCCTGGATCGTCGACTTCCCGATGTATGAATATAACGAGGACGAGAAGAAGGTCGACTTCTCGCACAACCCGTTCTCGATGCCGCAGGGCGGTCTTGAGGCCTTGCAAACCCAAGACCCGCTGACCATCAAAGCATTTCAATACGACATCACCTGCAACGGCTACGAGATTGCCTCCGGCGGTATCCGCAATCATCGGCCTGAGGCGATGGTGAAGGCGTTCGAGATCGCCGGCTATGGCGAGAAGGAAGTCGTCGAGCGTTTCGGTGGTATGTACCGCGCGTTCCAGTACGGCGCTCCGCCGCATGGCGGCATGGCCGCCGGAGTGGATCGCATCGTCATGCTTCTTTGCGGTACGACGAACTTGCGGGAAATCTCGCTGTTTCCGATGAACCAGCGCGCGGAAGATTTGCTGATGGGGGCGCCTTCGGAAGTCACGCCGAAGCAGTTGCGCGAACTTCACATCCGGCTCAATTTGCCGCAAAACTGAGCCAACAACGAAAAACTTGAGCGGGGCCGAGGGTACCGCGAGGGAAATTTATGGCGTCCTATTCTGAAGACCTTCATTCCGCGGCGCTCGCCTACCACCGGATGCCGCGGCCCGGTAAACTGGAAATTCAGGCGATCAAGCCGCTCGCCAACCAGCGCGATCTGGCGCTTGCCTATTCCCCGGGAGTCGCGGCCGCCTGCACGGCGATTGCCGCCGATCCGGCGGAAGCGGCCTCCCTGACCATCCGCGCCAATCTCGTCGCCGTCGTCTCGAACGGTACCGCGGTGCTCGGCCTCGGCAACATCGGCCCACTTGCGTCGAAGCCCGTGATGGAGGGCAAGGCGGTCCTGTTCAAGAAGTTCGCCGGTATCGATGTATTCGACATCGAAATCGCCGCCGACACCGTCGATCGCGTGGTCGAGACCGTGGCGGCGCTGGAGCCGACATTCGGTGGCATCAATCTGGAGGACATCAAGGGTCCGGAGTGCTTCGAGATCGAAGCGCAATTGAAAGCGCGGATGAAAATCCCGGTGTTTCACGACGATCAACATGGCACCGCCATCATCGTCGCCGCCGCGATCACCAATGCGCTGCTGCTCAACGGGAAAAAACTTCAAGACATCAAGATCGTCACCTCCGGGGCAGGGGCTGCGGCGATTGCGTGTCTCAACCTTCTGGTTTCGATGGGCGCGCAGACCAAGAACATCTGGGTTTGCGATATCGACGGCGTGGTGCATGAGGGGCGCAACACGCTGATGGATCGCTGGAAGTCCGTATACGCGCAGAAGACCGACAAGCGCGTATTGGCCGAAGTGATTCCCGGTGCGGACATCTTTCTCGGTCTGTCGGCCCCTAATGTGCTGACTCCCGAGATGGTCAAGCAAATGGCGGACAAGCCGTTGGTGATGGCGCTTGCCAATCCGACCCCGGAAATCATGCCGGACGAAGCCCGCAAAGCGCGCCCCGACGCGATGATCTGCACCGGGCGCTCGGACTTTCCCAATCAAGTCAACAACGTCTTGTGCTTTCCGTTTATCTTCCGTGGCGCGCTCGATGTCGGGGCGACCGCGATCAACGAAGAAATGAAAAAGGCCGCGGTCGATGCGATCGCGCAATTGGCGCGCGACCCACCGTCGGACGCGGTCGCGCCCGGCTTCGACAGCGGCGAAGCGCAAGGCTTCGGCCCCGGCTCGTTGATTCCGAGCCCGTTCGACCCGCGGCTGATCCTGCGCATCGCGCCGGCGGTGGCGAAAGCCGCGATGGCGTCGGGCGTCGCCTCGCGTCCGATCACAAATTTCGAGGATTATACCGCTCAACTGGAGCGTTTCGCGTTCCGCTCCGGCCTCTTCATGAAGCCGGTGTTTACGAAGGCGAAGACCCAGCCGGTCCGCGTGATCTATGCCGAAGGCGAGGACGAACGCGTTCTCCACGCCACGCAAGTGGTGCTCGAGGAGAAGCTGGCGCGCCCGATCCTGGTCGGGCGTCCCTCGGTGGTCGAAGCCCGGATCAAAAGGTTCGGTCTTTCCATCAAGGCCGGCCAGGATTTCGATCTCATCAATCCCGAGGACGATCCGCGCTATCGGTCTTACGTTCAATCCTACATCGACGTCGCCGGCCGACATGGCGTCACCCCCGACGCCGCACGCACCGTGGTGCGCACCAATGCCACCGTGATCGCCGCGCTCGCGGTGATGCGCGGCGAGGCCGACGCTCTGATCTGCGGCGTTGAAGGCCGTTATATGAGCCATCTGCGCCACGTGCGCGAGATTATTGGTTTTCTCCCCGGCGTCAGCGATTTCGCCGCGCTGGCGCTCATGATCACCAGCAAGGGTTCTTATTTCATCGCGGATACGCAAGTGCGGCTGAACCCGAGCGCCGAGGAGCTTGCGGAGATGGCGGCGCTGGCGGCGATCCATGTCCAGCGATTCAACATCAAGCCGAAAATCGCGTTCGTGTCGCATTCCGATTTTGGCAGTTACGACACCGACTCTTCGCGGAAAATGCGCCGGGCCACCGCGCTTCTGAAACAGAACCATCCGGAAATCGAGGCCGATGGGGAAATGCAAGGCGATACCGCGCTTTCAGAAGCCGCGCGGGCACTGATCTTGCCGCATTCGAAGCTTGAGGGCGTTGCCAACATCCTGATCATGCCGAACCTGGATACGGCAAATGTCGCCTATCAAATGATCAAGTCGCTCGCCGATGCGCTTCCCGTGGGACCGATTTTGATCGGCCCCTCTCGTCCGGCGCATATTCTCACGCCATCGGTGACCGCGCGTGGTGTTCTCAACATGACGGCGGTCGCAGCCGTCGAGGCCCAGGAGCGGGCCGGACGGCAGCAGCCGAGTCTGTTCGGTTAGAGACGCGCTGGGGTCGGCTGGCGAGCCGCCGACGCGGCCGGGGACGATTTGAAGGTTTGAAAAGCGGGGATGGAGCGCCCATAATCGCTTCGCGGATAACAAATTTTCATTTGCAGCATCCCGTGAGGCCAACCATGCCAGCGTTCATTACTTTCGGACGAATTCTGTTTGCCGTGTTGTTCATTGTTTCCGGGGCTTTCAAACTTTACGACGTCTCGGCAACGGCCAAGGACATCGCCGCCAAGATCGTCATCCCGGCGGTTCTCACCACCTATACCTCCCAGATCGAAGCCTTAGCGGGCATGCAGATGCCGCAGATATTGGCGATCACCGCGGGTTCGGTCGAATTGATATGCGGCATAATGATCGCGCTGAATTTCGGCGTGCGCTTCTTTTCAATCTTGCTGATCTTCTTTGTAATCGCCGTGACCTTTTACTATCACGACTTCTGGAACCAGACCGGGCCAGAAAGTAGAAACAACCTCGTCCATGTGTTGAAGAACCTGTCGATCGTCGGTGCGCTGTTTATGATCGTGGGCTATGGCCGGACGCCGCGCTCGACAGAGCCGGTCTATGGCGACGTTTAAATCCGGAGCCGAAGGCGAACAGCCGCGCCGGAGTCTGATTCAATTGAGTTGAATCAGACTCCGGCGTTATCTTTTTGTTTGAGCATGATCTTTCGGAAAACCGGTGCCCACTTTTCCGGATCATGCTCTAGGGGCGTGACGCGATCGCGCGTCGCCAAGGCGTGACGCTGACATCGTCGGCCGCGTCCAGGATTTTGCGATCGCCGGCGCGCAGGCCATGCGCGGCTAGAATTTCTTGCGGGGAGTGCTGAGGGACGCCAGGGAAGCACGGCTCGCCGTCCGGTAGCCGCACGCGGGGCGCTTGCGACAGCCAAAACGTATCGTAGCGATCCATAAACATTCCGAACACGTCGGGGCCGCCGATAATGGCGACCGTGCCGGAATTCACGCCGGCAAAATCGAGCGCGGCTTCGAAGGTTGCGCCTGCGGGATTCCACAGCACAGCCTTGGGATTTTCTAGGTCGGGGGCAATGGAGCCGATAATGCGGGTCAATACGATCCGCCTTCTTCGTGGTGAGTTCGGCTGGTCCTCATAGGAGTTCCGGCCATGCACGATGAGTTCGGCGCGGTCGAGGGCGGCTGTGAAGAATTGCTTGTCGCCCTCGAACTTCAAGGCATCCGGCATCACACGATCGGCGTTCGCCAGCATGCCGTCCGCCGACACGATGACGTAGCCCTCGATGCGGAGCGCCGGCACAGGCGTAGTCGCTCAGTTAGATCATGATGGGATTAAGTGTAATCGCATCATGATCCCATCTCTTTGTTTGAGCATGATCTTCTCGGAAAACCGGTTCCCACTTTTCCGGATCATGCTCTATTATTCCGAAATCGTCTGCACCACGCTGGAGACCGGCCGAGAACTCACGGTCGGCAGTTTGGCGTCTTTCAGAACTTCTTCGTCGTACTGCGCGATGGTTTGCACCGGCACTTTGGCCTTCATCTGCACGACCTTGTAGCCGCCGGCCTTCAGCCGGTGCATCAATTCGGGCAGGGCGTCTGCAGTGTTCTTGTGGAAATCATGCATCAGGATGATGCCCTTGCCGAGCTTGTCGAGCTTCTTCATCGTGACGTCGATGACTTGTTGCGGCTTGTGCGCCTTGAAATCGAACGAGTCGAGGTCGCAGGAGAACATCGCGATATTTCGGCTGCCGAGATAGGTCACCATTTCCGGCGGATGCTGCAGCGACGGAAAACGGAAGAATGGCGAGGGCGACGTCCCGCCCAAGGCCCACTTCACCGCGCTGAAACCCTTTTCGATTTCGTCTTTGCGCTGCTGCTCGTTCAGCTTCTTGTTGGTGAGGGTGGCGTGCGACCAGGTGTGCGACCCGATGGTATGACCCGCCGCTGCGACCTGCTTGAGGATTTCCGGATAGTAAGTTGCGTGCTTGCCGATCGCAAAGAAGATCGCCGTGGTGCATTCCTCCGCCAGCGTCCTGAGCACCGAAGGCGTGTTGAGCGGCCACGGGCCGTCGTCGAACGTCAGCACGACTTCCTTGTCGCGCAGGAAGTCGAGTTGCTTGAAATGCTCGAAACCAAAGCCCGGTCCATCCGTGGTGTCGATTTCGACGACGCGGCCGATCCCAAGCGCATTTGGATTTGCACACGGAGCCTTAGCCGGAGCTGTTGCCGCCGGCACGGGAGCCGCCTGCGGAGCCGTCGCGCTTTTGGTGGCTGCCGTCTGCGACCAAGCTGCGCTGGATGCGCACAACGAAATTGCGCTTGCAAAGATCAATCCTGCCGCAACACGCATTTTTTTATCCCCTCACGTTGATCCCGCACTCGGCCTCGGCGTTTCGCCATCGTCCGAGTTATTCCCGCCCCTGATCATCCTAGACTAGTTGGACTTGTGCCGCCACGGCAACGGCTTTTATCCGCCACGACGCTTTGCCGGCCAAGTCGGTTAATACCGTGCCCGCATCGCGCCGTTTGTACCGCTGTTCCGAACGTTTCTGACGGAACTCGGCCTCACCGGGCGATTATGGCCGGACCGCCACGCCATGACGCTCCCAGGCACGATCAGCCAAGTGAGGAACACGGTCGGGCGCGGCGAGGAGTGGAGCACGAAAGTATAGCGTGCAAGAACCGATGCGACCCCGTCGAACAGGAGCAAAGACCTCTAAAGTCTAGCGGAGCGAAAGGATGAAATCCGTTCCTTCGCCGGTTTCGCCTGACGCGATGCCTTGATCGGACACGATGATCGAGCTGCCGGTGGAGAGCGCCTCGGTGATACGTGCCATCGCTTCCGCGGGAACTGTGAGGCGATCCATTGCCTCGGCGGGGCTGTCGGGCATCGGCAATGTCTTTATCTCGACGGCGCCGGTCATCTTGCGTTTGCGCGTGGCGCGCTCGTCCTCGTCGCGGCGCTCGGTGTACTTCATCGCCACCGGCAGCGAAACCACCGACCAATGCAGAAGATTGGCATCGTCCTTGTCGATCTGCGCCGTGAACACATGGGTCCCGAGCGGCCGGTCGCTGGGTGCGATCGTTACCGGCACGTCGAACAGCGGCGCGAAATTCTGTCTCACGTAAAGCCTGGAATCCTTGCGGCTGATGAGCACCGCGATCTGACCGGCACGCTTTGGCGTGGCTATCATTGCCGGGGCTGGTTTTGGAGCGACCGCTTTCTCGGCGTCGGTTAGGGAAGTTTGATCTTTTTTCACCTCTAAAGCGCTTGGATTGGCATCCGTTGCCGTCTTGATGGTGTCGGGTGCGGTAACTTCAGCCGGCTTGATTTCGGTGGACGCGTCTTTCGACAATTGCGCCTCGTCCGGTTTGTCGCCGGATGCATTCTCGGTGGTTTCGGCGGTGGCTGGCTCAGTTTCCGATTTCATGGCGTCGGATGTCGCTCCGTCGCTCGATGCACCGTCCATCTTATTCCGTGACGTCCTGCCATCGGCAGGCGAGGCATCGGACTGCGAGACCACGCCATTGGCCGGTAAGGCGTTGCCGGCATCCGCGGTATGGGTGTTGTCGCGCAGCGGGGCGGAGGCCGGCGCTTCGGCGATGACGGGCTTTACGCCATCCTCATGCCCGAACGTCGTTTTTAATTCGAGGCTTGGTCCTGACGTCGAGGCCTTGGTGGTGGTTGCACCGGCGTCCGCGGCCGTTTCGATCGTCGCGCCTGGAGACACGCTCGCCTGTTGCGGCGCGACCCGCTGCGTCATCAGCAACGGATGCGAAATGCTTGCAGGTGTCATCTCGCCGGGCGTGATGACCACGCGCGCGCCCATCTTGGTCCAGCCCCACATCTTCACGGCAAAGGCCATGGGCATGCGGATGCAGCCATGGGAGGCCGGGTAGCCGGGGAGCACGCCGGCGTGCACGGCGACACCGGACCAGGTGATCCGCTGCATATAGGGCATCGGCGCGCCGCTATAGATGTTGGAACGATGGTATTTATGTTTTTGAATGACGCTGAAGACGCCCATCGGTGTCGAGTGGCCGCGCATGCCTGTCGAGACGGGCGTTTCCGCGAAAAAGCCGTTGGCGTCGTATACTTTGAGGTTTTGCTTTTCGATCGAGATCGCGATGATCAGCGGTCCTTGTGGCTTGGTGGCTTCCTTTGCCGGTGTCTCGATCTTCTTTGCCTGACGACGGCGAAGTTTTTGCCGTATCGGCCGAACCGTCGGTGATGCCTGAGAAAATCCGGGTTCGGAATCCGGCCCATAATAGATGGCGGCATTTGCTTGAGAGGTCGTGCCGATCGCTCCGGCCGCCGTCAAAAGAGCCATTCGCCAAAATGCAATTCGTCCAAAGGAATGCAAAAAGCCGGTCTCGGCGGCATGATTTTTGGAGCTGGACGATATCGGCCGTCCGGTCGTAACCGAAGCCCTAAGCCTCCTTGCGCGTATCATCCCGAATCCTCAGCTATTTGAGATTCAATGTTGCAGGCGCGACATGCCTTCACCAGCGCAGGGCTGACCTTTTCCGATGATTTTCGTTCCGAGCGTAACAAAAAAGCCTCACATTGAGTTAATGGCGGCATCTGCCCACCGCCCTTCGGCCTTCCTGTGGGTTTTGTTCGCACCTACATCGGAGAAAGCCTCGCCGACGGAGATATCCATGACACGCCACGCCATGAGCCGACACAACAGAAGAGCGATCTACCGGGCATTCTTGGCGGTCGCATTGGCGATGTGGCAGGCCTCGCCGACATCCGCCGCCGACGAGCCCGATCTGATTTTCCGCCGCTCGACCGTATTCAAGTTGATCAGCCCGAACGACAAGCTTGCGACCTACGGCGTCGACGATCCCGAGGTCGAAGGCGTGGCCTGCCATTTCACGGTGCCGGAGAAGGGGGGCTTCAAGGGCTGGCTCGGGCTTGCCGAGCAGGTCTCGGACATTTCGCTGGCATGCCGGCAAATCGGTCCGATCCATTTCAAGGGCAAGATGGAGCAGGGCGACGATATGTTTCGGCAGCGGCGATCCTTGTTCTTCAAGAAGATGCAGATCGTGCGCGGCTGCGACGCCAAGCGAAACGTGCTGGTTTACATGGTCTATTCAGACAAACTGATCGAAGGTTCGCCGAAGAATTCGACCTCTTCCGTACCGATCATGCCCTGGGGCGCTGGCGATAGCGTGGTTCAGAAATGCGGCGAGTTCATTCAATGACGGAAGTCTGAATGAAACACCTTATTGGTTCACCGCAAACGGGGCGCGGGCGAACCATAGTTCAGGCCAAGCTTCGAACGCGCGGCAATCCCATCAGTATTTAGAACTCGCTTGGACCTTGAGCCGCCCGGTCCTCGCAACGGTAGTCCAATGGACGACAAGGGCCGCCTCGGTCATTGAACGATTCGGCGGCGGTTGCCGCGCGATCCGATCGAGGCGCGGCTATCATTTTTTGGATCCCGACCGTGGAATGCATCGCTGCACGCGAAGGATTCCGGTTGCGGTCATTCTGGCGCCGGAGACTTCCTTGATTTCGCCGGCCGGGCAGGATCCATCATCGACTTGAATGCGTTGGCCGAGCCGCAGATCGGTAATGTTCTGCTCCCGCGACACCTGTTCGGTCAGCGCCGACGATGAGAGCGCGCACAGCACGAAGCTGCCAACCAACAGGGGCAAAGCGCGTTTGGTTTGCGGGGACAGGTTCATGATCCGGAATATCGGTCCAATGGATATGCGGGTCAAGCCGGCGTATGACAAACGGAATACGAATGAGAGGATCGCCGGTCATGACGTTGCTTGAAAAAATCAATTCGATGCAAATTCCTTTTGCGCAGTTGAAAGGTGTGACGTTCACCGAGGCGGAAAAGGATCGCGTGGTAGCGCGGATGCTGGTTCGCCCCAATCTGTGCACACTCGGTCATACCATTCACGGCGGTGCGGTCATGGCGTTGGCAGATTCGGTCGGCGCCGCGGCGACCATGATCAATTTGCCAGACGATGCCAAGGGCACCACCACGATCGAGAGCAAGACCAATTTCGTCGGCGGCGCGAAGGAGGGCACCACCGTTGTCGCGATCGCGACGCCGGTGCATCGCGGCCGGCGCACTCAGGTCTGGCAAACGCGGCTGGAAACCGAAGAGGGCAGGCTTGTCGCGCTCGTTACCCAGACGCAGATGGTGCTGTGAGGGCCTGGCGCGCTAGGCCCGCCCAATTTTCTTCCCAATATTCAGGTGCCGGTGCGCTTGTCGTTGCCGAATTTCCTGATCACGCGACGTTCGACCACGACTGAGCGCTGCGCGCCTTGTTCACCCGCGATCACCCGCGTCGAGGAACGTGTGGAGAGGCGTCCGGCCTTTTTCACCTCGGCCAAGACCGATTCGATCGGCAACCCCATCAGCGAAGCGGCGATTTCAGCCTGCGCCTCCTGGTCGTCGGTGATGCCCACAGCGGCGAAAATGGCTTCTTCCAGCGTTGGCGGATCGCGCCGGACGCGCCGCGGTCCATATTTGGTGTTCCAGTCTTCGCTCATCGGGCCCCTCATTTGATCCGGGATACCTAGAGGTACTCATGTTGCATTGCAATATGAAATTCGTGTGGCAATTCAGCTATGCATTCGCGTGCTTATCGCCGTCACGAGATTGAATCGCCGGCGCCGACCGAACTCATCGGCGGCTGCGGCCAGCGTTTGAGTGCGGCACGACCCGCGTCGGTGAGGATATAAACGCCGCGTTCGGCGCGATCGAACCAGCCGTAATAATTGTGCTGCAGAATTTTCGGTGCGTCCGGAATTTGAGGCTTGAGATCGCGCACGCGCTGCGGACCTCGTACCAATGCGGACGCGCAGGCCAGCGCCTGCTGGCGATAGGCCGTCAGGATCGGCGCGCGCGTGCTTCCCCCCAATGCCGGATCGCCGAGGCGTTTCCGGTGCTCGGCAATGAGGCGCGAGCGCTTCTTGGCGTCGCGGCGAGGATTCGTCGTGGGCGGCCTGACGAGCACTTCGACCTCGCCGGCGTTCGTCACCGCGAGCATACCGAAGCCGAGCCTTCGGCAGAGGTTGCGATAGCGCGCGTCGTTCTCGCGCCCCTTGCCACGTGCCGAAAGTTTGGCCGCGAGCCAGACCTCGTCGCAGGCGTCGGCGCGCTCGACCGCCTGCAGAATCAGTTCGAGATTGAAGGAAAGCTTCAATTCGCCGACGACGACGATTGGAGGATCGTCACCGTTGAGCGCCACGAGGTCGCAGCCGCCGATCTCGCCCTTGACCGCGAAGCCGAGGTTCTCGAGGAAACGTTTGACGGGCAGATAAAGCGCGGTTTCCACGTTGACTCCAACGTCGCGGCTTGCGACTCACGCGCCCGAGTTTAGCCCGGATTGCTTTTTGGTTGGCTCCGGATTGCCGAATTATGCCGCTAAATACCGCCGCTCACCGGAACCAACGCGCCGGTGACGGCGCTCGCGGCGTCGCTTGCGAGGAAAAGAATCACTTCAGCCAGTTCTTGCGGCGTTACCCATTTTTCGAAATCGGCGTTCGGCATGCTGGCGCGATTGATCGGAGTGTCGATCGTCGAAGGCAGCACCGCGTTGACGGTGATCTTGCCCTTCCATTCGGAAGCGAGCGCCTCGGTGAGGCGGTGCACGCCGGCCTTGGACGCGGCGTAGGGGCCCATGCCGGCGCCCGCCTGTAGCGCGGCCATCGCGCCGATATTGACGATACGCCCCGCAGGGGAAGCTGCGAGATACGGGATCGCCGCTCGCGACGCGTTGAGTGCGGTGAGGACGTTGAGGGCGTATAGGCGTTGCCAGGTGTGCGTCTCCCCCTCCGCGACCGTTTCGAACGCAAATCCGCCGGCCACATTGATCAGTGCGTCGAGCTTGCCGAAATGCGCCACGACGGTGTCGATCGCCGCTTTCGCGTGCGCGGCATCGGAAAGATCGACGCCGCCGAGTTCGATTCTGTTCTCCGTGGCCGCCATTTGCACGGTCGCCTGATCGATGCCGCCGACGCGCGCCCCCCGCGCCAAAGCCATTTCCGTGACCGCCCCGCCGAGCACGCCCGAGGCGCCGGTCACGACAATGACTTTTCCGTCCATGATTGAGCTCCGGGTCAGGCGGTGAGGGGATTTTTAACCTTATTGCAGGGCGCAATTCATGGGCAAATACCCCAAATTTCTTTGGCCTCAATCGCGGCGCCTCGCCGGTCCTTAAAATTTGTCCGAGTTTTGTAAGCGGATTGCAGAACGATTCCGTTATGGGTTGAGTGTCGTATTATCCAGGGGCTCGAATACTCATGAGACATCTGCCTGATCACGGTTTGCCGCTCGTTCAGCTCAAGGAGCAACGGCGGGATTTGATCGTCGCGCTGCAAAATCGCAACGGTCCGGTCAGCGGTTGGGAATTGATGCAGATCGCCGCGGTCCAGCAGGCGATCTCGGCGTTCGAAGACGTCATTGCCGACCTCGACGCTGAAATGGAAGCGGCAGCTTAGCAATCCTCTTTCCATCGTGGACAATTGGCGGCGGGGTGTATCGATCACGCTGGTCTCGTCTATACTCGCCCCCAATGAGGGGCGAGGATGAGTAGGTACACGGCCATTTTTTTTGGCGCGGCATTATGCGGAGCTTTAGCCAGTTCATCGCCCGCATCCGCGCAGACCTTCCAGAACTATCGCTGTGCCGACGGCACCAAATTCATCGTCGGATTTTTCAAATATGACTCGCGTGCCCATATGCAGATCGACGGTCGGCCGGTGACCCTGGCCAAGCGCCTGGCGCTCTCTGGCGCGCGCTATTCCGGCGGCGGCGTCGTGCTGAAGATCACCAAGGACGGCACCACCGTCAGGCACGCTAAACGGGGGACAACGACCTGCGAATTGACGTGAACGAACGCGTCGAGCATTTCGCTCGCCTCAATGCTCGCGCCCCGGCTTGGATTCCAGGATCGCCGCCTCGTGGTACCAGCCGCTGGCGCTCGCAATCTCAATGCCGCGCGATAAAGAATCGGCTGCCTTGATTTCCTCAACGCGACGGACGCCGACGGCCGAACGGCCGCCGGCGGGGAATTGGTAGATCTTGGCGGACCCGTGATTCAAATTCGTGTTCATCATGGTCTCCTATGTCGCTGCACACAGACTCATGCCTTCTCATGGTGCGCCCAACTCGTTCGCGAGTGGTTACTGAGCCGGATATCGTCAGTGCGCCTCGGTGGCGCAATTGCTCAAAACGAAATCGTTTTCTGTATAAAAAGTAGGCAATTCTGCTTGTGCTACGGGGAAAGCAGGAGGCGGCGGGTTAACGCGCCCGGCCTTCTCAAGGTTGCGGCAGCGTCCGGCTTTCTTGAGGGATGTTGTCGATGAATGCCTCAGTTTTATGCGCATCGCGAAAACAACCGTAGACTGCTGCCTAATTGGGCTTATTTTGACGGCCAAGGCGGGCTGCTCTGATGCCCGACGACACCGCGACCCGTGCGTCTTTGCCGCACCTCACCATCGTCCGAAGCCGGAAAGTCCGAGGCGTTTCGTCCTCGCGGCGGGCCTTCCGGCGGCCACCGATTGGCACATTAAATGCTAGATGAGAACCGGCCGATGGTGGCCGGGTACGCTTGTGGTGGGCCAGCGGGGTTTGGTCCATCTTTTTGCATCTTCAACCCATGAGAGAGCTCAATGACAAAGTATAGGCTCGAGTATATTTGGCTCGACGGATACACGCCGACGCCAAACCTGCGCGGCAAAACGCAGATCAAGGAATTCGCTTCTTTCCCGACGCTGGAGCAGCTTCCGCTGTGGGGCTTCGACGGAAGCTCGACCATGCAGGCCGAAGGCCACAGCTCCGATTGCGTGCTCAAGCCGGTCGCTGTTTTCCCGGATGCCGCGCGCACCAATGGCGCGCTGGTGATGTGCGAAGTCATGATGCCGGACGGCAAGACCCCACATGCCTCGAACAAGCGCGCCACCATTCTCGACGACGAAGGCGCATGGTTCGGCTTTGAGCAGGAATACTTCTTCTACACGGACGGCCGTCCGCTCGGCTTCCCCGCAAGCGGTTATCCGGCGCCGCAGGGCCCGTATTACACCGGCGTCGGCTACAAGTACGTCGGCGATATCGCCCGCAAGATGGTGGAAGAGCATCTCGACCTCTGCCTCGCCGCTGGCATCAACCACGAAGGCATCAATGCCGAAGTCGCCAAGGGCCAGTGGGAATTCCAGATTTTCGGCAAGGGCTCCCGGCGCGCTGCCGACGAGATGTGGATCGCTCGCTATTTGATGCTGCGCCTCACCGAGAAGTACGGCGTCGATATCGAATTCCACTGCAAGCCGCTCGGTGACACCGACTGGAACGGCTCCGGCATGCACGCCAACTTCTCGACCAAGTACATGCGCGAAGTGGGCGGCAAGGAATATTTCGAGAAGCTGATGGAAGCGTTCAAGAAGAACCGCGCCGATCACATCGCGGTTTACGGTCCGGACAACCATATGCGCCTGACCGGCAAGCACGAGACGGCGTCGATCGACACGTTCAGCTACGGCATCGCCGACCGCGGCGCCTCGATCCGCGTGCCGCACAGCTTCGCCAATAACGGCTACAAGGGCTATCTCGAGGATCGCCGTCCGAACTCGCAAGGCGATCCCTACCAGATCGCTTCGCAGATCCTCAAGACGATCGCTTCGGTTCCCACCGCCAAGTCGGCCGCGGCCTAAAGCGTTCTCTGCGTTCCGCTGGCCCGGATCTGGGGGCGTCCGGCCCGCAACTTGATCCGCCGGAGCGCGATAGCGCTTTTGGCGGATCATTGCGTTTAGGGGCTGCTGATCGAAGTTCGGCAAAACCGCGACCGGGAATCGCCGATGGCGCAAGAATCTCCAGACAATGTCGTTCGTCTGCTTTCGACGCTGGCCTTGAGGGGGGCGGTCAATCGCCTTGCCGAGCGATATGAGGCGGGAGGCGGCTCCCGTATCGACGCTGACTTCGCGCCGACGCTTGGCCTGTTGGCGCGTCTGCGCGAAGGCGAAGCGGCCGATGTCGTCATCCTGACGCGCGAGGGGCTCGACGAGCTTGCCGCGGAGGGGAGGGTGGCGCGTGAAAGTTGCGTCGATCTGGCGCGTTCCTTCGTCGGCGTCGCGGTGAAAGCCGGTGCCGCTCATCCTGACATCACATCCGAATCCGCGCTCCGTGCCGCGCTGCTTGGCGCGCATGCCGTGGCCTATTCGCGCATCGGCGCCAGCGGCATTTTCTTTGCGCAGCTGATCGAGCGAATGGGGATTGCGTCTGCAATCAACGCGCGCGCGAAAATCATTCCGTCGGGCTTCGCCGCCGAGCGCCTCCTCACTGGAGAAGCAGAGCTTGCCATACAGCAGCTGAGCGAGTTGATGCAGGTGAGCGGTGTCGAGGTGGTCGGCGCGATCCCGCACCGCTTGCAAACGCCAGCGGTTTTTTCCGCCGGTCGCATGGCGGCCTCCAACAAGGTGGAGCAATCCGACGGCTTGCTGAAATTTCTCTCTTCGCCGGAAGTCGCGCCCGCGTTGCGCGAGTCGGGGTTGGAGCCTTGAATCGTCGGGCATTTCGAAGCTAATCTCTCCCTCATAATGTGCATCATGATGAAACGGTCTCACGTGCATTCATTCGCTGCTACAATCCGCATCGCCGTCGCGGCGTCGCTCATTGCGGCGGCTTCGACGTTTGCCAATTCCTCTTCCGTCAAAGCGCAATCCGCCGATCTCGTGCTGTGCGACCGGCTTGCCGCCGATCCTTCCGATCCCGACAAGCCATCCGACGTCAAAGGCACACCCGCTGTCGCGCCATCCGACGTCGCGACAGCGATCAAATATTGCAAGCTTGCTTCCAATTCCTCGCGCCGTGCGCTGTACCAGCTCGGCCGCGCCTACGCATCCCTCAATCAAGTGCCGGAAGCGATCGGCGCCTGGCGTAGGGCGACTGAGAAGGGCTCCACCACGGCGATGGTCGAACTCGGCGTGCTCTACGCGACCGGCGCCGGCGTTGCCAAGGACGAGGCCCAGGCGCGCAAGCTGTTCGAACGTGCCGCCGAGGCGGGCAATCCGCGCGGCGTCGTCAATCTCGCAGCACTCTCCGGCGGCGGCTCGTCCGATCCCGCGCGTGCGAGGAGCCTGTTGGCGAAAGCCGCCGAAACCAGTGCCGAAGCGCAATATCAGCTCGGCTTGATGATGGCCGATGGCACCGGCGGGGCGAGGGATGATATCGGCGCGCGCAACCTGTTCGAGAAGGCGGCGGCACAAAATCACGCCGGAGCGCTGGAGCGAATGGGAGCGTTCGCGCAGGAAGGCCGCGGCGGACCGAAGGATTCAAGTGCGGCGAAAGCCTACTTCGAAAGGGCCGCAGCGCTCGGCGACGAAGATGCCAAGAAGGCGCTGAAGCGATTGGAATGCCCTTACGCGATCAAGGACAAGCGCGGGAATTTGGTGACCAATCTTTGCTTTTAGTGGTTGCTTTCTGAGGGCGCATTCTCATCCGTCATGGCGGATTTGAGCGGTAGGGTGGGCAAAGGCGCTATTCGCGCCGTGCCCACGGTGTTGTTCGAGGTGGTGGGCACGCTTGCGTTTTGCTCACCCTACAAACTCCCAATCGATTTTCAAACAGCCACTCATTTTCGTGTCGTCCCTGCGAACGCAGGGACCCATAACCACAGGCGTTCGCGGTTGCGCGAAAGCCGTCGAACAGCGCCTCTTACAACTCGAGCCGCGGCGTATGGGTCCCTGCGTTCGCAGGGACGACAAAGACACACCTCCGCATTCCCGCGACGCGTTCGCGCCCGAGTTTTAATCAAAACCTTTCGCCCAAGAAAACAAAGGGCGTGGGGAATGCCGGGTGCTGGTTGCACCCGCAGCCTCGCGTGCGAAAATAAAAAGCACACGAGCGTCGTCACCGCGAGTTCAGCCAGGTTCACCCGGCATTCCCGCACGCAATGGTTTAATTTCCCACGAAACTTGACGCCAGCGTCGGGGCGTCAGGACCACACGACTTCGCCGTCCGCAACGCAGCGCTCTCGTCAAAGCGCACCTCGCGTCCACCGCATCTCGCTCCCAACGTTCGTGACGATCGCGAAACGCCCCTTTGAGTGGGAGGAGACGGTGAAACTAATAAAGCTGCTTCTACCAAATCGAGAAGCGAATTATTTTTTCAAACAGGGCTGGACAGAGCAACAAGTGATTTGCCCGTCGGGCAATCGGTATCGTTGCAGCGACGACTGTGCTCGGGGGAAATGCCGTCTCAACGATACGGCCCTGCATTTGGCTTCGCTTAATCCGGGCTTAGCTCGTATTCCGCTGAGAGGTAGCTCAGGCAATTAATTTATCATAGTCGGCATGTGAACCGATCCAGAATCAGAGATAGCCATCATCTACCGCAATGGCGAGCGCACGATAGCGGAGGCCGACCCGAACGGACCAGTAACGTCCAACCTTCTTGAACTGCAAAGAGGGGTGGCGTGGATCTGATTTGAGAAGGGCGTAATTGGCGTCGGCCAGTTTTCGAACCGAAGGAGGTAATGTCTGGTAGATGGCCCAGAATTTGGGTGAAGCGAAATGTCTCACAAGTTGCGCGAACGTCCAGCGCGGTGCGCGGCAAGAGCCTCATCCGCGAGCGTATCGAGCTTACCGGCGAGGACATCCCGTTCGATTGCGGCATCGAATTGTTCTGCGTCGAACGCCTCGAACCACGCACGAAACCGCGCCAACTCGGGTGGAGCGAGTTGTTCGATGGCCTTTTCAAGGTCTTCGGCGGTTGTCATGTTGAAAGTATAGCATCTCCGGGGGATGTACAAAAGGGTGATCGGGCCCCGCCGGACGGGACGCCTCGAACGTGCTAATCTATCGCCGCCATGACGCACCGCATCCTCGTCTTCTATGGTTCGTATCGCTCCGAACGCATGGGCATTCGCTTGGCGAATTTCGTCGTCGAGGGGTTGCGCGGTCGCGGTGAGGATGTCGAACTGATCGATGCCAAGGCCGTCGGCCTGCCGATGCTCGATCGGATGTACAAGGAATATCCCAAAGGGCAAGCGCCCGCCGCGCTGGAAAACCTCGCAGGAAAAATCCGCGACGCCGATGGTTTTATCTTCATCACCGGCGAATATAATTGGGGCCTTCAGCCGGGCCTGAAAAACCTCACCGATCATTTTCTCGAGGAATGGTTCTGGCGTCCCGCTGCCATCGCCAGCTATTCGGGAGGGCGTTTCGCCGGTGCCCGCGCGGCAACCGCATGGCACGGCACGCTTTCGGAAATGGGCATGGTGGTGATTTCGACCACGCTCGCGGTGGGATCGATCGCGCAGGCTTTGTCAAGCGATAGCAAAGCGATCGGCGAGGGCGGCAAAGCGCTGGAGCATACGTTTCCGCGCTTCGCCAATGATCTGGCGTGGTGGATGGAGGCGGCGAAAGCGCAACGGGAACGAAGAAAGCCGCCGTATTGAGGAAGCGGGGCGCCGTAACCAACGGGACGACAAACTCCGCATATCGCGCCGGCCCGGCGTTGAAGGCGGATTACGCCGCGCTAATCCGCCCCACCGAGTCCGGTCGCGCCTCAATTTCTTGCGCGTCGGCAAAGAACAGATGGGCATAGGATTTTGCCGGCAGCGGCTTGCCGCTCAAATAGCCTTGGATCGCCGAACATCCGACCTCGAACAGGAAATCGCATTGCTGCTTAGTCTCCACGCCTTCCGCGAGCACCGGCACGCCGAGGCTGCGCCCGAGCCCGACCACGGCGCGAACAATCGCCATCGAGTGGCGGCTGGTCATGAGGTCCGACACGAAGGTGCGATCGATCTTGATCAGGTCGAATGGGAAGGAATGCAGATAGGAAAGCGAAGAATAGCCGGTGCCAAAGTCGTCGAGTGCGATCACGACTCCCAACGCTTTGAGTCGGTTCAGCACCGAAAGCGCGCGGGAGAAATCATCGATGAGGATGCCTTCGGTGATTTCGAGCTCAAGGCGCGCCGGCCGCAATCCCGTTTCGATCAGGATGGAATGAACCAGCGCCGGCAGGTCGCCGTGCCGGAACTGCTTGGGTGAGATGTTGACGGCGACCTTAAACGGGTTCGTCCAGGTCGACGCCTCGCGGCAAGCCTCTCGGAGCGCCCATTCGCCCAACGTCAGGATGAGATTGGAATCCTCCGCCGCTTCAATGAAAGCCGCCGGCGAGACCGTGCCGCGTTTGGGGCTATGCCAGCGGGCGAGCGATTCGAAACCGATCACCTTGCCGTCGGCGGCGAATTGCGGCTGATAATTCAGCGTAAGTTCGCCTTCGGCGAGGGCGTGCCTGAGATCGTCCTGCAGCGCGCGGCGTTCGCGCACCTGGGTTCCCATTTCAGGCATGAAGAACTGGACGGTGCCGGGCTCGTTGGCCTTCGCACGATAGAGTGCGACGTCGGCGTTGCTCAGCAGGGTTTCGCAATCGGAGCCGTGCTCGGGATACTGCGCCACGCCGATCGTCATGCCGATCTTCAAGCGGTGTCCGGCGACAGAAAGTTCGGAGTCCATCGAGTTTAGCAGGCGATGCGCGACCTGCTTGGCGGATGAAAGCTCTTCGTCATCGGGGAGGATCATGGCGAATTCGTCGCCGCCGAAACGCGCGATGAAGGCGCCTTCGGCGCAAAGTGTCATTCGTCTGGCGACTTCCTTCAGCACGCCGTCGCCGGCGGAATGGCCGTAGGTGTCGTTGATTTCCTTGAAGCCGTCGAGGTCCATGCACATCAAGCTGACGCGGCCTTGCGTGAGCGACGCCCGCTGCAACGTCGCGGCAAAACATTCATCGAAGGCCGCGCGGTTGGCGAGGCCGGTCAACACGTCGTGATGGGCCATGAATTCGATGCGTTTCGCCGCTTCGCGGCGGTCGGTCACATCCTCGAACAAGCCGACGAGATATTCCGGTTGCCCGGACGGACCGCGGATCGCCATCCGTCGCGAGGTAACGAGCCGGATGCCTTTCGAGTGGCTGAAGGCGGCATGGTCTTCCGAAATCACGGTGCCCTCGGTGAGAAGCGTCTGGTTGTCGAGGCGGAGCGACAGTTGAACCTGCTCCGACGGAAATACTTCGGACAAGGTCTTGCCGATGCATTCCTCGCCGGAAATTCCGTAAAGCTCTTCCGCGGCCCTGTTGACCAGCGAAAGCGTGAACGAGTCCGCGCCCGCGCCCGGCTCGGGAATGTCCTTGACGATGATCGGAACCGGAACGTTCTCGATCACCGCATCGAGAAATCGCTTGGTCTTCGCGAGCTGTTCGGCGGCAATTTTCTGGTCGGTGACGTCGTGGACGGCGACAAGGCGTGCCTCGTGGCCCTCATAGTTCAGGGCCTGGGAGTAAATGCAGACGTCGATGATTCGACCGTCCGCGGTGAGGTGCTGCCAGAGGTTGTCACCGTCGTTGGTGGGCTCGATGTTTGCGACCCACGCTTTGAAGCGTTCGAGCGTCTTCGGCGGCCTGATGTCGGTGACTTTGAGGCTCAGGAACTCCTCTCGGCTATAGCCGTATTTATCGATGGCCGTCTGATTGACCGCGATGAAGTCGAGGCTTTGCTGATCGAACACCCACATGGGTACGGGATTGCTGTCGAACAGCAGATGGAACGAGGCTTCGCGTTTGACGCGCTCGGTGATGTCCTCATGCGTCGCTACCCATCCGCCGTCGGACACCAGCCGGTGTCTGACCTGAATCGAGCGCCCGTCCGGCGCCGTATTGAAGACGCTTTTGCCCAGCGCAATATGTTCCAAAATGCGAGCACAATGCTCGTCGACATCGCCTGGAAGTGACCAGACTTCGTTTCGATGCGCGATCAGGTCGCGAAAAGCGCGGCCTGGCTTCACGACTTCGGGCGACAATCCGTATAGTTCCAGATAGCGCCGGTTGCATACGACAAGCCGGTGCGACGAATCGAACAGCAACAGGCCCTGATTCATGTTGTTGACGGCGGTGTCCAGGCGCGACTTTTCCAGCGCCAACCGCTCGCGCGACGATCGATGTTGCCGGACCAACTGCCGAACGATGAGCGAGAGGATGACGGCGATCACCAGCGCGGACAGAGCGGCGGCGATAATGAGAGACGTCGTTTGTGCCCGCCAATTGGCGAGCGCCGAGTCCACGGTCGTCGTCGCCAGCATGATCAACGGAAACCGAGTAAGGCCTCGCACCGAGACCAACCGCTCCATCGCGTCGATGGGACTGATCAACCGCACCGTGTCGTGGTCCGCGCCATACAGGCCCACATTGACCGGCGATCCGTTCTTGAAATTCCGTCCTATGGCGTCCTCAACGTGAGGATGTCGCGCCAGCATCTCCCCGTCGCGATGAGACATTGAAATCGTGGCATCGTTTCCAAGGGTCACCGAGGAAAAGAAGCTTTCAACCTTGGCAGGAGTAAACGCCCGCGTCGTGATTCCGAGAAACTCGCCGTTTGGTCCCGTCAATCTGCGAGAAACGACGATGATCATGCCGCTGGAGAGGCGGCTGCGCAGGATGCTGATCTGGTAGGGTTCAACAAGCGTGCCCGATTTTAGACCTTTGAAATAATCGCGGTCGCCGACGTTGAGTTTCGGGGCGGGCCATGATTCCGATGAATTGATGAGCGTCCCGTCGGCGTCGTAGATGTTGATGCCGGCAACGTCGGAGGAGCCGGTGACTTTCGCCTTCATCCTTAGATGCGCGCCGTAGGTGGACATCTCGCGCTTGAAGGCCTCGGGCGAGTTGATCCCGGATAAGCGGACCTCGGCGACCAGATCGCTTTGCACCAGGACGAAGTCGTCGAGCTGCTGATCGAAATGCCGTGCGAGCAACTGCACGGTATTTTCCAGCTCGCGCGTCGTGCTTTCAAGCGCGCGGTCGCGGGTATTGCTGATCATGATCGCGGTGCCGGTCGCGATCGCCGCAATCAGGAAAATGCCGCAAACGACAAGCAAGCGAACCGGATCGCGTCGCTTCGGCGACCGAATGTCGATTGTTTTTTTGGTTGCGGCGCCGGCGGAGCTTTTGCTCCGATTGTTCTTGGGCATTTCCAACTCCCCGTGCGGTCACGGATAGACCACCGAAGGTAGACATCGGGTTAGGAAGATCGGTTATTCGAACGTTAATTTGGAGTTGGTTTTGTGGGGGAAAATGGAACTTTCGCGCGGTGGTTGTGGGGAAAAAAGAGGAGAAGGCCTTGGCAGGGCAGGTGCCTAGGGCGCAACACCGCGGAATTTTGCAAACACGGCCTCTACTTGCCGGTCGGTGGCGAAGCGGCCTTCCGCCGCCGCGCGCAGACCGCGATCGATGCCCGCAAGTTCTTCCGGCGTAGGTTCGTATTCACCGTCCTTGAATTCAGCGTCGAGTTCAAGCGCAAATTCGGCCAGTTCGTTCTGGACATGGGGCGGCCATGCCTCGACGCGTTCCAGAACCTCGGTCAACTTCTTTGTTTTCATGATCGGTACTGTATCATATTTGCAAGTCGATTGTAACCCGGATGGAACGCAGCGTAATCCGGGATCGCAATATCAACGAAACGGCCCCGGATTTTGCTTCGCTTCATCCAGGCTATGCTCGCTACCAGACGCAAAGCGAGTCATAATGCTCAGGGCATAGTCACTCGAGGTTGGGAAATGTGGACGCTATTCAGGAAGTTTCTCGCTCAATCAAAGACGCTGGGCTCGCTTCTGGGCGATGTGCTTTTCGAAACGCCTCCACTGAAAGGCCAGTCGTCGCACTCCGCCTTTCAATGGAGAGTAAAAAAGAGCCTCGATGAAAAATCATTCTATGTCTCTTTGAAGCTGATACCCGATGGCTACGCCGGGTCGGAAGGGTCTCCAACGAACTACATCAACTTTGATCTTGCGACCGCACAGCAAATCAAAGCAGATCTCGACGACTGTATTGCTATGGCTCGTCAATTCGCCGCTCAGACCAACGCGACAGTGTAATAGCGCTTCTAGTAAGCAGAGAACGGTGAAGGGGGCGGTCATAAGGCCGTCCCCTTTGTCATAGAGCGTGGTGGTGATGTAAGTGCGGCCGTTGTTGGTTGTAGCGTATCCCAAATCGCGAGCACTTTTCACAGTGAAGATGCAGGATCTATTCTCTAATTGCACTGAATAAAAACTCGCCGTGCACCCCAAATGAATGTCATGGGCGGGGTTTTGCACCCCAATTTACTATCGGGGAAGTGCGACACCACAATTATAAGTCGATCGGTCAAGGGTGATTTCGCTCGGCGGACGAGCTCCGGCGAAGGACGTTGTGCTGGAAGATTTGGGTGGCGGAAAAATGGGAGATTACTTGCCGCCGAGCGGCGGGGATCTCAACCGGGTTCAGGGAGTTCAATCCATGCCGAGGCGGCAAAACTGATGGCCGGCGGACTCATCAGCGAGTGCGGCTGGCCACTTTTTCGGGGGAACTAGCTTATATCGTAGTTTGCGGCGGCCGGATCCGGACCGCACAAACCTTCAAATTGATATTCAGCGAACCGGTCAGTTCCTGAAATTCCTTTGACATGAACTCCCTTCCGTTATCGACAACCAGGCAGTCAGGCGCGCCGAATTCGCGGCAGGCCTCGGCGACGAAGCCCGACACCGCCGAAGGCGTCAGGTCTTTCACAACGCGCGACGTCACCATCTCGCGGGTCGTAGCATCAGTTATGGTCATCGCCCAAGGCCTGCCGGGCACGTCCAGCAATGCATTATCAAGTTGCCAGATGCGATCCGGCTCGAATGCGGGCGATTTCTTGTCTTTCATGTTGGTGATCCTTTCTCGGTTTCGGGAGCTTGACGGTCTATCGTCGGGGTTCGTAACGACGACCCCGGTCCTTGACCGGCGAAGGCCGGTATCCGCGGACGCAGATGTACGGCCATCGGCCGGAGGGCGCGGTGTTGGGAGCTTGAGGCAAGGCAAAGCAAGAGCTACACGCGGCCATTCGAAGCGCCCCCCGGGATCGGTGCTCCAAAGCGAAAGTAGCGCTGGATCGGATCCTGCGCGGCCTCCGGCCCGATCTTCCTGCGATATTCCGCAACCGCACGGACCGAGAGCAATGCGCCGGCAAGATTCCGCTTATCGCGGAGGACCGCGACCACTGCGATCTTCTCCGCCATGATGGCTTCGACCAGCACCTTCATCGCGATGCCGCAGCGGAGGGCAGTGTCGGCGATCGGCACCGTGCCGTGCGGCAAACGCTCGACCGAGGGTACCGTCTTGATCAGCTTGTTCAGCCAGTCCGTGACTTCCGACTTTCTGAACAGGTAACGGTGTTTGGTATGGTTACCCCCCATGACCCACGCCGGAATCGCACCGCTCCGGACCAGCTTTAGGAGGCTCGTGTTGCTGACGCCGATGAACGGTCCGAGGGCAGTCAGCGTCATCGACTGCTGGAGGTCCGTTGCGATCCGTTCGGCAACGTCGCGTCGCACGCTGATGGGCGCTCCCTTGCGCTTTTCGTCCCGAATGAGGTCCTCTGCGGCCAAAAGTTTGCGGAGAGTGCCTGGGCGCACCCGGCAGAGCCGGGCTGCTTCGGACAGAGTGATGGTCGTCTCCTCGCGGAGGAGCAGCGAGAATGCGCGCTTGGTGACCTGAATCTTCGCGGCCGCATTCGACAGAAGTACGCCCGCGAGTTCCTTGGAGAAGCGATCCCCGCCGTTGTATCGAAACCAGGGGAAGAACCAGCCGTACATGCGGCTGATGGCGTGCAACTGATCAGGATTCTGCTGCGCGAAACCCTCGTAAGCGCGGTCCAGTGCTTCGCCGACCTGGCCTTCGACGATGCACCGGAAACCGACCGCGCGAACAGCTTCGGCCGGAATCTCGAAGTCGGTAATCTGCTTCCATCGATCCTGGTATCCACCGACGACCAGCGAGCCGATACGTTCGACCGTCTCGACGGCGTCTCCCAGCTCCATTTCTTCGACGATCGGCGCCTTCGGGCGATCCGCCCGTGCGACAAAGCGATCGAGCACCCAGCGGTCGAAGGCCAGCACGTCTTCCTGAGCCGGAGGAGATGATAAGCTCCGGACATCTCCGTTCTTGCACTTCGTGCACTTGATCGGAGACCCGTCGTTCCAAGTCAGGGCATCCCCGCAACTGCAGCGATCGGCGAGGACGATGCGGTGGATCGGGCAGGAAGTCATGAATTGCAGATCCCACCAGAAACGTTGATGGGCAGATTCGGTGAGGCATTCGGGGCAAACGCGGCGAATTGCAAGCGAGACGTCGGCGCGTCGGCGCAGAAGTTGCCCCGCGACGACGGTACGCGTGTCGCCGTTGTAGAAAGTCGCGGACTTCCGGACGACGGACACATCGCAGTGCAGAAGGTGGGCCAAGCTCTCGAGATCGCGCCCGTTCCGAACCGCCGAAAGCTTGATACCGGTCATTAGCTGGACCGTCGCGATATCGGGGAGGCCATTGGCCTCCGCAAGCCGCAGGAGACAGCCGTGCGGCGGCTCTTCCGCGCCGGGGACGATCCACCGGGGTAACAGCAATTCTTGCATGGTCATCGTTATTTCCCCCTCGCTCCGAATGCGGATCGCGTACGCCGGCTCGGTGTTTCGGCGGTGCGGCGGTGCTCCGCTTCCAGTATCCGCTCCTTTTTCTTCTCCTCGACGAAGCGCCGATAGCCGGTCAGTGCATCATCGGCCATGAGGAAGATGTTCGCCGTGTCCGGGACCTCGAAACGATCGCGCAACAAGGATGCGAAGACGTTGTTGTCGAGGCACGGAAGCTTCTGGGTGACGGCGTAATCGACGGCGCGATGGACCAGTTTCGCGATCCGGCCCTGATAGCCGTCGCAAAACAATCCGATCCTGAGCGCGAGCGGAGGATCGGCAAGATCCGAAGGGTAGTCGAAAGGCAGTTCGCCGCTGAGGGTGCCCAGGAAGGTCCGCAGCTCAGAATCCGGCTGGAGGTCGAGCGGCAACGGCTTCACGGTATGAACCGTGCTAATCAGTTCCTCGACCTGCTGATTGGCGTCGGCGATCTCCCTCGCGTGCGGCAGGCCGCAGCAGATGATCTGCACGCCTCCGGCCTTTACGAGGGATTTGATGACGTCGGCTGCGGTGTAATTGCCTTCGCGGCCGCGGAACTCCGAGATATGCTGCGTCTCGTCGAACGCGATCACCTGCGTCTTCTGCTTGATGATCTGTTGGATCAGAAGGTCGAGCCGTTCATGACCGCTCATTGTCCGCGGAATCTTCTTGACACCCATCGCGCGCAGAATGTCCGCGAGCAGACCCTTATAGGTCGGGTTCTTGTCTACGAAGACTTTCACGAAAGGTCGTTCGTAACCCGTGGTAGTCTTGATCCTGATGGACATGGTCGCCGTGATCCGGCCGAGATCTTCCACAATGTCGCCCGTTTCGGCGCGCTCCTCGCGAAGCCGCGCGTGAAGATCGATCATGAATTCATCCAACGCGGTCGTCTTGCCGGCCCGGGTGGGAGCCGTCAAAAAGAGCACGTCGCCTTCGGGGGCCGCACCGCAGTTGTCGAATATCGAGCGGATCGCGCTTATCGAGGCCAGCAGCGTTTGCGTGAAAGCGACGAAGAAGTTGATGTGCATCTTGCGGTCTCGGTCGGACCGGTCGGACCAAGAGGTGGAAACGGTAGTGTCGGTCATCTTAGGCTCCTGCGGTTATCGGCCGGCGACGGCCGGTGATGGGTGGTGCGGGTTGGTCCGGCGGCGGCCCGCAGTGAACAGGGATCGACGGCGCCGGGTCGGGAGCAGCGGGTGTCGAACGCTGCCCGACCACCGGAAGGACGCGCTCGCGCCATGGACCGCGCGCATCGGGAGGGGCCGACTTTGGTCCGCTTTCGCTAAACTCGTGCGAGCCAAGCGGTCGCTGGCTCTCGACGGGATCGTGCCGGTCCTGGTGGATGTGCGCGGCGGGTTTGCGGCCCTCCGTCACGAAGCGCGCGTCCACCTTTTTGACGGGTCCGCGCGACTTTTGGCTGGACTGGACCAGATCCCAGATCTCCTGAGAGGCCTGCGCCATCTTCAGCCCGTGCTCGGGATCGTATTCGTGCTGATCATCGAGCTTCTTGCGAAGATGCTCGTACTGAGACAGCGTGTACTGCTCGACCTCGGTCTCGGAAATAAGGGCGCCCGACACCCAGTCGTCTGTGTCCTCGTCCAGGACGTATGCCGTCTTGATATCGAGGGGGTCGATGCGGACCATGACATCGGCAGACGGGCCGATGCGGTTCATGAGCGCCTGCAGTTCGTCGGAATTCCAACGCAGGCGGTTGTACCGCACGCCTTCACGGCGGAGCTTCCGCCGGACGACCAATCCGGTCAGAGGGGCGATCAGTTCTTCCGGCGGCGGCGGTTTTTCTCCGCCACCGAGCTGCAGGCCCCGTTCCCAACGCTCCGCCGGGATCTCGTCGGTCGTCGTATGCCTGGACTGGTTGTAGACGTCGACCACGTAAACGGCGACGATACGCTTGACGACCGAAAATTTGAGGATCGCGTTGGCCACGGAGTCGTAGTCGCCGCGGTCCTGAGGGTTTGAGCGCGAAGTGCCGGGCAGAAGGTGGATGAGCTCCTGATTGTGCTTTCTCAACCAGCGCTCGATCTTTCCCTTGAGGTCGCCCCGTCCGCGAGGCACGTCGTAGACGGGCATGTTCAGGACAACCTGCGTCATGCGCATCGATTCCGAGCGGAATTCGCGGCCGTTGTCGCAGAACAGCTTGTCGGGGACCCCGTAGCAGTTCCATTCGAACCGGAAGCCGCCGCCCAAGGATGCGAGATACTTTTCCTTTCTGGACAGAGCCAGCCGCAGCGCGGCCATCACCGTGAGCCAAGACGGCGGCGCGAAGGAAATGTAGTAACCCACGATCAAGCGCGACCATCTGTCGATGATGGCCGTCAGCCAAGGCCGGCCCAGGATCGTTTCGCTATCGTCATGGCGGACCAACAGGTCCAACTGCGTATGGTCGACCTCGTAGGACGACAACGAGTACTCGCCCGACGGACCTGCGCCGAGATTCCTGAATTGTTGATTGGCCTTCGACCGGCTGAAGCGATTTACGGCAATCGGAAAGTGCTCGCGCTTCGCGATCAGCCTCGCGACCGCATTCTTTCCGATGACCTCCTTGGCCTTCCGGCCCGGCTTTCCATTGTATGCCGAAATGACCAACTTGTCGCGCTTCGCGCGAAGTAGGATGCGATCGCGGGCGCGCCTCCAGGTCGCGCCTTCAGAACCGCGGATTTCCGAATTGTAGACTTCGTCGATTGCAGCATTGATTTCCTCCACCTCCCAGTCCTCGAGTCGGGGCTCGCGATTCCCTCGCGCTGAGAGGAAGTCGACCAGAGCGCGGATGTCCCGTCCGGCGAACACCCACTTCCAGTACCAGTCCGTGACCCTGCGTTTGGTCGGAAGATGGTCTTCGGGAAAGGGGTCCTTGGCCTCCGCGTTGGTGGATACGATGAGAGGGCTGATCGACTTGCTCTTGTCCCGTTCGCGGCGCGGAAGCTTGTCGATGGCCTGTACGAAAGGAAGCTTGCGCTGGGCGGTCATCTGCTCGGCAAGCGTGAAGGAGCCCCAATCGGTGTTCAGTGCCTCGCGCACGTTCGGCGAGAGTGCCTTCCGCATGGGCTCCGAAAAGAAGCAATCGTCCCGGATGAGCTTTTTGATCGCCTGCGAACTGAACTTGGGCCGATACTTGCCGTCCTTGGACGTGAAATTCCACAGGCCGTCTTCGTACTGACCGGTGATCAATTGCTGGCCACGGACCCAGACCAGGCCGCCAGGCATCAATTTTATCTCGGGCGCCTGTCTCATGTCGATGCTCCCGACGGGCCACGGGCGGTCTTCGTGAAGCGCGAGAATGCCGAGTATTTCTCGCTGCGGTCGATCACCAGGTGGTCGAGACGTTCCAGAACGATCGCCAGGCGCAACGCCTGACGACGCAGCGCTTCCGGCAGGATTTCACCGAACGTCCCGACGGTGCCTTCGTTGGGCGCTCGGGATAAGGCCGCGAGGGCGGACACCAGATCGGCCTGCTGCAGGAAGGGGCCGCAGTGGCGGTAGACGAGCATCGCGTTCCAAAGGCGCGGCTGAACGCGGATTTCGTCCTCCGTCACAAGGCGGAACTTGCAACCGCGCTCCTCCGCCGCGGCCCGCATTGCCCTCAGGCGTTCCCGCGCGAAAAGGCGCTTGGCAGGATCGGCGTGATAGAGCCAAGACAAAATCTTCACTTCGACGATCTCGTCGTAACGCGCTTTTCTCTTGATGAGATAATCCGGTGTCCACTTGCGCTCACGCCCGTGTACGAAGATCGCGAGCGTGAAGGGCTGAGAGATGATGTCCGTGAAGTCGTCCTCGTAGGCGTCGGTAACGAGGACGAAATCGGCCTCCAGCATCGAATCCGCCGAGACTAGCTTCCCGCCGAGCCTGGAAACGGGCACGTCGGCGACGAAGCCATCCCGTCTGCCGGTTCTGATCTTGCGCTTCTCCGAGCCTTTGATGAGGCGGTGGGTCTTTTCCCGGTACGTCTTCATCGGCTTACCGGCCGACTTGGGCAGCGTCGGGGGAGCCTTCGCGATCGGAATCTGGTATTCCTCGGTCGAAGCGCGTGCGTGCCGCCGTCCGTCAAGGACGCCGGCAGCACGCGCTTCGACCCGGAACGGTCCGGCGTCCGGAGATTGCGATGTGGAAGGAAAAATGCTCACGCGCGTTCGTCTCCGACGCGCGCGGCGTAGACTTCCTCGATCCAACGAACCAGATGGAGGTCTGCCGACTGATAGCGTAATCCGTTGACGACAAGTCCATCGGCACGCAGTACGCGCATCAACGTCAATGCATGCTTCGGCGTGGCTTCATGATTTCGGTCGTTCATCGTCGTTCTCCTGGTTGAGCGGGATACCCATCCCGCACCGGCCCCGATTGCGGCGGCCGTAAACTTCGGAGATCTACGAGGAGCAAAGATCGATGCTTGCGCGTTGCGTGGGCGCGTGCGATTCTTCACCCGTCCGACAGGACAGGATTGTGCTACTCGGCTGATCCCCATGGACGCACGACCTGCTTGCATCAGGTCGTGCGTTTTTTCTGGTTACATCTTTGCCTCCTGTAAGATGGCGACGTCGGCGTGGGACATCGCGCTACCTGTGACTCGCACCATGGCAAGCTCAAATAGGAAAAAGCGCGGGCGGCGAAAAAAGAGTCGTTTGAATCGCTTAGCCGGATTTCTTGAGAAAAAAGATTCGCCTTTTTCCGGTTCTCATGCACCGCGAGCGAGCGCTCTGTTTCACTTGTTGTGCGCCGAACGCTTGATTCATCCAGTGATTCTTGATGAATCGGCCACTCGGTGAAGGATGCGCAGCAGCAGAGCCTTTTTTTTGTAGGACACCGTTTTCGTCCACGTCGCCGCTTTGTGAAGAGTCCTGTCCCTCGCTTTAATGGCATTGATTGGAGGCTGTTCAAGAAGATGTGAACAGAGAGTTGGATGGGCCTATCCGGTTGGATCGCTCATTAAGTGTCACCCTTTGCTGAGGTTATCCGCTCGACGATGGCGGTCACTTCGGCGCCGGTCAGATAGCGTTTGATCGCCAACTCGTCGGCGACGGCGATAACACTTTCGCGATGTCGCTCGACGAGTTTCTCCGCACGCATCTCAATTTTTCGCAAATGGTGTTCGATGGCACGGCGTAGCAGCGGGTCCGCTCGCGCTGTGGCCAGTGCTTTCTCACCGGAGCACCTGTGAAAGAGATTTCCGACCATGGAGGTCGACGCGTGAAGTATGGCGATCATGGCTGTTGCGACACCAAGATCCGAATTGTCTGTGCCGCCGGGTCCCGCCGAAATGGTGCCGAGGATCAGCCGCTCGGCGACGCCGGCGGACAGGATTGCCGTCACGCGGTCCTCTGCGCCCGCGAGGGTCAGCAAATCGTGTGCCGGATAATCGATGATAGTGCGTCCGCCAGAGACGCCGTCGGCGCGCAGCACAACGCGCTGAAGCTCACCTGTTCCTATGGCGACGGCTGCCACTGCATGTGCAGCCTCGTGGATAGCCATCCGACGCAATCGAAGCGGCGGCTCGTCGGCGGCGCCCATGTACTGCCGGCGTAAGTCGTCAACCGTCAGGTCGCGGTTGGCATGACGCGCAATCCGCCGGGCCCCCCGTACAGTCTCCATTATCTCTGCCGCCGTCGAGCCCTCGAGTAACTGGGCGACGTCAATGATATCGACATCCTTCAAGTCCGCACCGAGGTGAAATCTCAAGATGTTCTGTGTGCCTGCAAGGTCTGGTCGACCGATCTCAATGCGCCGTTCCAGCCTGCCCGGGCGGAGCAAGGCTTCATCGACCGCCTCGATCCGGTTCGTAGCGCCGAGAACGACGACGCCTTCCCGTTGACCGCCCACTGCTGCATCGAGCAACAGGAGGAGATCGTTAATCACGGGAAGCCACCAGTCCGCTCCGCGAGGTGACAACGTCCGGCGGTTTGGTACCGCGTCGATCTCATCCAAAAATAGGATGCATGGTGCTGCCGCTGCGGCGCGCGCGAAGGTCGCCCTTTGCGACTTGATAACCGCGCCGAGATCGCCTGCACTGTCAGCGAAAAATTCGGACATCGACGAGCGGATGAGCGGGACGCCGCAGGCCTGCGCAATGGATGCGGCGAGAACCGATTTTCCGCAACCGGGGCCCGAATAGAAGACGGCCCCCCGGTCACATGCGGACCATGACAGTCGCCCGGCTCGATAGTCGGCAATGTCACGGGCAAGTGCCAGTCCCCACTCGCGGGCGGCACCATATTCGACTGCGTCTTGCAAGAGCGGGACATTTGCCGTCTGCTGCACGGCGTTGTGCCGCGCTTTCGCGATCCGCAAGCGTTCAAGCGCCTGTAGCGGCGTGGAACCGTAGCGCATTGCGCTGATGTAATCGTTAATCCCAAGCCCGGCGACGATCTCATCGTCGACGCGCTCCGGCAGGCGGCCGCGGAGGCAGCGGCGCATGGCGTCCTGTACCACCGCCCCGTCGGGCGGAGATATCCTGATTCTCAGCTCAGCCGCGGTTAAAAGTACGGCCGGCAGGCTGGTGTCTGGATTGGTGGCGATACCGATCACGCGCCGTCCCTTCGACAAGTTTCCAGCAACGGCGTCGTTGCCTTCTGTGTTTTTGTCGCGAGGCTTGTTTGATCCGCTGCGCACGAACGTAACCAACCCCTTCGGCGATGTTTCCTGGAGATAAGCCTCAACGCTCTTCACCCAATCCGCGTCCGGAACTTCGATCACAACGGCAACTGACGCTTTGCCGTTGACGCGGCGACGAAGGGCGGGCGTCGTGGCTGCGTGAAGCGCTGCAGCGACGATGGCGAATTCCGCATTTTGGGATGCGCGTGAGGATTTGCGGGTGCGCTTCTTATTGTCGTCAGACGTCGATTCTAAACTTGGTGTATCCGCTTCGGCAAGTTTATCGCCTTCTGCGGCCGGCACCTGGACGTGGAGTTCCAAACGCGCAGACGCTTTGCGAGCCACCCTGGAAGAATCCAGCCGACCGAAAGTCATTTTCATGCGCGGTACCTCGCGATCGTCAATGGTCCCAACGGTCCGCTCACCAGGTCGAGTTCAATCAGGTTTGAACAGGCCAAAGCCATGACGGCCTGGCTCGGATCCCGTTCACTCCGGATCGAAGATAATAGGCGCGCAAGCGTCATCGGCCCGTCCTCGACCAGGGCTTGCAGAATGCTCAATCGCAGTCCGATCCCGACAGGATGGTGGCGATACGACCAAACCAGACGGCTGTTTGTAAAACGTGGCTCGCCTCGAATGTCAGCCGCGGTCAAGGCGATCGATGGCAGGCCAAGTTGATCAATTGCAGCGAGCGCCATGCGCTCGCGTGCGGGGTAGGACGGAATGACGTCTAACAGGTAGCGGCCGTCATCCCTTGTGATGACGATGGCGTTGATTTCTACCTGCGCCGCGCCGACCTTCGCCTGTTCGATAAATTCGATCGAGCGGACCAGCGGATCGAGCGACGCCTGGACGAGCGCATCTCGAATGAGCGGACATGCCGCCGGGATCGCGGTTGCCGTTTTTGAAGAGACAAATAAGTTGTTGGTGGTTGCGTGAACCGCACGGGAGACGCGCATGACAAAGCTCGATCTGAATTGGAATGAACAACGGAGATGTTTGCCGCTTCGATCGGAGTCGCGTGTTCGTCGTTGATGTCGCTCATGGCTAGTTCCTTCAGATGTCGATGTGTTTCAGAATGACCGCTGCTCAAATGTCGATGACGAAATGTGGATCAAATTTCGCGTTGTCCCAGGTACTCTCGCGCGTCGCCCACGGTCTGTAGCCCTTCTGGTTGGTGACCAGCCGCGTGCCCGCGACTTTGCGATCGTAGGTTTCATGCGTATGACCGTGAATCCACGCGTCTACGCCCATAGCCATCAGGTCGCTGCAATCGCTGGTGTATGCTGCAGAAACGATGTCCCGCTCAAAGCCGCCCCGCACCGCGGTTGGGTGCGGACCCATGTGCGTGACGACCACGCGAGGACCTGTCTTTGGTTTGCGCAGTTCGCTCGCGATGAACTCCCGCGATTCCCTGTGCTTCTTCAATGTATGTTGCGGCCGCAATCTTAGTGCATAGTTTTCAATCCTGATCTTGCGATAGTCGTTCATCGTCTCAGCCGCTACTGACATCGCGTATTCTGCGTCGCCAAACAGGTTGAAATCCGTCCACAAGGTGCAGCCGATGAATGTCGTGCTGCCGATCTTCACCGCGTTGTTTTCAAGCACATGGATATTGCTTCCATCCGCGGCCGCGCGCGCCTTTTCGATTGTTAGGTCGGCGTCTTGCCCATAACTCTCGTGATTTCCGCTGACGTAGATGACTGGCCGATCGGTGACGCGATCGCGCAGCCACGCGACGCCGCGTGGCATTTGGGTGGTCAGGTCGCCGGCGACGACCAGGACGTCGAAGGCCGGCCGCTCGCCCGGAGGCGGAAGATCCCAACCGCGGGTCAGCTCCAAATGAAGGTCGGATAAGATCCACAAGCGCATGTTCGTGCTACTCCTCGATACCAAGTGATTTCGGATCGACGTCGACAAACGAGTCCGTTTCGCGGACGTATCGTCGGCATGAAATGATCGGAAACCGGGGCGGGTCGAAGGTCCGTACGACGTGCAGGTTCCCGAACCCGGGTTCGACTGGCATCGGCTTACCGAGGGCGTGTTCGGTGCAAGCGGTCGCGAGGCAGCCACCATTGTTATACAGTCGCCCTTCGGCGCCGCATCTCTCGCACGTGCAAGCGGAGCGGGCCGCGGCCAGTGCGGCCGCTTCATCCACTGCGTGCTTGACCGCGTCGTCTAAGCCTGAACTGCGCCGATACGCGCGCAAGGTGCCAAATTTCTCCTTAATCTGGACGATCTTCACCGTGCCAGATGGTGCCGCGGCAATTGCCGCTGCGATACGGCTGACGGCCGTCTCGACGAGTTCGCGCCAGCCATCCCCGACGGCGGGGTATCCAGGTGTCACCGTCCGGTCACCCAATTCGACTTTGAAGAGAGTCGGGTACCGCGCCATCAGCTCTTCGCGCCATCGTTGATTGCTCATCGCAGCGCCTCCGATTTGCGAGGTTCGAGGTCAAATGAGGGTGAGGTACTTTCGATTTGATATCGACGCCGGACGACCGTCTCCGAATCGATTGCCGCGTCGATGTCGATCTGAACTTCGCCTTCGCACGCCAGAGACAAGACCTTCTCCCAACAATCAGAGTCTCCCAACTCGCTTACGAGCTGCGCGATCGACAGAGGACCGTGCTCGTCAAGGGCATCCAAGATGTTCAAGCGGTCTCGGCTCGAGAGGCTCCGGAAACGACTGCGCCAAATCTCCCTGGCGTTCGAGCAGCGCGGCTCCCGACGGATCGCCGACTCCGAAATCTGAATCGTCTCGATACCGGCCTGTTCAATGGCGAGGAGTAATAGCCCCTCGTCATCGATGGTACGTAGCGGTCTTGCATCGACGACATCGAGCAGGCAGCGTCGGGTGTCCTTGGTGACGACAACCGCGTTGAGGACTACCGTGTGCCGACCGACGCGGACCGAGGGGAGGAATTCGATTCGACTGACTGTGGGGTCAAAGGACGCCTGGATTACAGCGTCGCGGACGAGCGGGTGCGCCGCTGGGATCGCGGACGCGCATTTCGGTCCGACAAACAAGTTCGATGAAAGGTGCTCTGTACGCATGAGGTGCTCACGATGAAGGTTGCGAGGTGTTCGAAAGACCTATCGATCACCGTGTCCGCTTCATCGTCGCTCATCGTCACCGCTCCGTCTTAGATAGCCAGCTATCTGGCGAGCGGGCAAAAATCATATCTTAATGAGTTGGTCAACAGATAAATAGCTAGATAGCTAAATAGCCACAGAGTTATGGAGTTGATATTAGGGTTGACTGTCATTTTTGAGTTCAGGGAAGGTTGCGGACATTTTTTGATGCATGCTATCTAGCTATCTATGCTCGTGGCGGCGCCGTTAATCGTTAGCGCTGCGGGCCTACAGAGGAGAATCGATGCGAAAGGCGCCTAAGCAAAATTCTGAGGGTCGAGTGCGGGCAGACGGCCGACGGCAGGTACTGTTGTACATGAAACCCGAGCTTATCCGCGCCCTCAAGCGCGCGGCTCTCGACGAAGATGTCACTGCGTACCAACTTGCCGAAACGGCGATCGCTGAATTCCTGAAGAACTATCGCATTAAATGACAACGCTCTCGATGTGCTGCGAGCGAGCGTCGTAAAAGAATCGGTACTCCGACGCGGGGCAGTCATTGGTCTTGCAGGCATGGTAGCGAGGGTGCCCGGCCAGACAGCGTCAGGGCAATTTCGTTTGCACTCGCTTGACGCGCATCGACCGAAGCCACGCGGCACGAGCCAGCGGGGGCTATCTTCATTACGAGGAGTTCTGATACCTCTCGCTCCTGGCCATCCTGCGTGACGTCAACGCGCCAGATCCGTAGGATAGCGGCGATGGGCTGACCATTGTTCGCTCGCCATTGAAGCTTTTCGCCAAATGCACGGCCGGCACCGCGCCAAGTGACTGCACGGGCCGCTCTTAACTGGTGGCGCGGCGTCCAGATTGCGAGGGTTACGATGTTGCCATCGTCACCGAACTCCGAGACATAGCCGTTGGGGCCGGCGCAGCGCCACGAAGTGAACTCCGCGCGTGAGCGATCTGTGCAGCTGCGACCGTGGGTCTGCGTAAACATGCTCTCTTCAGCATGCACAAAGGAAGAGAAAAACGCTGAGAAAGCGAACAACAGTCCGACCAGCCTGGTGGTCATATCCGCATGACCTGCTGTTGAGGCGCACGCATGCGGGACACGCCCGATCCGTAGAACATGCGCCGGCGCGGAGCGCCGATGCAACGGCACAGCCGCAGCGCGGCCGGTATGACTAAAATCAATCCCAGCCCAAAAATGGGGATGATGACAAGCCCATACATCAGGTGCGACAGCCCGCTATAGAGGCGTAGATTTTTACGATCAAAAATCTCCCGGTCGCCGGTTTTGATGCCCCAAAGCTGGCAGCGTACTTGTCCCGATCTGAAAATGCGATCCACGAAAAACTCTCCGGTCAACCCCATTTGGAAGATCATGCGGATGTCATTGTGAATTGCGACTTTTTCGATCATGACGCGGCGGCCGGAAGATTCGGTAACCTCGATATAGGCAAAGATTTCGCCATTATTGTCGAACAAGGACTGTCCGACCGTGGTCACCGTGCCCTTCACTGAAAATAGCATACGCGTTCTCCGGCCTTTGATTGACGGCTCGAGAAGCTAGGCGATCAATTGTTCATTATACGTTAAAGCGTGTAGACCTTTTTTGTGCCGACTGCTTCATCCTGATAGATGGGGAAGCGAAATCCGGCGCAAACCAAGCGGCTTCTGGCCCGAAATATCCGGCGCTTGCGCAACGAGCGGGCTTGGTCTCAGCACGACCTGGCGAACGAGGCCGGCGCGCGACAGGCCATGATCAGCGCGTTGGAGCTGGCTGACGCAAATCCGACCCTTGAATCCTTGGACAAGATTGCGGCTGCGTTAGGTGTGTCGTTGGCTGACCTTCTGTCCTCAGCAGGCCCTTAAGCAAGGCTGGAAGGCCATTACGGCGACACCTGTTCGCTGGTGCGCTCGCGCTGCTCGCGCGGATGCTTCGCCTTCGGCCTCCAGGCCTTCTTGCAGGCGATGCACTGGCGGTGCTCGCCGGGCGTGCCATCCTTTTTAGGCCGGCGCAGAATCTTCGTGTTGGCCTCGGTGTATTCGTGGCCGGCGGGACAGTGCGTTCGCTGCGACATGGCGTTGGCTCTGGTCACTTTCCCTTCTCCTCCTTCGCTTCTTGCGGCGTTTCCGGAAGGCGTTCGAGCTTCTCAAGTATGCCGACGTCGCTCCGCTGATCGGCGACGGCGCCAATACGATCATTCACCGCAAAACGGAGGTCGCGAAGGGTCCTGGTGACGGCGTCACCTATGGCATCCGTATGCAGCTCCAGGGTGCCGATTTCACCGAGAGCCAGCTCGCGGAAGGCAACGGCGAGTCTCTGTCGATCTACTCGGCTTCGCTCGTTATCAACGAGCTGGGCCACAACGTTTCGAGGTGTTACGACTTTGGGGCAGCGCGTTGAAACTTGCAGCATGCAGGCCGGTTGGCGGCTCATCATCTGCGAGAACTCCTCAGATCGTCACACGCCGACCGAAGCGCGACATTGAGATCCAGAATGGGTCCAGCCAGCGGGCAACACAGACGTCACTCTTCGCAATGGGGGTGTGAGTGGACGATGCGCCGTTTGAATTTTGTCGGATCACGCAGACCTCGTGACGCCAATGCTGACCAAAATGCGTCGTGCGCCTTCTCCACCTTCGCCGGCCACAGACCAGATGACAGATAAAATATTGGTTGCCTACTGTGAGCGTGTCGATCAAACACGCCCTGGCTCTCCGTGGCACTCGTGGCTTCTACGAATACCGGACGATAGTGCCGAACGCATTCGAGGTGCCCCGCGAGATCGATCGAAAGATCGAGACAGGGAGAGCGCTTGTCATCACTCAGAGCCGCTGTTCCGTGCCAAGGCGTACGCGTCGAGGTCGGAGATACCACTACCGAGAAATGACCAATCGATTCGTCTTTCTGGTGAATCGACATTCGCAGAGCGTTCGGAAAGCGATTTGATATATCATCGAAACCGTCGGGGTTCTTTGATCTGGTATTGGCTTCGTAGGCGGCGCAATATCGATACGCGGCTTCGAGGGTCTCCGCAATCACGCACTTTCGGAGTCCTTCCAGCTCAGAATCGCTTTGCGGCTCGTAGATGCCCTCCATAACGCGAAAAAAAATATCCTCCTGATCGCAGTCATGCTTCAGCGCATACTCGCCTATCGCCGGATGTTGAATGGAGAAAAGAAGCGGCTCGAAAAGCGGCTCGACAACACCATCAACTTCGGTCGAGCTAAGAAACTGCATGAACTCATGCTTTCCGCAGCACGACAACAGCCGTTTCATATCTCCAGACACCGCAATGCGGAGGGCTTCCACCCTGTTTGCATAAAAGTCGTCCCGCTTTTGTTTTGCATTTCGATTCGCACACTCAGCGACGTCACTGTAATCGACTAATTCGAGATAAGGACGACCAATTTTCAGAAGCTTCATCATATCGAGCAAAACACGTCGATATTGGGAAACCGCGGTTCTATCTAGATCAGAGAAGCAAGGGTATCTACTTGCGTCCTGAATAGCCAAAATGGTGACAGGAGACACAGTCGCATTCCGAAATGCACTAAATGCCTCCAGAGAAAGTGACCATTTCGAGAGCGTGGCCAGCAACTCGGCAAAAGACGCGCCATGAAGAACGTTAACCGACCTCAAATTGAATAGTGTATTTCTGATTTGCTGCCTACGAACGGCCGCTTCGCTCGAATCGCCGCCTTCTGCGTCGACTATTGTAAACGCCCGATTCATAATATCATTAAGATCGAACTTTGCAGACCGGCGCGCGCGGCCGATAGTTTGGTCGAAGGAGCGCACCTGAACGTCCGTTAACGATGCCAATGCAAGCTGTACCTTCTCGAGCATACTTTCCTGTGCGTGCTCGCACGCCTTTGCGATGGCTTGCAACAGGACGAGGGTATAAATTTCCCCCATATCCGGTAGGACGCCCCTATGCTTCAACGGAGATGGCGTTCGAAACGGCAGAAGCAGGATGGCGAATTCAACTCGCCCCATCGCCACCGCACAGCGAATCTGATCGCAACGTTGCTGACGCCCTACGTCGCTTAGAGGGCCCCTTCGTACTAGGCTGTCTGTCAATATCTCGCATATCAGTGCGCTGACTGATATCTCCTTCCAACGGCCCGGCTGCTGCAGGCGTTCGATTGCTCTCGCGGACAGGCCGCGGATCAGATTGCTCTCAAGTTCGCTAAACAGACCGGAGGTGAAACTCGCTAATGTGTCCTGAGAAATGAAGAGCGGAGTTGCCGAAACGCTCTGGTGAAACGCTGACCGATGGCGCGCGACGTGCTGGAAGCGCTCATACGTCCCACCCCGGGAGTCAGAATTGTATTCGCTGTATGTAATCGACACCGATTCACCTCCAACTGCAACCCTCGAATGCGTAACCCCGATTAGCTGCTATTCGACACAATCGACGCTCATTGGTGCCGCGCAGGCTCCATTGGCAACCGGCTATCAGGCGCGGCCACCGAAACGATCAAAAGCGAACGCACCAAGATCAACTGAAGACCGAAGCCCCATACCTTGTTCCGCCAAGACTTGGCCGATCGCTGGCGCAAACTTGAATCCATGGCCTGAGCAGGCGTTCGCATGGAAGACGTTTGGATGGTTTGAGCTCCGATCAAAAACGAACGACTCATCGGGCGTCATGGTGTAAATGCACCACTTGCCATTAGCCGCCGATGGCACGAGGTCAGGAAAGATCTCTGCCACGTAACTTTCGATCTCGCGCGCATACCACTTCATGGCAGGAGCCGGTTCCTCGCTTGACGCATACGTAACGTGCTGTCGGTTGTGGAATCCGATCTTCACGCCGGATTCCGCAGACATCCCTGCGGCAATGCCGTACAACAAGGCGCCGTCTTTCGCTTCATACAAAAAAACGGGAAGAGCACTTGGGCTAAATTTCTCTCCGCAGCCAAGGCGAGGCTCGAACCAGTAGATTGGCACTCGTTTGGGTTGGAGAACGGTAGCAAGTTCTGGTAGCAACATGACATTCGCCGCTCCCGCGCACACGAGAACAGAACTAGCGACTATTGAGCGACCAGATCGAGTGGTGACTGTGGGCCGGCCAGCATTGCTGGCAATTAATTCCACCTCTTCACCATAGGAGAGTTGCGCGCCTCGACTCACGGCCTCATTGAGCATCTGTAGCCGAGCTTCTTCAGCAAGCACTGCATAGGCGCCGGGCTCATAGACCGCTTCCATGTCGTCGTCTACGTAAAATTGTGAGAACCGTTCTCGAACACCGGCAGCAGTTAGGTGCTCGTGTTCGATTTGGCCATGCGCGGCAGTGCTAAGACTACCAGCAACAATGCCTGTACTCCTGGGGCCGATGAACAGACCGCCAGTCTGGACGATAAGGTGAGCTTCGGAGGCGCTCTGCAGTTCTCGCCAGCCTTTATCCGCCAGCGAGAGCAGGCTCAGATAGCTCTGGCCTTCCCAATACGCCTGTCGAAAGATGCGGGTTGCACCGTGCGACGAACCTCCTCGATGGGTGGGGCCACCCTTCTCGATTGCCAATACTTTTGCACCGAGCAGGCTTGTGCGCCAGGTTGCAGCAGCTCCCATAATACCAAGGCCGATAACCACGACGTCATACTGTTTCATTGACTTGTTCTCCGTCACCTTTGCCACCTTGATCAAGGCTCGGCCACGAAGCCCCAAGGATTACATTCGACGAAACCCCTGCTGCGACAGCACGAACCTCTAGCCCAAAGCTGTCGGCACGCATCTGCATTCGACTACCTCATAAGACCAGTACAGCCGACCTTGCCCATCGATGGTATAAGCGGCGCCATACGAGTCACGCCACTCTTCGAACTCCTCTCGGAGAGAAGGCTCCGCGCGCTTCCAGCCTGGGGAATAGAAGAGCAAGGGTAGCGAGTGGCGCTCCAGAAGCTGGAACTGCAACGGTGCGCCCGCTGGATAGAAGGCTTTGTAGCGCGCCAAGACGTCGCGGATGCCTACCAGGGAATTCAGCCCGACGATCGCCCGGCCCGTGCGGTTCATTCTATCCGGCAGATCCTTGAGGAACCTCAGAAGCACTGCGTCTCCGTAGAACATGGTTTCGGGCGTCATATCGACACCATCCCCATTCCTGCGTAAGCGATCGAGGAACTTCTCCGATGGCGCTCGCCAACCTGGCGGATTAAAAATCACCGTGTCATAGCGGTCCCCCTCTGGCAGACCCACGAAGAGATCACCCGAGAAGAAGCGAATTCGACTGCCACGAAAGTTGAGAATCTCGTTTTCGAGAGCCAAGCCAACAGCGCTTGTGCTGACGTCCGACGCGGTGATGTCATTGGCCCCTAAGCTTCGCAACAGGAGAGCCAAGATGCCGCTTCCCGTGCCCAGGTCCAGCAATCTGCCTGTCAGCTCGTCGTGTGTTAAGCCTTTGAGCAAATAGCTTCCGAGTGCCATGCCTGCGAGGCTCACTTTGAAAACACCTGGCCTGTCGTGCAGTTTCAGTTGGTGGCCAAGACCGAAGTAGGTGGAATAGATGTGCTGGTCGTTGTTCGCGGCAATTTCCGGCACAAGGTTAGGTCTGCTGGTGGCAACGCTCGACAGTAGGTCGATCAGCCAACTCTTGTCGCTTACTCCGATCATTTCGCTTACTCCGCTCATTTGGCCACCTCGAACTGAGAAAGGGATTCAGTAATGACAAGCCCAAGCTCGCGTGAACGGGCGGATGACTTGGTGAGCGCGTCCAGGACCGTACCGCCAAGGCCTTTATCATCAAAGTGCCAGATACCCCGCTCGGTCGTACCACCGGGTGTCATGACCTCGCGGCAAAGTTGCATCGCAGGTTTGCCTGTGGTCGCCAACAGCGCTGAAGTGCCCCGCAGAAGCTGAATAGTAATTGTGAGTACGGCATCCTTTGAAATGCCAGCCTTGATGCCAAACTCTTGCAACGCGTCGGCAAAATAGGCGACGAAAGCGGGACCTCCCCCACACAGGGCAGTGGCAGGATCTATCAGCGCCTCGTCACTGACTTCGACTGCTCGACCGAACGATTCAAGGACGTTCCGTGCTTTTTGAGCAAGGTTCTCGTCTACCGATGAAGACCGGCAGTAGACAGTCATCCCCTCGAAGACCTCCGAAGGAGTGTTGGGAATTGAGCGGACTACATTCTGAGTGCCTAGTATTTGCTGGATACTGCTGATCCGAATGCCGGCCATCACAGAAATGACTAACCCCTGATGGTGATGTACGCATGGAGTGTCCGATGAGAAAGCGCCAAAGACCTGCGGCGGCATAGCGAACATGAGCACGTCATTCGGGGCCAAATTTAAACAAACGGTATCAGCGCGGATGCCGAGCGTTCTGAACTCCTGAAGTTTGCTGAGATCTGGATCAATGATCCGAAGATTGGTGTTCCCCGTCCGTAGTATTCCGCGGGCGATGGCCGAACCCATGTGACCAGCACCAAACAGCACGAGCGTGTTTTTCACTGCAACTCTCCCCATGCGTGCGTTTTTTAAGGCTTGAGCAATGGCGCACTACATCACCCACCGATAAATTATGACTCATGGCGAAGCCTCAGGCGGCTCGGTCCTCCTGCAGCCCGAGCTTTTCGACCATCGTCTGCCGCATAAGGTGTTTCTGAGCCTTGCCCGTCACTGTCATGGGGATCTCCGTGACGAACCAGACGTGTTTCGGCACCTTGTGATGAGCGATGTTGTCGCGGCAATACTGCTGCACTTCCTCGACCGTACACTCCACGTCGGGTTTGAGCTTGATCCACGCGGCAACAATTTCGCCCAAACGTTGATCGGGTACGCCGAAGATTTGCACCTCTTGGATCTTTGGATGCCCATACAAAAAATCTTCGATCTCTTTCGGGGAAATATTTTCACCACCGCGAATAATCAAATCCTTGATCCGGCCGACGACTTTCAAGTACCCCGCCTCGTCCAAGATCGCGAGATCGCCCGTGTGCACCCAGCCGCGCGGGTCGATGGTCTCGGCGGTCTTCTGCGGTTCATCCCAATAGCCCTGCATGACGCCGTAACCACGCGTGAGCAGTTCGCCGCGCACGCCGACGGGGACGATGTGTCCGTTCGTATCCACGATTTTCGCCTCGACGTGCGGATGAATCGTGCCAACAGTCGAGACGCGTCGGTCCAAAGAATCGTCTGACCCGCTTTGAAAAGTGATAGGGCTCATTTCTGTCGTGCCCATGCAAATCGTTACCTCACGCATGTGCATCTGCGCGATTACGCGCTTCATGATTTCAACCGGGCAAGGTGCGCCAGCCATTATGCCGGTGCGTAGCGAGCTTAGGTCGTAGGTATTGAATTCTGGGTGATCCAGCTCGGCGATAAACATCGTCGGCACGCCATACAGTGCCGTGCAACGCTCGCGTTGGACGGCCTGCAGGACTGCAAGCGGGTCGAAGCCTTCCGACGGAAAGATCATCGCCGCACCGTGCGTCGCGCAAGCGAGCACACCCATACCCATGCCAAAACAATGATAGAGTGGCACGGGAATGCACAGGCGGTCGCGCTCCGTAAACTGCTGGCGCTGCGCCACGAAGTAACCGTTGTTAACGATGTTGTGATGCGTGAGAGCCGCGCCTTTCGGTAAGCCCGTCGTGCCGCTCGTGAATTGGATGTTGATGGGATCTTCGGGCTGTAACTGCGTCGCGATTTGTTGCAGATCATCGTTTGCGCCGGCATCCCGTGACAACGATTCGTACGCAATGAAGCCTGGAACCGTCTCATCGCCCATGAGCACGAGTGATCGCAAATGCGGCAGGCGGGCAAGCTTTAAATCTCCAGCAACGCTGGTGCCAAGCTCAGGCGCGAGCTGGCGAATCATTGCGACGTAGTTGCTGCTCTTGAACGAAGGCGCGAGCACGAGCGCGCTCGCTGCCACCTTGTTCAACGCGGACTCGAGTTCGCTGACACGATAGGCGGGATTGATGGTAACGAGAATGAGGCCAGCCTTGGCGGAGGCGAACTGTGTGACAACCCATTCGACGCGATTAGGGGACCAGATGCCGATGCGATCACCGGGTTTCAGCCCGAGGCTCAGGAAGCCGCGCGCTAATCGGTCGGCCGCGTCATTCAGTTGCCGCCATGACCAGCGAATATTTTGCTGCGAGATGACTAGCGCATCGCGCTCAGGCCAGCGCTTGGCGGCATACTCAAGCGTCGCGCCCACCGTTTGGTACAACAAAGGCTGGTCGCTCGTTCCACTGACGTAGCTCAACATAACGCTCTTCCTCACTGCTGTGTAAGTTTCTTTTTTGGATGGCGAAGTCTTGCGCAACATAGAGAGCGTCCATGCCATGCACAATAATCAGGAATGACATGAGCACAATTGACTATCGTTCCTGTAGTCGTGCTGCAGAGTTGCCAGCCTTATCCATGCATGATGGCTGCGCTGATCGCGCACGGCAGTGCGCCGCTATGCCGGCAAGCGGGTGATCTCGCGCTGGATCACGAACAGCATGTTAATCTGCGCGGTTACTACGCTTGCGATCAGCGCCTTCTTCAGCCGCGCGAATTCGAATAGTTTATGCCGTGCATGGGCCCAACAGCGGACCTCGTAATCGAGTCCGGCTTGCGCGGCGCAATCCGACGCACATCGACCGCGCGTTGCTGGAGCTTCTCAAGACGTGTATCTTCGCGATTGCCTGTGGGGTATGAGGATGCCCGGCACTTGCCGTCGGGACTATCTGGGCGGGCAACCCCCATAGAGGTTTTCGCGCTTCACCATCAGCGCGCTTGAGCCTACGCCGCGATCCGCTGTGAAGCTGGCCGTCGGCTGCTGTCTGGAGAGCGGGCCCGCGCCGTGCTCACAGTCGACGTGAGCTGGTTGGAGAACATACCCTCGAGTAGCGAGGCAGCGCGTCTGAGAGCGGCGCTCGTGAACTTGGCCTGCGCGAGTTTGCCATCGCGCCTAAAACGATCACGCTCGCTGGATGACACTGTCAGTACTGTGCATTGCGACAAGAAGCTGTCGTTCTGGAATACCCATTACGATTGCCGCTGGTTCCTGCCCATCAATGTCTACCATATGGAGAGCGGTAAGCCGGATGATTCTGTGCGAGGGCATGACGCCCGTGGAGCAAGGAGGTGGGTGATCAAGCATCTAACCCGGCGCATCCGCCGCCATTTCCCCAAGACCCGTATCGCCTGACGCGGCGCCAGCCATTACGGCCGGCCGGAAGTTATGGGATGCTGCGAGGATAATGCGACAGGCTTCATCTTCGGCCTGACCGGCAACGCCGCGCTGATCGTCTGCGTCGAGAGGTCGCTGACGATCTGTGCGTGCGCCGGGCCGAGAACCTGATCGAGCTGCATGAGGTCCAGCTTGCCTCCGACCGCGCCTCCTGCCACGGGTCGGTCGCCAATCAGGTTCGGCTCGTGCTACACACCGCTGCCTGCTGGCTGATGTCGACACTGCGCGATGCCATTCTCGCGGCTAGCCAAAACTGAGCGCACACGATCCGCTCGAAAATCATCAAGATCGCTGCCCGTATCACCGAGCGCGCTGCTCGCATCTGCGTTCATCCGCCGACCGAGTGTTCCGACGAGGTGTGTTCGCCTGCACCGCCACGCGGCGGGCGCAGGCCGTGCCATGAACGCGGGGTGCCGCGCCGTTCGGAGGCTGTCTACGCTCGACCATGCCGCAAGGGACGGTGTCGCTCGCTCGCCGAAGAGCTTTATGCCTTCCTGTGCCAGAGACGCGCCAAGCTTTCCGCAAGCGCGAGACCGCCAAGGCGATTACATCTACAGGATGTATGGTATCATAATTGATTATTGCGCGTGTAGTTAGTTTCTGCCATGGTGGAGTACCATCAAGTCCGATGCTTTCCTGACTTCGTTATATGCACGGAACGGTGATGCGCTGGCTTTGCCGATCGCGCATCGTAGTTCGGCTATGTTTACGAGGAACACGACGGGTGCGGCGGGGTGATCTGAGCGGCTTGTTCCGGGGGAAGCGGGTGAAGACGTCCCAGCGCTTGAGTTTGAGAATGCGATCGCCACCGATGTGGTGGCGCTGCGAGGATGTTCGCCATCTGATCGCCGGCTTGCGCGGCAGGCTGGCGTTGCAGAACGGTGAAATCGATCAAGGGATGATCTGAATGGGGCCGCTCAAGGGCTTTCGCGTCATTGAAATGGCCGGGATCGGTCCAGGACCGTTCTGCGGCATGCTGCTGTCGGATCTGGGTGCGCAAGTGCTCAGAGTCGAACGTCATGGAGCGAGCGCCGATGCTCTCGATCCATTGCAGCGCAATCGGTTGCGCTTGGCGCTGGACTTGAAGGACCCGCAACAAGTGGCTGTACTGCTCGACATCGTCGAGCACGCCGATGCTTTATTCGAAGGTTACCGTCCCGGTGTGGCAGAGCGTCTGGGGTTCGGGCCGGATGACTGCCTGCATCGCAATGCAAAGCTCGTGTACGGGCGCATGACGGGCTGGGGGCAGGACGGGCCACTCGCGAGCACCGCCGGACATGACATCAACTACATCGCGTTGAGCGGCGCGCTGCATGCCATTGGCCGGCGTGGCGAGCGACCAGTACCGCCGCTGAATTTGGTGGGTGATTTTGGCGGCGGTGGCATGTTGCTCGCGTTCGGCATGGTGTGCGCACTGTTGGAACGAGAGCGGTCCGGAAAAGGGCAGGTGGTGGATGCGGCGATGGTAGACGGCTCGATCGCGCTGATGGCCATGTTTTTGGGGATGCAGGCGCGTGGCTTGAGCTGCAACCAAGTCGGTAGTCACTTTTTATCGGGCGCCGCCCACTACTACGATACGTATCAAACCAAGGATGGCAAATTCATTGCCGTGGGTGCGCTCGAACCGCAATTCTATGCCGAGCTCATTGCCAAGGCCGGCCTCGATCCGAGCGTGTTTGGCGGCAGCAGCTCCATGAGTCCCGCCGGGCATGATCCGCGACGCTGGGCGGAGCTGAAACCACTTTTCGCCGAGCAATTCATGACTCGCACGCGCGATGAATGGTGTGCGGTGTTCTCAGGGAGCGATGCGTGCGTCGCACCAGTACTGACACTTGAGGAAGCTGCTCAAGATCCGCACAATCTGGCACGGAAGGCGTTCGTCACCGTCGCCGGTGTCATGCAAAATGCGCCCGCTCCGCGCTTCAGTCGCACGCCGGCAGCGCACCCCGAGTTGGCCACCGCTGACTCCAAAGCAGTAAACGCACTACTGTCGCAATGGGGCTGTAGCGAGGAACAGCTGGTCAATATCGCGGCATTTTCGGCGCAGCGCGCGGTCGCAGCAGGCGGCGTGTCATGATTTGTAAGACTCTAACTCAAGCCGGTGATTACCACATCAACGCGCTAGCCCGCCAAGGCCCGCATCGGGTTCGTGTTCGGCAAAAAACCGCTATGAATTCAATCTAAGATAGCGGAAGCCTTTCTCCAAACCAGGGAAAGCTCGTTTGCAGTGTTGATGTGAGGTTATAGGATGAGCCTTCGTATTAGCGAAACCTTGCTGACAAAGCGACAGATAGAAGTGCTGCATTTGCTCGCTCAGGGAAATACGGGCAGCAACATAGCCATGCAGCTCGGCATCAGTGTTTGTACAGTGCGCATTCACATTCGCAACGCGATGCAAAAACTTGACGCTCTCAATATCCCTCACGCGGTGGCCCGTGCCTATGTGGCGGGCATACTCAGCTGACTACCAATTGCGAGTGAGTCGCGCGGGTGTTCCCGGAGGAACCATACTATGAAGGATGGAGCTAAATGGTGACATCGAGGCGATATTCCGCAGAAGCGAGGGTTCAAGCGGTAGATGGCCACGGAGCGACAGGACGAGTACGGCTCGCAGTTAAGACTGGCCTTGTGATGGATGTACTTGAGCACGTCGTTGCACGCTTGCAGCCACACTACGCAGTTGGCTGTCGAGGCAGTCGATTCCACCCGATCCCATCTACGATTCCATCAGCAGGACTTGAGCGGTGCAAGAGTCACAACATAATCGGACACTATCGGATCACAAGAGCCGTTCTCGGTATGCAAAACTGATCGTTCGGTGTCAGAAACTTATGAAGAGATGGCCATGAGAGCGTACAGAAGAGAGCGCTTTTCCTCCGAGGTAACGTTGTCGTTGTCGGAGGTCACCCAATTTGCCGATGTTGTGGGTGATAACAACCCGATACACCATGATGCTGAATACGCCGCGACCACTCGGTTCGGTCGGCCCACGGCGAGCGGACCTCATGCTACCTCACTGCTGCTTGCCCTGACGGCCTCTCATTTTTCCAAGAAAGGAGCGATGTTGGGCTTGGAGTTCTGGGTTCGGTTCCGTCGACCAATCTATGCGGATGAAACTATTCGATTGGAATGGCTGGTTGTGAAGGTAGCCTGGAACGAAAAATTACGAGGTGAAATTGTTGAGTTACGTGGCCGCATCAAGGGGCAGGATGGCAAGACGTCTGTTGGTGCTAAAGGCCGAGTGCTGGTCACGGATCGCCTCTAGTTCATGCGCATTCCGTACAAAAGGCTGCACGTGACCGCGTTAGAAAACGCAGCGTGAGCGGTGACGTTGGGCAGTAAAAAAAGAGATTGCAATGGAGCCACGTCTCAACATAGTCCCTCTTGGGGTTCGTAAACTCGTAAAGGCGGTTGCGTTCTATCGAGACGGCTTAGGATGGCGTCAATCGAGCGCGAGTGTCGGTGGCTTCGCGATCTTCGGGCTCTCCACGGGCACCGCTTTGGTCCTGTATCCTCGTTGTCTCCTTGCTGCGGATGCAAGAATAAAAGATCATGGTGGTTTTGGAGGGACATGTTCTATTGGGTCGCTGCTTCTATGGTCAGCTGCCTGTGTGGTGTCGTCCGCAGCAACGCACCGCAAGCGCTCGGCGGCCGCCGGTCGATGGCCCGCTGACAGGCCGTTTTACGATTTCGCGGAAATAACACCTGCGGCGTCCTCCCCAATCGAAACTCGCAGGGGCCAGGCGATGAGCGAAGCGCATTTCCACTCCGCGACCTTGCCGACTGCCGGCGTCCCAAAGACTTTCCTTCGTACGGATGCGCTCTGAACTAAAAGCCCTGCCAACGGAGAACTCGATTGATCACATCTTCTGCCTCCGAACGATACGTTTCGACATTTGTGCCCGACTCGCCTGCGGCGTGGCGGCGATTGCTGATCGCCCTCGCAATAGGCGCGGTCGGCAGCGTCGGCACATGGTCGGTCGTGGTCGTATTGCCGAAGGTGCAAGCCGAATTCGGTGGCACGCGCGGCGCCGCATCGCTCGCATACACCCTGGCGACGATCGGCTTCGGCCTCGGCGGCGTCGTTACAGGTCGCCTGACGGACCGCCTCGGCATCATCCCCGCGATGGGGATGGGCATTCTATTTCTACTGTTCGGTTTTCTCGGAGCTGGTATTTCGACCGCTCTGTGGCAATTCAACGTGGCGTATTTCTTTATCGGACTGGGCGCATCGGCGACCTTCGCGCCGTTGATGGCAGAAGCGTCGCACTGGTTCGTGCGCCGGCGCGGAATCGCTGTGGGGATCGCCGGTAGCGGCTACTATCTCTCCGGTGCCCTCTGGCCTCCGCTCATCGAGCGGGGCATAGCCCAATATGGCTGGCAGATGACGCACATCGCCCTCGGTATTCTCTGCGGGGCCGCGATGACGGTGCTTGTCCTCATCCTCCGGTCGAGCATCGACAGGTCGCAGCAACGCTCGCTGGGCGCCGAGGGTCGCCCGAGTGTCGATATCAATCTCAGCCCCAACGCTCTGACGGCCGTTCTCTCGGTCGCGAGCTTTTGCTGCTGCACGGCCATGGCTATACCGCAGGTGCATATCGTCGCCTATTGCGGCGATCTGGGTTATGGCGTCTCGCGCGGAGTGGAAATGCTGTCGCTGATGCTGGCCCTCGGCATCGTCAGCCGGATCGGCTCAGGCTTCATAGCCGATCGGCTTGGTGGGCTAGCAACATTGCTGATCGGCTCGGTGGCGCAAGCCTCGGCGCTCACAATGTATATGTTCTTCGATGGCCTCACGCCGCTCTATGTGGTCTCCGCCTTGTTCGGCCTGTTCCAGGGAGGAATCGTGTCGAGCTATGCGATCATCGTTCGCGAGACGATGCCTGCGAAAGAAGCGGCAACGCGCGTCGGCACGGTGATTATGGTCTCTTTGCTCGGCATGTCGTTCGGCGGTTGGATTTCCGGCGTGATCTTCGACATGACCGGGTCGTATAAGGCGGCCTTTCTGAATGGGCTGGTATGGAACTCGCTAAATGTCGCAATAGTGCTGCTATTGCTGTTGCGCTCGCGCCATCGCGCCGCTTTTGCCTGATCCGACCCGCAGAACAGCGCGAGCGCGTGAAAGCGCTCTTTGATGCCATGAAGGAGGATGCCAAGCCGCTGGGGCTCACGCTTATTCGCCAGGGACGGACTTGGATCGCCAGTTAGCCGGATATACGGTTACGTCCGCAAGCCGGGAAGCGGCGACGATGGCAATTGGCTTGATGCAAGCCAAATTGCGCGAAACCTATCTCAAATGTCATCTGAGCATGGGTGAGATCCTAAGCGATGATCAACAGTAGAGATATGCCGAGCTGCGCGGGTATGACGACGCATCTAGGCGCGATATGAACCTGATGCATCATCATCATTAGTCCATTGCCGGACTGTTGCCGACGTCGGTCATCGGGCAGCTCGCGGTCCGCGCCCCTGGCTCTCTACCAGGAGACAGGCAATAGTGTCGCCTGGAGCGGCCCAATCGCAGCCCGACAGCGCATGACCTCTAGGTTTCTTAGATGTCAATCAGGCCGCGGTAGACCGCCTGTACCGTGGCCTGTGTCTTGTTGGTGGCCCCGAGCTTGATCATCGCGCTCTTGATGTGGGCCTCAATAGTCTTGCGGCTTATGTGCAATATGGCCGCGGTCTCGTCCGAGGTCTTGCCCATTCCCGCCCATTTGAGCACCTCCTTCTCTCGGTCCGTCAAGGGAAACCGTTGAAGTTCGGCGCGATGGGAGGTTCTTGGCGAGGCTTTGATTCCGGCCGCGTGCAGGTCCACGATCTTCTGGGCAAAATAGAGAAGAATTACCTGCAACTGCACGCCGTTGTGCCTGAGGCTTGCAAAGAATTTTTGGACGGGGTCCTTCCAGAACAGCGCGCAGACGCTGGAGTAGCGGCGGCCGAGTGCATCGTTGTAGTGAACGGGAATAGTAAGCCCCTCATTGATGCCGAAATCGCGCGCGGCCTCCATAGCCTTGACTGCGCCAGGCTTGCGCTTGCCCGTCACGGGCGGCAGCGGCACGCTTCCCCAATGAAAGGGAAGATTTGTCCGTCGCGCCCTAGCGAGGCATGGGTCGGTCGTGATGAAATTTCCCGACCGGTATGTATCGATCCAGGCGGGGGCATGCGTCGAGACGAGGAGCGGCTCGTTCTCCCATGGATGGGACGCATCCATGAAACCGAAGGAGCTGAATCCGTATTTCTCAATAATGCGCTGAAAAACCTCACGTATCTCCGGTGTTGAGGTGCTGGCCTCCAACGCGTTCAAGTCATCCTCAAGATCGCTCATTCTCTCAAACCCTAGGAAATTTCCTAATTTCAAATTCCGAGACGATCCCATCATCTTCCCCCAACTGACGCAAGACCATCGGGGAGGGGGCCGAGAAATGCAGCGAGCGCCTTATACGGCGGCCTTCTTCTCCGCCGCGACACGTCCAGATCTCGTCGAGATTTTGTTTGAGCTACGTCACGCGCTCTTCGTGCGGGAGCTTGGCTGGTCGTTGCCGGCCGTCAGGGGCCGTGAACGGGACCAGTTCGATACCGACGACGCCATCTATTGCGGCCTGTACATCGCCGGCGAAATGGTTGGATGCTTTAGGGCCATCGGTTGCGAACGGCCGTACCTGGCACAGACGATATTTCCGCACATGGCCACGTACAGACCGTACCCGGCAAATGCAGGTTATGTCGAAATCAGCCGCTTCGGTGTCCTGACTGCTCACCGGCAGGCCAGTGTCGTTCTCTATAGTCTCCTGATCCGGTTTGCATTGGCTCGCAGCGCAGTCGCTCTGGTTGCTCTGGCCGAGCTTTCTCACGAAAGGTTGCTCAAACGGATCGGTCTTACCACGTCGCGCTACGGCAATGTCCAGATCGTCGGATTTCGTGACGACGGAGCATGGATTCTTGCGGTCGCTGGCGAAATACCAATTCCCCAAGAACCTTCGTCCGCTTTCAGAGCACTCCTTTCACTCACGCAATTCATGGAGATCAGCGATGCGTCATCCATTTTCGGATGTGAACGCCTTTCGGCGTGACCCTTTGGCCTTATTCGAGGAACGCAGTTCTCCGGGGGCTGCACCTCTTGTCGAGCTTAAGCTAGGTCCGTCGCCGGTCTATCTTGTTACGGACGCAGTGATTGCCAAGTCCATTCTCCGCGCCGACGAAACGATGATCGACAAAGGCCGCCTGGTCCACAAGCTTCGGACGGTCATCGGCACTAGCTCAATCACGCTGAGTGGCGTCGAGCATCAACGACGACGCGCCATCATCCACCAGCACCTAGCGCGCGGCATCATGAATGGTTTCGTGCCACAGATTGCGGGCTTGATCCGTCGACAAGCATCGCTGCTGGTTCGTGAACCTTCATTCGATGCCCACGAAGTGACCGCGCCGCTTGCTCTTCGAATGATCGTGGCATTGTTGTTCGGTCACGGAGCGCTGACGCCAGCCGATGAATCCGCATTGATGGAAGCCGTGCATGTTGCGGAGGCGGAAATGGCCGACAACCTCTTTCGTGTTTTTCCACGGATGCCGTGGCGCAGCTTCTCGAAGAGACGAGAGCTACGCCGGAGCCGGGCGATCATGGGAGAGGTTGTAGATCGCGTATGCAATCGCGCACATGCGGGTACCCTGGTGCAGGCTTTGCGGAGTCTCAATCTATCTCGTGACGACATGCGCGACGAGATATTGTTGCTTCTGCTCGCGGGCCATCACACCACGGGAAACGCTGTGGCCTGGTTACTCTATTACCTGGCGACCGAGCCCGGACTTGCCGCACGCCTAGCGGATGAAACGCAGTCGATCATGGATGACTCCGGAGAGATCGATCCGCTCAGATTGCCGAAAGCCGATATCAGCCTTCGCGTGGCGCGTGAAGTGCTCCGGCTCTATCCACCCTTCTATTGGTTTTCGAGAGAAGTACGCACGCCGCAGCGCATCGGTGGTCTGCAATTAAAGCGTGGTACTTCTCTCATTATTAGCCCATGGCAACTGCAGCGGGATAACCGCTACTGGGTTGATCCATCCAGCTTCCGGCTGGACCGTGCTTACAACACGCCAGCCTTCTTGCCGTTCGGATTGGGGCCGCGCGCCTGTGTCGGCATCGGCCTCGCGTTACTCGAACTCCAGTTGCTGGCGCTAGAGCTGTCGACCTCCTGCAAGCTGGAGATCCTGTCCAGCGTTCCGGCAGGGAGCCCAACGCCTCAGATTACGTTGTTGCCGCCGCGCATTGAACTGCGACTGCGGCCTCGTTTGCAGGAAAGGAAACAACGACATGTCGCATAAGCGAGAAGGGCAACCCAGCAGATCCTTTGGGTTGCGATCAACGTTGCTGATACTGCTCAACCAACTCGATTATCTCACGTCGCCGTGTAGGTGAGAGCTTGATGAACACTTTGAGCAACCGCAAACTTTCGACAGCCTCGCGCGTCACAGTTCGTCCCTCTTCGGACTGCAGGAATTCGGCAAGCCGGGAATCGGTCATTTTTGTCCTCTCGAAACGGAAATTGCGATGAAGAAGCAAGCGAAAATCGAGCAGCTTTGCAGAAGACTTGACGAAGCGATCGTGTGCGCCGAGCAGGCAGGCCTCAGTTTCGTCGTCCTCATTCTCGATATGGCTCGCCTTGAGGTTGATCAAACAGCCAAAAGCAACGTGATAACTATGTCAACTTCTCGGCGGGCGGGCAAGCGGCCGTAGCTAGCCGATGCCGAAGGGCTCGTCCTGGTTCATAAGCAATAAGAGGAAGCCATACTCGGGGCTTGCCATGCGTTTTCTGGGGATGGCGACGGTCAGCGTCTTGGGTTGCGACTACAGAGTTGAATTCAACGGTAAGTAGAAACCTTTGAAACTCCATGACAGCCTCAAGCAGGTTACGCAATGACCCATTACAGCCAAGCCGACGCAGGAAGAGGCGATGAGGTCTCGCCGAATTTGGAGACGCTAACCACGAATGTTCGCCGTTTGGAAAAGCTCTTAGTTGGATGCAGGAGAGTTCGCCAGATCGACAGGCTCAGAAGTTCAGGTTCGTTTTAAGCATATCAATCAAACCGAGGGAATTTGACATGATGATTTTTGGTCTCAAACACCTTTCGTCGATGATGATTGCCGCGGTCATCGGCCTGCTGATCTCAACCCTGCCAATCCAAGCGCAATCAACCGTGGCCCTCGTTCAGTTGCCAAGCGAGCAGGTCGGAAATTTTGACGCTATGTTGGGGTACGCGCGACAAGCCAAAGAACAGGGAGCGGAATTGATCGTCTTTCCCGAAGGATCGGTGTTTGGGTGGCTTAACCCGGCTGTATTCACCAAAGCCGCGCCGATTCCCGGTGTTTACAGCGATAAATTTGCCGCGATCGCTAAGACAGCCAACATCTGGGTCGCGGCCGGTTTGGCAGAAAAGGGCCCTAAGGCAGGCGAAGGATCGCAGCCAGATGCTTACGAAGCCTATGATTCTGGGATCTTGATCAACCCGCAGGGCGAATTGGTGTTGCATCATCGCAAATACAACGTTCTGAAAAACGCGTTTGACCCAGAGTCATGTATGAAGATTTTGGGTCTGCCGGGATGCGGGTACACGGCTGGCCCGCTAAGCGACGTGGTAACGACACAAACACCCTTCGGCAAAACGGCGCTGTTGGTTTGTTCAGATGCCTATACTTACGAGCCCGCTACTGCTCTAGCGAAGCTGAAGGAACTCAAGCCTAACTTCGTCATCGTTCCGTGGGGCATCACGGCTGGGACGAAGGACCAATGTGGTAAGCCGGGCTTCAACGCCACCGGTTATGCCTCACAGGCGGCTTCCTACCTAAAGTCGGCGTGGGTCGTCGGGGCTAATGCGGTCGGCCCTAGGGTATATGGTCGCTACTTGCCATCGGTCTATTGTGGCGACAGCGGCTATGCCGCGCCGACCGGGGATAGTGTCGAAGCGCCCAACCCAACCGCCCCGCTGGTCTTGATTCAGATACCGAAGAGCTTCGACGCCAAGGCTGGACCGATCTGGAGCAATAACGAGGCCCCGGCTAAATGCCCCGCCACGTGCCAAGCCTATTCTTCGACCTGGAACGGGCAATGGACGACTACCGTGCCAGGACAAATGTCAGTCTGCGGATGTGTCCCGAATGGGGAGTAAAGGCCGGACGCCCGCCGCTGGGTGGGAAACATTATTCGGTAGTCAAGAAATGCATTTCACGCGAGGGCGTTCCTGCGATTTTGCGGCGACATAGCGATAGCATTCACTCGCATTCAATCTCGGCAAGCTGCGAACCTGCCTTCACGAGAGCCGAATTCAGGATCTCGCGTATCTGAACGAACCCCTCCTTCCGCGTGGGGGCATCGCTTTCTCCGAGGTACAATTTCTTCGGAGCGCCGCATACCGTCATGTCATCAAGAGATGCAGCGGGTCTGAGTTGCTTCATCAAATCAGGGTCGCCGTACAATGGCTCTCCCCCTACAACGACGAGTGCGATGTCGGCTGGGGTCGCCTTCGCGACTGGGTCGAAGATTGGGTTTCGAGCCTTTGGGTCCGGCTTTGCTCTCACGATCACGAAGTCGGCCTTCTTGCCCACGGAAAGATCCCCGATACTTCCGTCCAACCTTGCGATTTGTGCAGGTACTGACGTCGCCATCTTGATTAGGTCGCCGGAATCAATTGCAGAGTAGTGCCGGAATGCGTAGCCGATCTCCTGCAACATGCCGGCGCTTCCCGACGGACTCCAATCGGGAGCGATGGCTACCGGTACGCCGGCCTGATGGGCAGCCGCGATGTTCGTAGTGGAACCATAGAGTTCGTCGTTGCTCCGAGGCGACCAGACGAGTCCGACGCCGTTTCTTTTCATCGACATGAAATCCGGGTCACGCAGCGCCGTGCCGTGTACGATCACCAGGCCCGGGGTCAAAAGATGGGCCTTGTCGAGCATCGTAAATTCCCGGTGGGCGCTGGAGTCCGTTGAAGCTCCCTCGGACAAGTGGATAATCAAGCTACGCAACGATCCTGTTCTAAGTTCACAAAGCAGGTAGTCCATCCGTTCGTGCGGCACTTCCAGCGGAAAGACTTCGTTATCGACCACGTCCGAGATCGGTTGCGGAGATCCGCAACCGTCCATCGCATCCGGTTTCTTGAAATCCAATCCGGACGCAAGATCGAGGTTGCGGACGAGGCCCTTTGCGCAACTGGAGTATTCGGGATGATCCTTGTTGAAGATGCTGCCCAGTGTGGATGTCGCACCGCCGGTAAGCGCCTTGATCTCGGCGTAGATTTCGGACTCGCACGACGCTGCATCCAGCGCAACGTTGTGGGGCGCAATCAACAAGCGGTCGTATTCCGGTGAATCCTGCCATTCGTATCGGCTCGCGAATTTTCGTCCCGGTAGCCACCGCGGGAGGATATTCCACGTGAGATGGTTATGAAGATCGATGAAGCCGGGAAGGATGATTGCGTTGGATAGCTTGATGGTTGAGGCCGTGGTCGGGACCGAAGTCGCGGCTCCCACAGCGCCGATGGTCTGGCCAGTCACTGCCAAGACACCATCGGTCACCACACCGGTCGGGGTTACGACCGTGGCAGCGATCGCGAAATCCATAGCAGCAGCATTCCAGGTACAGCATGCGTAAAAGAGTAGTGCGATGGCACTTTTAACGGATCTGGAAAGTAACATTGCATTCTCTCCCTTCGACCGCTTTCACGAGATTCCGCGAACTTGTACCATCTATCTACGTCATCCTAACGTTGTAGGAATGACAAGGGCAATAATTTTCCACTTCCGGCGGGGAAGGCCTGCGCTGCATATCGGCTTCAACGTGAGGCCTGCTTCTGTCTGTAGGATTCTATCATCGCTGCGGTGACGTCGCTCGGATAGCAAAGGGGCGAAGCTCCCCCTGGCCGTGAGTAGGCGCTGCGACCGCCGCATGCGTGGCCGTTTCGCATGGTGTCGTCGGGACATGCACATGGCCTGCCGCCGGCGTGGTACTGAGCGCGACTCTCTTGAACGATGATCGCCGCGATGGCAGCGGCAGTCAGGGCAACCTCTGTCTTGCGCTTGGTGTCGGGCCGTGACGACTTGTCCAGTAAATCGGCCTTGGCCGAAGTCGCCGAACTGCTGTTTGGTGTCGTTGCGGGCGCAGGTGTTTGAGATGCCAAGTCGCCAACGGGCAAAGGCTTAGCTGCGGCCGGCGAAGACGCAGTAACTGCAACAGGCGCGTTGTTTGCAGGCATACTCTGGCGACCCATCGAGTAGGCCACTATCGCCGTGATGCCCAAGAAAATTAGTGCTGTCCTACCCCTCATGCATCCCATTCAATCGCAAGATTTCGAGACGTACAAGAAATACCGGTGCAGCGCGACTAAGCTTCATCAGCAATCTTCAGCGCCAGACCAGGGGGCGACGGGTTGTCGAGTATGCTTGCAAATGCATCGGTTTGCCGAATCTGGCTAAAGGAGGGAGGTTGCACGACCGTTGACGTGATATCGAGCCGCGTCTTTGCTGCGTCATACCAGCATGACAGCCTCGATGCATTCTACTGGCTGTACGCGCTGGGGCGGTAAAGAAAGGGGGCTAGAAGCAGTTGATCGTATTTCCAACCTTTGTGCAGGAAAAGCCGGCGGCTGCCGACTCCTGTGCCCTTACCGATCGGTTTGACGCGTCGCGCCGCTGCTCCTCTGATGCAATCTGGGAGTGGCCTTGAGTTAAAGCCAAGTCTCCCTCCGCAATCGTCATCTTACCTGTATCGAGTTTTTCGGCGACTGCCATCCTCAGTGCAATTTCTTGATCGAGTAGGTCAGGATATGGCGTGAGACTCCGGTATAGCTCCAGCCCAGGCTGCATGCATGTCGCTCGAGCGACAAATTGGCCCTTAACTTTGGGGTACTTTTCGCCGCAGTCCGCGAAAATGCTCTGCTGCTGCGCTTTGATCTGTGCTATCCGATCTTTCTGTTGCTGTTGTGCAATTAACCCACAGTTGGCAACGAGCAGGCAAAGACCCAAAGCTCCTAAAACACGCATTTCATTTATTCCCCATGCAAGAGGTAATTATTTCTCAACCGTAAGGTGAGCGCAAAGGGAAAATGCTGAACTTTCGAGCCTATCGCCTATGGGGGCGAAGGTGCCGACAACTGGGCCTTGCCTATGTCGATAGAGATCGTTGATCGTCACGCCCGATGGCGCGAGATCGCCTGAACGTAATCTTCACAGCCCACTCAGATCAGCAGGAACCTCGCCGAATTTCCGGATTAATTGGGCGTCGCCGAAATCGTCCGTTGCTGGATCACCGGTGCGGCTGAAGGCCACCGCGCCGATGTTACCCGGTTTGCGCGACAAAGCTTCCGCGCGCATGATTGCTGCGTTTGGATTGAAGCACTCGACAGCTTCGCCGGGCGCAACACCGTCGTCAGCCGCGACGAAGGGGAGTGCTACGAAATAAGTGACATCCGTCATGGTTCACTCCTAGCCAGAATAGGTGTGAAATCTTCCGCGTACATAAGCGTGTGAAACTGCCTTCATCAGCTCGCTCGCTTCCGATTCCAAATAGTTGTTCGCGACGATCAGCGCACGAATGGTCCCGCGCATGTCGCCGTCACATGCGGCAATTGCCGCATCAATCGCGGTCTCAAGCTCGTCCGCGTCCTGTGCGTTCGCTTGTGAAGCAGAGGACATTGATGCTGTTCCCGGTTGATCGGTCCGGCCCAATGTTCCTAATTTGTTCTCGTGAAGTCAAGCCGCTATTTTGAGATGCCCAGAAGCCTGATCCGGGAGAATTCCGAATGCTGCATCGTCAGCAACGCCAACGGGGTCACGCTGGCACGGTTGTTTTACCGCGACAATTCAAAACGTTATAACATGGGTGCCAGCAAACTCACTTCCGGGGAAGAGCGCCGGATCGGCAAGACCATCAGCCGCCTTCCCGAATTCTTGATGCCGCGCCGAGGTTTTTATCCACGCGGCGGAGCGCTGGAAGTATTTAGGAGCGGACAATGGGAAATGCCCTTGTCGTCCGTGGCAATAAGTTACCTGCGTCCCAAAGGAAGGCGCGCGCGGCGCAGTATGTTCGGATGTCAACCGACTATCAGCGCTATTCGATACAGAACCAAGCGGCTGCTATCGCGACATTTGCAGAGCAGAGAGACCTCACGATTGTTCGCACCTATGTCGATGAGGGACGCAGCGGTCTCAGGATCAAGGGGCGGGCCGGCCTCATCGAACTGATCGATGATGTTCGCTCGGGTCGAGCGGATTTCGGTCATATACTGGTCTACGATGTTAGTCGCTGGGGACGCTTTCAGGATGTCGATGAAAGCGCTCACTACGAGTTTGTCTGTAAGCAGAATGGCATCAAGGTCGCCTATTGCGCCGAACAATTCGACAATGACGGGAGTCTCCTGTCGAGCATCGTCAAAAACATCAAGCGTGTGATGGCGGCTGAATACAGTCGGGAGCTCTCGGTCAAGGTGCATGCTGGGCATTGCCGGATAGCAAGCCTCGGTTTTCGTGTTGGAGCGCCGGTTGCTTTCGGGTTTCGAAGGGAGTTGATTGACGAGAGCAGACAATCGAAAGGATGGCTTAGAAGAGGAGAGCATAAGTCGCTACAGACAGATCGTGTGCTGCTCCGGCGTGGCTCGCCGCAAGAGGCCGCGATCGTCCGCTGGATATTCGATCAGTTTGTGATCGAACGAAAGTCTGACACTGAAATTGCCCGTCAGCTCAACCGTGCGCGCATACCCAACCACGGCGCGAGGCCGTGGACCGATCATAAGGTTCACAACATCCTCCAGAATGAGAACTATATTGGAAATAACGTGTACAACCGCACGTCCCGGTTTCTTGGGCAAAAGCGTACAAAAAATCCGCCAAATCACTGGGTGCGCGCCGAAAAAATTGTTGAGCCCATAGTCGATCAAAGTTTGTTTACGCGTGCGCAGCAGATCATGGCTGAGCGTTACCATGTGATGTCTGACGATGAGATGCTGCGCGAGCTGCGCATAGTCCTCAAGCGCAAAGGCAAGCTTAGCTTCCACATCATCAATAAGGCTGCCGCTATTCCGTCGACGGCTTGCTACGTCAAGCGTTTTGGCTCACTCCGAAAAATATATGCGCTTGCTGGCTATCGGTCGCCGCGTAACTGCGACTGGATCGATACGAAGGAGTTCTGGTTCGGCGTACTGACAACGCATGCAGCGAAAGTCGCCGAAGCGTTAAACGCCTGCAAAAATATGGAGGCTGTCGTCGATGAGAACAGTAGGAGCGTGACGGTTAACGGAACCAAGATATCCTTATTCACGGCCCGACAATTGAGGAAACTAAAGCCGACCTACCTGCCTCAGTGGAGAGTGTATTGCAGGCGTCGGCTGTCAGGGCTGCTGGTGGTGCTTCGATTGGACGATACCGCCAAAGAAATCGAGGACTACCTAATTTTGCCGGCCTCGAAGATGACGGGGTGTTACATCCGATTCTCTCCTTTGGCGCTGCATGGCGCAACTCGCGTTGAGACCTTGGCGGGATTGATCACGAACATTAGATCGTGGGTCAAACGCAGCACAAAGGTGAAGGTTCACAAAGGCCGCTAAGGCAGAGCCGCTAGACCAATCTTTTCCGCTTGAAAGGCGTACCATACCTTTCAGCCAGGCGCTGGGCCCGAAATGTAAACGAGAAGCTTGGGGTGATTTCGGTATCGATTTAGTTGCGGATCTCCGGCTCCGGTAGCGCCGTTAAGCGCTTGAGCGTAATCTTGGCCCGTCCGCTGTTGTTTTCGTAGAAGGCTTTAAAGGTGTCGACGAAAGGAATGGCGGCGATGGCGTCGTTGACGTAGAGGATTAGTTCTCCGTCCACCGGCGCCGTAAACCGCGAAACGAATTGCCTACGTAGCGGGTACTTCGACGCGATCTCATCGGCTCTCGGAAGTTCGGATGCCGGGATCTTTTTGTTGTATGGAAGCCTGGTCGGATCGTCGGGGCCGCCTTTCAGTTGGGCTAACCTGTCCCTGTAGCTGGGGTCTTCGTAAAAATGCTCAGGGATGGATGTGCCATACTGATCCGTTCCGACCTTCAGCGCCGTATCACCGTCGGCGGATATCAGCGGCCACGCGTCACTACCGGTCCGGCCCACCTTGGCGATCGGTTGGAACCAATCGGCGGTCCACCAGCGTCGTATGAATTGTGCGGACACGTGACGAAGCGATGAGGTGTCCTTGAAGCCGGCGATATCGCTCATCAGTGTCTGGTCGAAGAACGGCTCGGTCATCTCGATCGTCAGCTCGTAGTGCCGGCCCTGCTGTAGCAGCAGCCCCGTGGTCCAGCACACTTGGTCAATGCTGAATCCATCCCGCGAGATGAGTTTTCCCGGTTCAACGGTATCGGTTTTTGCGGTGACCGTGGGGCAGAGCGCCCCGCTTCCGTCACGGAACGTGACGGTGGATCTAACAATCGAAATGCCGATCGCTGCGAAGATCAAAATGAGGCCAGCCGTAGGCAGGATGTATCGAGCCGTGGCGTCGGAAATCCAGTTCGTGATCGTGGAGGTCCGCATCCAGCGCACCAGCGTCATTTTACGTTTCGGCTCTTTGATCTGCTGCTCGAGCCGCTTGGTCCTCTCAATCGGCATCCAGGCCTGACGCGCGAGATCACCGATGCAGTAGCGTAGGTACGTATTCTTCAGGTAAAGCCAGAAGGCGATCGCAATGACGATCCCGCATGCCCACGGTCTATCGACTAGTGCGTCCGACCACGGCTTGGCGTAACCCGGAAGTGCGGTGCCGATGTATTGCAGCGCGCTTCCCAGGAGCGCCGAGCTACCCTGATCGCCGTCGGCCAACCATGTCCATAGTGTGTCCCAGCGTTCACATAAATTCGCATCTATTTTGCAGGCGAGATCGTGTACGCCATGGTGAAAATAATCAACCAGAGGTCTGATCGTCCACGGTAGGGAAAAGACGGCGAATGCCGCGAATAGCAGGCAATAGTAGGTGACGCGCCGTTTCCAGATCTCGTTTAGCGTCAACGAAACGATGGCGGGGCTGGGATCATTGAGAGAGTGTACGGCGCTCGAAGCGATGTCGTCGATTGGTCGGACGGTAGTCAGTGTTTTCGCGAAGCTGTGCCGGTCAAAGCCCTTGATCGTTTGCATGGAGCCGTTCGGCATCAGCACACGAGCGGTATCGGGAAGCGTCACCGGCGCGTAGCGCTCGATGCCGAACGCGATCTTCTCGGCCACTGAGTGATGAATGACGGGCGGCCCGCCGTTGTAGTCGACGTGCCTCGGAGAATACCTGTAGAACACCGCTAATCCGCTTCGAGAGTCGTGCACGGCCGCATAGGCGGATGCGTTGTCCAGCAGCGCCTGCCGGGCGCCGGGCAGAAACTGCAAGCCACCTCCGATCTCGCCTATCATCCAAGCCAATGGGACATGCGCGGGATCGTCTTCTGGATATCCGCCACCGACGTCCGAGTGAACGCCAGCGAACCAGACCTCCTTGATCCGTTCCGGGCGCTTGGACTTATCGAGATCGAAGTGGACCGGGTGAAAGGTCTCGCGTTCGTCATCCAGAGAAAGCGCATGTCGGGCGCATTCGACGTCTTCGTTCAATATCCGATTCCTGAACGAGATCGGCCAGATCGCCCAATCGATCGCTCGGCGGAATTCTTCCATCGGTACGCCGTAAGCCTCGACTGTATCGAACAATCCGACGAACTTGATCGGCACGGCCGTGCGCTTCTGACTCTCGGTCTCTTCGGACACCTCCCGATAGGACTGATGTCCGAATAGGAGCCTGGTAAACAGATGGACGACCCGCAAAAGGATGTCGCGGATCATGCGGGCGATCGTCACCGTGAAGAGTGTATCCTTCCATGACGTCGTCTTGGATCGGTAGGAGCGCCATGCCGCCATGGAATTGCGTCGCATCTCGCCATGCGACACGGCCTGCTTGTCGATCTGAACAGGTATCAAACCTTCGCTGTGGATCAGGCCTATCAATGTGCGGATCGTAAAAGCTCCACGACTGAACCCGAACATGTAGATCTCGTCGCCCGCTTCCCAGTTCCCACTTATGAAGCGATAGAGCTTTCTAACGTTTGAGGGCACACCGATGCCCGTGGCTCCGTCCAGGAGCGCGAATAGCTTGAAGCCCGACGTGCCCACTCCTTTGATGTAATGGGCAATCTGGTCCGGTTGCGATTGGTCCAACGCTTCATATAACCGCCAGACGTTAGACTCCTGCGTCGAAAAGGCGTTTCCTGTTCCGTCCGCAAAGACGACGATCTTTTTCGGCATCGAAATCTCTCAAAACACAAATTATGAAATTCGCCCGCGAACGTCCCTATACAGACGCCAGAGTATTTCTGCGGGCATGCGCTGAGAGTGATGACCCGCTATTTCACCGTCAAGTTGAAATTGGTCGAATACCCAGGATTCATCGTCGATAGTGGTGAGTAAGGGAGACGCTCACGCTGGCGAAAGAGGAACGGCGCGCGGCGCAATCACCGTGCCGAGCTCGTCGAAATGTTCGGAGAGCCGCTGTTGGATGAGTTGAACCGCATCTTTAACGTCCAGCCGAGCCCGACGCTATCGCTAGCCGTCTTTCCTTCGTCATCAGCATCGAATTCGTTCCTGCCGGGCGAATCCTTTTGCCCCGTCGATCGCTCCGGCTGCTACCATAGGGTAGGGATTCCGAATTGCAGGGACTGAGGCTTTTCCGCGTCTTCGACTGCCCTTGTGTGGAAGTCACCGGGCGGCCATCATGTGGGCCGCTGCGGCCCGGGTACCAGACTTGGGGGCGCGCGGGCGCCGGAGCCGGAGGCACGTCGAAACGATGCATCATCGTGCAAAGAAACTTGCGGACAAGTTCGAGGACTCCAGCATGCGCCGGATGGTCCGGGGCAACGAACGGGGCGCGCCGAGCGAACCGCTTTACCATTATACGACCGCGGACGCTCTGTTCGCGATCATCGGCTCCGAAACGTTCCGGTTCACCAGCGTCTACCACATGGACGACGACCAGGAATTGTCGTTCGGGTTCGGAATCTCCCATTCGTTGTTGTCGGCCGCGATGGAGCGGGAAGATCTTCACGCGAAGATCTTTCTCAAGCCGCTTGTCGAGGACGTCGGTTTCGATAGGATCAAGAGCCGGTTCGAATTCTATTCGGCGAGCTTCGGCCAAAAGGACGACCCGAGGCAGTGGACCGATTATGCCGACAACGGCAAGGGAGTGGCGCTGGGGCTGGCGCCGAAATTGTTCTCGATCACGAAGTCCGGCGACTTCAAGCCGGAGGAAAAGATATTCCTCGGGAAGGTCGAATACGGAGAGCCTTCCGCGAAGATCCGCCACGCCGCCGTCGTGGACAGCGCCGTGCAGACCGTCAAGCAGGCCTACAAGCAGGGGCTTCTGCTAAAGGCGGAGGACGAGGAAGCGTTTCTGCATCTAATGGCCGCCGAGATTTGCGTCGAGATCCTGTGGAATTCGGTGACGACGAAAGCCGACAAGTGGTCGCACCAGGCCGAAACCAGACTTTTGGTAGTCAACGACCTGAAGAATCCCAGCATCGAAATAAAGAACGCTTCCAAGCGCCCGCGAGTCGAGATCCCGCAACCCCTCCTGAAGGCTAACATCACGGAAATCATGATGGGTCCCAAGGCCAGCGACGATACCAGAGCGAAGGTCCGGCAGTTCCTCGACGACAACGGCCTCGCGAGCGTTCCAGTGGCGTCCGCAGCCGCGAGCTAGCGCCGGCGGAATTCGCCCGCACCGCCGCGCTCCGGCGAGACCAAAGACGGTCAGCTGGCCGATGGCGCATCCTCTTTTTCTCCGGTCGCATAAGCTGCAGCGCGACGTGGTGTTGGATCGGCGTGCCTTGAGGTCAATAGTTGTCGTGGGCGAAGTCGTCGACGCTCATTCCTTGCGGTAGCATGAAGTCGAACAGTTCCGGGACGTGATCCTTCTTCAGCGGATGCTGTGCCCTCGGGTTCAGGAACAGCCATGCGCGCTCGTTCGTGAAATTCAGAAACAGCAGGCCGGAAAGCAGTTGTGATGCCCGATCTAGGGTGACGGCGGGATCCGCGCCGGAGTCGAACTTCGTCACCGGTGTCGTGTCGCCTTTCGTCTGAAGAAATGCTCGCCTCGCCAACGATCTGAGCACGACGTCCGTGGAGCCCGTGAAGTTGACCGACATGAGCCCGTTAAGGCGAGGAGAAAAGACGAAAATCAGAACGAACGCCGAATTGCGGTGGAACTGGCGCGACGTCTTGAACGGGTAATACCAATTTTCTTCGGCGATCCAATATGGATCGGCTGTGTTCGTTTCGACGGTCAGGGGCGACGTGGAAGTCCGGAGCGTCCAACTCAGTTTCGGAATCTTGGCGACGCCGGCCTTCTGAAGCTCAGCCGTCAAGTCCTTCAGTTGGCGGAATGCGCCTTCGATGTCTTTCACCGAATTGTCGCACGTGCTGTCGATGAGAATTCGTCCTTTGTTGACCATGCCGGAAAGCTTGGCCCTGAATTTTTCACGGACGTAGGCTTCGAATCCGAAGCCCTTGATGTCGAAGTACACGTCGCGTCCAACGAACATTCCGTCGAGATCGGTCCCGTTCGGATTCAGCACGTCGGCGCCAGATTGAGCTATCTGAACGCGGAACGCGGCGTCGCTCCGTCGCAGCCAGTCGTAGGCTGCCAGTTCGCAAAGCTGCCCATAGAAGTTTTGTTCAGAAAGCAGATCTGTCATGATCTTTCGCAGATCGGGCTGTGAGACAGGAAGATTCTCGGCGGCCCGGCCGACGAGCGCAATTTCGTCGCGATCGCTGGCGAAATTGAATCGTTCCCCCTCGATTTGTTCATCTTGGATAGTCGAACACAGGTAGAGCGCCGATATCTTGGCCGATTCCTTTTCTAATTCCTTGATGAGCGAGTGGATCGTATTCACTTTCATCTTTTCAGGCTCATTTGGTTTGGCGACCGAACAGGAGATCGGGCGGTAGGATGCCGAGGAGTTAAGGTATCTTATTGGGGAGCCGCGTTAGACGATGCCGGCATACATGAGTGAAGGTGCTAGAAAGGCGCCTGCGGCAGCTTCGCTGCAGACGCCCGGTTTGTCTAGGACAACGCGGACTTGAGCCGCTCGATCAATCGGCCCAACTGCCCCTTTCGCGTCGGGACCTGCGTTGGCGTGGTCGCGGCGGCCGGCGCGACCCTGCCGGCGAGATACTTCGTTCTCGCGTCCTTGTCCCGCTTGCGCCCGGCTTTGATCTCCTCGTCGGTCCACGCGCCCGCGTCGATCACGCGTCCGTCTCTGACGATGTAATGCGAACGACAGCGCAGGTTCCAGTTGCCTACCGAGGGGTTCAAGGAGATGGCATCTCCGTCGAACGTCATCCGCCACTGGGCCGGACTGAACGGGGTAACGACTTCCTCACCGCAGCCGCAGCAGCACCGGTGAGCAGCCGTCGCGTATTCCATCGAGATGTAGAGGACACCAGGCTCGATTTTGTCCGGCATGGTTTCGACGAAACGATGCCGGAGCTGCTTGTGCTTGATCATGACTGGTCTCCGTTCAGCAGCATGTTGCCGTCTGTGGTGTAGGTGGAGTGGTGCTCGCGTTCGAGATCGCGGTAGAAGCCGCGGATCTTCTTCCACTTGATGACGGCGAGAGCGGCGTTCAGCGAATTTAGATCGGCGACCTGGATGTTGTTCGAGTACAGATCCTCTTCCTTGGCTTTGCCGAAGGAGATGCGGCCGCCATGGACATGGCCTCGCATCTCCGGTGTGCTGGCGGTCACCCGCAGGATACCTCCCAGCGATCCGTCGGCGAGATCGAGACCCATGCCCACATCGATGAACGGGATTCCCATCTCCTCGCACTTCCTCACCACCAGCTTCTTCTGCTCGCCGGCGTCCATGGAGATGAAGGCGAATGTCGCTCCGTCGAGCAGGTGGAGGTTGTCCCGGCCAAGCGCCACCGCGTGCGCGACGATGCCGCGATGCATCTTCGAATAGATGCCGGCCAGATAGTGGACCTTCTTCTGCGTCTGCCGCAGCTCATCCATCGACGGTGCGCCGGGAGCCCGGAAGGCGTTGTGGGTGAGGAAGTCGTCGCCATCGATAAGCCGGATCTCCGGCACCGGCGTCTTGGCGACGAGGTCGAATGCATAGGCGCCGGTGCCGCCCAAGCCGATGAACACCACCCGCTCGTTCTTGAGCTTGTCGGTCAGCGCGCCGATGCCGACCCGATCGGAGGCGGTCTCGGTGTAGTTGAAGATGGACTCTTCCTCGGGCTCGGGCGCCGCGTATGAACGCAACTTGAGCATCGGTTTTAGGGCGGCGGCCGGGCCGGCGATCACGCCGGCGTAGGTCGTCATCTTGGCGTGATAGTCGGCATAGCCTTCGGGCGGCTTGCAGGAGAAGGCGTATTTTGCCGTGAGCCCGTTTCCGAGATTGAAGGCGCCTTCGCCGTGCCGGAGCGCTTCGATCGGCTTGCCGTCGGTGCTGCAGGGATAGTCGCCGTCCCAATGGACGACATGGGTGTCGGGGCGCTGCGTGACATCGCCCGCCAGCGTGAGGGATGAGATCAGGCTCCCGAGCCTGACCTCACCCTTCTGGTTTACGTGCGGCACCTGCATGACGAGGAAGCCTCCGCGGGTCTGCACCGCATAGCCTTCCTCGCGCAGCTTCCGGAGATCTGGATTACGATCGAACAGTTTTTGTGACATTGAATACCGTCCCATCCTTGACCTTGACATGACCACCGGGGCCGAGCTCGCCAGCGTGCGGCTCGGATGCGGCGTGGCGAAAAGTCATCGAGAAAGCCACGTTGGGCTCGTGGGAGCCCGGAAAGGCGAGCTGCAAGATCTCTTCGAAGTTGACCTTGTTGCCTTTCACGATGCGCTTGCGCGCATTCACGATGATCTCGGTTTGGCGCGGATGAAGCGCTTCCTCGAGCTCATGTTCCGCTTCTTCAAGCTCGCGCTCGGCGCGGGCCTCTTGCTGGTGGGCTTTTTCCAGATCGTGTTCGGCGTGGTGTACGTGCTCCAGGGCACGTTCGACTGGATTGCCGTGATCCGGCGGCGGGGAGGGATCGTCTGAAGTCATTGCAGCTCCTATTAGTTGGGTTAAACCTTGCGGCCATCACCCCACTAATCGTCGCGGCTTGAGCCGACCGGTAATCTTCAGGCGAACTTTTTTTGGAAGGAGCCCGCCGGCACCTGACCGCAAACGAAGAACGCCGGGCAATTCGGGCAGGTGAACTGGGACACGTTGGGGGCAAACTCGCCGGCGCGGATTCCGGAGAGTGCCGCCTCCAAGTGCTTTCGCTTGGTTTGCAACGGCTTGCCGGTGATCGCGACGTCGGAGGTGACCTGGTCGGACAGGTGCTGGACCTGGACGATGGCCCCGCCTGCGTTCTGCTGGACGGCGATGGCGAACGCTGCCGCTTCGATCTCCTTCACATCCTTTTCGCGAAAATGTCCGGTCTGGATTCTCCGGAACACGCGCGCGCCGCTCTTCTGGACGAGAACATCGTCGGGGGTGACCGTGATCTCGCCCGAATCGATCGAGAATCGAAGCGGGGTTGGGATCTCAGCCGCGAGCCGTACGCGCTGCGATAGGAAGTAGCCGAGCATTTCCATCGCCATCTCGCGGAATTCGGCGGCGTAGCCGTGTGCGGTCAGCTCCCTTGCGGCCAGCGCCTGGTCGACCAGGGCGCCGACTTCAGCGGCGCCGGGCGCCGAAGCTCCCCTCGAGACGATTTCCTTTAGGACGGCGCGGACCGAGTCATGCACCTGCAGGAACGGTGTAGGCGTTCGGCGGCCGCCGACGTTGAGGACATGAGTATACAAAAAGCGGCGTTGGCAGGATTCGTACAGACCGATCTGGAAGCCGCTCACGCTGACGACGCCATCGACAACGATCGGGATCGGCTGCATCTCCGGCGGCACTGGACAGATTGCCAGATCGTGCAGGTGATGCGCGACGAGGCCGATGCGCTCGACGAATTCCGACGGCTCGCGCCGGTGACCCCGCGCGTTCTCGGTTGCCGCATAAGTGAAAAGCCGATCCCCCGCCCGCGAGATTGCCACGTAGAACAGGCACTCCTGTTCCTCGACCTGTCCCGCCTGGAAGATTTCCAGCGCGGTCCCGCTCGTCCCCTTGATCATGCCGTCCGGTGGCAGGCAAGCCGGAGGCGCTGCCGTGCGCGGCAATGTATTTCTGTTCATTCCCGGCAGGTGGACAACGCCGAATTCAAGGCCTTTCGATCCGTGGATGGTCATCAAGCGCACAGCATCGATGCCTTGGGCGGCCGCCGGAAGCTGGCGGAGATCCCTGTCGTCGCCCAGCCTCAGGAGCCTGCGCACCCGGTCCATGAGCCGACGGACTGGGAGACCTTGCGCCGGAGGCTGGGCCCGTACGAAGTTCATGAATTGCCAGATCGCGATCGCGGCCGCGCGGTCGGCAACTCGTGAGGAGGACGCCAACCGCGCCGCGATCCGCGTACGGTCGAAAAGGAGCTTGGCCAGGATCTCCCAGGGGTTGGACCTGCCTTCGAAACCTTCGAGGGCGTCAGCCAGCCGGCTGATGGCTTTTTGGCCGGACGATGACGGGCAAGCCGTGACCGCGGGATTCCGCAACCACGCCAAGGGCTCCAGCTTGTCTTCGCGAAGGGCGCTTAACAGGGCCGCGACGTCGGCCATGGACATCTCGAACTCGGGCCAGCACGCCACGCGCAGCAAACCCATCGCCCGCCGGTCGACAAGAAGGGACAGGAACGCGAGCAGGTCCTTCACTTCGGGGCGTTCGAACAGGCTTCCGAGAAAAAGTACCGGTATACCGAGCCGTTCGAGCTCCCGGCCGGTCTCGGAAAGCTTCTCGTTTCCTGTGCACAGGACGGCTTGATCACCGAAGCTGTAACCGAGGCCGGCCATCTCACGGATGGCGTCGGCCAAAGCGGCGGGCTGTCGATCCGAGGTTGTCACCGTCCGCAATTCAGGCCGGCTGCCGAGGGAAGGCCGCACCGCCTGAAGGTCGCTATCGGCGCCGCCGGCGATCATGACCTTTGCGAACGCGGAAAATCGGTCGACGATCTCAGGCGTCGAGCGATAATTCTTTTTCAGTCGGCCTCTCGTGCCGCCGGGAAAATCTTCGCGCCCGAAGCGCCGCATGTTGAACGACGATGCGCCCCGGAACCGGTATATCGATTGTTTTGCGTCGCCGACGACCCAGAGGTTCTTGCCGTCACCGCACAGGACCTTCAGGAGAAGGACGCTGCTCCGGTTGACGTCCTGATATTCGTCGACCAGCACGTGGTCATACTCGCGGCTCAGATGTTCGCGGACGGCGGCGTTTCGTTCGAGAAGCTGGACCGGCAGGGAAACGAGATCTCCGAAGTCCACGCATTGCGAGACCTGCTTCAGACGCTCGTAACAGTGATAGACTTCCGCGACCTCCACCGCTTTCTCGGCTTCTTCGGCCCTTGCGGCGGGAACGTCCTTCATCGCCTTTGCGAGCCGGGCGTATTCCTTCGCATCCACCACCTCGTCCTTGGCGCGCGAGATCGCCGTGAGGATGTCCGCGATCTTTTGCGTCGGGTCGTAAAGATCGCGGTAGTGCCGCAAGCCCAACTTGGGAAACTCGTTCTCGATGAGCTCCACCGCCTCGGTCTTGTCCATGAGTCTGGGATTGGGTGGGAGCCCGAGCTCGGCGTGGAAGCGGCGTATGATGTCGAGGCCGAATGCATGGAAGGTGCCGATCCACATGGCCGCGGCTTCAGCCGGACGCCTACGCGCCAATCTGCCCGCCATTTCGCCAGCGGCCTTGTTCGAAAAGGTCAGGACAAGGATTCGTCGCGGATCTACTCCGTCCTCAAGCAGCGACTCGATCCTGGCCGTCAGGGTTTGCGTCTTGCCCGTGCCCGGTCCCGCCTCGAGCATATAGGCCGCCCCGCGATGGGCCGCGGCGTCCGACTGCTCCTTGTTCAGCGGTTTGTCGGGCCGGGTCTCTTCCGCTGAAAGCTCGATCGTCGGCAGCAGAAGAGCGTCCATCAGCTGCTGGGCAACGACATCGAACGGCGCTCCGAGCTTGGCGGCGATCGCCGAAGCCGTCATTCCGTCTTCCAGATGCAGCTTCCGCACCACCGGTCGGGGCAGCAGGAATTCCCGCGCAAAGAGGTCCATCTGGACCTCGCGCCGCTCCCGCCGTCCGTAGTCGACGACACGGTCGATGCCTGTTGGCGACGGCTCGGCAGGCCGCGCTGGATCGATTTCGGAAGTACCGTCACCTTCGGGCGCATCGCCGAGTTCGGCGTGGGCGATTTCGTGGACGACCAGAAATGCCTGCTCGAAGAGGCTTCCGGCGTTCTCGTGCAGAATGAGGGCATCCTTCGCGATCAGCGTCGCTCGGCCGCCGTTGAGGACGGCTGCGCCCGGGGTGGTCGGCTCGACATCCAATCCACGTCGCTTCGCCTCCGCGACTGCGAACTCATACGGGCGCCAGGGATCCGCGCTATCTTCCAGGGCAGCTTGATGGAGAGCGGCCGCTCGTTGCCTACCGAGTTCGACCGCATCCACGATCAGTCATCCCCTGATACAAGATCGGCGATGGTCTCTTCCGAGACGCCGGCCTCGCGGAGCACACGTTCGAGGGAAACTTTCTCGCCGACGGACGGTCTCTCGTCAGCCTTATAGCTTCGCGAGGCGGACGTTTGAGGACCGGAAAGCGCTTCGACCATGCCCTCCAGCGTAGCGTTGAATTGCGCCGCCAGTCTTTCGCGGGTGCGCCGTGAGATGGTTTCGACCGCCACCTTGCATTCGAGTATCGCGGTTATGACCTGGCGCGGAACGCGCAGTTCTTTGGCCGCGGCGCGACACTGCGCAATCGTCGGCGGCGCAAAACTTGAGGAGGACGGGCCGCCGGCATATCGCTGCACCGCATCGTCGATCCAGGCAATTTCCCTGTCGGAAAGCGGTTCGTGTTCCGGGATTTCGCGCGACAGCTCGCGCGAAAGGTCGATCAGGGCCTCGGCATATTGGGGATATACCTGCAGATAATGTCGGATGGTTGCGGTGTCGTGGCTTGGCTCGACGGCGAAGGCGTCGAGAACCTCTTCCTCGGTGGGACCGGAGCTCATGATGGATCTCCGTCCAAGGCGCGCTTAAGGGCTGCGTACGCCTTGTCGCGGTTCGACCTGATCGTCTTTTCGACCTTGCCGAGCGTCTTCGAGATCGTCACGGCGTAGGTATCCTGGGAGTCGATCGGGATTCCCTTCCGGAGCATGTGGACGATCCTCTGTTGCAGGGGTGGCAGAGTGTCAATCGCACCGTCCAGCCTTGACCGGTAATCCCGATCCTCGATTTTTGCGTCCTCGAAGGGATTGTAGGCCCCGACTGCTTGTTCCACCTCCGGCCGCAATTCACCGGTTTCGACGTTTTCGATGTGCGAATTGCGGTTCTGCCGCGGCCAAATCTTCCGCTGCGCATCGATCCGGAGCCTAGCCATCGCTCCGTCGAACCGGACCTCAAAATAATCCAGCTTTTCGCAGTATTCGGTCCGATCGCCCGCAATCAGCACGTTGAATGTATCCATCACGAGGTCGTTGATCTCGGCGTGGCTCGACGAGATATGGACCGTGTTCCGGGATCTTGGCAGGCAATGCGCGGCGCGTTCCAGCAGTACCCTGTACAGGCTCGCGAAGCGAGCCTCGCTGTTGTCGCGGTGGCTGGCCCTGATGAAGTGCATCACGCACTCTGTCGGCACATAGCCCGGATCCGCGCGATCTCGTATGCGGCACCGTTCCATCAGGCCGTCCCGAGGCAGGAGCTCAAGCTCCTGGAGTTTTTTCTCGATCGCCTCGGGACGGAAATAAGGGGATCCGTCGAGCTTCCGTTTCCGTAATGGGATAGCCAAGGGCCGGATTCCAATTGCATTAGATGGGCTGTTGCAACTTAAGCGCGTTCATAGATTTAGGAAACGTCTTTCCACCGCACGGTGGCCTTCATCCCTTGCGCCACTTGTCCGGTGAACCCCGATGGGTATGGCGAACACGTTCGACGTGTGGCGCGCTGTTCGGGCTGAGTTGCCTCGCGCGGTCGATCGCTTCGTGCTGGGTTGGCAGAACGTCGCTTGCCCGCCCCGAATTGGGTCGTCGGACGGCGTAATCGCCCGCAGGCCGCCGCTCGACGTAGATTCGCTTGTCTTTCATTGTTCTTTCCGATCGACGTTCACGTCTTCCGTGGACTGGCGCCGCGAAAGGCTTGCAAAATCAAGCTTCATAGTATATACCCAAAAATGGGTATAACGTCAAGCGTGAGTATATCGATGCAGTTCAGTTCGCAGGAAGCCGGCCGATTGGAAGCCGTTTTCGATGCTTTGAAGCCATGGCAAAGCGCGATCAGCCTGTCACAGGCACTGGCGTTGATCGTAATAGCCAGGCATCCCGGGTTGTCCGTCAACGAGTTGACCGAAAAGCTTGACCAGCCGCAGCAGACCGTAAGCCGGCACGTGGCGATCCTTCTCGGACGCTACCAGACATCCGAGACGATCGAGCCGCGCGCCTTCATCCGGCAGGAGATCAACGTCAACGATCCCCGAAGCCGCGCTCTTTTTCTATCCCGAGAGGGACATGCGCTGCTAAAGGCGTTGGCGGCAAGCTCACCGAAAACAACATCGCGGATCTGACGAGGACATTCGATATGAGTGCAGCAGAACATCTGCAAGGCCTGGTTCTTGACGGCGTTTGGACAGTGATCCGAAAGGTTACCTACAAGCCGAGTTCCGGCGGCATCTTCTCCGTTCCGTACATCGTCGCCGACAAAAGCGGGAAGGAACACTTTCTGAAAGCCTTGGATTTTTCGGACGCATTCAACGCGCCGGATCCCGCGCGTAAGCTGCAGGAAATGACCGCGGCTTATAACCATGAGCGCGATATTCTGGAGCACTGCAAGGACAGACGGCTATCGCGGGTAGTCCTTGCAGTCACCCATGGCTACGCCCAGGTGCCCGGCTACAGCAACATCGAAGGTCGGGTCGCTTATCTGATCTTTGAACTTGCTGAAAGCGACGTGCGGAAACAAGTCGATCTTAAGAAACGTCTCGACTGCCTCGTTAGCCTCAGCATCCTGAACGACGTCGCGCTCGGCATGATGCAGCTGCACCGTGAGGCGATCGCACACCAGGATCTCAAGCCCTCGAACGTTCTTACTTATGAAGACGGCGGCTGCCGCGTCGGTGACGTCGGCCGGTCATCGCGGCGGGGACACCACGTCTGGGTAGACAATCTTCGGGTGGCTGGTGACCGGACCTACGCACCGCCGGAGCAGCTGTATTCCAACCTGCATGCCGATTTCGTCGTCAGAAGGATCGGCTGCGACCTCTATCTGCTCGGCAACCTCGCCGCATTCCTGTTTTCGGGCATCAACATCACCGCAGCGCTGTTCTCGCGCCTCGACCGATCGTTTCATCCTGACGATTGGAAGGCCGGCACCTACGACCAAGTGCTTCCTCATCTGCAAAGCGCATTTTCGAAAGTGCTCGATGATCTCAACAAGGCGCTAGATCCCCTGGTGCGGGACGAGATCACGACTCTGGTGAAAGAATTGTGCAATCCCGATCTTTCCAAACGCGGCCATCGCAAGGGCATCGGGTCTGGCAGCCAATATTCTCTCGAGCGCTACAAATCCCACACCGACCTGCTCTTGAAGCGAACCACCGTCTCGGCGCGCATGCGCGGGGTTGCATGACAGCCCAACCGTTCCGAAAAGACAGGGCCGTCATTCCGCGCTGGCGGCCGACGGCGCGCGTCGCCGCGGCCGGCGAATTGGGCATGCCCGGTAACCCCGGGCCGCCGCAAGACCACGCAATCCCCGTCGAACTCAAGGAACGGCTGGAGGCTTGGCGCAGGAGCAACGACGTCGTCGCGGCCGCGGAGCTTGTTGAGACCGCGATCGTCGAGGGACGCGAGCAGGAAGCCGAACGCGCCGCGAGAAGCATCGTGCGCGAAGATTCTGGCGCCGTACCGCTGGTAAAGAAGCAGGCCGCTCTCCTGCTTGGAAGGCTGGGCGTGGAAACGGCTGCGCTGCAGACCAGCGGCGAGATCGGCTCGCTCCGTCGCCACGTTTATCGGTTCCCCGAGGACGCCTTCTCCTGGGCCGATCTTGCGCTTGCCTTCGTGATTGTCGGCAAAAAAGCCGCGGCACAGCGGGCGATGACGATCGCCCTTCAGCTCGCTCCGACAGACCGGCACATACTTCGATGTGCCGCGCGCATGTACCTGCATCTCGATGACGCGGAGCATGCACATGACATCCTTAGGCGGAACGAAGCGACCAGATTCGATCCGTGGCTCGTTGCGGGTGAGATCGCGCTGTCGTCTGCGGCCGGCAGGAAACCCCAATTTCTCAAGATCGGGGTCGGTATGGTGGAAGACGGCGGTTTCCAGTCTTTGCACGTCTCCGAACTCGCATCCGCCATCGGGACCGTTCATCTGCGCGACGGCAACCGCAGAGCCCGCAAACTCTTCAGAACCAGCCTTCTCAACCCGACCGGCAATTCGCTGGCTCAGGCTGAATGGGCCAATCCGCATTTGGGCGGTGAACTCGTCACGCCGCAAGAGATCGAACATGTGCCCGACTCGGGGGAGGCGCGCGCCTTCCATGCGTATTGGCAAGGCGATTTCGAAGGACTTCTCCGCACCAGCGAGCAGTGGATGATGGAAGAGCCGTTCTCTTCGCGCCCATATGGCGTCGGCTCTCTGGCTGCAATCACTCTCGGAGATGCCGAGACCGCTTGTCGACTGGCTGCACGCGGGCTTCACCTCGAACCCGATTCACCGCTCTTCCGCAATCATCTGGCATACGCGCTCATTGAAAAGGGAGAATATCCCAGAGCCACCGAGATACTCCGTCAGGCGCTGAACAAGAAACCGGACGAATATGTGGCCGGATACCTCGTCGCCACTGCGGGCATGCTCTCCATGAGGCTGGGCGACGTCGACGAAGGCATCGCCAGTTACCGGGCCGTCATTTCGGCATTCAAGAAACAGGGCAATCAGAGCGCCGAAGCATCGGCAACCGCTTTTCTGGCCCTAGAAGCTGCACGGGCAGGTAGCCCCCTGACAGCCGAATTCGTCAAGCAGGCGGAAGACCTCACAAAGGTTTTGAGATATGCGCCCGAGGCAAAGGTTGTCCTGGAGCGCGCCAAAGTCTGGAAAGCTGCAGTGGATCACCGGCTTCACGTATCTAGCCCTGGCTGATTCCGTGCGACGCGCCCGATGCATCACGTCCAGCGCCGGCAAGCTTAGACGTGCGGGGACCGTGGCGCCTCTCTTCGCGTGCTCACGCTGGGCTCTTTACGCAAGCAGATCCGACGACCGCCGAAGCCGCCGCCGGATAGAATTTTCTCCCAATGGACACCCATGTCTGTACTAAATGGACACGGAAGTGCTCTGGATGGACGACTTAGGCTGAACTCCACACCCACACTAGGCCGGAACAATCAGTTGGAGCCGGTGGTAGACCCGCAGCTGTCGCGCTTGCTGCATCTCCCAACCAGAACTGCCTTTTTAGATACTCGGCGCGGTAGCGCCGAGTAAGGGACGTACTTTGCCCCGATTAGGGGACAAATAATTAGGGGACATACTTTCCCCGTCGCCACAGCCAGTGCAACGCCGGGCATAATGCGTCCCCTAGCGACTCTCCAACGTGCCGGAATCGTTACGTCGGTATTCTGCCGACGCGCTCGTGGAATAGTCGAATCCGAACAAAGTACGTCCTCTGAGGGTGATTGCCGCACGCTCGACTCAGCAGCGGGCAGTGCAGCCGCTCGGTGCCCGGCCGCGGGCATAATACGTCCCCTATCGGTGCAGCACTCAAACGCGGAGGAAAGTGCGTCCCCAAAAATAGGATGCCGCGAGCTCGCCGCTTGATTCGATGAGACGGCCGTTGTGGGTCGATCTCCGTTGCAAGCAGCGGATTGTCGATGCCGCGAAGTTGTCTACCTGTATTCGTAAGAGGACACCGCCAGCACCGCGCGTCGAAGTAGGTCGCCGCTTTCGGCCAGGATGGAATGCTGTAGGCCGGTTTCGGAGATCTGTGCCACTCGTTTGGCCGGCAGAAATCGCTTCATCTCGCTGAAAAATGCGTTCGCGGTCGCTTCCTTCGAGAGCTCCGCCAGCCGCCTCTCCGCCTTCGCCTCCGTGTCCGAAGTGCCGTAGTCGGCGAATTTTTTCTGAACGATCTCGTGATCGACCTTTGCATCAAGCCTGTTTTGCAGAAACCAGACGTCCCAGACGTCGCGAAATTTGAGCGCCGCCCTGGCGGTAAGGGCAACGGCCTTGTCTGCAAGGATCTCGTTTGGCGTTTCGGCCGTCAGAATCACGTCCTGAACTTGGACGAGGCCGGGTGTTGCACGCACCGGCATGGGCTTGGTTTCGTAGGCGGGGACGTTCGCGAATTCGATCTTGATGCGCGATTTCGGTGCACGCGGTGTCGCTTCGATCGGGACGATGATTTGCCAAGCGGCCACGGTGATCGGATCCTGTTTGACTAGATCCGGATGCGGCGGCTTCTTCAGCGATATCTGGTCGGCGGCGATGCCGAAGTCGCGATTGAGCGTCTTCTTGGTTGTCTCCAGCGCCGCCTCGATGAGCTCCTTGAATTCGACGTCGGTGAAGTAGGAGCCAGCCTTTCCGCAGACGAAGTCGAGGTCCTCGCTGTAGCGATCGCCGCCGTAGCATAGGCGCAGCGCGGTGCCGCCCTGGAAAACGGCGTGTCGCAGGATGCCTGCGTCCGACATGGCAGACAGGAGATGGAGGTGGATGGCCTCCTTGACGAGGTTCTGATCCATCTCGGCGTCGATGCCTTGCCGCCGGACGAATTCCTCGATCGAGCTCTTAAGGCTGGAAGCTTTGTTGCTCATGGGTTTCCTCCTCGGCGATGGCCTCGGCGAGTGTTTCGGGGTCGATGAGATCGACGTTTCTGCCGACGCGGCGCAGATCGCGCACGGCCCGGGCGACGGTCGCCTCGATCGTGCCGTCGTCCCGTCGGTAGGCGTCTTTCTCGATGTCGATGTCACGATCAGTGTGGGTGAACTCGATGATGCCCCACGGCGTCTCGAAGTTGCCAGGGGATCCCGTGGTCATGCAGGTGAGCGCGGTGGTGATTTGCGAAATCGCGCCAGCTTCCGACAACTTGCTTTCTAAGCTGACGTAGCTGATCTCCCGCGGCCGTAGGAAGCGGATGAGACCGCGGCGGATGTCAGCCGGAAGGGAGCGGGCCTGGGGATTGACGTACACGCCCCGGGCGGCTCTGATCAGGACGCCCTGATCGGTGAGCCGCTTCATCATCAGCTTGAGGTAGTTCGGCTCCGTCTGACCCAACAGCGCGCCGAACGTGGCAGGCGTGAAGGCCCAGATCGACTTGCGATCCGCCTCCAGTAGCTTTTTCGATAGGTCGGCCCTTTTCATAAGTCATATTCTAGTTATCAAAATTGATAACTTCAATAGGACATTATGGACCAAACTTCGATTTGGCGGCCTCGGGCTCTACATGGGCCGCACATACCTGGGGCTGCACTCGCCGCGGGTAGCGGCGAGTAGGGGACCTACTTGCCCCGATTAAGAGAGGTACTTGTAGGGGACGTACTTTGCCCGTGGCTGCCGGTACCGGGGACGTATTATTAGGGGACGCATTATGCCAGGCGCTGCAGCCAGGCGCTGCACTCACAAACAATTTACGCCGACCAGCTTAACCAGTTTGTTCCTCCGCAGGTGTCACACCAATCGCAGGTACCAAAATGTTTCACCCCCGGCATATACAGCATCCTTTAGGTTGTAATTCGCGCGACTCCTAATTGGGGTGCATTGCGCGAATATGTGGGGTGGAGGTCACCTAATTGGGGTGCGTAACATTGGTGGCTTATCTCACGAACACCCCGTCGTGCTGCCACACGTATCGCACTTCATGCAGGTCCCATTCCGCACCAGCGTGAAGTTGCCGCATTCGCCGCACATCTCGCCTTCGTAACCTTTGGCTTTCGCCTCGGCGCGACGTTCGGCCTTGGACGGGATGGTCGTCGCGGCCGATCCCGCCTTGCTCCATTGCAAAGCCTCTAACTTCTCGGTCGGCGAGAGGTCGTGCTGGGCTTCCTGCTTGAGCGCGACCGCGCCTTCGGCCGTGTCGCTCGCACGCGCGGTGGCGCCGTGCGAGGCCATCGAGGTGACATTGCCGGAGGCGCGTGCGTCGGTTTGCGGCTCGCTGGCCCCGCGCATGACGACGAGGTTGTCGGTGCGCGAGCGGGTCAGGCCCTTGGAGAGATACTTATTCCCCGACGCATCCGGCACCTTGCCTTCCTCGACGCCTTTGCCGATCGCGTCGAAATTCGACTCTGACGGATCGACATGGGCGAGGTCGAAGCGGCTCATGTAGCTGACGGCGAGTTCGCGGAATAGGTAATCCAGGATCGAGGTCGCGTATTTGATCGAGTCGTTGCCTTGCACGGGGCCCGCGGGCTCGAAGCGGGTGAAGGTGAAGGCGTCGACATATTCCTCGAGCGGCACGCCGTATTGCAGGCCGAGCGAAACCGCGATCGCGAAGTTGTTGATGAACGATCGAAGCGCTGCGCCTTCCTTGTGCATGTCGATGAAGATTTCGCCGATCCGGCCGTCGTCATATTCGCCGGTGCGCAAATACACTTTATGCCCGCCGACCACGGCCTTTTGGGTGTAGCCCTTGCGGCGATCCGGCATCTTCTCGCGCTCGCGCATCACCACAATGCGCTCGACCAGACGCTCCACGACCTTTTCCGAAAGCTGCGCGGTGCGCGCCGCCATCGGCTTTTCCAGGAACGCCTCGATCGCGTCGTCTTCCTCGTCCTCGTCGCTGATCAGTTGCGAGTTGAGTGGCTGCGAGAGCTTCGAGCCGTCGCGATAAAGCGCGTTGGCTTTGAGCGCGAGCTTCCAGGAGAGGAGGTAGGCGGATTTGCAATCCTCCACGGTGGCGTCGTTCGGCATGTTGATGGTCTTGCTGATCGCGCCCGAGATGAAGGGCTGCGACGCCGCCATCATGCGGATGTGGCTTTCCACCGAAAGGTACCGCTTGCCGATCTTGCCGCAGGGGTTGGCGCAATCGAACACGCTGTAATGCTCAGGCCTCAGATGCGGCGCGCTTTCCACCGTCATCGCGCCGCAAATGTGCACGTTGGCGGCCTCGATCTCGCGCTTGGTAAATCCGATCGCGGCGAGGAGATCGAAATTCGGCGCGGCGATGGCCTCGGGTGAAAGATTCAAAGTGTCGCGCAGGAAATCCTCGCCGAAGGTCCATTTGTTGAAGGCGAATTTGATGTCGAAGGCGGTCGGTAACGCAGCTTCCACCTTCGCGAGAGCTTCGTCGGTGAAACCCTTGGTTTTCAGGGTGGAAACATTGATCGCGGGCGCGTTGGCGAGCGAGCCGTGGCCCACCGCATAGGCTTCGATCTCCGCGATTTCGCTTTCGCGGTAGCCGAGCGCGCGCAAGGCTTCCGGCACGGCGCGGTTGATGATCTTCCAATAGCCGCCGCCGGCGAGCTTCTTGAATTTCACCAGCGCGAAATCGGGCTCGATACCGGTGGTGTCGCAATCCATCACCAGGCCGATGGTGCCGGTCGGCGCCACCACCGTGGTTTGCGCGTTGCGGTAACCATGGAGCGCGCCGAGTTCGAGCGCCTTGTCCCAGGCGGCCTTGGCGTGCACGACGATGTCGGCCTGCTTGCAAGAGGCGTGATCGAGCGGCACCGGATTGACGGCGAGCCCTTCATAGCCGCTGCCTTGCCCATGCGCGGCGCGGCGGTGGTTGCGGATCACGCGCAGCATGTGCGCAGCGTTCTTCTTGTAGCCTGGGAAGGGGCCGAGTTCTTTCGCCATCTCGGCCGAGGTCGCATACGACGTGCCGGTCATGATCGCGGACAGCGCGCCGCACAGCGCGCGGCCTTCCTTCGAGTCGTAGGAAAGCCCCATGGTCATCAAGAGGCCGCCGATATTGGCAAAGCCTAAGCCCAGCGTGCGGAATTCGTAGGAGAGTTCCGCGATCGCCTTGGAGGGGAATTGCGCCATCATCACCGAGATTTCGAGCACCAAGGTCCACAAACGACACAGATGCTCGTAAGCCTCGACGTCGAAGCTTTTCGTCGTGGTGTTGTAGAAGGTGATGAGGTTGGCGGAGGCCAGATTGCAGGCGGTGTCGTCCAGGAACATGTATTCCGAGCACGGATTGGACGCGCGGATGTCGCCGGACGCCTTGCAGGTGTGCCAGTCGTTCATCGTGGTGTTGAAGTGCAGGCCGGGATCGGCCGAGGCCCAGGCGGCGTGGCCGATTTTTTCCCAGAGATCGCGCGCCTTGAGCGTCTTGGTGACCTTCTTGTTGGTGCGGCCGATCAGGTTCCAGTCGCCGTCGGTTTCCACCGCGCGCAGGAAGTCGTCTTTCAACGACACCGAGTTGTTGGAGTTCTGGCCCGAGACCGTGAGGTAGGCCTCCGAATCCCAATCGGTGTCGTAGACGGGGAAATCGATGTCCTTGTAACCTTGCTTGGCGAACTGGATGACGCGCTTGATCATGCCGTCGGTGACCATGGCGCGACGCGCGAGCTTGATCTCGCGGCGGAGCGCCGGGTTCTTCTCGGGATCGAAGCAATCGTCGCCGGAGCCTTCGCAATTGACGCAAGCTTTCAGCACCGCCTTGAGATGCCGCTGGTTGAGCTTCGAGCCGGTCACGAGCGCTGCGACCTTCTGCTCCTCCTTCACCTTCCAATCGATATAGGTCTCGATGTCGGGATGGTCGGCGTCGACAACGACCATCTTCGCCGCGCGGCGCGTGGTGCCGCCGGATTTGATCGCGCCCGCCGCGCGGTCGCCGATCTTGAGGAAGCTCATCAGGCCCGACGAGCGGCCGCCGCCGGAAAGCTTTTCGCCTTCGCCGCGCAGCCGTGAGAAGTTCGAGCCGGTGCCGGAGCCGTATTTGAATAGGCGCGCCTCACGCACCCACAAATCCATGATGCCGCCCTCGTTGACGAGATCGTCCTCGATGCCCTGGATGAAGCAGGCGTGCGGCTGCGGATGTTCGTAGGAAGATTTCGACTTGGTGAGCTTGCCGGTTTTCCAGTCGACGTAATAATGGCCCTGGCCGGGGCCGTCGACGCCGTAGGCCCAATGAAGCCCGGTGTTGAACCATTGCGGCGAATTCGGCGCCACCATCTGCTTGGCCAGCATGTAGCGGAGTTCGTCGTAGAAGGCGCGTGCGTCGTCTTCGGAGGTGAAATAGCTGCCCTTCCAGCCCCAATAGGTCCAGCAGCCGGCCAGCCGATCGAACACCTGCTTGGCGGAGAGCTCGCTGACATAGCGCTCCGATTCGGAGAGCGCGGTGAGCGCCTCGGTGTCGGGCACCGAGCGCCACAGCCAGGACGGCACGGTCTCTTCCTCGACCTTTTTCAGGCGGGCGGCGACGCCGGCTTTGCGGAAATATTTCTGCGCCAGGACGTCGGAGGCGACCTGCGACCAGAACTCGGGCACTTCGACGTTTTCCAGACGAAACACCACCGACCCATCGGGATTGCGGATCTCCGATGTCGTCAATCTGAAATCAATTCCAGCGTAAGGTGACTGGCCGTCGGTGGTGTGGCGTCGTTCGATTCGCATGCTAGTGCCCCGTTCTTTTTTGGCCGGACCGCTGTTTGTTCGCGGCGCCGGGTACTTTTCCTTGAGCGAACTTCAAAACCCGCAACGGTCGATTGCGGTCCCTCGTTCGCAAGCTCAGCCGGTGGACTCGGCCTATTTTCTCGCCTCAGGCAGGTTGCCCACCTGCCTGAAGTAACGCCCCACACTCAAATCCGAGCCGTCTTTTGGCTCGTTCCTTTGGTTCGTTTTCGCGCCCCCGAAACCCTCCAGCTTCAGGCAAAACACGCCTGTTCCGCTGCCTCGACCGGCCGGGCGGAGTGGTCAATTTGGAACCCTTCAGGGAGCGACCGGCGGGACCCAAACACACTCGCGCCGAACAGGATTAAGGCTAGGACGACTCCATTGCGCCCGTCAAGGATTAGTACGAGATTCTGAATCAAGTACTAAATATGGTGGAAATTGGAGGAAAACAGGGGCACCCGGCACCCGCTGTCTGGCCCAAGTATCAGTGAGTCCTCACGGATTCCCAAGCGAAAAAATTATGGCGGAGCGGGGAGATTTAAGCTTCGTCCCGCTGTTCACAGGGCAACTATTTATTCTGCCCGAGGGGTTGCACCGACGAGACTCACGTAAGCCTACGGAGGGTCTGTGGGCTGGCATGCCGGTCTGTCGATGGCCTCACGCCCCGAGAACCGCCAAGGTGAGGCTGATTCTCCTTACGACTCGGTCCGAATTCAGCCATGACAATCCAAATCGAGAGGCGCGCGAAAGCCCGCGTCGCGCCCGCGGGCCTTGCCTTCCTCGCCGTCACCTCGATCGGCTGGGGTCTCAACTGGCCGATCGTAAAATATGTTCTCTCCGAATGGCCGCCGCTGTCGGCGCGCGGCCTGACCGGGATCGCGGGCGGTGGATTGCTGGCGATTCTCGCGCTCATGCGCGGGCAAAGCCTCGCGGTGCCGAAGGATCAATGGTCGCGGCTGTTGCTATCGGCCCTTCTCAACGTGACGGCGTGGATGACCCTGATGGGGCTGGCGCTGGTGTGGTTGCCGGCGAGCGAGGCCGCCGTGATCGCCTACACCATGCCGGTCTGGGCCGCCCTGCTGGCGTGGCTCATCCTCGGCGAGCCGATCTCGATCACGAAAATCCTGGCGCTGGTGATGGCATTCGCAGGCATCGCGGCCTTGATGGGCGGCAACGGCTTTGATGCGAGCGTGGAGAAATTGCCGGGCATCGTCATGGTGCTGGTCGGCGCGTTCGCTTTTGGGCTCGGCACCGTCGTGGCGAAGCGCCTTCCGATTCAAATGCCGCTGATCGCTTCATCAGGTCTGCAAATCTTCATCGGCTGCGTGCCGGTATCGGTGGCGGGCCTGTTGTTCGAACATCCGCGTTTCGAGGCGCTGTCGACGACGGGCTGGGCGCTGATGGCGTATATGACCGTGATCCAGTTTTGCGTTGCCTATGTCTGTTGGTTCGCCGCGCTGGAGCGCCTACCTGCCTCGGTGGCGGCGATCGGTACCATGGCGGTGCCGGTGATCGGCGTGGTGGCGTCGGCGGTGGCGTTGCACGAGCCACTCGGCCTCGGCCAGATCGCCGCCCTTCTGTTCACGCTGGCGGGCGTCGCGCTGGCGACGCGATCGTGATCGATCGCAAAACGTGATCGATCTCTATCCCAAAAGGTGCGCCGCGGCGGTCGGCTTCGCGAGACATTCGTTGACGGCGGCCAGTAGCGTCCGGGGCGTGAACGGCTTGCGCAGGCAACGCGTGGCGCCGAGTTCAAGCGCCATTCTGAGAAAATCGGGAGACGGCGAGGCGGTCTGCGCAAAGGCGTAACCCGACATCGCGATCAAAGGTGTCGCCGGCGCGCGCTCGTGGAATACCCGGATCGATTCGAAGCCGCGCATGTGCGGCATGAAAATGTCGACAAGCATTGCGTCGAAGATCGACGCTTCCAGCGCGGCGATGCCGGTCTCGCCACCGTCGGTGACGACGACTTCGAAGCCATGGCGTTGAAGACAAAGCTCAATGGTTGTACCGACCATTGGGTCGTCATCGACTACGAGAACGCGCGGCATGACATAACCCTCAAATCGAAGGTCGCCCTTATCGTCGAGCAAGTTTGTGATACAGGCGAATCACCGCTTCGGTCAATTTGGAACCGAAACCCAAGCGCTTCGCAGCGTGTAGAGACGGTTGCTGATACCGATAAAAGGCGGCGCACCGAGATGCGCCGCCCTCGCGTGACGTCAGAGCTTACGGGCAGGGGTGCCGGAGGCCGTCATTGCCGAGATAGGTCCCAGACGCGGGATCGTAGGAACTGAAATTCTGTATGCAATAGGCGACGGCATCGTCGTCGACGGGAGCCGGGGCACTCGCGGCGGGGCCGTCATAATATTGGTCGTCGTAATAGCCCGGCCCGCCATAATAGCCGTAACTTTGCGAGGCGAGGGCGCCGCCGATCACGACGCCGGTCACAAGGCCCGGGACAAAGCCGCGGTTGCGGTCACGATCCCGATCGCCACGCCAGCCTTCACTGCCGCGCCAGCCTTGAGCGCCGCGCCAATTTCCGCCGCTCGGGCCGGCTTGCGCAACGCCCGCGCCGGCGTTCGGACGGACGTTGCTGCTGCCATACGTGCGCGGAGCGGCAGCGCCGTTAAACCGAAGTGGCGGCGCCCCGCCGGTGCGGGCGGCTGGGCCGTTGGCGGCCTTATTGACCGGTGGATTTTGAGCGAAGCTTGCGGTCGGCGCCGTCATCGGCAAAACGAAAGCCAAAACCAAGGGGATGACAGCCGCGGTCGTCGATATCTTGGAATTGATCATCGTCGGCTCCATCTGTGGGACATTGAAACCTGCCTTTTTTCAAAGCAGACGCTCCCGCCCCCAAGACTGCCGGATCGGACCTGTACGCGAAATGAACGGCTTCCGCGTATTGGATCACGATGCGGTTAAGTGGGATCCTCATCCTTAACTGGACAATCCGTCCCGCCGATGGCATCAGAAATATCGATTTGCCAATGCCCTCTGGTGTTCGACGTTCGTCGTTGGGGGCGTGGCGAAATGGATCACGAAATTGGGAAGCGGGACCCCTGGCCGATGAAGCAGTTTCTGCTCAAACTATTCACATGGTGGAACGGCCAGACCTTTGGCACGCAATTGTGGACGTGGCGGTTCGGCGAAGTCGTGGGTGAGGACGAGCAGGGCAACCGCTATTACCGCACCAAGGGCGGCAAAATCGATCCGACGCTCGGCTTCGAGCGGCGCTGGGTGATTTACAACGGCTATGCGGAGGCCTCGCGCGTTCCGCCGTCGTGGCACGGCTGGCTGCACCACACCGTCGATGTGCCGCCGACCGAAGAGGCCTATACGCCGCGCGAATGGGAAAAGCCGCATCTGCCGAATCTCACAGGCACACCCGCGGCCTACCGCCCGTCCGGCTCGACCTTGGCAAGCGGTCGCCGCCCCAAGGCCACCGGCGACTACCAACCGTGGACGCCAGGTAACTGAAGGTTCGATCGGCTTGAGATCAACGCCGGCCGATCGATTTTGGCAAGACGGCCGTCACCGGTATGGTGTCGAGCGATTTCCCGGTCTCATCTGAAATCACCAGCGCATCCGGGACACGCATATCGCCTGCCTTGATAGCATCGGCTAAAAGCTCACGGACCGATTGTACGGCCTCGCGGTAAGCGGCCGTATAATCCAGAAAATCGACGCCTTCTTCGTCCGGAATCAGTTTGTCGCCCGATTGAAGATGAAAATAGTATCGCCCCATGGTCCCCTCGCTTTTATTGCTGGGCACAACGCCAGGGGACCGGCTCTTGTTCCGTCAGCATCGGACTTGATCCGAAGGTGTGAACCGGTTTTCCACGCGACAAAACGCGGAACTCGTTTGCGTGCAGATCATGCTCAAACAAAGCTTCCCTGTTAACAACGGGAACAGTGGGGACACCCGCCGCCGCATTCTTGCTCCCGGTCCGCGATGATGGCTCAATGGGTCATCTTACGGAGATGGGAAACCATTGCATCGGTTCGGGCTCCAGTTCGCGACTGTCCCGATTTGCAGCGGCTACCGAGTAGGACGCGGCCGGGAGATAGGCCCCCGGTGCGGAGGTTCTGAAATCGCCCGTTAATGTGTAGCCGCCGTAAGACAGGAAGGGCCGTCTGGGAAACCGGGCGGCCTTTTTCTTTGTGGGTGTCTCCTCTATCCCAGCCGCGCGGCGGCGCGGCCGTTGGCCTCGTTGCGGCGCTCTCGAAAGGGCGCGATTCTCTCTTTCAACAGCGCTAGGATTTCGGGTGGCGCCGTCTCCGGCGAGCCCGCATTGAACGGCGGCGCGGGGTTGTATTCGATGCCGAGCTGGATCGCTTCGGCGGTCTGCCGGTTGAGCATGATCGACACCAGCGTCAGCGCAAAATCGATCCCCGCGGTCACGCCGCCGCCGGTGACGCGATCGCGGTCGACGCAGACGCGGGTTTTTGTGGGCGTCGCGCCAAAGGGCGCGAGCAAATCCATCGCCGTCCAGTGCGTGGTCGCGCGGTAACCTCTCAGCAGGCCGGCGGCGCCCAGCACCAGCGAACCCGTGCAGACCGAGGTGATATATTTTGCGCCTTTTGCCTGCTGGCGCAAAAAGTCCAGCATCCCCTCGTCATTCACCATCTCGTCGGTGCCGGCCCCGCCGGGTACGCAGATGACGTCGAGCTGCGGGCAATCCGCGAAGGTGATGGTGGGCGCAAGCGTCAGAACGGTATCGCTCGGTACCGGCTCGATCCGTTTCCAGATCAAGTGCACCTTCGCGCCGGGCACTCTGGAAAACACCTGCAGCGGTCCGGTGAAATCGAGTTGTGTCACCTTGGGGAACAGGACAAGACCAATCTGAAGCGGCTCGGGCACGATTACCTCCGAAGTTTTGCCTGACCGGGATATCCTGACATGATCGCTTCCTGTCTGAAATGGCATATTTCCCTCATTTCAGGACATGGCTCTAAATTCATGATCGGCGTGCTGATCTTTCCCGATTTCCAATTGCTCGACGCCGCCGGTCCGATTTCGGTGTTCGAGATTGCGGCGCGCTATGCCGGCCTCCCTCCGTCGATCAAGGTCGTGGCGGCGATACCCGGTCCGGTGCGCAGTTCGTCAGGCGTCGAGATGCTCGCGCGCGGCTTTAAGGCTGCTCGCGCCATCAGCACGTTGATCGTGGTCGGAGGCGAGGGCGTCCGCGCGCCGGCGACCTGCGTGAAGACGCTCGCGTTTGTGCGGGGCGCCGCAAAACGCGGCATTCGCATCGCCAGCGTCTGCTCTGGCGCCTACGTTCTGGCCGAGGCAGGCCTGCTCGATCATCGCCGTGCCACCACGCATTGGCGGCGTACAAGGCATTTTCTCAGCCTCTATCCCAACGTGAAACTCGAACCCGACCGGATTTTCGTCCGCGACGGCAATGTCTGGAGTTCGGCAGGGATCAGCGCCGGCATCGATCTGGCGCTGGCGATGGTGGCGGAGGATTTCGGCGGCGACGTCGCGCGAAATACGGCCCGGCAGCTCGTGGTTTACCACCGCCGCAGCGGCGGCCAATCGCAATTCTCCTCGCTCCTTGAATTGAAGGCGCCGGAGGGCCGGTTCGGAACGTTGCTGGCTTGGGCGCGCGCGAATCTCGATGCGCCGCTGACGGTGGCCGACCTCGCCGAGCGGGCCGGCATGAGTTCGCGGCATTTCGCCCGCGCGTTCATCGCCGAGACCGGCACGACGCCGTCGAAAGCGGTGGAGCGTTTGCGGATCGAGGTAGCACGGCAGCAGGTGCAATCCTCAAGCGAGCCGATCGAACGCGTCGCACTCACCACCGGCTTTCGCGATCCGGAGCGGATGCGCCGCGCCTTCATCCGCGCCTTCGGCCAGCCGCCGCAATCGCTGCGGCGTCTGGCGCGGGCGGGTTAGCCGCTTTCCAAAAGCCCCAATCTGCGTCCGAGCCATTCGGTGGTCGGCGCACCGATGGCCAGAATGAGACCGCACGAAAGCAGCGTATGCTTGGCGATCTCAAAGGAGGCCGATGTCGCCACGTCGCGATGAAGCGGCTATTCGTAGACGTGGATGATCCGGCGCGTCTCGGGATGGAAGATCACCACGCGATTGTTGACGACCGCATAGTGGTGTTCACGCACGCCGTATTGCTCGGGCACGGGGTAGGATTCGTAAGCGCCACGCCGCAGTTCCCTGCCGACGACGACTTCATCGTCGTCGTATCGATAGGAGGGCCGGTTCTCGCGCACGACGTATTCGCGAAGCGGCTCACGATGCTCATAAGGGACGACCGCGCCGCTCGCGATGGCGGCACCGACGATGGCGCCGGCGATGGCGCCCGCCACCGGATCCTCTGCATACGCCGCGTTTGACGTCATCAATCCGCCGAAGGCCAGCGTCGTGGCGAGAATTCGTCCCAGCATGGAAATCTCCTTGATTCGTTTGACCGGACAGTACCCCGGATTATCTACGATTCCATCATGAAAAGCGGGCGATATTATGTAGTGCCCGCGGACAAAGCTTTCTGTCGGGTCAACTTCGTCACGATCGGTTTGAGCAATTGCGGCGAGAGATAGATCGGGAATTGGCTGAGCGCGAAATAGAGCCAAGTCGTCCCGGGCAATGCGCCGTCCGTCGCCGCCAGCATCAAGCCCATATTGCGCTGGGAGACCATCAAGCCGAGCGCGAAGGCACGTTCGCGGCCTACTTTAGCGAAAATCACCGTAGTGATGCCGAGAAGCGTGAAGAATACCGCAAAGGCAAGCATCGTCACGCCAATGACCTTGGCGGGATCGGCCAGAAAACTGCCGACCACGCTTCCCATCACGGCGGCGACAAAGACGAACAGGATCAGAATATTGACGCCGTCGATGACGGCCGCGTGCCGTTTGATGGCGGGAGCTCCCATCATCCAACGGATTGCGGCGGCGACGAAGGACGAGCCTGCAAGGATTGCCAATAGCTTCAGCCCGAGGCCGAGCGGCGAGAGCGTCAGCGCGGTCCCGAAGAAAGCGTAGGCGAACAGGGGCGCGGTGAACGGAATGATCGCTGTGCTGGTCACGAGCGTGACGAGGACCAGCGTGGAATCGAGGCCCATCAGGGCGGCGAGTGCCGGTGCCGCCATCATCGGGGAGGCCACCGCCTGCAACATCATCGCGAGAAACAAACCCGGCGACCGCGCGTCGAGGCCGGCCGCGAGACAGCCCAAGCCCAAGATCGACGGCACCCCGAGCGTGGTCCACGCGGTGGCGGCAAGAACAAGGCCCGGCCGCCGCAGGTGATTGCGAAGCTCCGCGACGTTCAGGCGCATGAACGAGACGCAAAGAAGAAGAAAGATCGCCTCGGTGACGAAAGGTTTAAGCAACTCGCCGAGCGGCGGCGCCGCGATCCCTAGGAACACCAGCGAAGCGATGGCGCGGGTGCCCTGGCTGCCGAGCCATGCCAACGCTTGCATTGGAACGGCGAGGCCCTTTCGCAAATTGGATGACATGTGGCTTTCGAAATAAACGAGCCGAGGTTGAAATGCGATTATCGGTGAAACCGAAGCGCCGCTGCGGAACGCGACCATGCGGCAATCGCAATCCGGCGCAAAGTAACATCTCGTTACGCTCTATTTCCGGCCCGCCGCCAGCGAGAATGCTGACAACCGTCAATTTGTAACTGCAGCCGTTGTCTTACAAACTCATCTTGCGTTTGGATGCTGCGCGACGGAAACGCGCGAGCCACGGCCCCAGCAACTTGAATTTGAATTGAAAACAACAGTGCAGGAGCGAGCCATGGGAAGAACTCCATTCTCGGCGATCTTGATCGTTTTGCTCGCTGTCTTGGGAAGCATGGCCCTTGCGGCTCAGGACCGATTCACGCTGAAAGTGCCAAACGGGCTCGCGTTTTCGGAGTTCAGAGGATACGAAACCTGGCAGGATGTTGCAGTCAGTCAGACCGAAGATGGGTTGAAAGTGGTCGCAGCAAATAACGCGATGATAAACGCGTATAGACGAGGTGTTCCCAGCGGTGGCAAGCCCTTTCCCGAAGGCTCCAAGATTGTGAAGATCGAGTGGTCCTCAAAAAAGAACCCCGAGTCTCCCTATTTCGTGATGGTGCCGGACACCCTGAAATCGGTTTCGTTCATCGAAAAAGATACCAAGAGATTCCCGGACACGAACGGATGGGCATACGCCCAGTTTCTCTATGATGCCGCGTCCGACACGTTTAAGCCCAATGGGAGCGACGCTAAATGTGGGTACGCGTGCCACACGACTGTAGCGGCAAAGGATTATATTTTTACGGCATATCCCCGGAGGTGAATTGGGAATGGGAGTCCATGCCCTAATTCAGCGCCTTCAACCATGCGCCGATGTCGCTTGCCGCGATATTGGCCTGTTGCAGCAATTTGCCCATGGTGATGAAACCGTGAAATTGGCCGGGAAATGTCCGGTAAGTCACCGCCACGCCGGCTTCTCGCAAGCGCTGTGCGTATTCGTCGCCTTCGTCGCGCAACGGATCGGCGCCGGCGATCAGCACATAGGCGGGCGGCAAACCAACGAGCGTCTTGGCGCGCGCGGGCGAGGCGCGCCAGTCGGCCACGTCGGCGGGGCCGTTCAGATAGTGATCGCTGAACCATCCGATGGCGGAATGGGTCAAGAGGATGCTGGTCTCGGGCTCGCGATGCGAAGCGTGCGTCATCGCAAAATCGGTGGCTGGATAGATCAACACCTGACCGGCGATCGCGGGGCCGTTGTCGTCGCGCGCCGATATCGCTACCACCGCGGCGAGGTTGCCGCCGGCGCTGTCGCCGCCGACCACGAGCCGCGAGGCGTCGATGCCGAGTTCTTTGGCGTGGCGTGCGATCCATCTCGTCGCGGCGACGGCGTCCTCGACCGCGGCAGGAAATTTGTGCTCCGGCGCCAATCGATAGTCGACGGAAACAACCAGGAGCTGGCCTTCGTCGGCCAATTTCCGGCACACCACGTCGTGCGAATCGAGATCGCCGACCACCCAGCCGCCGCCGTGAAAAAACACCAGACACGGCGAAAGCCCGTTCGTCGCCCGTAATTTCTTCGGCGTGTAAACGCGTGTGGGTATCGATCCGTGCGCCGCGGGGATTGCGAGCGGCTGAATTGATTTGAGTTCGGGCGGTTCGGGGTTGGTGACGAGGCGGGCTTTCAAATAAAGCTCGCGCGCCTCCGCCGGCGAAAGCGTTTCGTATGGAGGCCGGCCGGCCTCCTGAAAGGCCTTGAACACAAAAGCGGCATCGGGATCGAGGGTGACGGGCATGTGTGGGAAGACCTATGAAGTCGATGCAATCAATTTTGTCATTCCGGGGCGCGGCGAAGACGCGAGCTCCGATGTGCAATTGCACATCGGAGAATCTCGAGATTCCTGGTCTGGTCCTTCGGACCATCCCGGAATGACGACCCTAAGCTGCGGTTCGCCCGCCGTCGACGGTGTAGTGGCAAACCGCCCTTTCCCCGCCGTATTCGGCGTGTTAACCGGTGCCTTGCGACCGGAAGATAGTCTGTACAATGTCGCGAGCCCGAATCGCCTTTTGAAGCGCGAGATGTTTCGAATCCTTATCCTGATCGGTTTTGCGGCCCTCTTTGCCGCCACAGCGATGTCGCTTGCGCCGCCGGCGCGCGCGCAGATCGGCAATATTTTTTCCGATCCGGCGCCGCGGCCGCCCGGCAACGTGCCGCGCGGCGCACCGCAGCCCGACGACGAAGAGGAAGTGCCGGAGTTGCCGCAGGGCCGCCTTTTGCCGACGCCCAATCGCCCGCTGCCGGGGCAGGGCGTTCCCGCGCCGGGGGCTGTGCAGTCGCAACCTCTGGCGCCACCCCCCGGCACCACGGTGATTCCGCAAAATACTCAGCCCGGGGTCGCGGTCGCGCCGCAGCCCAACCAGGGCGTCGCGGTCGCGCCGTCAACCACCCCTAATCCTTTGCCGGGTCCGCTGCCGGGACAGCGTCAGCCCAAGGGCGTGCCGCAAACGCCGGCGACGCTGCAGCCGGGCGACGAGGTCGTCAGCGAGCCGCCGGCGCAGAAGATCGTCAACAAGAAGGCGAGTTTTTCCGGGCTCGACAAGATCACCGGACGCATCATCAATTTCGACGAAGACATCGGCGAAACCGTTCAGTTCGGCGCGCTGCGCGTCAAGACCGACGCCTGTTACACGCGGCCCTCGACCGAGGCCGCCAATACCGACGCCTTCGTCGAGGTCGACGAGATCACGTTGCAAGGCGAGGTGAAGCGGATTTTTTCGGGCTGGATGTTCGCGGCCAGCCCCGGCCTGCACGGCGTCGAGCATCCGATTTACGACATCTGGCTCACCGACTGCAAAAGCCCGGAGACGACGATCGTCAGCGCGCAGCCAGATCCGGCAAAATCGGCGCCACCGCCGGCGCAGAAGCGCGCGCCGCCCCCGAAGCAGGCCCCACGTCCGCCGGCTCCGCCCCCGCTGCAACCCAATCCGTTTCCGACGATCAGGTAGTCGCGCTTACGTTCCCCGGATGCTGCGCAATACGCCGCAATAGCGGCGTGGTGCGCTGCTGATCCGGGGTCCAGACCGCGGGTAGTTTGGATCCCGGCTCTGCGGTGCACCGCTGAAGAAGCGCTGCACCGCGTCCGGGATACGAGCTGCGCAATCTCACGCCCGCCCCGCGATGATCTCAAGCGTCCGCGCGCCGCTGACGGGACGATTCCGCGGCAATGTGCCAAAATTCGCTTCGCCTGCGATCGCCTTGTCGAGCAGCGCGCAATAGCGTTGCCGCGAGATTTCGACCGCACCCAAGCTGCGCAAGTGCTCGGTGACATATTGCGTGTCGAGCAGTTCGAAGCCGCCCGCGATCAGCCGTGCCACCAGATGCACCAGTGCCACTTTCGAGGCGTCGCGGGTAAAATGGAACATGCTCTCGCCGAAGAAGGCGCGGCCGAGGCTTACGCCATAGAGTCCGCCGACAAGCGCGTCGTCCTTCCAGACTTCGACGCTGTGGCAATGCCCGAGTTCGTGCAGCCCGATATAGAGATCGCGAATGCGCTTGTTGATCCAGGTGTCGTCGCGACCAGCTTGCGGCGCGGCGCAACCAGCGATCACGGCTTTGAAAGCGGTATCGACCGTAACGGTGAAGGCGTCGGAACGCACCGTGCGCGCCAGACGTGAGGGGACGCGAAAGCCCTCAAGCGGAATTACGCCGCGCTGTTCCGGCTCGACCCAGAACAGGGTCGGATCGTCGGCGCTTTCGGCCATCGGAAAAATGCCGCAAGCATAGGCGCGCAGCAGGACTTCGGGCGTGATTTCAGAAGAGGCGGACTCGCGCGATGTCATGATCGCGAGGATAGCAGGGTGAGGGCAGGTGAGGCTAGCTCGCCGCAATCCTGCTCGATTGCCGCTTAACCCGGCGGCTTGCCGGCCAAATATTGTTCGAGCCAGTGGATATGATAGTCGCCATCGATGATGGCGGGTTCCCGCACGAGAGCCCGGAACAACGGCAGCGTGGTCTCGATGCCCTCCACCACCATTTCGTCGAGCGCGCGGCGCAGTCGCATCAGGCACTCGGCGCGGGTCTTGCCGTGGACGATCAGCTTGCCGACCAAGGAATCGTAGTACGGCGGAATGACGTAACCCTGGTAGACGGCGGAATCGATCCGCACGCCGAGGCCGCCCGGCGGGTGATATTGCAGGATTTTGCCGGGCGAGGGCCGGAAGCTCACCGGGTTTTCGGCGTTGACGCGGCATTCGATGGCGTGGCCGTTGACGATGACTTCATCCTGCGTCACCGGCAAATCGCCGCCGGCGGCGATGCGGATCTGTTCCAATACGAGGTCGATGCCGGTGATCATCTCGGTGACCGGGTGTTCGACCTGGATGCGGGTGTTCATCTCGATGAAATAGAATTCGCCGTCTTCGTAAAGGAATTCAATCGTGCCGACGCCGAGATATTTCATCTCTTGCATCGCTTTTGCGACGGTGGCGCCGATTTTCGCGCGCGCTGCCGCATCGAGCGCCGGCGAGGGGCCTTCTTCCCACACTTTTTGATGGCGCCGCTGCAGCGAGCAGTCGCGCTCGCCGAGATGAATCGCGCCGCCGCGGCCATCGCCGAGTACCTGGATTTCGATGTGGCGCGGCTTCTGCAGATATTTCTCGAGATAGACCGAGGCATCGCCGAAGGCCGATTTGGCTTCGTTGGCGGCGGTGGAGAGCGCCAGCATCAAATCGTCGGCGGTCTGCGCGACCTTCATGCCGCGCCCGCCGCCGCCCGAGGCCGCTTTCACCAGCACGGGAAAGCCGATGCCGCGCGCGATCCCCATCGCGTCGTCGGCGGGACCGACCGCGCCGTCGGAGCCGGGCACCACGGGAATGCCGAGCTTCTTGGCGGTCTTCTTGGCCTCGATCTTGTCGCCCATCAGGCGGATGTGTTCGGCTTTCGGCCCGATGAAATGCAAATTGTGATCGGCGAGGATTTCGGCAAATCGGGCATTTTCCGACAGAAAGCCGTAGCCGGGATGCACCGCGTCGGCGCCCGTTATCTCACACGCCGCGAGCAGCGCGGGAACGTTGAGGTAACTGTCCTTCGACGGCGGCGGGCCGATGCACACGCTTTCGTCGGCGAGCCGAACATGCATGGCGTCGGCATCGGCGGTGGAATGCACCGCCACCGTCGCGATGCCAAGCTCCTTGCACGCGCGCAAAACACGCAATGCGATCTCGCCGCGATTGGCTATCAGGATCTTGTCGAACATGGTGTCCTAACGCGCGAATAGCGAATAGTGAGTGGCGAACGGTGGTAGTGAAAAACTATTCGCTACTCGCCATTCGCTATTCGCCCCTACTCAATGATTACCAGCGGCTCGCCGAATTCGACCGGCTGGCCGTCCTCGACAAGAATTTGCGTCACGGTGCCCGCGCGCGGCGATGGAATCTGGTTCATCGTCTTCATCGCTTCGATGATTAATAGCGTCTGCCCGACCGACACCCGACTGCCGACTTCGACGAACGGCTTGGCGCCGGGCTCGGAAGCCCAATAGGCGGTGCCGACCATGGGAGAGGGCACCGCGCCGGGGTGCTTGGCGACATCGGCGACCGCGACCGGTGCGGCAACCGCGGGCGCCGATATCGCCGGTTGAGGGCTCGCGGGCAGCGATGCCGCGATGCTGATGTTGCGCGCGACCCGCACCCGCAGGCCGGCGCGTTCGATCTCGATCTCGGTGAGGCTGGTCTCGTCAAGCAGAAGTGCGAGTTCACGAATGAGTGCACTATCGTCGCTTTTGAATTTTGCGGCTGTTTTGTCGTCAGGCTGGCGCGCCATGATCTTGATCCAGGGCTTTCTGCTTGGGGGCTTTCTGCTTGATGACGGGGAGTGCGTCAGGCTTTTGCCTTGACGCCAATCCTGGCGGCAAGGCCGTAGATTGCGAGCCGGTAGCCGTCGATGCCGAAACCGGACAGCGTCGCGAAAGCGGCTCTGGCGATGAAGGAGTGGTGACGGAAGTTTTCGCGGGCGTGAACATTGCTGACGTGCACTTCAACGGTCGGAATTTTCACCGCCACCAAAGCGTCATGCAAAGCGATCGAGGTATGCGAATAGCCGCCGGCATTGATGACGATCCCGACCGCTTGGACGTTGCGCGCCTCGTGGATGAAATCGATCAATTCGCCTTCGCGATTGGACTGTCTGCAATCGGCTTTCAGGCCGAATTGGGCCGACGTTTTCGCGCAAAGCCTCTCGACATCGTCGAGCGTGGCATGACCGTAGGTCTCCGGCTCGCGGGTCCCCAATAGATTGAGGTTCGGGCCGTTGAGCACGTAAATCGTTTGGGCAAGACTCTTGGCCATCCAAATCCCGGCAATGTGGCGGTGGGTGGCGCGGTTATAGGTAACATCAGGCTAAAGGGGAAGCCTTAGACCGTCTTGGACGTCCTTCAAATACTTCATCCGGTTCGTAAAAAGGTGCGTAGAACCTGCAGAAAGTACTCGTTAACCAACCTAAAAGGTTCGATCGCCAGCCTTTTACTTCTGCGCGGCTCTTGCCGGATTCCGTGAGCGCCCATGTAAAAAGGGGCGGGCATCGCTGCCCGCCCCGGATGCGTCCATCGTCGGGATTTAAGCTTCGAGGACGGCGACGATTTCGAGCGTCCGCGGGTTGATCACGAGAATCTGGTCGCGGACGCGGATAAATTCATAGCCACGCCACTCGGGGTAGATCGTCACGACTTCGGCCGGCAACGGGTAGAAAGTTATGTTGCGCGGAACCCGGGCGCCGACCGAGATCGAGAAGTTGGCGTTGCTGAGCGGCTCAACGCGCTGGTCACGGATCACACCGGTGATCCGGGTGCGTTGTTCGCCCGAGAGCCTCACCCCGGCGCCTGCCTGCCCCGTGGTGGTCTGGGACCGCTCGGTAGCGCCCTTCGACTCGGCGTTCATCTTGCCGTCACGCCCTTCGGCCTTCATGCCGTCGCGCCCTTCGGCCTTCATGTCCTTGTTCTTGGCGGCCGAACCTTTTTCGTTTTCTGAACTCATGCTCTTCGAGCGGTCGCCCTTCGCGTTATCTTTCATGTTGTCTTGGGCCGATTTATCGCTCTTCGGGCCGGCCTTCATATCGTCCTGAGCGCTTTTGCTTTTGGTCGTGCCGGGTGATTTCTGGTCGGACTGCGTGGACTTCATGCCGCCCGGTTCCGTCGCATCACGAACTGCCGGCGCCGCCGAAGTGCCGCCCGTCGGGCTTGACGGAGCACTCTGTTGAACTGCGGAACCGGCCGAACCTTTTTCGCCACCGGTTCCTTGTGCGTAAGCGAAGCCGGTTCCGGCGATCAGCGCCGCCGCTGCTACCGACATCATAAAGCGACTAGTCATGGAATTCCTCCTCAAGCGTTTGCATGCCCGCGCGAACAACGAAAGCAGATGCGCGGGGTTCCGCGCTGCAAAGGAATTGTTTGATGAATATGCGATGAATGGCGAGCGTTGCCGTCGTTTGGCGTGGCAAGGAAAATAGGCAAAAGGCCCATGCCGGTTTCTCGGCGCGGGCCTTTGCTCGAGGGATCAAATTAGATGCTGAGTTCATGCAGCGATTGTTCGATCGCCAGATATGCCGATCAACAGGTCGCCTTGCCGCAGCGAGCGATGCCGATTTTTTCCCTAAGGCCATCGAGGCCGACCGCGCCGATCACGACTTGCTTGCCGACCACGTAGCTCGGCGTGCCGTTCATGCCCATCGCTTCGGCGAGCTTGAAGTTTTCCTCAAGCGTGGCGCGCACTTCCGGACTCGCGATATCCTTCTCGATCCTCGCGATATCGAGGCCGGCGTCCTTGGCGGCCGCCATCGCACGTGCCTTATCGGCCTGGCCGCGGCCGCCGAGCAACTTCTGATGAAAGTCGAGATATTTCTTGCCGGTTGAATCCTGCATATGCACAGCGACCGCCACCTGTGCGGCTTCGACGGAGCCCTGGCTCAGCACCGGGAATTCCTTCAACACCACTTTCAATTTGGGATCGGACTTCATCAGATCGAGCATGTCGCCCATGGCGCGCTTGCAGTAGCCGCAATTGTAATCGAAAAATTCGACGAGCGTGACGTCGCCGTCCTTGTTGCCGAGGGCGACGCCGCGCGGAGAATCGAAAATCTTCCCGGCGTTGGTAACGACGCTCGCTTCATTTTTCTGCGTCTCGGCGGCGGCCTGCCGCTTGCCGAGCTCGGTCATCGCTTCTTCCAGCACTTCGGGATGGGCGATCAGATAATTGCGAATGACGGTCTCGATGTCTCCGCGCTGCTGATCGGAAAAGCTTTGCGCCGAGGCTGCGGACGGCGTGCCGCAGAGTGCGAGCGCAAACAACGCGGGAGCGATCAAGCGGAACGACGGCATTGGCAAATCCTTTCGGTGAAAAGCTATCGAAAGCTCTTTATGTACTCGGTTCTATATCTTTTCTAATTGTTCTTTTGACCCGGCAACGGCTTTGCCGAGACGATGTCGTCGGCCTTGACCCATCCGGGCGTGCCAATCGCGAAACGGGTCTTCGCGCGCGAAGCGAGATCACGTGCGGTCTTGTTGTCGCCGCGAAGAAAGGCTGCTTGCGCAGATGCCAGGTCGGCTTGCGCATAATCTCCCTTTCGGCCGTAGGCCATAGCGAGTTGAGAAAAGCCGAGCGGCGCTTCCGTTTCCCGTGCCACGGCCGCACGCAGAATCGTAATCGCTTCCTCAGTATAGGCATTATTCTCAGTCGCCACGAGCGCTTGCCCAAGTAACATCTCGATGAGCGGCGCGTTATTCGAAAGCTGCACGGCCTTGCGCAAGGGCGCGATGCCTTCCGCGGGCCTGCCGCCTTCCAGCAACGCCTGACCGCGCAATTCGTAGAAATACGGATTATTCGGTTGCACCTGGATCAGCCCGTCGATTTGGACAATGGCGGAGCGTAGATCGCCGTGCAGATAGGTGGAGATCGCGCGCGCGTAGCGTGCCGGCAGGCTATCATTGGATGGCGGAAAGCGACGATAGACAGTGTCGGGGCGCTCCAGGAACGCCGAGATTTTCGCGCGCATCATGTCGTGGCGCAACTGCAACGCCGGATCGTCCTTCTTGTCCCAATAGGGACTCGAACGTGCCAGTTCCTCCAGCGCGGCAACGCGTGCGGCCGGCAATGGATGCGACTGCGCGTATGGATCCGCCCCGCGCGCGGCGAACAGGCTGTCATTGGCGAAGCGTTTGAAGGTCTCGTACATGCCCCTCGGGGATTGTTGGGTCGCCGTCAGGAATTTCACGCCAGCCCGGTCGGCGTTTTCTTCCTGCTGACGCACATAAGAAAGCAGGCTGCGTTGGATCACTTCCTGGGGCGCTGCAATTGCCGCCGCGCCGGCATCGGCCAGCCCGCTATTGCCGCTGTTGTTTTTTGTGGCCCCCGCCGCGATCGCCCCGACCCCGAGCAGCATGGCGATGATGAGCTGCGTCTGCGCCTGCGCCAATTGCTCGCGAAGCTTGGCGAGATGGCCGCCGGCCAAATGGCCGGTTTCGTGCGCGAGCACCCCGATGATCTGATTCGGGGTCTCCGACTGCAACAGCGCACCGTGATTGACGAAAATGCGATGGCCATCGGCGACGAAGGCGTTGAAAGCGGTTTGGTTGATGATCGTGACCTGGATATTCTGCTTTTCCAGGCCGGCGACACGCAGGATGGGCCGAGAATAGTCGCGCAACAGTTGCTCGGCCTCAGTGTCCCGGATGATCGGCGGGCCCTTTTCCTGCTGGGCGAGCGCGGCCACCGGCGCAAAAGCGAGCACGGCGGCGACCGTGGCGGCGGTGAGCTTCGAAGTTCTTTTGTGCGCGAGATGTAGCAGCATGGAGCGGTCTTTATGGATTGGCGGCGCGCCGGATAGGATATATGCCCTAACAAGCCGTGGAATGCGGCTAGTCTGGGGCAGGGTCAGATAGCAGATATCGATGCGTGAAGCGACAGTAAGAGATCGGGTGAGTCAGCTCTTGACAGCCTCTGGGCGAAGCGAGGTTCCGCCGTTCATGGTGATGGACGTGATGGCGGCGGCGGCGCGGATTGAAGCGGCCGGCGGCCACGTCATTCACATGGAAGTTGGACAACCGGCGGCTTCCGCGCCGAAGGTGGCGATATCGGCGGCCCGTGCGGCCCTCGATGGCGGACGCATCGACTACACCTCGGCGCTCGGCATTCCCTCGCTGCGGATACGGATCGCCAGACATTACCGGGAAGCTTACGGCGTTAGCGTGGACGCGGAGCGGATCGTTGTCACCACGGGCTCGTCGGGTGCGTTCATCTTGGCGTTTCTTGCGATGTTCGAGCCGGGCGATCGCGTCGCCGTCACGGTGCCCGGCTATCCACCTTACCGCCATATCCTCTCCGCGCTCGGCTGCGAGCCGGTGCTGATCGAAACATCGAGCGAAACCCGACATGCGCTGACCGGCGAAGCCCTCCTCGCCGCCCACCGCAAGACGCCGCTGAAGGGGGTACTGGTCGGAAGCCCGGCCAATCCGACGGGCACGATGATGTCCCGCGAGGCGCTCGCCGGCCTGATGTCGGCGGCCGAAGGCGCGGGTATCCGTTTTATTTCCGATGAAATCTATCATGGCCTCGACTACGCGTTTGCCGCCGTCACGGCAGCGGAGCTTTCCCCCCACGCGCTCGTCATCAACTCGTTCTCGAAATATTTCTGCATGACCGGCTGGCGGGTCGGCTGGATGGTGGTGCCGGAAGCGTTGGTACGGCCGGTCGAGCGCCTGCAGCAGAATCTCGCCATTTCGGTGCCGACGCTGTCGCAGATCGCCGCCGAGGCCGCTTTCGAAGGCCGCGAGGAAATGGAAGACGTCAAACATGGCTATCAGGAAAACCGCCGTATTCTGATCGACGGGCTGCCGAAAGCCGGTCTCAACAAATTCTTGCCCGCCGACGGCGCGTTTTACCTCTATGCCGACGTCTCGGAATTCACCTCCGACAGTCTGGAATTTGCCAAGCAGATGCTGGAAAAGGCCCATGTCGCGGCCACCCCGGGCGTCGATTTCGACCCGGTTCACGGCCACAGGTTCATTCGCTTTTCCTATGCGCGCTCGGCCGAGGAAATGCGTGAGGCCGTGGCGCGTATCGCGCGGTGGCTTGCCTAGGACAATTCGCCAACATTCCAATTCTCGGGCTGCGACAAAAGGCTGGCAGTAACGCCATTGACTGACTCCATCGACCTAAATTGATTTGGGCTGTGTGGATGTCGGCGCGGAGCGCCAAATAGGATTTTTGCGAATTACGGGGAGTGGGTGTCATGGCGGCAACGATTGCGACGGGAGCTTCGGTCGGCCCGGCGAAACCCTGGTATAAAATACTTTATGTTCAGGTGCTGATTGCCATCCTGCTTGGGATCGTCGTGGGTTGGCTGTGGCCGAACCTTGCGACCAACGAGTGGGTCAAGGCGCTCGGCGACGGCTTCATCAAGCTGATCAAGATGGTGATCGCGCCGATCATCTTCTGTACGGTGGTATCCGGCATTTCGCATATCCAGGACGCCAGGAAGGTCGGCCGCGTCGGCGTCAAGGCGCTGGTCTATTTCGAAATTGTCTCGACCTTCGCGCTGATCCTGGGTCTGGTTGTCGGCAACCTGATCCAGGCAGGTCATGGCCTCGCCGCCAAGCCCGATGCGGGGGCGGTCGCAAATTACGTCAAGCAGGCGGAAGCGCAAAAGTCGGTCGATTTCGTCCTCAACATCATTCCGGACAGCGTGGTCGGCGCGTTGGCGCGCGGCGACATCCTGCAGGTACTTCTGTTTGCCATCCTGTTCGGTTTTGCGTTGATGGCGCTCGGCGAACGCGGCCACCGGCTTCGTGACATCATCGATGACACGGCACATGCGGTGTTCGGCGTGATCGCCATCGTCATGAAGGCTGCGCCGATCGGCGCCTTCGGTGCGATGGCCTACACCATCGGGAAGTTCGGGCCCGCCGCGCTTGGCAATCTGATCGGGCTGATCGCGGTGTTCTATATGACCGCGGCGCTGTTCGTGTTCGGCGTGCTCGGCCTGATCGCACGGTTCGTAGGTTTCAGCATCTTCAAGTTCATCGCCTATATCAGGGATGAGCTGTTGATTGTGCTTGGCACCAGTTCATCCGAGAGCGCGCTTCCTCAATTGATGGCGAAGCTCGAGCGGCTCGGTTGTTCGAAATCGGTGGTTGGGCTCGTGGTGCCCACCGGCTATTCGTTCAATTTGGACGGCACGAATATTTACATGACGCTTGCGACGCTGTTCATCGCGCAGGCGCTCGGTGTCGATCTGTCGTTAGGCCAGCAGCTGACCATCCTGGTTGTGGCAATGTTGACCTCGAAGGGCGCAAGCGGGATTGCCGGCGCGGGCTTCATCACACTCGCCGCAACACTTTCGGTGGTCAATCCGGCATTGGTGCCGGGCATGGCGATCGTATTTTCGATCGACAAGTTCATGAGCGAGGTTCGTGCGCTCACCAACATCACCGGCAATGGCATCGCCACGGTGTTTGTGTCGTGGTGGGAAGGCGAACTCGATCACGAGAGATTGCATGCCAATCTCAACAAAACGATCGATCCGTCGGACGTGGAGACGGCTGTCACGACGGGGTAGCACTGCTTCTTGGCGGAGCGGTCTCGTGGCCGCGTGCGGTCAGGGCGCAGCCGACAAAAATTTTCAAGGCGGGCTTTCTTCATTCCCGCCCTAAAGCGGCAGTCACGGCGCAATTCGGTGCGTTTTTGGGCGGATTGGGGATGGCGGCCTATCGCAGCGGAGTTGCCCAGCCTTTGCGGGGCTTCGCCGGTTGCCAGCGCAATCCTTCATGAACTAGCATCTCCTCTGGACCACCGGATGCGGCCGGCGACAACGATGCGCTGACCGCTTGGTGGCTCAAACAAAAAATAAGCCGATTGGCGCACACAGAGGAAACCCCATGCAGCGATATTTCGTCGCGACCGCTATCATTATGGCCAGTCTATTCGTACAAAGCCGCGCCGTGCTCGCGCAGGACACGAACGCACCCGTGCAGAACGCATACGTCATTACGTATATTGAAGTCGCGCCAAGCTCCATGCCTGCCGCCCGGCAGCTCATTCTCGATTACGCCATCGATGCGAGAAAGGCGTCCGGCGTCGTGGCGATAGAAGCACTCCAGCGCATCGACTACTCCCATCACTTCGCCCTTGTCGAGCAATGGCAATCGCCGGCGGCAAAGCAGGCTTATGCCTCGAGCGACGCCGTCGTCAAATTTCGGAACGCGCTGGCCCCGTTGCAAGGCGCGGCCTATGACGAGCGCATTCACCACACGCTCTCGGTCGGCCCGTCCACGCCGCTATCGGCCGATGCTGTCGTGTTCGTCACCCATGTCGATGTGGTTCCGCCCGCGCTCGTGCCCGGCACCGGCAGCGTGAAAGCCTTCGTGGAGCAGGGCCGGGGCACCACGGGCAACCGCCGCTTCGATGCCTGGACCCAGACCAGCCGGCAAAATCATATGACGGTTGTCGAAACCTGGGACGCGATGGCGGCCAAGAATGCGTGGATTTCGACGGCGGTCGCCAAAACGTTCCGCGAGGGTCTGCACCCGATGAGCGGAGCCCTCTACGACGAGCGGGCTTATAAGGTTCTGCGTTGATGCTGTTTCAAAACAAAACCGCCCGGATTGGCCGGGCGGTTTTTCGTTTGGTCTATTCGCCGTTACCGAAACGTCGCGACCACCAACCGGCGCGGCGCGGCTGGCCGTTTTCCGCTGGCGCGGAAGCCGGTTCAGAAGCCGGCTGGGTCTGGGCAGCCGGTTCGGCTTGGCTGTGATCGACAGGTGCGGTCGGCGCCTCGGGCTGAGCACCGGCCAGGAAACTCACCTTCTCGCGCACGGTCGAGCGCCGCCGCGCGGTTCTCTCGGCCTCTTGAGCGGTTTCCACGTCCGAAGCCGCGCGAACCGTCTCCTGTTGGCCGCGATCCGAAGGTTGCGGCTCGGGCGAGGGGGGCTGCATCGCTGGAGGAGAGGACATCTGCGCTGAATATCCGTCGAAATCGGCAACCGCGCTTGTGGACTCGGGCGCCGGCGTCGGTCCCAACTCGTCGGCGATCGATCCCGCAAGACCGTCGTCCGGGCCGCCGCGCCGACGGCGTCCGCCGCGACGGCCGCGACGCCGGGGCCGCCGTTCGCCACCCGCGGGCTGATCGGTGCGAACCATGCCAGGTTGGTCGTCGGATTCCTCTTCGTCGGTGTCACCTTCATCCGCGGTGGCCTCGGCGGTCGCGTCCGGGCCGGACGCGGCAGCAGCAACGTCGTTTTCGTCGCGTGCCAAACCGCCACCTTCGCGTGCTTCGCCGGAGCGGCCGCGCCGTCGTCGCCGGCGCTTGCGCTTGCGGCCATCCGCATCGCCTTCGCCGCCGCTCGCTTCGCCGACCGGTGTGTCGTCGGTCAGCCCTTCGGTCTCTTCGGCTTCCACTTCCGCTTCGACGTCGAAGGGCTCTTCGTCGTCGAACGCTTCTTCGATTTGCGGCGGGGAGGCCGCAACTTGCGCCGCCAGCAGCGCCTTGGCGGCTTCCAGCGTGTGCACCTGTTCGCCGCGATCGATGATAAACGATTGCTGGGCGCTCACGGTCGGGTCTGCGATCACCGCCAGCGTCACCTTGAAGCTGCTTTCGAGATCGCGCAGGTGGCCGCGCTTGTGGTTGAGAACGTAAAGCGCCACGTCGGTGCGGGTGCGCACCACGAGATTGTGGGTGGCGCCCTTCATCAACAGCTCTTCCAGACCGCGTAGAAGCTGCAGCGCCACCGAGGAGACCGAACGGACATGGCCGCTGCCGCCGCATTGCGGGCAGGGCTCGGTCGAACTTTCGAGCACGCTGGCGCGAATGCGTTGGCGCGACATTTCGAGCAGGCCGAAATGCGAGATGCGTCCGACCTGGATTCGCGCGCGATCTTGCCGCAGGCAATCGCTGAGTTTGCGCTCGACCGCGCGGTTGTTGCGCTTCTCGTCCATGTCGATGAAGTCGATGACGATCAGGCCGGCGAGATCGCGCAAACGTAGTTGCCGTGCGACTTCTTCTGCGGCCTCAAGGTTGGTCTTGAGCGCGGTGTCCTCGATGTGATGCTCGCGGGTCGAGCGGCCGGAGTTGACGTCGATCGAAACCAGCGCCTCGGTCTGGTTGATGACGATATAGCCGCCGGACCGCAATTGTACGGTCGGGGAGAACATCGCATCCAACTGGCTCTCGACGCCCATCCGCGAGAACAGCGGTTGGCCGTCGCGATATTGCTTCACCGCGCGCACGTTGGACGGCATCAACATCTTCATGAAGTCGCGCGCTTCCTGATGGCCGGCCTCGCCGGCGACAAGGATTTCGTCGATCTCCTTGTTGTAGAGATCGCGCAGCGAGCGCTTGATCAGCGAGCCTTCCTCGTAGACCAGCGTCGGCGCCTGCGACTTCAGCGTCATGTCGCGCACGGTTTCCCACATGCGGATCAGGTATTCGAAGTCGCGTTTGATCTCGGGCTTGGTGCGCGAGGCACCCGCGGTGCGCAGAATGATCCCCATTCCCTCGGGCACGTCGAGATCCTGCACCACTTCCTTCAGCCGCGAGCGATCCTGCGCGGAAGTGATCTTGCGGCTGATGCCGCCGCCGCGCGCGGTGTTGGGCATCAACACGGCGTAGCGACCGGCGAGCGACAGGTAAGTCGTCAGCGCCGCGCCCTTGTTGCCGCGTTCTTCCTTGACCACCTGCACCAGCATCACCTGGCGGCGCTTGATGACTTCCTGAATCTTGTATTGCCGGCGCGGACGAAAGGCGCGCTCCGGCACTTCTTCCATGACGTCGTCGCCGCCGACGGACTCGACGACTTCCTCTTCGGCGTCATCGCCGTCGTCCTCGTCATCGTGCGCCTCTTCGCCATGTGCGGCGACCGGCGCGTCATCGGCATGACTTGCGTCGTCGCGCGCAAGCGTTTCGCCGGATTCTGCGCTGACGGTAGCCTCCGGTGTTGCGGGGGCTTCGAAGATTGCCATCGCGGGTTCGGAGGTAGCCGCCTCCGTCTCGCTCGCATGGGCATGGTCGTGCTCATCATGAGCGTGGTCGTGGTCATGCCCGTGGGGATGCTCATGATCGTCGTGATCATGATGCCCTTCGTCGTCGTGATGTTCGGCATCGTGCAAGTGGGTGCCATCGGTCTCGTCGGGGAGACCGTCGGCGCGTTCCCCACCTTGCTGTCCGTCTTGCGGCCATGCGTCCTGGGACGGCTCAGCACTGGCGTGCTCGACGATCTCGCTCTGGATGCGCTCGCCATTGCCGCGACGACGCGAATTGCGATGGCGCGGGCGGCGACGGTTGGAGCGGTTTTCGGTTTCTTCCTCGGCTTCGCGATGGGCGCGCTCGTCCGCCTCGATCAGCGCCTGGCGATCGGCGACCGGAATTTGATAATAGTCCGGGTGAATTTCGCTGAAGGCCAGGAAGCCGTGGCGGTTGCCGCCATATTCGATGAAGGCGGCCTGCAACGACGGCTCTACGCGCGTGACTTTGGCGAGGTAGATGTTGCCGCGCAGTTGTTTGCGTTGCGCGGTCTCGAAATCAAATTCTTCGACGCGGTTGCCGCGAACCACAACGACCCGGGTCTCCTCCGGGTGGGTAGCGTCTATCAACATTTTGTTGGGCATTTTGGAACTCTTGGGGGCGGCGGGCGCGTATGACCGTGAGCGCATCTCGCGCTGCCGGGTGACGCGACGGTCCACCTGATTCGGGGGTGAGGGGAAGGCCGAAACGCAATCCTGGGCGCCGTGCCGCACGGGATTCGCCGGAAGCCACACGACGCGCGAAGCTTTCGCTTCGCGTCGGCGCGATCTTTCCGTGAATCTTGGTCGGCAATATCGTCTGGCGCATCAAGCGTCGGCCCGTCTGAACGCATTGGCGGCAAAGACGCCGCCTTGTCTGTCGCTGAAGGCTTAAGGCCAGCGCCAAAGCGCTTGCCGGCTCTTCGCTATCGGGCCCCTAAAAAGGCCCGGGTATCGGCTTTGTCGTATTTGGAGCCGTCCCTGGAACAAGGTGGTAACCTGGGAACGGACGCCGCTCGGGCTCGAAACCGCCGCTCCTTGTCAGCCGCGCGCTGCGCTGGCTGCGGAGGGATCGGAAAAACGCTGGAATCTCCGATAAAGGAAGGTTCCGGCGCTGCACCGGGAGGCTGAACGCGACACAACCGGAATATTAGCCATCAGCCCCCCGTACATACGTGGATTACGGCCGGCGTGCAAGGGAGGCGTCGCTGCGCGGCAACACTCCGCCTTAATTCGCGTCAAGACTCTTAGGCCGCAGTTAACCCTGTGGTTTTATTGCGGTAAGAGGGCTCCTCGGAGGCATGGATTCGTTGGCGAGCCGCACAAATCGCTGTGTTTTACTGGGGCGGGCGCTGCTGTGCGTTGCAGCATTTTCATGCGTCTCAGCCTCGGCGTGGGGACAGTCACCCGGCCCGATCGCCGCCTCGAATTTTCCGGTCGCCTCCGCCGTGCGCCTCGCCGGGGATGCCAAGCAAACCCGTTTTGTTCTCGACCTCGATAAAGCGATCCAGTTTCGCGCGTTCGCCCTGGCCGATCCCTACCGGTTGATTGTGGATATTCCCCAGGTCAGCTTTCAGCTGGCTTCCGGGGTGGGTACCGCGGGGCGTGGGCTGATCAGGGCGTTCCGCTATGGTCTTGTCATGCCGGGGGGATCGCGGATCGTGTTCGATCTGACCGGACCGGCCAAGGTCGCCAATTCCTACGTGCTTGACGCAACCAACGGCCAGCCGGCGCGGCTGGTGCTCGAGCTGGAAGAAGTCGATCGCACCAGCTTTGTTCAGTCCCTCGGCGTCGAGAGCCGGCCCGAACTTAGGCCTGCCATCGCCGACGCCGCCACCCCCGTCGCGGCGGAGGCCGCGCCCACGCCCAAACTGGCCGCCGATTTGCGTCCCGTCGTCGTGATCGATCCGGGACATGGCGGTGTCGACAATGGCACGATGGCCGGTGGCGAAGCCGAAAAGGGCCTGGTGCTGGGATTTGGCCTGGCGTTGCGCGATCGCATCGAGAAGAGCGGCAAATATCGGGTCGTGATGACCCGAATCGACGACACCTTCATCCCGCTCGCTGACCGGGTCCGACTAGCCCGCAATCAGTCGGCGGCGCTGTTTGTATCGATCCATGCCGACGCGCTGCCGCGCGGTGAGGGGGACGCCCAGGGCGCCACGATCTACACCCTGTCCGACCGTGCCTCCGACGCCGAGGCGGAAAGACTCGCGGAAGCGGAAAACAAGGCCGACGCCATCGGCGGGGTCAACCTGACCGAGGAACCAACCGACGTCGCGGACATTCTGATCGATCTTGCGCAACGCGAAACCCGCACCTTTTCCAACCGATTCGCCCGCCTTCTGATGAACGAGATGAAGCACACCGCGCGGATGCACAAGCATCCGCTCAAATCGGCGGGGTTTCGGGTGCTAAAGGCCCCCGATGTGCCCTCGGTGCTTGTCGAACTCGGCTACGTCTCGAACAAGGGCGATCTCGAGCATTTGGTATCGGAAAGCTGGCGCTCCCGGACCGTTGGCTCGATGGCCCAGGCCATCGACGCTTTCTTTGGCAAACGTCTGGCAACGGCTGGGCCAGCGAACTGAAAGGGAACCATCCGATGCTGAAAGCCCTAGTTTGGCCACAGCGGCGGCCTTATAAAAAATCACCGCGAGGGCGTCGGAATCGATCCAAATTCCCCCATGGCCAACGTATGATGCGACCGCGCTGCATGGCAGATCGCTCCGCGGCGGTGTTCGCGTTGAGGGAAAACGCCCGTCATTACGGCGCAAGGATTGGAACGGATATTCGGTAATGCGCTTGCTCGTGCGGTTCATGGGTTTCTTGTTCGCGGCCGGAACCGTGCTGTTTCTGGTGGGCGTCGCCACTGTGGCCGGCCTGATCTGGCATTATTCCAAGGACTTGCCGGATTATTCCCAGCTCCAGGATTATGAGCCGCCGGTGATGACGCGCGTCCATGCGGCGGACGGCGCGCTGCTCGGTGAATACTCCAAGGAACGCCGGCTTTATCTGCCGATCCAGGCGGTTCCCAAGCTCGTGATCAACGCGTTCCTGGCCGCCGAAGACAAGAATTTCTACGAGCATGGCGGCATCGATTTTTCCGGCATGGCGCGCGCGGCCGTGCTTTACGCGCAGAACTTCGGTTCCAACCGTCGGCCGCAGGGCGCCTCCACCATCACCCAGCAAGTCGCGAAGAATTTCCTTCTGACCAACGAAGTGTCTTTCACCCGCAAGATCAAGGAAGCCTTGCTGGCGATGCGGATCGAGCGGACCTATTCGAAGGACAAGATTCTCGAACTCTATCTCAATGAAATTTATCTCGGCCTTAGCGCTTACGGAATTGCCGCGGCGTCGCTGGTCTATTTCGACAAATCGGTGAATGAACTCACGATCGCAGAAGCCGCCTTCCTCGCCGCGCTGCCCAAGGCGCCGGCGGCGCTGCATCCGGTCCGCAACCGCGACCGCGCGATCGAGCGGCGCAACTACGTGATCGAGCGTCTTCTGGAGAATGGCTGGATCAAGCAGGCGGACGCGGAAAAGGCGCGCAAGGAAACCTTGGCCGTGACCAGCAGGACCAATGCCGCGCACATTTTCGCCGGCGAATATTTTGCGGAAGAAGTTCGCCGCGATGTGTTCGAACGCTATGGCGAGAAGAAACTTTACGAAGGTGGTCTGTCGGTACGGACCACGCTCGATCCGAAGCTGCAGGTCATGGCGCGCAAAACAATGACGGCGGGGCTTGTCAATTTTGACGAGGCGCAAGGCTGGCGCGGTGCGACCAACAAGATCGATATATCAGGCGATTGGGGTGTGAAGCTTGCGGAAGTCAAATCGCTATCCGACATCTCGCCTTGGCGGCTGGCGGTGGTGCTTGAGACCAGCGACCAATCCGCGCGTATCGGTTTTCAGCCCGGCCGCGAACTCGGGGGCGCCGTCAGCAAAGAGCGGCACACCGGGCTCATTACGCTTGAGGGTATGAGATGGGCCAAGCCCACGGCGGGCCCGGCGCGGGGCAGGACGCCGACTTCCGTGGCGCAAGTTCTTTCGCCGGGTGACGTCATCTATGCGGATCCGTTGGTTGGAAAGGATGGCACGCTGATCGAAGGTCAGTTCCGGCTGCGCCAGCTCCCGGAGGTCTCCGGCGCGATGGTTGTGATGGATCCCTGGACCGGCCGCGTGCTCGCCATGGTCGGCGGCTTCTCGTTCGACCAGAGCCAATTCAACCGCGCCACGCAGGCCTATCGGCAACCGGGTTCGTCGTTCAAGCCGCTCGTGTACTCCTCCGCGCTCGACAACGGATACACGCCGTCCACCGTCGTGGTGGATGCGCCGATCGAAATCGATCAGGGGCAGGGCGCGGGCGTCTGGCGTCCGGAAAACTATTCGACCGGCAAATATTATGGGCCGACGACGCTGCGCAACGCGCTCCGCTTGTCGCTCAACACGGTGACGGTGCGGCTCGCCCAAGACATCGGCATGCCTTTGATCGGCGAATACGCCAAGCGCTTTGGCGTCTATGACGAGTTGCCGAACTATCTTTCTTATGCGCTTGGTGCCGGCGAGACCACGGTGATGCGAATGGTCACGGCCTATTCGATGTTCGCCAATGGCGGGCGGCGGGTGAAGGCCACGTTGATCGACCGCATTCAGGACCGTTACGGCCACACCATCTTCAAGCACGATGCGCGCGAGTGCCGCGGTTGCGAGGCCGCCGGCGGCTGGAAGAACCAGCCCGAACCGCAACTTGTTGATCGCCGCGAGCAGGTGTTGGATTCGATGACCGCCTACCAGATCACCTCGATGATGGAGGGGGTGGTGCAGGGCGGCACGGCCACCGTGGTGAGAGAGGTCGGCAAGCCGATCGCCGGCAAGACCGGCACCACCAACGACGCGAAGGATGCTTGGTTCATCGGCTTCTCGCCCGACATCGTCGTCGGAATCTATTTGGGCTACGACAAGCCGCGCAACCTCGGCCACAAGGCCACCGGTGGCGCGCTGGCGGCGCCGATCGCAAAAGATTTTCTAAAGCTCGCGCTTGCCGACAAACCGGCGATTCCGTTCCGCGTCCCGGCCGGAATCAAGCTGATCCGTGTCGATGCCAAATCCGGCATGCGCGTCGGGCCGGGCGATAGCGGCAAGAGCATCCTGGAAGCGTTCAAGCCGGGCACCGCACCGCCGGACAATTACGCGGTAATCGGCGTGGCCGATGCCGACGGTCGTTCGCTCACCGTTTCGCCGGACGTGGACCGCACCTTCCTGCGGCCCGGCACCGGCGGGCTTTATTAAAGCGTGAAGAAGACACGGCGATAAAATTGGCCGATTGCGCTTTGTGGCGCACGCCGCTACATCCCTCGCAGCGGTGTACGCCGCAGATCGAAAGAGCCCATGCGCGCCGAAGTCGAACGTTTAGTTGAAGAGATCAAGCAGTCGGTCGGGCTGCTGAGGAGGCATCTTTGACGTCGATGCGTCCACGGTGCGTCTGGCCGAGCTGAACAAGCTCGCCGAAGATCCCAATCTCTGGAACGATCCCCAGAAGGCGCAAAAGCTGATGCAGGAGCGCACCTCGCTGGAGGATGCACTCAACGGTATCGGCAAGGTCGACCGCGAGCTGGAAGACAATATCGGCATGATCGAACTCGGCGAAGCCGAGAACGACGTCGGCGTCGTCGCCGAGGCCGAGACCGCGCTGAAGAATCTCAAAAAGGAAGTTGCTCGCCGCGAACTCGAAGCCTTGTTGTCGGGGGAAGCCGACCGCTTCGATTCATACCTCGAAGTGCACGCCGGCGCCGGCGGCACCGAGAGTCAGGACTGGGCCTCGATGCTGCTGCGCATGTATACGCGCTGGGCCGAAAAGCACGGTTTCAAGATCGAATACCTGGAAGAGACCCAAGGCGAAGAGGCCGGCATCAAATCCGCCACCATCCAGATCAGCGGTCACAACGCCTATGGCTGGCTCAAGACCGAAGCCGGCGTGCATCGGTTGGTGCGGATTTCGCCGTTCGATTCCAACGCGCGCCGGCATACTTCGTTTTCCAGCGTTGCGATCTTTCCCGTGGTCGACGACAGCATCAAGATCGACATCAAGGAATCCGACGTGCGTACCGACACCATGCGCTCGGGCGGTGCGGGCGGTCAGCACGTCAACAAGACCGAATCCGCGGTTCGGCTCACCCATATTCCGACCGGCGTCGCGGTGGTTTGTCAGGCCGGGCGCTCGCAGCACAAGAACAAGGCGCAGGCCTGGGACATGCTGCGTGCGCGGCTCTATGAGATCGAATTGAAAAAGCGCGAAGAACAGGCCGCCGCCGACCAGGCCGCCAAGACCGATATCGGCTGGGGCCATCAAATTCGCTCTTATGTCCTGCAGCCGTATCAGATGGTGAAGGATCTTCGCACCGGTGTGCAGACCTCGGACACGTCGGGCGTGCTCGACGGCGATCTCGACGAATTCATGGCGGCGACGCTGGCACAGCGCGCGTTCGGCACCGCGCCGGGTGCGGTCGAGGATGTGGACTGACGCATGACAAAGGTCGCGTTCCTCGGCCTCGGGCGCATGGGCCACGGCATGGCGGGCCGCTACCTCGATGCCGGCTTCGAGGTTAGTCTCTGGAATCGCAGCAAGGCTAAGGCGGACGATCTGATCGCGCGTGGCGCGCGATGGGCTCAAAATCCTGCTGAGGCGGCCAATGGTGCGGACGCCGTGGTGACGATGGTTGCCGATGATGCGGCGTCGCGCGCGGTATGGCTCGGCAAAAACGGCGCGGCTTCGACCGCCAAACCCGGGGCGCTGGCGATCGAATGCTCCACGGTGTCCTACCAGCATGCGCTCGATCTTGCGCGCGAACTACGCCGACGTGGCCTCATCTATATCGACAGTCCGGTCACGGGCCTGCCGGATGCCGCGGCCAGCGGGAAACTGACTCTTCTGGTCGGTGCGGAACCTGAAGACCTTGAGCGCGCACGGCCGTTTCTCGCGCCTCTGTCCACGGTGATCCGGCATTTCGGTGCGGTCGGCAGCGGCACGGTTTACAAACTGATCAACAATCTGATGGGGGCGATCCAGATCGCCGGGATCGCGGAGGGGCTGGCCATCGCCGAGCAGGCCGGCCTCGATATGAAGCTGGTTCTGGAGGCGATCGAGATCGGCGTTGCGGCGAGTCCGCAGGTGATTCGTCACTCCAGGCGGATGGCGGCGCGAAACTTTTCCGGTGCGACCTTCACGGCGGCGCTGCGGCACAAGGATGCGGCTTACGCGGTCGCATTGGCCGAGGGGCTGCTGTCCGACGTGCCCCTGATGGGTCGCGCTGCCGTGCAGGCCTACAGCAGAGCGAAAGCCCATGCGCCCGATGACGATGAAGGCAAGATGATCGAGATCGTGTCGCGACCGAAGTAGCCTTCCGGCTCGCTACGTTTGTTTTCTACCTTCAACCCGTGCTCAGCCGCACGCCGGCGCGCAGGAATTTCTGCGGATCGACCGCTTCGCCGTCGATCCTGGTTTCATAGTGCAAATGCGGGCCGGTCGAGCGGCCGGTTGAACCCACCGCGCCGATCACCTGTCCGATTCTGATTTGATCGCCGACTTTGACATTGATCTCCGACAAATGGCCGTAACGCGTCGACAGGCCGTTGCCGTGGTCGATTTCCACCATGCGGCCGTAGCCGCCCGCCCATCCCGACGACACGACTTTGCCGTTCGCGGTCGCGCGCACCGGATCGCCCGTTCCGGCGCGAAAGTCGAGGCCGGTGTGCATGGCCGGGCGGCCGAGGAACGGATCGCTGCGAACCCCGAAGCCGGAGGTGAACTCGACTTCGCCGATCACCGGCTTGCGGTACGGCACCAGCGAAAGGGTGCGGTTGAGACGCTCCATTTGGGTGCGTGCAGTATTGATCCGATAAAGTTGGCGCTCGAAAGCCCCGGCGTTAGGCGGCAGCTTGAAGGGAACGAAAGGTCCGCCCACGCCCGCGCGCGGTGTCGCGGCTTCCAATTCCGCCATGTCGAGGCCGAGATCGGTGAAGACACCCCGCATCCGCCGCACGCGCGATTCCATTCCGTCCTCGACCGCATTGAGCGTCGCGAGTTGACGGCTCTCGACCTGATCGAGTGAGGTCTGCAGGCGCACGAGAGCGTTGTCGACACCCTGGTTTTTCGCAAACCGGCTCGGCTGCGGATTGGCGACGATGGGTGCACGTGATTCCAGCCGCGCTTCGCGGTCCGGTGGCGCGACGAAAATCACCGTGTCGCTGATCGGCGACGGTTTCGGTGTGACGGACGGCGTTCCGTCACTTGTCGCGGGCCCACGCGACGGCGATCTGATCGAGCCGGTGATCGAGGCGTCGGGCAGCGTTCCGAGCGCGGTGGCGCGGGATTCCAGCGCGGCTTGCCGGCGCACGATCTGCTCGAGTTTCTGATCGAATTGTTCCTGATCGAGCAACTGGCGGCTGGTGGTGCGATCGACCTTGGCGCGCAGCTCGGCGATGCGGTCTTCATAGGCGTATTGCATCTCCGCCTGGCGGGCGATCAGCCGGGTGAGAACGTCGTCGCGGAATGCAAAATAAGTGGCGGTCGCGGCCGACCATAGGCCGAGCGCGGTGACCGTGCCGACCACGATCCAGAACACCACCGGACCGAACCGGACCTGCTTGCCGGCGTGAACGAGGGTGTAGCCCGCTTGATAATTGCCTTGTGCATGCGATCCGGCGGCCGAAGCGTGGCTTGGCGCCGGACGGCGAGGAGAAAGCTTGCCGCGATCATGGGGATGGTGCTGGGGGTACTCGGAATAATGACCAGAACGGTACGACATCGGCACTCCCCGCGCCGGTCGGACACGGGTTCCTACGGCCAAATTTGCGGGGGCGATTTGACCCTTTCATGGTTAATTTTTCGAAAAAGCCTGGCTCAATTACAGGGCGCGTGCGGCGGCAAGCACCTCGTCGGCGTGGCCATCGACTTTCACGTTGCGCCAGACACTTGCGATCCGCCCATCCTTGTCGATCAGAACGGTTGTCCGAAGAATGCCCTGGAACGTCCTGCCATACATCGATTTTTCACCCCAAACCCCGTAGGCCTCGAGCGTCTCGTGCTTTTCATCCGATACAAGAGGTGTGGTGAGGTGATGCTTGTCCCGAAACGCTTCCTGCGTTTTGGGGGCATCGGCAGAGATTCCCATGAGTGCGGTTTGGGTTTCGGCGAAAGCGCCCGCCAGGCGTGTGAAGTCGATCGCTTCCCTGGTGCAACCCGGCGTGTCGGCGCGCGGATAGAAAAACAGCACCAGTTTTCTCCCCGAATAATCCGACAACGAGACCGTGCCGCCACCGTCGCGAGGAAGGCGGAACATCGGCGCTTTTGCGCCCTCGATCAAGGCCGATCCTGGCGCGGCCGACTCCGCCGCTTTTTTTAGCTGTTTTGATGGAGCCTCATGCGATGTTTTTGAGAGGGTGCTGCCGACTCGCTTGGCGCTTTTGCCTGTTTTGGCTGCGGTCGCCGGGCGGGTTTTGGAAGGCGCCGTCTTGGGGGACGTGGCCGGTTTTCGGGCAGACGTCTTAACGGAGGGCGCTTTCGACAATTTCTTACGCGTTTTCTTGGGCATACGCCTTCCTTTCGTCGTTTTCGGCAGATCAATCATTGGGCTATTGCGGGCCTTGCCCTTGCAGGCTGGAATCGGATCGTGTGCTGGGCAACTTTGATGGGTTACAAGGAATTCGGCAAACCACTCGCCCGCTCGTTGAACCTGGCCTTGACCCTGGAATATTGGGCCGGAAGACGAGTAACAGTATTGATCGAGGATTGGCAGCGATGCCGGCACAGCAGCGCCCGTTAGGTACCGACGGGCGAGGCCTTGACGGCGATCTTTCTTAGAAGCACCGCCGGCACCGAGAGGCAATGGCAAGAATTACGTCGCCCAAGGGGTCGAATCCTCGCGCTGACGTCCAGCTCCCGCAGTTGGATGACGCCGATTGGGATCATGACCATGACGAGGCCGCGGGCCATCGCGCGCGCCGGCTATTGTCGCGCTCGAATTCCAGCTTTCATCGGCTCGGGGATCTCTTCGGAGCGTTACGTCGGTGGCGGATCGGCGGACGCCGGCTGAAGCGTATTGCCGTTGCAGTCGCGATTCTGCTGATGATCTTTGGCGGCGGCTTTGCCGCGCTGTGGTGGCGACTCGGCGCCGGGCCAATCAATCTGGAAATGGCGACACCTTGGCTCGCCGCGGCGATCGAGGAGAACATCGGTCATGGCAATACGGTCGAGGTCGGCGGTACGCAGATCGAGCGCGTCGGCAGGATACGCATAGCCGTCCGCATCCGTGATATCATCGTTCGCGACCGCGACCGGGCCATCGTGGCGAGCGCGCCGAAAGCCGAGGTGAAATTTTCGGGCACGGCGCTCTTGATCGGGCGACTTCGCGCCGAGAGCCTCAATCTCGTGGGTGCCGAACTTGCCATACGCATCACACCGGACGGTTACGTCACAGTTTCGACCGGCGACAACGCGCGGCCGCTTGCGACCGGCGTCACGAAGAAAGCGCTGGGCGCTCCACCTTCATCTCCGGGTCAATCCACAGCCCCTGTTGCACCGCCAGCTCCTGCCGCCCCGCCGTCATCGTCAAGTGCGCAACCCAGGGCCACGGCGGCGGCTCCCGATAACCGCGATACGGTCAGTGGGCTGCTAGCCGGCCTTGACTGGCTCGACAGCTTGAGCCTGACCGGACTCGATGGACAGAACCTCAATGAAATTGGGTTGAAGAACGGAAACCTCATCGTTGACGATCAGCAGCGCGGCAATAGATGGAATTTCGACAACATCAGCCTCAGTCTTCGCCGGCCGAGCGGCGGCGGGGTAGCGCTAAGCGTCGGCGAAGAAGGGAGCCGTGCGTGGTCGCTTCGCATAGCTGTCGGGCCGGCCGCCAATGGCGTGCGATCCGTCGATATTCGTGCCGACAAGGTTCCCACGGCCAACATCCTGCTGGCGCTGCGGGTGAAGGACCTGACCTACAGCGCGAATTTACCGCTGACCGGCGAGCTCAAGGGCGAACTGGGCCGAGACGGCCTGCCGACATATTTCCGCGGCAAAATCACCGCCGGTGCCGGAATCATCATCGACAGCGATACCCCCGACTATCCGATGGCGATCGATTCGGCTGAAGTGAACGTCGAATGGGACTCCGCGCGGCGCGCATTGGTGGCGCCGTTCAAGATCGTTTCCGGTCCAAATCGGATCACGCTGCTGGCTCATCTCGAGCCGCCCAATGACAATGTTGCCAATTGGCAATTGGGCCTGAGCGGCGGCACCATCGTGCTTGGAGGAAACGACGGCGAGCAGCCGTTGATTTTCAATCGCATTGCCATCCGCCTGCGCTTCGATCCTGAGAGGCGGCGCGTGCTGATGACCCAGGCCGACATCAGCAACGGCGAGATCGGCATCGCCGGCACCGGCAGCATCGATTATTCGGCCGAGCCGCGCCTCATGCTTGGCTTCGCCGGAACGCCGATGTCGGCGTCGGCGCTCAAGCGGATATGGCCGGTCCTGATCGTTCCGGAAGTCCGCGAATGGGTGGTGGGGCGGGTCGAGCGCGGCGCGATTCAGCGCATCGAAATCGGTGTCAACTCGCCATTTCGAAACCTTTCACGGCGTGGTCCGCCGATCCCGGACGACGGTCTTGCCGTCAACATCGTCGCCAGCGGCGTGGCATTGCGTCCGGTGGACGAATTGCCGCTGGTACGCGATGCGGATTTGAAAGCCCATGTGACCGGTCGCACGGCGTCGGTGACGATCGGGCAGGGAACGGCGGATACACCGGGGGGCCGCAAGCTTAACATTTCGGACTTTGCATTTGAGGTCCCGGACCTGGCGCCCAAGCCGATACCGGCGCGGGTCAAATTCCGTATCGACGGGCCGGTGCCGGCTGTCGCCGAAATTCTCGCTTCCGATCGTCTGAGCGATTTTTCCGGTACCCTGGTCGATCCCAATTCGAGCAAGGGCACGGTCTCCGCGGTGGTCACGCTCGGTCTGCCGATCAAGCGCGAACTGACGAAGGCTGAGACGACTTACGCCGTTACGGCCGAGCTTGGAGGATTTGCGGCAGATCGCCTGGTGATGAATCAAAAACTCGAAGCCAACGCGCTGAAAGTCGTCGCCAACAATCAGGGCTATCAAGTCAGGGGCGACGTGCGGATCAATGGGCAACCCGCCTCGCTGGACTATCGCAAGCCGAACGAGGGCGACGCGGACATCAAATTGCAGGCTACCCTCGATGATGCGAGCCGCGCGCGCCTCGGTTTCGATCTCGGCCCGGCGGTGAGCGGTGCCATTCCGATCAAGCTGATCGGCAAGATCGGCGGTGCCGACCGTGACAGCCGCCTCGGCATCGATGCCGATCTGACCGCGCTCAAGGTCGACAATATCCTGCCGGGTTGGGTCAAGGTGCCGGGCAAGCCGAGCCGCGGGGTTTTCAACGTGGTGCAAAAGCCGCAGTCGACCCGGCTCGAAGACATTGTGATCGACGGTGGCGGTGTGCTGATCAAAGGCTCGATCGAGGTCGATCAGAACGGCGACGTGATCAACGCGAACTTCCCGACCTATTCTCCATCCGAAGGCGACAAGACGGCGCTAAAGGCCGAACGCGGTTCCGATGGCGTGGTGAAGGTGACCATGCGCGGCGACGTGTTCGACGGCCGCGGCTTTCTCAAGTCGGTGATTTCGGGCAAGGAGGCCGACCCCAAGAGCAAAGCCAAGACGGTCGATCTGGATGTCGACCTCAAGCTCGGTGCGGTCGCCGGCTTTTATGGCGAGGCGGTGCGCAGCGTCGACGTCAAGCTATCGCGGCGCAATGGAGCGATCAGAAATTTTGCGCTGAGCGGCAAGCTAGGACGCGATACGACGTTGACCGGTGAGTTGCGCAGTCGCCCGCAGGGACGCGAAGTGATCTATCTCGAAACCAACGATGCCGGTGCATTTTTCCGGTTCACCGATACCTACTCCAAGATGACGGGCGGCCAGCTTGCACTGGCGATGGATCCCCCGAGCGCCGAACCGGCTGCAAGAGAGGGGCTGGTCAATGTTCGCGATTTTTCCGTCAAGGGCGAGGCTGCGCTGGACCGGATGGCGGCAGGCGGGCCGGCCGCAGTTCAGAACGGCATTGCCTTCTCGCGGCTGCGCGCGGAGTTCACCCGGCAAAATGGACAACTCACGATCCGCGAGGGCGTCGTGAAGGGCCCGACGATCGGCGCAACGATCGAGGGCAGCATCGATTATCCCGGCAATCAGGTGCGCATGAGCGGCACCTTCGTTCCACTGTACGGGCTGAACAACGTGTTCGGCCAAATTCCGATTGTCGGCCTCTTCCTCGGTGGCGGCAGCAATGAGGGGTTGATCGGCGTGACCTATGAGGTCGTCGGGTCGCCCGGCCAGCCGGTGCTTCGCGTCAATCCGATTTCGGCGATGGCGCCGGGGGTGTTTCGAAAGATCTTTGAGTTCAACACCGGCAAGCAAAACAATCAGCCGGATTTTCCGCCAAACTGATGGTGCTCAGGTGGGAATCTGGTTAGCGCCGCAGCGCGGGCACGACCAGAAACGGGATCATTCCCAAGAGTACGCTGACGAGCGCAAACGCGATCAGCGGATTGTAGCTGTGGGTGAGGTCGTGGATCAGTCCGCCGCTCCATGAGCCGAACGCCGATCCGAGCCCGCTGCCGATCGTAATCGCGCCGTAAATCGTGCCGACGCGCTCACCGCGAAAGATCTTCATGGCCGTTGCCGTCAGGAGCGGGCCGCGCGAGCCGATCATGCTGCCGAAGCACACGACAAATCCGGTCAGTAACCAGACGTTCGGATACCATTGCAGCAGCCAAAGCATCACGATTCCCGCGATCGAAAGCGCATAACTAAACAGAACCGACGGGCGGCGGCCGATGATGCCGTCGAGCCAGCTGATGCCCAGCATGCCGAACAGAAGCACGACACCGGAAAAACCCCAGGCGGTCGCGGCCTGCAAGGGCGGGAATCCCGCGTCGATCAGATAGGCGACGACTTGTGCCGCAATCGCATACATGCCGATCGCGGTGAAGAAGAACGTCGTAAACAGCGCCCAGAACGCGTGATGGCGCATCGCGCTCACCAAGGTCCAGCCTTCATCGGCAAAATCGGCTGCGGTGCCTTTTGCCAAATGCGGCGAACCGCCTGAGAACAACCGCCATGGCAACAGCAACAGCGGCAACAGCAGAAAGAGCGCCGCGCCGCCCATGATCTGGTAGGCGCCGCGCCAGCCGATTCGATCGATCAGGAGCTGCGAGGTCGGTAAAAGAATCAATACGCCCGCCCCGGTCGCGGAATACACAACCGCCATCGCGGTGGGTAGTCGCGGCCCGAACCAGCGGCCGAGCAGGATGGAATTCGGGACGTTGCCGATAAAGGCGATGCCGAGACCGACGCAAAGGCCGAGGCTCAGCTGGAACTGCCAAAGATATTGCGCATGGGCGGCAATCAGAAATGCCCCACCGAGCAGGAGCAGACCGAGCGAATAGACGGAGCGGGGCCCTGAGCGATCGAATAGCCGTCCGATAAAGGGCGACGCCAGACCGCCGGCGAGCGCGGAAAGCGAATAGAGCGAGACGACTTGAGCGCGGTCCCAGCCGAAATCTTCCGAGATCGGCTTGAGGAATACGGTGAAACTCTCGCCAAGCCCGCGGCCGAGCACGGAGAGTGCAAAACACAGCGCGAGCACGCCAAGGGCGGTGCGCGCCGATTTTGCCGGCTTCGTCGAGCTGTCCTCCCGCGGCGCATATCGGTCCATGGCTTTGCTTTGAGCCTTGCCCTTTTTGAGCGCGGCCGGGCCAAAACCGGATTCCGCTTCTGCTGACCGCGCGTTCAGGGAGCGCGTTTCCGTCGCCTTGAGCAAGGGCCTACAGCGAATGCGGCTATGCAGGCTTGAGCAGGACGTGACGCTTTTTGCCAAGCGAAAGCTTGATCGCGCCTTCGGGCGTGAGATCGGCCGCCTTGAGCATCATCTTCTCGTCCGTCACGGCGCCGTCATTGACCCGAAGCCCGCCGCCCTTGATCTGGCGCCGCGCTTCGCCGTTCGATGCGACGAGGCCGGCCCTGACGAAGGCCGTCAACACGCCGATCCCGGCTTCGAGTTCGCCGCGGGCGATCTCCACCGACGGCAGATTTTCCGCGATCGCGCCTTCCTCGAACGTTTGCCGCGCCGTCTCCGCCGCGAGCCTTGCGGCGTCAGTTCCATGCAGAAGCGCCGTCGCCGCATCCGCTAGCGCCTTCTTGGCTTCGTTGATCTCCGCGCCTTGCAAGGCCGCCAGCCGCTCGATCTCGTTGAGCGGCAACGTCGTGAACAGCTTGAGAAAACGCGCGACGTCGGCATCATCGGTGTTGCGCCAGAACTGCCAGTATTCGTAAGGGCTCTTCATATCGGCATTGAGCCAGACCGCGCCGCTCGCGGTCTTGCCCATCTTCTCGCCGGACGACGTTGTGATCAGCGGTGTCGTCAACGCGTGCAATTGCGGACGCCCCATCCGGCGGCCGAGGTCGATGCCGTTGACGATGTTGCCCCATTGATCGGAGCCGCCCATCTGCAGGCGGCAATCATAGCGCTGATTGAGCACGACGAAATCGTAGGCCTGCAGGATCATGTAGTTGAACTCGATGAAGCTCATTTCCTGGTCGCGTTCGAGCCGCAGTTTGACCGAATCCATTGCCAACATGCGGTTGACCGAGAAATGCCGGCCGATATCGCGCAGCATTTCGATCCAGTTGAGCTTGGTCAGCCACTCCGCATTGTCGGGCATGATGGCGTCGTGCTTGCCCTCGCCGAATTTCAGGAAATGCGAGAATACCTGCTTGATGCCCTCTTTGTTGCGCTCGATGTCCTCGATCGAGAGGATCTTGCGCGTCTCGTCCTTACCGGAGGGATCGCCGACCCGCGTGGTGCCGCCGCCCATCAGCGCGATCGGCTTGTTGCCGGTCTGCTGCAGCCAATAAAGGCACATGATCTGCACCATGGAGCCGACGTGAAGCGAGGACGCGGTGCAGTCGAAGCCGATATAGGCGACGAGTTCGCCTTTGGCCGCCAGCGCGTCGAGCGAGGCGGGGTCCGAAATCTGATGAATGAAGCCGCGGCTCTGCAGCACATTGAGAAATTCTGACTTAAATGCTGTCATCTGGGTGCGACTCTGATCATTCTTATTTCATACTATTTCCAGGAATCGCGGACCTGTAGCGGAGTACGGCCGCGGCGCCTGGGCGCTGTGGCATTATAAGATGTGTTTGTTGGACACAAGCCGGGCGGGGTCGAGGCAGCGTCGCGGGGCCATTTCCATGATGATGACGGCAATCGGTCTGATGAGCGGGACCTCGCTCGACGGGGTCGATGTCGCCTTGATCGAAACCGACGGCAAGCGGGTGAAGGCGTTCGGGCCCACAGGCTACCGACCTTATACCGACGAAGACCGCGGCCTGCTGCGGCAGGCGCTGACGGAGGCCGTCAACCTGACGCGGCGGGATGCGCGGCCCGGCGTCCTGCGGGAGGCCGAGCGGGCGGTGACGTTCGCGCATGCGGAGGCGGTCGCCACTTTTACCGCGCAGCACCGCATCTCGCGGGAAGATATCGACATTGTCGGATTTCACGGTCAGACCGTGCTGCATCGGCCGGCGCAAAAGATGACCGTGCAGATCGGCGATGCGACGGCGCTGGCCCGGGCGATCCATATCCCGGTGATGTATGATTTCCGCGCCGCCGACGTCGCCGCCGGCGGGCAGGGCGCCCCGTTTGTGCCGGTCTATCATCGCGCGCTCGCCCAATCGCTCGACCGCGAAGGGCCGATGGTCGTGGTCAATATCGGGGGCGTCTCCAACATCACCTATATCGACGGCGCCGACATTCTGATTGCCTGCGATACCGGGCCGGGCAACGCGCTGCTCGACGATTTCGTGTTTCGCACCCTCGGCAAGGCGTTCGATTGCCAAGGCCGCATGGCGGCGCAAGGCAAGGCCGACGAGGCGTGGGTCGCCCACTCTTTGGAGCATCCGTTCTTCGCGCTGCCGCCGCCGAAGTCGCTCGACCGCAACGACTTCGCTTCTCTCATTTTGCGCGAGAAATCGCCCGAGGATGGTGCGGCGACATTGACCGCGCTGACGGCCGCGGCGATTGCCCGGATCGTCCCGCTGCTGCCGAAAGTGCCACGAAGCTGGATCGTGGTCGGCGGTGGGGCGCGCAATCTCACCATGCTGCGGATGCTGCGGGAGCGCCTGACGCCGGCCACGGTCGAGCCTGCCGATGCGCTGGGCTGGTCAGGCGATGCGATCGAAGCGCAAGCCTTTGGCTTTCTCGCCACGCGCGGCCTCCAAGGTCTGCCGCTGAGCTATCCCGCCACCACCGGCGTGTCGATGCCGATGACGGGCGGGGTGATCGCAAGGCCGTGAGTGGCGCGATCAAACTCAGCGAACGTTGGCGAGCCGCATGTCGAGATAACCCGTGACCGTCTGCATCAACGGCTCGAGCTTGCCGTCGAAGAAATGATTCGCGCCGGGGATGATCTGCTGGTCGATGACGATGCCCTTTTGGGTCTTGAGTTTTTCGACCAGCGTGTTGACGTCCTTGGGCGGCACCACGGCGTCCTTTTCGCCATGCACGATCAGGCCCGAAGACGGGCAGGGTGCGAGGAACGAGAAGTCATAAAGATTTGCCGGCGGTGCGATCGAGATGAAGCCTTCGACCTCCGGCCGGCGCATCAAGAGCTGCATGCCGATCCAGGCGCCGAAAGAAAAACCCGCGACCCAGCAGGCGCGCGCTTCGGGGTTGATGGTCTGTGCCCAATCGAGCGCGGACGCCGCATCCGAAAGTTCGCCGGTGCCGTGATCGAACGATCCCTGGCTGCGGCCGACGCCGCGAAAGTTGAAGCGCAGCACGGAAAAACCCCGGTGCGCGAAGGCGTAGTAGCATTGGTAGATGATTTGATGATTCATCGTGCCGTGGAACTGCGGATGCGGATGCAACACCATCGCGATCGGCGCGTTCTTTTGCTTCGCCGGATGATAGCGGCCTTCGAGACGGCCCGCCGGGCCGGTGAAAATGACTTCAGGCATTGATGGTCCTTGGCGAAATCGACCAACTTTATGCTGGCTTCATCTGGCTCATTCGCAGACGAAACTCGCACTGAAAGGGGTGATCGGGCGCCGTTAGGCACGATGCGAACGGTGCGCGGTGAACTGGAGAGCGCGTTCTAGCATGAGGCGAGGGGCAAAAAGCAAGCTTCTTGAACATCCGGCAGCTCGTTCAAGGCGTTAGCGTTGCAGTTGCCCGCGAGATGCCGGAATCGCCAATTGCCACGGCGTGTGAAGTGGCGGACAAGCTGCCACGGCGCCTCTCTAAGGCGCGTTCGTTGAAAGGTATTATGATACTCGATGTCTAAGCGAGTTTACCTCGATTGGAATGCGACCGCGCCGCTTCGGCCCGAGGCGAGGGAGGCAATGGCGTTCGCCTGGGATCTTTGCGGCAACCCCTCATCGGTCCACGCCGAAGGTCGCCAGGCGAGGAGATTGGTCGAAGAGGCCCGGGCTTTGGTCGCGGGCGCCGTCGGCGCTGCGCCGCGGAACGTCGTCTTCGTATCGGGTGGGACCGAGGCCAATGCGCTGGCGCTGACGCCGGGGCTGCGGCGCGATTCGGGGCCCCCCGTCGAAAGGCTGGTGGCTTCCGCCGTTGAACACGCTTCCGTTCTTGCAGGAGGCCGGTTTTCGCCCAAGAGAATCGAAAGCGTCGGCGTCACGCGGTCGGGCGTATTGGATATCGAGCATCTGCGTGCGGCGCTCGATCACGGTCCGCCCGCGCTGGTGTCGGTCATGCTGGCCAACAACGAAACCGGCGCGGTGCAGCCGGTCCGGGAAGCGGGCGAGATCGTCCACGCCGCCGGCGGATTGCTTCACGTCGATGCGATCCAGGCGCTTGGGAAAATTCCTTTTAATCTTAACGGGCTGGGCGCCGACCTGATGACGCTTTCCGCGCACAAGGTCGGCGGTCCGAAGGGGATAGGCGCCGTGGTTTTGGCCGACGGCGTGCTCGGGCTTGAGCCGCTGTTGCGTGGCGGAGGTCAGGAATTCGGGCATCGGGCGGGAACGGAAGACGTAGCCGGAATCGCTGGTTTCGGGGCTGCCGTGAAGGCGGCCATGGCGGCTCTGGAGGGCGAAGCCATCCGCCTCGAAGGGTTGCGGAACCGGCTTGAGAAGGGCTTGCGGGAAGCTGCTGATGCCATTGTATTTTCTCGGGACGTTCCACGCCTGCCGAATACCGCGCTATTTACGGTTCCAGGCCTCAAAGCCGAGACGGCCGTGATCGGTTTCGATCTGGCTGGCGTCGCGGTTTCGTCCGGCTCCGCCTGTTCGTCCGGGAAGGTGCAGCCGTCCCACGTGCTTCAAGCCATGGGATTTGGACCCGAGATCGCCCAAGGAGCTGTGCGGCTCAGTCTGGGCTGGTCCACGACGGAGGCGGACATCGATTCCTGCCTTGAGGCTTGGCGAAAGCTTGCCAGTACCTTACTTAAGGGTAGCGACGAAACACAGCTTGAACGGTTCTAAGCAGGTGATTTCCGTCAGGAAACATCGTAATAGACTTCTGAAACTGATCCACCGCGGTCCTTGAAACCGCGAGCGGAGGATGAAATGGCGGCCGTGCAAGAGACGGTCGATCGGGTTCGCCGGATCGACGTCGATCAATATCGATATGGATTTGAGACGCTGATCGAGTCCGAGAAGGCCCCGAAGGGCCTTTCGGAAGACACCGTCCGCTTCATTTCCGGGAAAAAGAACGAACCGGCCTGGATGCTGGAATGGCGGCTTGAGGCCTATCGCCGTTGGTTGACCATGACCGAGCCGAAATGGGCGCGCGTCAACTATCCCAGGATCGATTACCAGGACCTCTATTACTACGCCGCGCCGAAGAAGAAGGCGCTCGCCTCGCTGGATGAGGTCGATCCCGAAATTCTCAAGACCTATGAGAAGCTCGGTATTCCCTTGCGCGAAGTGGAAATGCTCGAAGGCGTAGTCCGTCCCGAAGGCGAGCGGCGCATCGCGGTGGACGCAGTGTTCGACTCGGTCTCGGTTGCGACCACCTTCCAGAAGGAGCTGAAGCAGGCCGGCGTGATCTTCATGCCGATCTCGGAGGCGATCCGCGAACATCCCGATCTGGTGAAGAAGTATCTCGGCACGGTGGTGCCCACCTCGGACAATTTCTTCGCGACCTTGAACTCGGCGGTGTTCTCCGACGGTTCGTTCGTCTACGTGCCGCCGGGCGTGCGCTGCCCGATGGAGCTTTCGACCTACTTCCGCATCAACGAGCGCAACACCGGGCAATTCGAGCGCACGCTGATCATCGCCGACAAGGGCGCTTATGTCAGCTATCTTGAAGGCTGCACCGCGCCGCAGCGCGACGAAAATCAGTTGCATGCCGCCGTGGTCGAACTGGTCGCGCTGGATGATGCCGAGATCAAATATTCGACGGTGCAGAACTGGTATCCCGGCAATTCCGAAGGTAAGGGCGGCATCTACAATTTCGTCACCAAGCGTGGCGATTGCCGCGGCAACCATTCGAAGATTTCCTGGACCCAGGTCGAAACGGGATCGGCGATCACCTGGAAATATCCGAGCTGCATCCTGCGCGGCGACAATTCGCGCGGCGAGTTCTACTCGATCGCGATTTCGAACGGCCATCAGCAGGTCGATTCCGGCACCAAGATGCTTCATCTCGGCAAGAACACTTCGAGCCGGATCATCTCGAAGGGCATCGCGGCCGGCGTGTCGCAAAACACCTATCGCGGGCTCGTCACCGCGCATCGCAAGGCAACCGGCGCGCGCAACTTCACCGCCTGCGACTCGCTCTTGATCGGCGACAAATGCGGCGCGCACACCGTGCCCTATGTCGAGGCCAAGAATTCTTCCGCTTTGTTCGAGCACGAGGCGACGACGTCGAAGATTTCCGAAGACGTGCTGTTTTACTGCGTGCAACGCGGGCTATCGCAGGAAGAGGCCGTTGGGCTGGTGGTCAACGGCTTCGTCAAGGACGTGCTGCAGCAACTACCGATGGAATTCGCGGTCGAGGCGCAGAAACTGATCTCGATCTCGCTGGAAGGGTCGGTTGGATAACACCTCATCCTGAGGAGGCCGCGAAAGCGGCCGTCTCGAAGGATGAGAGGAAAGATTGTCGGTCACGTCCTTCGAGACGCGCCTTCGGCGCTCCTCAGGACGAGGAAAAACGGAAGATTGTGATGTCACTACTCGAAGTCAAAAATCTGCAGGTCCGTGTCGAGGAACGTGAGATTCTCCACGGGCTTTCGCTCAGTGTGAACAAGGGCGAGGTCCACGCCATCATGGGGCCGAACGGCTCCGGCAAATCGACGCTGTCTCACGTCATCGCCGGTAAGCCCGGCTACGAAGTCACCGGCGGGGAAATCCTGTTCAACGGCGAGGACCTCCTGGAGATGTCGCCCGACGAGCGCTCCGCGAAGGGCGTATTCCTGGCGTTCCAGTATCCGGTCGAAATTCCGGGGGTTGCGACCATGACGTTCCTGCGTACCGCGCTCAATGCCCAGCGCAAGGCGCGTGGCGAGAGCGAGTTTTCCACGCCGGACTTTCTGAAGAAAGTGCGCGAGGTCGCAACAAGGCTCAACATTCCGCAAGACATGCTGCGTCGTGGGGTCAATGTCGGTTTTTCCGGCGGCGAGAAGAAGCGCAATGAGATTTTGCAGATGGCGCTGTTCGAGCCGAGCCTCTGTGTGCTCGACGAAATGGATTCAGGCCTCGACATCGACGCGTTACGGGTTGCCGCCGACGGCGTCAATGCGCTGCGTTCGGCGGACCGGGCAATGGTCGTGATCACGCATTATCAACGGCTCTTGAACTACATCGTGCCGGACTTTGTGCATGTGATGTCGAAAGGCCGTGTGGTGAAGAGCGGCGGCAAGGAGCTCGCGCTCGAGCTCGAGGCGTCCGGCTACGCGCAATTCGAAGACGCGGCCTGACGCGGGAAGCGGATTCAACATGAACCTTGCAGTGGCAAAAACCGAAACGGGACGCGCGCTGAGCGATACCTTCGACGTCGTGCAGGATCGGCTGCCGGGTACGGGCAAGATCGCAGCCGCGCGCCGGAAAGCTTTCGAGGCGTATGAGGCTGCGGGGCTGCCGCATCGGCGGATCGAAGATTGGAAATACACCGATTTGCGCGCGATGATGCGCGAGGTGCTGCCGCTCGCAACCACACCGGATGCGTCGGCGCTCGCGCGTGCGGGTACGGCTTTGAAGCTGCATGCGATCGAAGGCGTGCGCCGCCTGGTGCTGGTGGATGGGATATTCGCGCCCAAACTATCCGAAACCGGCCGTCTCGAAACAGGCCTCAAGATCCGCACCCTGCGCGAAGTGCTGGAGGCCGACGAGGCCGCGCTCCACGCGCAATTGCTCGCGTCGGATGGTACCGATGCCATGGTGGCGCTCAACGGCGCGATGATGACGGATGGTCTCGTGATCGAGATCGCCGATGGCGCGGTGTTTACGCAACCGTTGCATATCGTCCATATCGCCAGCGGCGCCCAGCCGGCCTCAATGTTCACGCGCTCCTTGCTGAAGCTCGGTAACGCCGCAAGCGCGACGCTGGTCGAAAGCTATATCGCCACGGAAGATGCGAAAGCCTATCATGTGTATGACAGCCTGGTGGCTTCGGTCGGCGACGGTGCGCGGCTGGACCATGTTCGACTTGTCGAAGACAACCGCGACGCCTTCAACATTTCCTCGTGCCGCGTGTCGCTCGGTGCCAACGCTCATTTCAATAGCTTCGGCCTGACCAGCGGCGCGGCTGTCAGCCGCTACCAGCCGACGGTCGCGTTTGCGGGTGAGGGCTCGCGCGTCGAGCGCAACGGCGTCAATCTGCTCAATGGCCGCCAGCACGCCGACACCACGCTGTTGCTGGATCACGCGGTGCCGAATTGCGCGAGCCGCGAAATTTTCCGTGCGGTGGTCGATGATCGCGGACATTCGGTGTTTCAGGGTCGCATCATCGTGCGCCCCGACGCGCAAAAGACCGACGCCAAGATGATGACGCGGGCGCTGTTGCTGTCGGACGAGGCCGAGGCCGACAACAAGCCCGAACTGGAAATCTTTGCCGACGACGTCACTTGCGGACATGGCGCGACCACGGGTGCGCTCGACGACAGCCTGCTGTTTTATCTGCGGGCACGAGGTCTTTCCGAGAAGGAAGCCCAGGCGCTCTTGATTCAGGCCTTTGTCGGCGAAGCCATCGAGCAGATTGCCAACGATGCCTTGCGTGAGCTTGTAATTTCGGCGGCGGAGCGCTGGCTGGCGGCGAGGGGATAATTTTCGTCTTGTGAGGCGTGCAAGTCGCCTCCCGGGATGAGGAAGAGTGAAAGCGGATATGACCCATCCTGCGGTCTCGAACGGTTCATATGATGTTGCCCGGGTACGGGAGGATTTTCCTGCGCTCGCGCTCAAGATTTATGGCAAGCCGCTCGTCTATCTCGACAACGCTGCGTCTGCGCAAAAGCCGAATGCGGTGCTCGACCGCATGACGGAAGCCTACAGGTCCGAATATGCCAACGTGCATCGCGGACTGCATTACCTCGCCAACGCCGCCACCGAAGCTTACGAAGGCGGCCGCGCCAAGGTGGCGAAATTCCTCAATGCCCGGCGGAACGAAGAAGTCGTGTTCACCCGCAACGCCACCGAGGCGATCAACCTCGTGGCGTCGTCCTGGGGCGAGCCCAACCTCGGCGAGGGCGATGAGATCGTGCTCTCGATCATGGAGCATCATTCCAACATCGTACCCTGGCATTTCCTGCGGGAACGCCATGGCGCCGTCCTCAAATGGGCGCCGGTCGACGATGAAGGCAATTTCCTGATCGATGAATTCGAAAAGCTGCTGACGCCGCGCACCAAGCTGGTCGCGATCACGCAGATGTCGAATGCGCTCGGCACCATCGTGCCGGTCAAGGACGTGGTGAAGATCGCTCACGCCCGCGGCGTCCCGGTACTCGTCGATGGCAGCCAGGCGGCGGTGCACCTTGCGATCGACGTGCAAGACATCGACGCGGATTTTTATGTTTTCACCGGCCACAAGCTTTACGGGCCGTCCGGCATCGGCGTCCTCTATGCCAAGTATGAGCATCTTGTAGCGATGCGCCCCTACAATGGCGGCGGCGAGATGATCCGCGAGGTCGCAAAGGACTGGGTCACCTATGGCGATCCCCCGCACAAATTCGAAGCGGGCACGCCGGCGATCGTCGAGGCGGTGGGCTTGGGTGCGGCGATCGATTACGTCAATTCGATCGGCAAGGAACGCATCGCCGCGCATGAGCACGATCTTTTGACTTATGCCGAAGGACGCTTGCGTGAAATCAATTCGTTGCGCCTGATCGGCACTGCGCGGGCTAAGGGACCGGTGATCTCATTCGAAATGAAGGGAGCTCACCCGCATGATGTCGCGACCGTGATCGACCGACAGGGCATCGCGGTGCGCGCCGGCACCCATTGCGTGATGCCGCTTTTAGAGCGGTTCAACGTTACCGCGACCTGCCGAGCCTCGTTCGGCATGTATAATACGCGTGAGGAAGTCGACCATCTGGCACAGGCGCTGATCAAGGCGCGGGAACTGTTTTCATGACCGACACTGCCGAAGTCAAAACCCGCAACATGGAAACTCATTCGGCGTTGCCGCCGGAGGAGACCGAACGGTTGGGTACCGAGATTGTCGCCGCGCTGAAGACCGTGTTCGACCCGGAAATTCCGGCCGACATCTATGAACTCGGCCTGATCTACAAGGTGGACATTAAGGACGACCGTACCGTCGACGTCGTGATGACGCTGACGACACCGAATTGCCCGGCAGCGGGTGAATTGCCACAGATGGTGGAGAACGCGGTCGCCAGCGTTCCCGGCGTCGGTCAGGTCAATGTCAATCTGGTTTGGGAGCCGGCCTGGTCGCCGGACCGGATGAGCGACGAAGCGCGCCTCGTCCTCAACATGTGGTGAAAGCGTTAGAGCATGATCCGGAAAAGTGGGTACCGGTTTTCCACGCGACAAACGCGAAAACGCGTTTGCGCGCAGATCATGCTAAAACAAATAAGGCTTGGTTGGCCGCTATTGATTTGTTTTTTGGATCACCCACATGAACAACATGACGCCTAGCTCGCCGACACCCACCTCCAAGCCGAAGCCGCGGCCCCGACCGCAGGTGATGAAACTCACCGAGGCTGCGGCGCAGCGGATTGCGGAGCTGACCAAACGCGCCGATTCCGAAATCGTAGGCCTACGGGTCGGGATCAAGAACGGCGGTTGCGCCGGCCAATCCTATACCGTCGAATATGCGCACGAGATTCGTCCCACCGACGAGGTCGTTGAGGACAAGGGCGTCAAGATATTGGTCGATCCGAAGGCCGTGTTGTTTCTGCTCGGTACCGAGATGGACTACAAGGTCGACAAGATGTCGGCGCAGTTCATCTTCAACAACCCAAACCAGGTAGGCGCCTGCGGCTGCGGCGAATCCGTGCAGCTCACGCCTGCGAAAATGAACGGCTGATTTTCGACGTACCGGGTGGCTCAGGCTGAGTACGGATCTCGGCGGCGTATTCGGGGTCCACCTCGCAAACCACCCGATTTCGGCCGTTGCGCTTGGCGATGTAGAGGCAGGCATCGGCGCGCTCGATCAGGGAATCGGTGTCGTCATCCGGCCTCAGCATGGAAACGCCCACCGAAATGGTGACGCGGCCGAGAATTTCCCCGGTGGACTTTTTCTTCAATTCCTTCGCCATGACGGCGCGGCGAATGTGATCGGCGACCGTCAGGGCTTGGCGGATCGCGGTGTTGGGCAGTAACACCGCGAATTCCTCGCCGCCGTAACGCGCGGTAATATCCTGACCCTTGATCGTCTGTTTCAGCGACATGCCGACGAGCCGCAGAACCTGATCGCCGGTGAGATGGCCGTAGGAATCGTTGAACGATTTGAAATGGTCGATATCGAACATCAGCAGTGAAAGCGGCTCGTCGCTCGCGAGCGCAGCCTGGACGGCCGCCTCGATCGAACGATCGAAATATTTTCGGTTGCCAAGACCGGTAAGCGGGTCGGTGAGGCTTTCGGTTCGGATCGCCTCGAGGCTTTGCTGAAGATTGCTAATTTCCGTTTTCGACAGCGTCAGGCGATCTTCCAGCGCTTTATTGGTTTCGCGCATCTCGCGGGTGGATTGCACCAGCATTTCGACGATCGCTTTGACCTGCTCGCGATTCTTGGCCACGGTAAGCTTTTGCGTCGCACCCGACAGGCTGTCGTCGTAGCTCGCCGACATGCCGAGCGCATCGTTGATGAGCGTCATCACGTCGTCGATTTCGCCAATTACGCGCGCGCCCACCTTGTCGATGCGGTCGGTGGTCTTGATCTGGGCAATATAGGTCTCGTAGATCTGTTCGAGATCGGATTCGGACAATTTGCCGTTGCGCGCCAACGTCTCGTTGATGATCTTGTTGAGCGGTGAATTGAATCCGGCCGCATACACGTACCAGATTTCGTAATTTCGAGGGACGGCGGTCTGCCGCAGTGATTTGATCTGGCCAAGTGCTACTTCGGCGAAGGCCATCGTGCGTTCGTGGTCGTCGAGCACCTTGCCCACCGATTGTGTCCCCAGCAACGAACCCCCGCCCATTCTGTTGCAGAAGTAGGCAAATTATAATTATCATGTCTCCTTAGCGGAGGAGAATGAAGGACCGGTAAACGGGTTCCCGCGCCTTTACCCCAGCGAATCCCCGTTTAGACGCGGACGCGAACGGGTCGTAACAGGAACGCCGGAAGATGCGAGTGGTCGGCGGGTTCGGACGATACGTCGTGCGAGGTTTGCGGGGCCGGCGTCCGGCCGATCGAGGGTGCCCGCGAGACCGGAGCAGCGACAGGCGGTGCGAATGAGGCCGCCGGTGCCTGCGGTGCTGAACCACGACCTCCGTTCGAACGCCGGGGCTCGCGCTCACGGCGCGGCTTGCGACTTCCCCGCGTACCTTCCCTTCCACCTTCTCTTCCACCTTCTCTTGCGCCTTCTCGCGCACTTTCTCTTGTCCGCGGCTCGCGCGACTGCCCTGTTTCGCCGTCGGGCGACGGCGCGGTCGTTCGCTCAGTTGCCTCGACCCCGGCGCCGTTGTCGGCGCGGGGAATGGCTTGCCCGATCAGCTTTTCGATCGCGACCATGGATTTATGGTCGAGCGAGGTGACAATGGAGATTGCCGTACCGGTGCGTCCCGCGCGTCCGGTGCGGCCGATCCGGTGGACGTAGTCGTCGGCATGGTGCGGCACGTCGAAATTGAAGACGTGGCTGACGGCAGGAATATCGAGGCCGCGGGCGGCGACGTCGGAAGCGACCAGAAGCGGAATTTCGCCCTTGCGGAATTGATCGAGCGCCGCGGTGCGCGCGGATTGATCCATGTCGCCATGCAGCGCGCCGACGCTGAAGCCGTGCTTGTGCAGCGATTTATGAAGAACGGCGACTTCTCGCTTGCGATTGCAGAAGATAATCGCGTTCTGCAGGTCCTTGGCGTTGCGCAGCAGGCGGCGCAATACCTCCCGCTTTTCGTGCGCTTCCCGGCCCGCCGGCACTTGCGACTGCGTCACGGTCACGGCGGTCGTCGCCGGCTTTGAAACTTCGACCTTTTCCGGATTGTGCAGGAAGGTTTCGGTGATACGTCGGATTTCGGGGGGCATCGTCGCGGTGAAGAACAGCGTCTGCCGCGTGAAGGGAACGAGCTTGCAGATGCGCTCGATGTCGGGAATGAAACCCATGTCGAGCATGCGATCGGCTTCGTCGATGACAAGCAATTCGACGCCGGTGAGCAGCAAGCCGCCGCGCTCGGTATGGTCGAGCAGACGGCCGGGGGTTGCGATCAAGACGTCGACGCCGCGTGTCAACTTCGTATCCTGGTCACCGAACGAAACGCCACCGATCAAAAGTGCGACGTTGAGTTTCTGGCCGGCGCCGTATTTGTCGAAATTCTCTTTGACCTGTGCCGCGAGTTCACGCGTCGGCTCGAGGATCAACGTGCGGGGCATTCGGGCGCGAGCGCGGCCTTTTTCCAGCATGGTGAGCATGGGAAGAACGAAGGCGGCGGTCTTGCCGGTCCCCGTCTGGGCAATGCCGAGAACGTCCCGGCGGGCCAGAACGTGGGGAATTGCGTGTTCCTGGATGGGGGTAGGGGTGGTGTAACCGGTGGCCGCGACAGCGGCGAGCACCTTGTCGGACAAGCCGAGATGGGAAAAAGACATTGAGCCTCTGGTCGAAACCGCCGCTTGGAATCACGGAAAAGACTGTCGCGCTCAACCCCGGAACGGCACGCAAATTTGCACGGGATTACGGATGCACGGACAGGCGGCTTATTCAAGATATCGCGCTTCGATACCGGGGCCGCGTTGAGGCGAAACATAGGGGTGAATTGGCCAAAGTCAATGGAGCGGGCACGGGAAGTACTGAAAACCTTAATGTTTTTGCAAGGATTCCAGGCGGTTTGAGCCTGGCGCGCGTGTAGGGCTTTGTTTGGATTCGGTGCGCGACTCTAGCGCTTGCCCCGCCAGATGAGGATCAGGCCGACGGCGGCCAGTCCGGCGCCGTAATATGCCCATTGTATCTGGCTGATCATGAAGCTCGACGCCGGCCAATTGATCGCGCCGGTGCCTTGACCGATCCAGAGCAGGCCAAGCGCGACCGCGAGAAGGCCAGTGACTAGAAGTGCATTACGCATGGTTTTCCTTCGTTCGGATAGCCGAGCTACTTCCCGCTGACGGTTATTGTCACAAAGGCGCGCTCAATCACCAAGGGCAAGCGGCGGAAGGAGTGCGGGGTCTCCCTTCGGAGAGGCACAAAAAAAAGCCCCGGGCGAGGCCGGGGCTTTTTCATTCACATTGCTATCAGATCAGTACTTCGCGGTAACCGCTGGGCCAGTCCAGTTGAAGCGGTAGACCAGCGACGTGCTGACGGTCTGCACGATCGGCTTGAAAGTAGTTGCAAGCCCGGCAGCTCCGCCCCCGACATTGGTCTCCGGAAGGGAGATGCGATCATAGAAGGCCGAGCGATATTCGGTCTTCACGAACCAGCCCGGCGCAGTAATGCCGAAGATGTTCAGGTTGTTCTCGACACCGCCACCGACGAAAAAGCCATCACGATGGAACGAGGGAGTGGTAAAGATGGCACCGCCTCCTGCCAAATCTGAGAAGCTGGCGCCGGACCACTCCGAACCAGAATACCCCGCGTTAACGTAGGACAATACGTTCGGTGCAACTAGGTAACCGATTCGTACGCCAGCCGCATAGCTGGTCTGAAGCTTCTCACGGCCCTCAAAACCCGCGTTACCACCAGTTGGATCAGCGATCGAGCCGCGTATACTTCCAAATTGGCCGTCAGCAAGGATGCCGAACACCCATGACGAATTGAGCTGCCAGTCGTAGCCGGCACCGACCGTGCCGAACCAGCCGTCGCCGCCCAAGCGCTGATTGCGGGTCAGGGCAAGGCCACCCGGATTGCTTACAACATTGCTGTCGGCATCCCAAAGACCACCGCCGGCACCACCGAAGAGGTAAAAACCGGTCCAGCTCGCCACCGGCGCAATCTCAGGAGCCTTGGTATAGGTGCGGGCGGGAAGGTCAGCCGCGAGGGCCGATCCGGTAAAGGCGGCGATCGCCGAGAGCGCGAGCACGAGTTTTTTCATTTGCAATTCCTTTGCTAAGCGGGCGGGCGTGATCACGTGACGGGGGCGCAATTCGCCGATTCCAAATCTGATAGCGAACTATAACTCTTTCCATTCAAAACGCTGTTGCACGGCGGGCACACTCGGGCTGAAAACGCTTGGAAGATTACAGGGGGCGATTTGGGAAAAACGCTCAAAAAGCTTGATTTTGCGCCAAAATCCGCTCTGGGAGCACCGAATTCGCCGCTTGGGCCGCTTTCGTCGATTTGGTTACCGGCGTCTAAACGTCCAATAAATCCTCGCTGGCGAATTCGGCCTTGTCGGAAATGAAGGCGAAGCGGGCCTCCGCCTTGGTGCCCATCAGGCGCTCGACGGAATCGGCGGTACCCTCGCGGTCATCGGCGAGCAGCACCACGCGCAACATGCTGCGCTTAGCCGGGTCCATGGTGGTTTCCTTCAGCTGCGCCGGCATCATTTCGCCCAAGCCCTTGAAGCGGCCGACATCGACCTTGGCATTGGCGTTGAATTCGCTCTTCAACAGCGCCCCCTTGTGGGCGTCGTCGCGGGCATAAACCGTTTTGCTGCCGTGAGTCAGACGATAAAGCGGCGGCACCGCGAGATAGAGGTGGCCCTCGTCGATTAGCCGCGGCATCTGCCGGTAGAAGAACGTGATCAGGAGCGAGGCGATGTGCGCGCCGTCGACGTCGGCGTCGGTCATGATGATGATGCGGGCGTAACGCAGATCCTCCTCGCGATATTGCGCCCCGGTCCCGCAGCCGATCGCTTGCATCAGGTCGGCGAGTTGGGCGTTGGCCGCGAGCTTGTCCTTGGTCGCGGACGCGACGTTGAGGATTTTGCCGCGCAAGGGCAGAATGGCCTGCGTCTTGCGGTCGCGTGCCTGCTTGGCGCTGCCGCCGGCCGAATCGCCCTCGACGATGAAAAGTTCCGAGCCTTCGGCAGCGGTGTTGGTGCAGTCGGCGAGCTTGCCGGGAAGACGCAGCTTCTTGACGGCGGTCTTGCGCGAGATTTCCTTTTCAGCCCGGCGGCGCAACCGCTCGTCGGCGCGCTCGATCACGAATTCCAGGAGCTTGTTGGCCTGCAAGGGATTGCCGGAGAGCCAATGATCGAACGGGTCCTTGATGGCTTGCTCGACGATGCGCTGGGCTTCGGCAGTGGCGAGGCGATCCTTGGTCTGGCCCTGAAATTCCGGCTCGCGCACGAACACCGATAGCATCACGGCGGCGCCCACCATCACGTCTTCGGAGGTGATGGACGTGGCGCGCTTGCCTTGGCCGACGCGCTCGGCGTGATCTTTCAAGCCCCGCAGCAGCGCGCTGCGCATGCCGGATTCATGGGTGCCGCCGTCCGGCGTCGGCACGGTGTTGCAATAGGACGACAGAAAACCGTCGGCGTCGGCGGTCCATGCGACCGCCCATTCGCAGGCGCCGTGGGCGCCGTTACGCCCCGATTTTCCGGCAAAGATATCCGGGTGCACCAGCGTGTCGGCGTGGATCGCGGCGCCGAGATAATCCTTCAAGCCGCCTGGGAAATGAAACGAATCCTCGGCGGGGACGTCGTCGACGCCCTTCAGGAGAACAGGATCGCAGCGCCAGCGAATTTCGACGCCGCCGAACAAATAGGCCTTGGAGCGCGCCATCTTGAACAGGCGCTGCGGCTTGAAGGCGGCCTTGGCGCCGAAAATCTCGGTGTCGGGGCGAAAGCGGATTTTGGTGCCGCGGCGGTTGTTGACCTTGCCGAGGTCTTCGAGCTTGCCCTTGGGATGGCCGCGCTCGAACGCCATGCGGTAAAGTTTTTGGCTGCGCGCGACCTCGACCTCCAGCCGCGAGGAAAGGGCGTTGACCACGGACACGCCGACGCCATGCAAACCGCCGGAGGTCTCGTACACCTTGGAATCGAATTTGCCGCCGGAATGCAGCGTGCACATGATGACTTCGAGCGCGGATTTTTTCGGGAATTTCGGATGCGGATCGACCGGAATGCCGCGGCCATTGTCGGTGACGCCCAAGAATCCATCGGCGCTCAGTTCGACTTCGATGAACGAAGCGTGGCCGGCAAGCGCCTCGTCCATCGCGTTGTCGATGACTTCGGCAAACAGATGGTGCAGCGCCTTCTCGTCGGTGCCGCCGATATACATGCCGGGCCGGCGGCGCACGGGCTCGAGGCCTTCGAGCACCTCGATATCGCGGGCGGTGTAGCCGGATTCGGCGCTCAAAGCGCGGGGGGCGGCCTTGACCGCGGCTCGGCCTTTTGGCTCCGATGCCCCGAAAAGGTCGCTCGTGGCTTTAGTTTTAGCGCTGGATTTCAATGGTTTGGGCATGATTTTTCAGGTGTTGCGCGCGGGCAAGGGCGCGGGCGAATCGACTTTCCCTGATTATGCCATGGATGAGCTCAAAAAGTGACAGAGGGGAGCGCAACCTCACGCGCCGTGACCGCCTTTGTGACTTGATGTCGCGCATGGGGCTGGCTTACCTGTTCTTAGGCATCTAACCCGTAGAAAGGTTGGGGGCCCAAAACGGGGCAATCGCCGGGAGGGGCGTTTGGATGGAAGATTTTGCGCACGCCTTGGCCGACTTCGTGCGCGAGCATCAGGCCTGGGCCTCTCCGATCGTTTTGTTGTTGGCGTTCGGTGAATCGCTTGCCTTCATTTCGTTGTTGATCCCGGCCTGGGGTGCGTTGGTTGCGATCGGCGCGCTGATCGGCGCGAGCGGCATCAGTTTCTGGCCGGTCTGGATCGCCGGTGGCATCGGGGCTGCGCTCGGCGATTGGGTCTCGTATTGGTTCGGTTACAAATACAAGGAACACGTCGCGCAAATGTGGCCGCTGTCGCGTTACCCGGAGATATTGCCGCGCGGCGAAGCCTTTGTGAAAGCCTGGGGTACGCCGAGCATCTTCATCGGGCGCTTTTTCGGTCCCTTACGGGCCTCCGTGCCGCTCGCCGCCGGAATTTTCGAGATGCCGTATTGGCCCTTCCAAATCGCTAATTTCGTCTCTGCGCTGGTTTGGTCGGCGGCGCTCTTGCTGTTCGGCGACGTGATCGCGCAGATCGCCGAGTGGCTGTGGCGGGCGGTGTGAAACGGCGTTTCCGTCAAGCCCGAAACGGCTTCATATCTTGACGATAGATGCGCTTGGCCTTATAGCCGCGCCATGATCAACGCCGCGACCCATCTCATCGCTCGACGCCGCCGCACCTTGGCGGTACGGGCGGACGTCTGCGTTTAAGATATCAGCCTTTGCCGCCGGATTTGGTCCGCGGCACTTTCTTTCACCAGCAGCGCGATCCGATCCGGCGGCTCCTCGATCGAAGCAGGAGTTGAAGACGGCTATGGGTGCAACAACGAAACCTTTAGTATTTGTGGACGGCGCGGCTGGAACGACGGGCCTCGGTATTCGCGAGCGCCTTGGCGCGCAGAACGACGTCGTGCTCAAGAGCATTGCCGAGGAACGGCGCAAGGATGCGCACGCAAAACGCGCGCTGATGGAGGAAGTGGATCTCGTTATCCTTTGCTTGCCCGATGAAGCCGCGCGAGAGACAGTTGCGCTGATTGACGGCATGGGCGCTGCAGCACCCAAGGTGCTGGACGCATCGACGGCGTTTCGCGTCGCCAGTGACTGGACCTACGGTTTCCCGGAACTCGCGCCAGATCAGGCGGACAAGATACGAGCGGCGCGAAAGGTCTCGAACCCCGGCTGCTATCCGACCGGCGCGGTGGCACTGCTACGGCCGTTGGTGGATGCCGGACTGGTGCCGACGGACTACCCCATCACCATCAATGCGGTGAGCGGCTATTCGGGCGGCGGCAAATCCATGATCGAGAGTTTCGAAGACGGCACCGCGCCGGCCTTCGAACTTTACGGTCTCGGCTTCGAGCACAAGCATTTGCCCGAGACCCAGCTTTACTCAAATCTGGTGCGCAGGCCGATCTTTGTTCCATCGGTCGGCAATTATCGGCAGGGCATGCTGGTATCGGTGCCTTTGCATCTAGATGTGCTTCCAGGCAAGCCCGCGGCTTTTGACCTCCACGCCACACTGGCGAAGCGTTACGCCGGGAGCAGCTACGTCTCGGTCATGCCGCTCGATAACACGGCAACCAAGAGCGGACGCATCGAACCTGAAGGTCTCAACGAGACCAACAAGCTCGAGCTCTATGTCTTTGCGAGCCAGAGACATCCTCAAGCAGTTCTTGTCGCGCGCCTCGACAATTTGGGCAAAGGCGCCTCAGGTGCCGCGGTACAGAACATGCGGCTGATGCTTGGCTTCGCCGATACGTAACGCCGAAGCCAAGAACCTTTTCTTCCGGATGTTCAGAGAACCTTGAAGATCGCGAGCGCCAGCACGGCCTGCGCCAAAAATCCGATGGTGAAGGCTAACGTCCGGAACACCGGCAGGCCCATCGTGTAGACGATCAGATGCGCGACGCGGGCCCAGAAATACACCGCGCAGGCATAGACGGTCCAATTCGACGAATGATCGATCTCGGCGAGGATCAATACCAGCGGCGCGAAGACGATGAGGTTCTCGACCGCGTTGTCGTGTGCGAACATCAGGCGCGTCGCCCATTCCGCGTGCGGCTTGTCGTTGCGCGAAGGATTGGCCATTGCGCCGGTGAGCCCACGAATCTGAATGCGATTGAGCACGTAGGGAACCCACAATAGTCCCGTCAAGATAACCGTCAGCGTCAGCCAGAATAGTTCAGGCGTCATGGTTTTCCCCCTCGACTCAATTTAGAAAAATCCCGTCTCGGCGGGACGATCGACTATACTCCAAAGCACCTCGCCCTGCTACGCGCGAACCCGGACGTAGCTGCCGGGCGCGTCTTCGATCGGAGGCAAATCGTCGGTGCCGACCGCGCGCGCAGGGACTTCCTCGGTATCGATACTTCCAAGCCACTCGCGCCAATGCGGCCACCAGGAACCCTTGTGCTCCTGGGCATCCTTGAGCCAATTCGCGAGCGTGACGTCCTTTGCGTTTTCGTTGGTCCAGAACTGGTACTTGCCCGAGGAAGGCGGGTTGACCACGCCGGCGATATGGCCTGAGCCCGAGAGCACGTATTTCACGGGGCCGCCGAAAAATTGCGAACCGTAAAGCACGGACTCCGCCGGCGCAATATGATCCTCACGCGTCGCCAGATTGTAGATCGGCACCTTCACCTTCGACAGATCGAGCAGCGTGTTGTCCAGCACCAGGCTGCCGGTCGACAGCCGGTTCTCCAGGTAGCAGTTGCGCAAATAATACGAGTGATTGGCCGCCGGCATCCGCGTCGCATCGGAATTCCAGTGCAGCAGATCGAACGAGGACGGCGTTTGTCCTTTCAGGTAGTTGCTCACCACATACGACCAGATCAGGTCGTTGGAGCGCAGCATGTTGAAAGCCATCGCCATCTTGGCTCCTTCGAGCACGCCCGTTTCCTGCATGTCGCGCTCGAGCGCCGAGATCTGGTCTTCGTCGACAAACACCAACAAATCGCCGGCATGCGTGAAATCGACCTGTGCGGCCAGGAGTGTCGCCGAACTCGCGCGTACACGCCGCTTGTCGGCAAGCCACGCCAGCGTCGAGGCGAGCAAAGTGCCGCCGACGCAGTAGCCGAGCGTGTGGACCTTCAGCTCGCCGGTTGCGCGCTCGATGGCATCCATCGCGGTCAATGGACCTTCTTTCATGTAGTCTTCGAAGGTCTTCGACCCCAGGCGCTTATCCGGGTTGACCCAGGAAATCACGAACACCGTAATGCCCTGATCAACACACCACTTGATGAAGGATTTTTCCGGCTTGAGGTCGAGGATGTAGAACTTGTTGATCCAGGGCGGCACGATCAGAAGCGGCGTGCGCAGCACGGTCTGCGTCGAAGGCCCGTACTGGATCAACTGCATCAAGTCGTTCTGGAAGATCACCTTGCCCGCCGTCGTCGCCATGTTGACGCCGACGGCGAGGTCGGAAGGATCGGACTGACGAATGCGGAGCGTGCCGTGTCCGGCCTCAATGTCTTCCGCCAGCATCTTCATGCCGCGAACCAAATTGTCGCCGCTTGACGCCAGCGTTTCGCGCAGAACTTCCGGGTTGGTCAGGACGAAATTCGACGGCGCGAGTGCGTTGGTGATCTGCTGGACGTAGAATTCTGCCTTCTTGCGGGTGTGCGGATCGACGCCTTCGGCGTTGCGCACCAAATCCTGCGCCCACTCGGTCGTGAGCAGATAAAGCTGCATGACGAAATCGAAAAACTGATTCGATTTCCATTCCGGATCGGAAAAGCGTTTGTCGCGCGGAGACGGCGCGATCGTCGGGGGGGCCGGCTCGCCGACAAGGCGGCGCATCGACGAACCCCAAAGGTCGAGATAGGCCTTGGCGATCTTGGTTTGTAGTTCCGCCGCTCGCTCCTGGTCGGACAGCCAGTATTCGGCCACCGCGCTGAAAGTCTTTACGACCTCGCCGAGTTCGCTCGGGGGCTTATCCTTGACTTCGCCGGCCTTGCGCGGCTTCAGATACGCTGCCAGCGCTTGACCGCTGCTCTCCATCGCCCGGGCGAGGTTCATCGCGAAGGTTTCGGGGTCGAATTTCTTCGAAGGCTGGGTCTCGGTCGTAACTTCATTCATGGCCGGACACTACCGATTCATTTCAACTTCGTCATCGACGATGGCAAATCTCGCCGTAATCCAGCTCTTTTCAGCCTGCTGCACTGCGATAGGTTACCTCGGTTCGGCCATATTGAGGCCGCTGCAGTGGGCTTTCGTTGTTCAGGTTTTAAGCGTTTCGGACGACAATGGTTTGGGCACTTTCGCAAGAAGTTGCTAAATTAAGCTTTCGGTGGCCGCAAAGTTCACCTTGACGAAATGGGATCTCTGCAATCGATGTCGGGGAAGCGAACAAAGAAAGCGCTGGCGTTGGGGGCACTGCTGGCATCGGCGCTTGCGCTTGCCGGCTGCTCGACTTCGATCGCGGATTTGCCGCTGATCGGCACGCCGACCGATGCGGCTGCGCGCCCGAAGGACCCCGGTGGTTATCTTCCGGTCCATGATGTGCCGCCGGAGCGCGAAGAGCCGGAGCTTGCGCCTGCGGAGCGGGCCAAGATACAGGCCGAGTTGATCGCCGCACGCGAGCGCCAGGCATCCGCAGCGGCCGCCAAAGACCAGGCCGCGAAGTAGGCTGTCGCCACGGGACGGCTGGCGCCGGGGGCCGTCCGTGGTAAAAGACCTCAATTCAACCGTAAGTCAGGGCGAAGACCAAGAGATTTGTACCAGAAATCGCTCTAAGTATATGATTTTGAACGATTTTTGGACGAGGCTACATTCCGGTTGCGAGCTACCGTGTTGGCGATTCGGCCTTTGCGGTTGCCGGAGCGAGGACCCATGGAAGATTTTTACCGCATCCGCCGTTTGCCGCCTTACGTGTTCGAGCAGGTCAACCGGGCCAAGGCGGCCGCGCGGAACGCCGGGGCGGATATCATCGATCTCGGAATGGGCAATCCCGATCTGCCGGCGCCGCTTCACGTTCTCGAAAAACTCAAGGAAACGCTCGGCAGGCCGCGGACCGATCGCTATTCCGCCTCGCGCGGCATTACCGGCTTGCGCAAAGCTCAGGCGGCCTATTATGGCCGGCGCTTTGGCGTGAAGCTCAACCCCGACACCCAGATCGTTGCGACGCTGGGCTCCAAAGAGGGCTTTGCCAACGTGGCGCAGGCGATCACGGCGCCCGGTGACGTGGTGCTGTGTCCGAATCCGAGCTATCCGATCCATGCTTTTGGATTTCTGATGGCCGGCGGCGTGATTCGCTCGGTACCCTCCGAGCCGACGCCGCAATTCTTCGAGGCGGTGGAGCGTGCGATCATCCACTCGATCCCGAAGCCGCTCGCGCTCGTGGTCTGCTACCCCTCCAATCCGACCGCCTATGTCGCAAGCCTCGATTTTTACCGGGATCTGGTGGCGTTCGCGAAAAAGCACGAGATCTTCATCCTGTCAGACTTGGCCTATGCCGAAGTCTATTTCGACGACAACAACCCGCCGCCCTCGGTGCTGCAGGTTCCCGGCGCGATCGATGTGACCGTGGAATTCACCTCGATGTCGAAGACCTTCTCGATGGCCGGCTGGCGCATGGGTTTTGCGGTCGGCAATGAGCGGATCATCGCGGCGCTCGCCCGGGTCAAATCCTATCTCGATTATGGCGCGTTCACGCCGATCCAGGTGGCCGCGACGGCGGCGCTCAACGGTCCGGAGGATTGCATTCGCGAGATGCGCGATACCTACCGCAAGCGGCGGGACGCGCTGGTGGAGTCGTTCGGCCGTGCGGGGTGGGAGATTCCGCCGCCCGAGGCCTCGATGTTCGCGTGGGCGCCGTTGCCGGCGGGCTTCCGCGACATCGGCAGCATGCAGTTCGCAACCCTGATGGTCGAGAAATCCGGTGTCGTGGTGTCCCCGGGCGTCGCCTTCGGCGAGCACGGCGAGGGGTATGTTCGCATCGCCATGGTGGAAAACGAGCAACGTATCCGCCAGGCCGCCCGCGGGGTGCGCCGCTTCCTTGAAAGCGGCATCGAAACGTTGCACAACGTGGTTCCTCTCGCCAACCGGCGGTAGGCATGGTCCCGGTTAGATCAGGCCTATGCGTCGTGCACATTCATTGCGTCTCTCCGGCAGGTCTTTCTGGTTATGGTCGCACCCCTGAAACTGGGTATTGCGGGGCTCGGCACCGTGGGCGCCGAGGTCGTTCGTCTTATCGAACAGCAGGGCCGTACTCTGTCGGCGCGCAGCGGGCGTGGCGTGCGTGTCGTCGCCGTCACCGCGCGTTCGAAGGCGAAAAAGCGCGGCCTTGATCTGAACGGGGTGGCCTGGGCCAAAAACGCGCTCGATCTCGCCAGCGACCCCAGTATCGATTGCTTCGTCGAATTGATGGGTGGGGCAGGCGAGCCCGCGCTGTCGGCGATCGAGGCGGCGCTAAAATCCGGCAAGTCGGTGGTCACTGCGAACAAGGCTCTCATCGCCAAGCACGGATTGCGGCTGGCGAAGTTTGCCGAAGCGCATGGCGGTGCGCTAAATTTCGAGGCGGCCGTCGGCGCGGCAATTCCCGTCATCAAGACCTTGCGCGAGGGGCTCGCCGGTACGGACGTCAATCGCGTCTACGGCATCCTCAACGGCACCTGCAATTACATCCTGACCCGGATGGAGCAGGAGGGCTTGTCGTTCGCCGAATGCCTCAAGGACGCCCAACGGCTCGGTTACGCGGAGGCCAACCCTTCGTTCGACGTCGATGGCCATGACACCGCGCAGAAGCTTGCGATTCTGGCGAGTCTTGCGTTCGGCACCAAGGTCGCGCAGGGCGCGGTGTACGTCGAAGGCATTTCTTCCATCACGCCGGAAGACCTGCGGGCCGCCGCAGAACTCGGCTATCGCGTCAAGCTGCTCGGCGTCGCGGTGCGTACCGCCAAAGGCATCGAACAGCGCGTGCATCCGACCATGGTGCCGAAGTCATCCTCGATCGCGCAAGTGATGGGGGTCACCAACGCGGTGACCATCGACGGCGAGGGAATCCCGCCGATCACGCTGGTCGGCCCCGGGGCGGGCGGAGCTGCGACCGCGTCGGCCGTGGTTGCCGATATTGCCGATGTCGCGCGCGGCATCCGCGCCATGCCGTTCGGGCGCCCGGTGGCGCGATTGCGCGCCACCAAGAAGGCGCCGATGGAACGCCACGAAGGCGGCTATTACATCCGCCTGATGGCGCGCGATCTGGCGGGCACGGCGGCGACCATCGCCACCCGTCTTGCGGAACAAAAGATTTCGATCGAGTCGATCGTGCAACGGCATTCCGAGGGCGTTGACGCCAACGGTGCCTCGGGGAAGGCTTCGCCGGTGCCGGTCATTCTCATTACCTACGCCACCAGCGAGGACGCGGTACATCGCGCGCTGCAGGCGGTGCAGCACGATAAGGTGATCCGCGGCCGGCCCCAGGTGATACGGATCGAAAAAAACTAGCGCGTGGTTCAAACGAACGATACGCGAGATGATTATCAATAGCGGATCGAAAGACCCGCTGTGACGCCTTGAGGAGTAAGCCGATGTCGACCCATATTTCCGTTCCGCCGCAGCTAATGCTGGAGCGCATTCTGACGCTCGAAATCGTGCGGGTGACGGAACGCGCGGCGGTGTCGGCGGCGCGGCTGCGCGGCCACGGCAACGAGAAGGCGGCCGATCAAGCGGCGGTCGATGCGATGCGCCGCGAACTCAACAAGCTGCCGATCGAAGGCACCGTGGTGATCGGCGAGGGCGAGCGCGACGAGGCGCCGATGCTCTATATCGGCGAGAAAGTCGGCATCAATGCCGGCCCGCAGGTCGATATCGCCGTCGATCCACTGGAAGGCACCACACTGTGCGCCAAGAACATGCCCGGCGCGATCGCGACCATGGCGATGGCGGACGGCGGCACGCTGTTGCATGCGCCTGACGTTTACATGCAAAAAATCGCGGTCGGCCCAGGCTACAACAAAGGCGTCGTCGAACTCGACGCCTCGCCGGCCGACAACGTTCGTCGCTTGGCGAAAGCGAAGGGCGTGGACCCTTCCGCGATCACGGTGCTGGTGCTCGATCGCCCGCGCCACGCCGAGATCATCAACGGCGTGCGTTCAACCGGCGCGGCGGTCCGCCTGATCACCGACGGCGATGTCGCGGGCGTGATTCATTGTGCCGACCCCGACAATACCGGCGTCGATATGTATATCGGCACTGGCGGCGCGCCGGAGGGCGTGCTGGCGGCGGTGGCGCTGCGCTGCATCGGCGGCCAAATGCAATGCCGGTTGATTCTCGATACCGAAGAGAAGCGCGAGCGCGCCCGGATAATGGGCGTGAAAGACCCGGGCATGGTTTACGGGATCGAGGACATGGCGCGCGGCGATTGCCTGTTCGCGGCCACCGGCGTCACCACCGGCTCGCTGCTCTCCGGCGTCAAGTTCCGCAAGGACGTGATCGAGACCGAGACCGTGGTGATGCGCTCGGTCACCGGCACCGTGCGTTACATCAAGGGCGAGCACCGGCAGCTCGAAAAGTTTCATCTCGATTGAGGTTACGTTTTAAGGGAAGCGAGTATGTCTGACATTTCGGCGGTGAAGGCGCTGGTGTTCGACGTGTTCGGCACTGTCGTCGATTGGCGCACCAACCTGATTTCGGATTTCACCAAATGGTCTGCGACGCGAGGCGTCAAAGCCGACTGGACCGCTTTGGTGGACGGGTGGCGGTCGGTCTATGCGGTGTCGATGAATGAAGTGCGAAGGCATCCCGAGCGCGGCTATGTGATCCTGGACAAGCTCCATCGACAGTCGCTGGAAAAGCTGGTCGCACAGTTTTCGATTTCGGGATTGACCGACGCCGATATGCATTATCTCACCATGGGCTGGCATCGGCTCAATCCATGGCCGGACAGTGTCGCCGGTCTTGCGCGACTCAAGACCAAATACGTCATCGCGCCGCTCTCGAACGGCAATGTGGCGCTGCTCACCAACATGGCGAAACGCGCAGGCTTGCCGTGGGACCTCATTCTGTCGGCCGAATTGTTCGAGCATTACAAGCCCGACCCCGAGACGTATCTCGGCGCGGCGCGCTTACTATGCCTGCCGCCGGAGCAGGTGATGATGGTGGCCGCGCATAATCATGATTTGAAGGCCGCTCAGAAACTCGGGCTAAAGACCGCCTTCGTCGCGCGCCCCACCGAATACGGCCCGTTGCAGAAATACGATTTCGAGGCGACCGGCGATTGGGATATCGTTGCGAAAGATTTTGGCGAGGTCGCCGAGCGGATGGGGTGTTAGGCGAGACCCTATGCCGCCGCGCCCAATATCACGCCGAACCAGCCAAGCCCCTTATAAGTCTCGTAGCCAGGCGTGGCGTGAAACGCGACCAGTGTGCCGTCGCGGTCATAATAGAAGCCGCTGCGCCGGCCCTCCAGCGAAAGCGGCACGCGCTCTGTGAGCAGGCCCTCGCCGTCAGATGCCGCGATCACGCGAAAGTTCGAGTCGACCAGCAGTACCCGTGCCTTGTCGGCGGCGCTGACGCGCACGCCCTGAACGATGGCGCGGGCTTGAGGTTGCCAGTCGAAATGTATCGCCAGCACGCCGATCGGTTTGCCGTGGGCCTTGCCGTTAGCGCGGACGCTCGCACAATAGGTCGCGACCTCGGCATTGCTGAGCAACGGCTGGCATTCGACGTCGCCGGCGACATAGTCGTCGCCGGAGCGAAGACCCCGAGCCTCCTGAAACCACTTCGTCGCGGCGACGCTCTGGCCGATTACATTGAATTGGTCCGATCGGCCGCTGGCCAGGATGTTTCCGTCGAGATCGCAGAGCCAAAGATCGAGATACACGGTGTAGGCACCGAGGATCACCGCCAGCCGCTCCGACACGTGCGAAACGGTTGCGGCATTCGGCTCTGCGGCGCAGCCGACGATGGCGGAGTCGGTCGCCCACCAGCGCACGTCGCAAGTTCGTTCATAGAGGTTGCGGTCGATCAGTTCGATGGCGTTGAGCGACAGGTCGACCATGCGCTCGCCGCGTGATCGCTCGGTCATGCGCTCGATCGAGCTCATGAGATTGCCGGTCCGCTTCGTCAGCTGGCTTTCGAGTTCCCGCGCGATGGTCTCGACCTGTTGGCCGACGCTACGCACTTCCTGAGCGACCACCGCAAAGCCCGCACCTTGCGCGCCGGCTCGCGAACTTTCGATCAGCGCGTTCAGCGCCAGCATTTTCATCTGGTTGGTGATGTGCTGGATGGATTTCGTCTTCTCGCAGGCGATCTGATTGACCTCTGCGGTCAGCCGCGCGATCAGTGCGGAGATATCCGATTCATCCTCGGCGCCTGCTGGATCGGCAGCTTCGCCCGCAATTGACATCGCTCGATTGTGAGCAAGCGCGGTAGGCATTGACGAATTTCCTCAGCATGACTAGCCCCTGGGGAGGGCGGATTAAAAAAACGCACAACGAAATATCTTTCTCCTATATCGTCGATCTTGCCTAACGCCGGCTTAATGCCGAAACCCCAAAGTTGCTTTTTGTTTTGCCAGCTATTTTGGGGCGACTTCCGCCAATCTCACCCCGGGGCCAGAATTCCCGAGATTTTGGCCCCGACAGGCTCAAAGAGCCGGTCTGCGGGCCACTTTCGCAGGGGAAAGCAGCAAGAAAGCGCCCCCTGTGTTTGCCGAACCTCCGCTTCGCGCCTATTTTTTGAAAGCATCATGACGCTCTCCCTATCCGCATTGCCCGTTGAAGCGCCGCCGGCCTTTCTTGGCGTGTCGCGCTCAGTGACGGGAAAATTGTGGCGCGACCGGCTCGATGCGCGGGGGGCCGCGCGCGCGCTTGCGATCGCGCAGCGCCATCAATTGCCGGAGATGCTGGCGCGGGTTCTTGCAGGGCGTGACGTCGAGATCGATGCTGTCGAGGATTTTCTCGACCCCACCATCCGCAAATTGATGCCCGATCCCCACACTGTGACGCAGATGGAAACCGCCGCAAAACGCATCGCGGACGCGGCGGTACGAAACGAAACGGTCGCGATCTTCGGCGATTACGACGTCGACGGCGCCACCTCGGCGGCGCTTCTGGCATGGCATCTGCGCCATTGCGGGCTCGATCCGTTGATTCACATTCCCGACCGGATTTTCGAAGGTTACGGCCCCAATGTCGAAGCCGTCCGCATGCTTGCGGGCAAGGGCGCTACGCTGCTCGTGACGGTGGATTGCGGCACCACGAGCTTCGAGCCGCTGGCTGAAGCGCGACGCCTGGGAATGTCGGTCGTCGTCATCGACCATCATCAATGCGGCGACGAATTGCCTGAAGTCGACGCCTTGGTGAATCCGAACCGGCTCGATGACCTTTCGGGCCTCGGCCATCTCGCTGCGGTTGGACTTGTTCTGATCACGCTGGTCGCGGTCAATCGCGAATTGCGTGCGCGCGGATTCTGGACCGGCGAAATGCCCGAGCCGGATTTGCTGGGCATGCTGCACCACGTCGCGCTCGGCACCGTCGCCGATGTCGCGCCGCTGACCGGGCTCAACCGCGCTTTCGTGGCAAAGGGCCTGATCGCGATGCGCCGCCGCGATCACGTCGGTCATACCGCCTTGATGGATGTCGCGCGGCTCAACGGTCCGCCTGAAGCTTGGCATCTCGGCTTCATGCTCGGGCCGCGCATCAATGCCGGCGGGCGGATCGGGCGCGCCGATCTCGGCGTGCGGCTGTTGCTCGAAGGCGACGTGTCCGAAGCCGCCAGGATCGCGGCTGAGCTTGACCGACTCAATACAGAACGCCGCGCCATCGAACAGATGGCGGAGGCGCAAGCCGAAGCCGAGGCGCTGGCGTCGCTGGGGCTTGAAGACAAAGGCGCCGTGATCGTCACGGCGTCGGAAGGCTGGCATCCGGGCGTGGTCGGTCTCGTCGCCTCGCGGTTGAAAGAAAAATTCGCGCGGCCCGCTTTTGCGATCGCGTTGGAGCCCGGGGGCATCGGTACGGGCTCGGGCCGCTCGATCTCCGGCGTCGATCTCGGCAAGGCCGTGCGCGCGGCCATGAAGGTAGGATTGTTGATGAAAGGCGGCGGCCACGCGATGGCGGCCGGCGTGACGTTGCGTAAAGAGAGACTGGCGGAATTTCGCGCTTACATGGAAAGCGCGCTGGCGGCCGATGTCGCAAATTCACGGCATGAAAACGAGCAGTTCATCGATGGCGCGGTGAGCGCGCGCGCCGTGACGGCGGAATTCGCAGCCACACTCAATCGTGCAGGGCCTTTCGGCAGCGGCAATCCCGAGCCGGTCTTAGCGTTGCCCTCACATCAACTGGTTTACGCCGACGAAGTCGGGCAGGCGCATTTGCGCGTGCGGTTCAAGTCCGGCGACGGATCGATCGTGAACGGCATCGCGTTTCGTTCGGTGGGGCAAAAGCTCGGCAACGCCTTGATCCAGAATCGCGGGCAGCCGTTGCACGTGGCGGGATCGCTCGCGGTCGATCGCTGGCAGGGCAGCGAGCGCGTGCAACTGCGCGTGCTCGACGTCGCGGTGCCGGATCAAGGGCCGGCGGTAATCAGGTAGGCCCGTCAGCTCTGCCGTAACCGCGCCAGTACCTTCAGCCCGCCATAGCCATCCGCCGGCAATAGCCCCATCTTGATTTGATAATCCCGCACCGCCTTCATGGTGTCGTTGCCGACGCGGCCATCGGTGCCGCCGGTGTCGAACCCGGCTTTCGTCAGACGCGTCTGCATTTCCTGTACTTCGGCGAGCGTCAAGGCGCGCTCGGAGCCGGGGAAGGGCTGAATGAAGGGCGGCGCACCCAAGATACGATCGCCGAGATGGCAGATCGCGAGTGCGTAATTCATCGAAGGGTTATAGCTGCGGACCGCGTAGAAATTCGGTCCCAACAAAAACGCCGGCCCGCCTTGCACCGGCACCCACATCTGCCCGGATGCATTTGGTTCCGGAAACGGCTCGCCGTCGGCGCGCGAAACGCCGGCGTTGGCCCATGCCGCGTAGGTTCGGTTGCCGCTTAGAGTCCCGCCCGGCGCGCGGACTTCGTAACCCCAATGTTCGCCGCGGCGATACTTGCCGCGATTGAGCAGAAAGCGTGCGCTGGAGCCGAGCGCGTCGTCAGGCTTGCCGAACGGCGACACCCGGCCATCGCCATCGTAATCGATGCCGACGTTGAGCCAGACTTCCGGCATCCACTGCGTGTGTCCCATGGCGCCGGCCCAGGAGCCGCGCATCTCCTCCGGATTGCTCCAGCCGCGATCGACGATTCTGAGTGCATTGATCAGTTCGGTTTCCCAATAGGTGCGCCGTCGCGGTTCGTTCCAGGCCAGCGCTGCGAGCGCAGGAAAGACCGGCCGCATATGGTTCTGTTGCACGAGCGGATCGCCGTAGGCGGATTCGACACCCCACAGCGCCAGCAACGTGCCGCGCTCGACGCCGAAATCCTTCTCGATCCGCGCGAACAAAGCCTCGTATTTTTTCAGCGCTTCCTTGCCGGCAATAATCCGCCAATCCGAGACGCGGCGATTGATGTATTGCCATATCTGCTCGTTGAATTCCGGCTGCTTTTGCATCTGCGTGAACACGCTCATGTCCGGCTCGATGCGGCCCATCACGCGGGTCCAGGTCGTCTCCGAAATGCCTTTCGCCAGTGCGTGCGCGCGGAAGCCGTCGCGCCATTGCTCGAAGCCGGGCGGGGCCGCGGCGAAGGCTGCGGCCGGACATGCGAGCAGAGCGCCGGTCACAAGGCCGGATCGAAGCACGGCGCGGCGTGTCGGTGTTTGCGGAGAATCAGACTGTCTCATGGACGCAGTCTAGTGGCCTGCGAAGGGACGCGACAAAGTCAAAACCCGAGGGAACCCGCTATTTTTGCCGGAGGTTTGCGGCAATTTTGGACCGTTACGCCGCGCGACGATCCAGGCGCAATGGCAAGGATCAGTTCGCGCTGCCTTCCTGGGGGGAGGCATGGGTCACCTCCTCAGGCGCCGCATGTGCCACCGTCGAAGTGGATTGCGGCCCGATCTCGCGCCCGCGCCCGTGAATCAAGCGCTCATAGGCCGAGACCAGCGTGACGTAGGGATTGACCCAAAGCCAGCCGTCGCGCGTGAACACCTGCACGTCGAAATGCAGATGGCGCGAGGTGCCGTTGGGGTGGTCCATGTAGTTCGAAACCGCGCCGATTTTTTCGCCCTCCGCGACGCGGCGGCCGTTCAAGAGCCCGTCGGTGTCCATCGCGGTCGGATTCATGTGCATATAGCGAAAGCGTATATGTTCGGTGCGGGTATTGATCTGCAGCGTCGCGGCCTGCTGCTTGCGTGAGCGGATCACGACGCCATCGCGCACCGCAACGAGCGCTTGCTGATTGGGCTCGCAGCGCTCGGCACCAGTGCCTTGGTCGGAAGCCGGGCACGGAGCGGGGCGGATGTCCTGACCTTGATGGCCATAGCCGCTGGCGCATTGTCCGACGCCAAAACTGCGAGATTCGCAAAAGTTATCCTGCCAGGGATAGCTGATATTGCTGCCGGCCAATTCGTCCGGGAGCTTGTCGCCCGAGCTGCGGTTTCGAAACGATTGCGAGTGGACAAAAGCGGGGGTCTTCTCCAGTGGAAATCGAATTTGCGAATAGGCGGTGAAGTCGGCGCGGCCGCCCTGTTTGCGATAACCGCTCCCCGCGATGATGTCGCCGGCCGGGCGATAGGTGAAATCGGGTGACCGCTCTGCCGGCCGCTCGGCCATATCGGAGGGAATATCCAGCCGCGGCCGCGACGGTTGGCCGCCGGCGACGCGGAGCGCTTTCAGAAAGCGCTCGGCGACGGGGTAGGCTTCGCGACAGGCGAGCCGCTGCGTGCGCGGGACACTGTCGAGACACTGGATCGACACCACATAGGGGACGCCGAAGCGGGTGAAGGCATAGCGCACATAGCCTTCGCGGATAAAACGGCGCAGGTCGGGGAACTGCTCCGACAATGCCTTGACCGGTTCGCCCTTTCCGCCGAGGGGATCGTTGATGTCGTAGATCAGGATCGAGCCGGTGATTTGCACTTCGACCGGCTTTGAAAAGATTCGGGGCGGCATGCCGTCGCCGGCGCCAGGATCAAACGAAAACATCGCATCGTAACCGGCGGTGCCGGCGTCAAACAGGTCAACGGGGCGGAAATCGGCTTGATAGCGCGACAGCGAGAGACTGGCCGGCGCGCCGTTCAAGCGCGCGTCGAGAAAGGCCGCGGTGTCGAAAGGCAGTAGCACCGGCACCGGGCTGCGTCCGATGCCGGCGAAGAACTGCGAAGCCACGGCGTTTTGTTGCACCAGTGCCGGCGTCGAGCGTGGATCGTATGCGGGGAGCCGGCGCGGGCTTGAAAAGGCGAAGGTGGAGGCGACCGCCGGCTTGGTGTTGATCTCGGATCGGAGCTGATCGAGAACCGCGCGCCATTCAACGTGAACACCGGTGACCGCGGCGGTCCGGAATTCATCCGCGATCAGGACAGCGGTCGTAGACAATAGCAAAGCGAAAGATGCCAACAGACGTGCGGTCGACCTGACAGCGTTCGTAACCAATGGTTCGCCCCCCGGCGCCCAACCGTAATATCAAGCGTATTGTCGCCTAGTCCTTGGCGCGCTCCACGTAAGATCCGTCCTCGGTCATCACCACGATCCGCGTTCCCGTGCCGACATGCGGCGGCACGGCGGTACGCACGCCGTTGGAGAGGATAGCAGGCTTGTAGGATGACGACGCGGTTTGCCCCTTGGTGACCGGCTCGGTTTCCACAACTTCCAGCGTCGCGCGCTGCGGCATCTGGATCGCCACCGGAAGGGCGCCGTGAAGCGAAAGCTTGACGGTCATGTTTTCCTGCAAATACGGAGAGGCCGAGCCGACGACATCCTTCGGCACCTGGACCTGATCGTAGGTGTCGGTGTTCATGAAGTGAAAGCCGTCGGCATCTTCGTAGAGATAGTTGAAGTTGTGATCCTCGATCGTCGCCTTCTCGACCTGGTCGGTGGTCTTGTAGCGTTCGGAAATCTTTACCCCGTCGCTGATTCGGCGCATTTCGATCTGGCTGACCGGGGTTCCCTTGCCGGGGTGGATGTTCTCGGCGGTCAGAACCACGTAAAGCTTGCCGTCTTGCTCGATGACGTTGCCCTTGCGGATAGAACTGGCGATGACTTTCAAAGCTGTTTTTCCTGATATTCTGGCCCGGGACCGATCAGGACATGGGTGCCCCGTGGCCTTTGAAGCGGTTTCGGGCTGCAACATACTGATTTTGTCGGGGGATGCCAGCACTTTACCGCCATACGAGGCGGCCCGCTGATGGCTGGAAACGATCGGCCATCGCCGTGGTGGGCGCCGGCGCGCCACGCCGATATCAGGCCGTTTTTGGCGGCGCGAAGCGCCATCACCCGGGCCCTCAGGGCATGGTTCGACACCCAAGGCTTTGTCGAGGTCGAAACTGGAATTTTGCAGGTTTCGCCGGGCAATGAGACCCACCTTCATGCACCGCGCACTGAACTTCATGGTGCCGATGGCGCGCGCACGACGCGGTATCTGCGAACGTCACCGGAATTCGCCTGCAAGAAATTGCTGGCTGCCGGCGAGACGAAGATTTTCGAATTTGCGCGGGTGTTTCGCGATCGCGAGCGCGGCGACCTGCATCTTCCGGAATTCACGATGCTCGAATGGTATCGCGCCGATGCGCCTTACGACGCGGTGATGGCCGACACGGTGGCCGTGATCGCCCACGCCGCACAGGCGACCGGGGTCGGCCGCTTCTCGTTTCGGGGAAAGGCTGCCGATCCCTTCGCCGAACCGGAGCTGTTGACCGTGGCTTCGGCGTTCGAGCGTTTTGCCGGAATCGATCTGCTGGCCACCGTCGCGGCCGGCGAAGGCGATCGTGTAAAGCTCGCGGCCGCGGCAAAGGCGCGGGTGCGGATCGCCGACGACGACACATGGTCGGACATCTTCAGCAAGGTATTGGTCGAGCACGTCGAACCAAAATTGGGGCAGGGGCGTTTGACGGTGTTGTTTGAATATCCCGTGCCCGAGGCTGCGCTGGCGCGCGCCAAGCCATCCGACCCGCGGGTCGCCGAACGTTTTGAGGTCTATGCCTGCGGCGTCGAACTCGCCAACGGATTTGGCGAATTGACCGACGCGAGCGAACAGCGCTGTCGTTTTATGCAGGCGATGGATGAGAAACAACGACGCTATGGCGAGCGCTATCCGCTCGATGAAGAATTTATCGACGCGGTCGGGCAGATGCCGGAAGCAAGCGGCGTCGCGCTCGGCTTCGATCGGCTGGTGATGCTGGCGAGCGGCGCTGCCAGGATCGAGCAGGTAGTATGGACGAAGCAAGTGGGTGAGGCATGAACAAGAGCAATCGCAAACCGGCCAGCACGTTGCGCGAGCCGGCTGAATTGGTCGCCCATGGCTTGGCGCGCGCGGCCGATCTTGCCGAACTGGACAAGGTCGCGGCACGTTACGCGGTGGCAGTGACGCCGGACATTGCCGCGCTGATCGATTCTGACGATCCCGACGATCCGATCGCGCGCCAGTTCCTGCCGAGTGCCGAGGAACTGATCTTGCATCCCGGTGAGAACGCCGATCCGATCGGCGACCACACGCATTCGCCGGTTGCCGGCATCGTGCACCGTTACCCCGATCGGGTGCTGTTCAAGCTGGTTCACGTCTGCGCGGTGTATTGTCGCTTTTGTTTTCGCCGCGAGATGGTGGGGCCGGGCAAGCCGGCCGCGCTCTCGCGCGATACCCACCGCGGCGCGCTCGATTATATCCGCGCGCATTCGGAAGTGTGGGAAGTCATCCTGACCGGCGGCGATCCGTTGATGCTGTCGCCGCGACGGCTTTCGGAAATCATGACGGAGCTCGCTGCCATCGATCACGTCAAGATCATCCGGATTCATACCCGCGTGCCGGTTGCCGATCCCGCGCGCCTAAGCCCGGAGATGATCGCCGCGCTGAAGGTCGAGGGCGCGACGACTTGGGTCGCGTTGCACGCCAACCACGCCAGGGAACTGACCGACAAAGCGCGGACCGCCTGTGCCGGCATCGTCGATGCCGGTATTCCGATGGTGAGCCAGTCGGTGTTGCTGCGCGGCGTCAATGACAACGCCGAGGCGCTGGAGGCGCTGATGCGGGCCTTCGTCGAATGCCGGATCAAGCCTTATTACCTCCATCACGGCGATCTCGCTCCCGGCACGGCGCATCTGCGCACGACTTTGGCGCATGGGCAGGAACTGATGCGCCGCTTGCGGGGACGGGTATCCGGATTATGTCAGCCGGATTATGTGCTCGATATTCCCGGCGGCCACGGCAAGGCGCCGATCGGTCCGAACTATTTGTGGGCGGAAAATTCTTTTTCGCCGGAACGTGAACAGCACGACGAAACGCGCTATCGTATTGCCGACTATTGCGGCGATGTTCATCTCTATCCTCCTGAACCGTGATCGAGGCATCGCGGAGGGAGGGAGGCATTTCTCTGAAAAAGGGGAGAAGCAAGATGCGAAATTTGATCCCGACAAGATGGCTTTTGGCAATGGTACTTCTGGTCTTCATCGCCAGTCCGGTCGCCATCGCACAGACCGGTACGACAAAGCGGGGCGGCTCGCCATCGACGAGTCTCGGTAACGCCTGGCCCGCGCCCGTCGGCCACCGGCAACCGCGTATCGATGAGGTGCCGCCGGAGAAAAACTTGGGCAATCCGAACGATCCGCTCAACCGCGAGGATGCCGCGCTCGACCGCAAGATCAAGAGTATTTGCCGCGGCTGCTAAAGCGTTTTCGAGCGAAGTGGATACCGGTTCGCGTCAAGAAAACGCGTCAAAAAAAGGCTCTAAGCGACCGGTCACACTCGATGAACGAGCTCGAGTCAGCCGTTTCGTGCGGCGAGCGCTACGCCGATCAGCGATGCGCCGCCGAAGACGAGGTTGATGCCGACCAAGAGGCCGAGGGCCCAGAGCGCCGATCCCGGCAGTCCGATGATGATGATGGCCGCGATCAGTAAATCCATGATTCCCGCGACAAGGAGCCAGGACCACCGCTCCAACAGTTCGCGGCGATGGTCCAGCGCATACATGATGGTGGTCACCCCTTCGGCGAGGAAATAGGCGCCGAGGACGATGGTGAGGGTCAGCGTGCCCTGTACCGGTTGCGCCAGCAAAATGATGCCGGCGCCGATCGCCAGCACGGCCGAGATCAGCGACCACCAGAAGCCCGGCAACTGCCGCGCCCAGAACGTTAGCGTAAGGCCGGCGATGCCGCTGATCAGAAAAATCCATCCAAGAAAAATGGTGACGGCAAGGCTCGCAAGCGGCGGCACGATCATGGCGGCGAACCCTAAAATCACGAGCAGGATGCCTTCGATCAAAAAAATCTTCCAATGCGCGCGTATCGCGGCGGTCATTTCGGATTGCAGTCTGGCGGCGTCTTGGGGAAGGGTCATTTGCAAATCTCCCGATGCCGGTGACGCTGAATGACAGGTGAAGTACGTGGGCCAACGCCGAAGCACTGAATTTGTTCGGAACGCGCTGAAGAAAACGGCGCGCTAGCCTTGACCGGACGCCGACGAAAGGCCTTGCGACGTCGTGCGTATCCGATTGCGACCGAAAATATAGATCGCGCTCGTCACAATCAACAAAGCGCTGCCGATCAGCATCGAGATGAGGCCGAGCGGAACGAGAACGAGCGCGACGTTGTGCTCTGGGTTTAACAGCCAATGGCGGATCGAGGTCAGCACGAACGCCAATCCGGTGAAACCGGCGCCGCCGCCGACCACCAGCAGCGCCCACATCCGCCGTAACCGGCTAAGCCGTTCGCGGGCGATTTCGGTGCGCGGTGCGTGGTGGCGGCCGACTCGCCGTACCAGCCGCACCGCGAACGTGATTGCGCCGGCTCCGATCAGCACGCTTGTCGACCCCAAGAGGAATCTCGAGGACGCATCTATGTCCGGGTCTTTCTGCAAAGTCAGCAGAGGAAAATCGAAGCCGGCATGCAGCGCCAGCGGTGCCAACAGGATCAGGCTTCGGCTCGAGACGCGGGCCCAATCGCGGTGGCGCCGGTGTGCGCCCAGTGCGGCGCCCGATCGCGCGATCGCCAGATACGCGCCGGCAATGATGCCGAGCGCGCCGTGGAACGGAACGGTCAGCACGCTGCGGAGCGCGGCCAGCGAGCGCCAAATGTCGGCGTGTTGGACGAGGTAAGCGAGGTTTTCGTAAGCCGCAAAGCCCAAGCCCGCCGCCGCGCCGTACACCACGGTATCCATCGGGTCCACGAAAGGCCGCCGTCGCCTCGAGACCGCGACAATGACGAGAAGCTTGACGACTTCCTCCGGGAGAGCGACCCCAAACGTCGAATGCAGAGCCTGCGCGATCCAGGGGTTCGCAGGCGTCACGGAGATCAAGGCGAACGGCGCCCGCACCACGCCCAACAGCGAAATGCTGGCGGCGCCGAGAAGAAACGCCGTCCAGACCTTGACGGGAGGTCCGGGGCGCTCATCGGCCGCGACCACAAGCCATAATATCAACAACGCAGGGGCCACCGCCGCTGTGCCGATGACTGTAGGGAGGGACTCTAGGAGATTCATCAAGAAGGCAAATAAGCTATTTTTCTGAGAGGACCCTTAGCACCCGCGGCAGATATTTTTCAGACGCGCATTCATCAACGCATCTTCTGCGCTGATCGAATCCACGTACTTCTCGGTATCGAATTTCGATGCTGCGGGTTTGGCTGGCGATGGAGCGGCCGGTTTTACGAGAACGGGTCGCTCGGCTGACGCGGTTGGTACGGCCCTGTCGTAGCAGGCCAGTCTGGCGGTTGGGTCGGCGATCGATTTGCAATTCGATGTCTCGGCGACCGCAGGTTGGGAGAGCGCACAAATCGCGATGAGTAAGGCAACGAGTCTCATTTCAATCCTTTCTTGGCTCTATGAAATGCCGGTACTTTTTCAAAAGTAGCGTTCATCCCTGTCGGACGGTCGCTTGTTTGCCCAGCGAACGCGCCACGAACGGTTCAAAGGGCGTGTACTCCCTCACTGAACTGCTCGCATTCTTCCGATCACATGCCGGTGAAGCGTGATTATTTAGCGAAATCAAACTGTTTTCTAGATTTCCCCAGGCAAAATGCCCGTATTCGATAGCCATGTCTATCGAATAGATTCGGGATGCGCGTCGGCAGAAGCGGGCGTGATAGGTTCTGTTTCGTCAATCAGGGAGCATACCGGGTGCTCAGGCAGGCAAAGGAATAGTTAAACTCGGCGAAAGGTGCTGAACTGAAATCGCTGCGTGCTGCCCCAAGGCGTAACGTGTTCATGCCGGCGGGTGTCGAGTAATTCGAATTCCGCGCCCAGCATCGCGGCAAGGCTGACGGCGTCGTGCCGGGCGACCGGCAATCCGCTGCATCGCTCGGGGCCATCGGGTGCGAACGTGCCGATGATGACGTGGCCTGGCCGTTTGAGTGCTTTCTTCAACCGATCCACATAGGCCGAACGGGCGGAATCGTCGGTGAGGAAATGGAACGCCGCCCGGTCGTGCCAGAGGTCGTAAGTGCGAGGCGGTTCCCATGTGGTGACATCGGCCACCACCCATTGGACGCGCTTTGCCTGATCGCCCAAGCGCGCTTTGGCGACCAAAAGCGCGGCTTCGGAAAGGTCCAGCACCGTTATGTTCTGAAATCCTCGGGCGAGAAGGCCATCGACGAGGCGCGAGGCGCCTCCGCCGACGTCAATGATCGCGGCTTCAGGGTTGAGCCGCGCCATCGCAATCAATTCGAGCGAGGGCGCGGGATTTTCCTGAAACCAGCTGACTTCGTTTTCGCCTTTGGTGGTGTAAACGGTCTCCCAATGGGCACTGCGGCTTGCGCTGTTCATGACCAAGCTCCTCGCGGTCACCGCAATGCTACCACCGGTCTTTCGCTTGGGCCATTTCAGGCCAGCTTTGTTTTGAAGTTTAAGCTTTCGCTTCTGCCGCGGCGCCGTAATTCGACAGCAGCCAGACGGCGAAGATCACCACGCCCGCGGCCACAAAGAAGGCTTGTCCGCCGGCGAAAAGCGTCGGCAGAGCCAGCGCGCCCACGACGAGGACGGGGCCCACCACCAACTCGACAAGTGCGTGGAGCTTGATCGGGATGATCTTGATGATCCCGAGCGGCATGTCGGTCAAGACCGTCATGGTCAGGTGAATGACGGCCAACGCGTAGGAGATCAGCGCTGCCGTTCCGGTCAGGCCGAGCAGGCTCGGCGCCAAGGCGAACAGCACGACGGTAACGTAGTCGAGTATTCCGTGGGTCGTGTCCGAGATAATCTTCATGTTTTCCCCTTTAGGTGGTGGTGCAGGTGAGCTGATGTCTGCGACGCTTGATGTCAGGTGAGTGTCGTCAGCAAGGTGGCGCGGGCGATTTTGATGTCGGATTCCGCCAGCCCGGATTTGGCGAGAACCAGTAAGCCTTGAATATTGGCGACGAGGTGCAGCGCCAGCGCGTCGATTTCAGAAACCCGGCGCTTCGTGCCCGAAGCCGAGGGGAGCGAGAGGGCTCGCTTGAACTGTGCCTTCAAGACCTCGATCCCGATCCTTAAGCGATCGGCAACCTCCCGGTCGTTGGCGCCAAGTTCGAGTGCGGTGTTGCCGAGGAAGCATCCGCGCCAACCGGCGCCCCCGGTCCGTGCATTTCTCGCGACCTCGAGAATGCCGTCCACGAGCGCGGCAACGGCCCGTTCGCTCGTTTCGGCGTTCGCGACGAGCGCGGTCAGATGTGCATCGACATTCGCGAAATAAAGATCGAGGCTTTTAAGGAACACGTCGCGCTTGGAAGCGAAGGCGTTGTAGAAGCTCGCCCGGCCGACGTTCATCTGCTCCAGCAATTCCGGCATATTGGTGCTCCCAAAGCCGCGCTCCCAGAAAACGGAAAGCGCGGCGAGAAGCGCCTCATCGGTGTCGAACGTTTTGCTTCTCATGGAGTGATAATAGACCAAATGGTCTAATATGAAAAGTAGATAGGCGACAAGGCCGATGCCATGCGCCGATGTTCGGCGGCGGGCTGCGCAGCCATCTCACTGAATTGAGTTCGAATGGTTGAAGATCGAGCGGCGTCAGGCTGGACGACAAACGGCGATGTCGACCTTCGCTGATCTCAATGTCTGCATCGTGAACGTGCGCCAGCACCCAGGCGAGGCGCTGTAAATTGTCCATGCCAGAATCTGGCATCGTTTATGCATGAAAGAGCAGTAACTGGAGGACATTGCTTATGAAATGGAAATTTTTCGTCCTTTATGCCGGGTTTTTAATCGGCCTGGTGCTATTTATTCAGGATCGGGAGGTCACCGCGGGGGTGGAGAGACTTGCTGAGATGCGGCTGGCGCATGCTCCAGCGCTCAATGCCGATCCGGATTTAAGGTTGGTCTCGATGCGCAGCCCCTACATGCGAAACGAACGCTAACTATCCCACGCACAGAAACGAATGGAGGCTTCGCGGCCCGCGCAGCCGTCGCCTTACGGTCGCGCAATGTCTGAACGGCGGTTATGGCTGGCTGCGGATTCTGTAATTCCAACGCTCCAAAACGGCGGTGGCGCTCCCTAGCGGAATCGAACCGCTCTCTCCACCGTGAAAGGGTGGCGTCCTAACCGATAGACGAAGGGAGCGAAGCCGTCCGCCGCGCCGCGACCGGTCCGGTCTCAGCATTGCCGTTTCGCTTGGTCACACAAATATCCCCGGCGGATCAACGCTTTGAGGCTGCGAGGGCGCCGTGCCGAATCCGGATCGTGGCGAACGATCCCGAGAGCGGCGGGCGAACGTATAGTGGCGTTTGCGCGGTCGGGCAAGCCGGTGGAAGTCCCGTTTTGAGGGCAGGTTTGAGCGGCCCGGCGTCGCGCTTTTCAAAAGTTTTTCCGACCTTCAACGTTTTTTAAAGCCTCGTGGGATTAGGTCGGGTGTAAGGGGGCATATTTCGACCAATTGGAATGCGAAACGAGGCGTGGAGCGCTGAAATGGATGCAATCACCAAGAAGCGGGAAGCCCGCCGATCGCTGCGCCAGCCCGGCTGGATCAGCTTCGAGGGCGGCTTTGCGGCGCGCCAATGCGTCGTGGAGGATCTTTCCGGCACCGGCGCGCAGGTGACGCTTGACGATCCCAATACCCTGCCCACGAAATTGCGGCTGGCTCTTACGCGCGACGCCAGGACGGGACGAAATTGCGAAGTGGTTTGGCGTCGCGGAAAGTCGGTCGGCGTCAAATTCGTCAGGTAGTGCGTCTGGCTATTACCGGGGGTCGAAGTTTTAAGCGGTTGGCGCCTTTTCCGTTCCGATTGAATCGGAACGGAGGCTCTATTCTTTGTTTTGACGCGTTTTCTTGACGCGAACCGGCATCCACTTCGCTGGAAAACGCTCTAGGTGTTTAGTCCCGGCATTTGATGGTGCAATCCTATCCTTGGGATGGAAGGAGGCACTATGGGGCAAATTCTTCACGGCAGCGCCACGACGACAGAGGCGGTCCGTCGAGCGATACAACATAGTCAAGCGAGC